>JGI12635J15846_10002270_pt1 | contig 16818 bp, 13 predicted proteins | sample BlaSpr_A8_OM2_M2_FD_15846 | JGI IMG/M metagenome (IMG submission 15846) | reverse complement strand
CGAAGGCCACCGAGCAACTGCTGCCGACGTAAGCTAAATCCGAATCGGGATTGAATCTCTTGCCAAGTAGCCCAGTGAATGCCAGCCGGCAGCCTGCCGTCGCGATTGAACTCCGGTAACATTGTACCAACACTACAATAATGTTGTGTCGGTCTAGCGTCAAGTTCGGTGGGTGGGTCGTTTTCATCCGATTCGGGCCTCCTGGCTTTCGGACGTCTCGCGTGCGGCGGCTTTATGCAGAATCTGGATCGTTCACAAAACATGCTGAACGAATCCGTGATTGGCGCTCGGCTCGCTCGAAATGATCAAAAGCGAAACTGAACGGCAAGCGGGCGATGAGGTCTTGGTAGCCCTTGTCGCTCCTCATTTTTTCCTTCGCCGCATGCGAAGCTCTGTGCCGTGATCGAACTTGAAATCAACCTCATCCATGAGCTGTCGAATAAGGAATATGCCCCTGCCGTGCGGGGTCAAAAGATTCTCCGGAGCAGTTGGATCGGGAAGCCGACTTGGATCGAATCCGGACCCAGTATCCTGGACACTCACTCGCAGATCGCCGTGCTCGTTCACAACAACCACGACGTGTACCGTTTTCTTGGGATCGCAGGAGTTACCGTGAATGATAGCGTTGGCAAGAGCCTCCCCTATGACGAGCCCGATATCCTCGCCGTCGCGCCAATGAGCAGTGTGTCTTAGCCCCGCCGTTATCTCCTCGACAGCGCCATCTAGAAGCGTCGGGTCAGAAGGGATAACCTTGTCGAGGCGGAATACGGGCTTGCGGATTCGAAAATCGCTCCTGTCTGGAAACTGATCTAGACCTGGCATGCGCCACTTCTTGCTTAGTTTGGAAAGGAGGCACCGAACATCGGATTTCCGCTCTTGGATTGTTCCTTGGTAGCTTCGTCCTGGATTACATCCCAATGCTCAACAAGGATGCCGTGTTCAATGCGAAGAATGTCAGCCGCAATCCAGTTCACCGGCGCGCCGAAACCGGAGAACCGGCCATGCACGATCACGAAGTCCCCGTCGGCAACAATTGTCCCCGCTTCGTATCTAAAAAAGTGCGGGAGTCCTTTGATGAGGTTGAACAGTCCCTCACGGCCCGGTTCGATATGCACGCTGTGTTGGATGTAGTTGGGCGACCAAGATCCTTCAGCTGCCTTGTAGTCCCGCTTGTTGAACAATGTGTCGAAGGCGTCGAGCACCAGCGCTTTGTTCTNTTCCTGTACCGTTTTACTCATAGCAATTCCCTCATCCCTTCGTCACGATTGGTACAACGTCGACTGGACCGCGCTTGAAGTCAGCACATTGTGCGCAGGATAATCGGTGTACCCTTGGGGCCCAGATGCGTAAACCGTTGGCCAACTGACTTCGTTGAGTGGAGCATTCTTCAGAAAGCGCTCCGGCAGATCGGGATTGGCGATATACAGCCGGCCAAACGCAATCGAGTCAGCTAAGCCTGCCTTTATCAGCCGATTTCCCAGCTCTTGGGTCATGTCGACATTGGCGATGATATGTCCTTTATAGAGCGGCCGAAAATGTTGGAACATGCCGTCGCCGCTCAGGTGTTCCAGTGGACTTCCAGTGAAGTCCGTAGTTGCTCCCATCAGCAGCAAGTGCGCGAGGTCGTAGTCGTTGAGCCTTTTTATCACATACTCCATTTCGGGCAGGGTGTCCGCGTTAGCGACGAAGGGTCCTGATACGTTCATCGGGCCGATCTTGATACCGACACGGCCCGGCTCCACATGTTCTAGCACTGTCTCGGTGATCTCGAAAAGGAAGCGGGCGCGGTTCACGCCAGAGCCTCCGTATTCATCTTTGCGACGGTTCGTGGCGCTGTTCAGGAATTGCGCGATGAGGTAAAGATAATTAGCTTGGATCTGGACGCCATCGAATCCAGCTTCCATGGCATTCTTCGCGGCGGTTCCAAAATCAGCTACCGTCTGACGAATTTCAGCTTTGCTCATTGGGCGAGGAGCCGCCGTAGGTTTCCGTCCCGATGGGGTAACACTTTCTTGCTCCGGATTCACGTCGGAAGCGGACATCGGTGGCGCGCCATCGAAGAAGTCCGGATGTGACATCGCGCCCGTATGCCAGAGCTGCGCGTACATTAAGCTGCCCTTCTTGTGAACAGCATCGGTCACACCTCGCCATCCCCGAACCTGCTTGGCGCTCCATAAACCAGGAGTGTCGGCCCATCCATAAGCATCGGGACTGATTTCGGTGCATTCGCCGATGATCAGACCCGCGGAAGCGCGCTGTGCGTAGTATTGGGCATGTAATTCAGTGGGCGCATGCCCGGAGTTGGCTGCGCGCATGCGAGTAAGCGGAGCCATGACGATCCTGTTCCGCAGCTCCAATTTGCCCATCCGCACGGAAGTGAAGAGCGGTTGCTGATTTGGTTTGTCATTCATAACAGCGCCCTCAGACCTACCTCAGGAGCGATCGTTGGCGAGCACGATACGATAACGGGCCTTGCCGGCACGAAGATGTTCGAGCGCGTCATTCACTTTCGACATCGGGAACGTTTCGGTAACGGGAGCAATGGAATGGCGGGCACAGAATGCGAGCATCCGGTCGATCGCCGTCGGACTACCGCCGCCTGATCCGGCGATTGACTTCTGGCCGAGCATCAGGGGGAAAGCGGGAATCGGCATCGGCTCCAACACCGCGCCCACGACATGAAGAATGCCGTTAGGCGCGAGTGTTTCCAGCAATCCCGCGATATCCATCGGGACATTGATAGTCGAGATTATGAGATCGAGACTCGCGGCGATTTTCTTCAGTTCGCCGTCGCGTCTGGTGTTGTGGACGTAGTGTGCGCCGAGTTTGATGGCTTCTGCTTCCTTTGAGTCGGACGTGGTGAATGCGTGGACTTCGCAGCCCCACTTGTTGGCAAATTGCAATGCCAGGTGGCCAAGCCCGCCAATACCGATGACTCCGACCCGCGCGGTGGAAGATAGGTTGTGCTGAAGCAGCGGCGAAAAGACCGTGATGCCTCCGCAGAACAGCGGCCCCGCCTTAGCAAGATCAAGCGCATCAGGCAGCGGACGGGCCCATGTCCACTGGACCCGCAAACGGTCGGCAAATCCACCATGGCGGCCCACCATGGTGCCCTGACCGCGCGCACACCGATTGTGGTCGCCCGAGAGGCACTCGTAACAGAAGAGGCAACTATGGGCGAACCAGCCGACGCCAACGCGCTGGCCGATCTTAAGACCCTTAGCATCTTGACCAAGGGCAACCACCGTGCCGACTGCTTCATGGCCCGGCACGAACGGAAATGTGGACCAGCCCCATTCGTTATCGAGCATGGAGAGGTCGGAATGACAGATTCCGCAGTGACTGACCTGAATCTCTACTTCCTCGGGCCCGAGTTCCCCCGGATCGAAGCTGAGCGGTTCAAGCGCGGCATGCGGTGCGGAAGCAGCGTAAGCATGGAAGGTGGTGGACATCTAGTTCGTTCTCCTAAAACGTGAGTACTATTGAGGAGGCAGTTCGCCTCAAGAACAAAGTCCTTGGCGTAGTCGGGGTAACCTATTCCTTTCGGAGGGCCCTTTAATATACTGAACCGCTCAGTTCAATACGATGCTATGGAATTGGCTGGGATGCAGAATAATGGACCGTTCAGTTCATTTCGTTCGATGATTTAACGCGTTCGCAAGAGCTGGTCTCGAGTGGTACCAGCTTCTCTGGGAAGTTCCTCGTAGAACGGATAGTCTATGTAACCACGGGCATCGAATGTGTAGAACGTCGAACGATCATAAGCGTTGAGCGGCAATCCCAGCCGGATTCGCTTCGGCAAATCAGGATTGGCCACAAAATGTTTTCCAAAAGCAACGAGATCGGCTATCCCGCTTTCCACGGCCTTCTCGGCTGTCTCAGGCTCAAACCCTCCGGCCGCAATGATTGTCCCATTGAAGATCTTCCGCAGCCTTTCAGCCGCGATAGGAGACTGCCCCTCAGCGACGAGCGTATTCCCCCTGATCCGTGGCTCGATGATGTGTAGATAGGCGAGACCGAACCAGTTCAGCTGCGAAGCAACGTAATCGAAAAGTGCATCAGGATCGCTGTCAGACATTCCGTTCCATCTGCCACCGGGCGCGATGCGCACACCTACATGGTTGGCGCCCCAAACGTCGACGAGCGCGCTAACGACCTCCAGGAGGAAGCACGACCGGTTTTCAATTGATCCTCCATAAGCGTCCGTGCGCTTGTTCACTCCGTCCTGCAGAAACTGATCGGGCAGATAGCCATTGCCGGAATGGAGTTCCACACCATCAAATCCGGCGTCCCTCGCCCATTCGGCGGCCTTCCGATAGTCTTCGATTATCCCGCGGATTTCCCTGATTTCGAGTGCGCGGTGTTGAGACGGATGTGCCCATCCCTGCGGAGTGGAAACCTTGATTGTTTCGTCACGCATGTAATTCGGATCGTCAAAAGAGGTCAGCGGCATAAAACCACTGGTATCGATGTGTGATGCCCGTCCCGTATGCCACAACTGCGAAAAGATGTAAGCGCCCTTCGCGTGAACGGCAGCAGTGATCCCTCTCCAGCCCGCCACCTGCTCATCCGTATAGATACCAGGCGCGCCGAACCACCCTTTTGCTGAGGGCGAAATCGTGGTAGCTTCGGAAACGATGAATCCACCCTTCGATGCGCGCTGTGTGTAATACTCCCGCATTAGGTCACTCGGAATATCTCCAGGTTGTTGGGAACGCGAACGCGTAAGCGGTGCCATAACTACGCGATGCGCCAGCATCAACGGTCCAATCTGAATCGGCGTAAACAATTTCTGTGCAAAGTGTTCCACTGCAGTCAGCTCCTCATCGCACGGCCCCACAAACGAACCGCTCAGTTCAATACGATGCGATGGAATTCGCTGGGATGCAGAATAATGGACCGGTCAGTTCATTTCGCTCGATAAAATGAATACTTGCAGTCAGCTCCTCATCGTTTGGCAGCAGCCTTGCCCGCGAGCTTGCCGCCATCGACAACCAGCGAGTGCCCAGTGATGAACGAGGCTTTGTCCGAAGCAAGGAATTCCACCGCAGCCGCAACCTCGTTGGGCTCGGCAATTCGCCCGATCGGAACGCCTATTAGTCGAGGTCGCTCCTGGAAAAAACCGAATCTCGTACCTTTGGGGACACCTCACCGCCGTAAACGATGCGATGTTCAGCGTCTTGCGGCTGGGAGAGCGTCTACACCCGGAATTGGACGCCGTCTTCATCGCGCAACCGGACCGATCCGTCCCGCTTCCAATGTCCACCGAGATGGCCAAGTGTTGGGAGGACGTTTACACCGAGCTCCTTTCGAGATTCAAGACTCTCAGCTCTAAGGAGTGGTTAGAAAGGCACGGCAATGTGTCGCCTGAAGAATTCGAACGGAATCCGACGCGAAATCGACTGGCTGTGCTCCTGGGCCGAGCCAACCATGCCTCGTATCACTTTGGGCAAATGATGTTGGCAAAACCACAGACGCCGTGAGTCGCTTTCGCGACGCTATCGGCATCACAAATTGCGGACCACCTGCATCAGATTCCTGATCTTACGATCCGACGACGCTTTGCCGCTTTTGAGGTTCTGCGCTATGCAGAAACCGTCGAAGAACGTCAGCACAACATCGGCGATCATACTCGCGTCCAATTTCGGCTTTTCCGCCTCGATGTTTTTTATCAGCAGTCGCGTGATTTTCTGCTGACTGCTCGAAATAATGTCCTGCGCTTCGGCTGGCAAGCCCGCTAGCTCGCGCATCGAATTCACCGCGAAGCATCCTCGTTGGTCGTCATCGCAGCCAAAGCCTAGTCTCAGAAACCTCTCAATGTTGGCCCAACCGAGCGGCTGTGCTGTAAGGATTTCCGCTCCACGAGTTTGGGCGTAGCGCTCAAGACTGGCAAGAAAGAGGTCCTCCTTATCTTTGAACTCCGAATACAGGCCCGACTTGTTTACACCGGTCGCCTGTTCCAGGTGCTGAACTGTCGTGTTCGCGAAGCCGTGCTTCCAAAAAACCGGGATGGCCCTGTCCAGCACACCCTCACGATTGAATTGTTTCGGTCGTCCCATATACTCCCTTAACAATCAAATGATACAGAACAGTAGATGCGTGGATGAACCAAACGGTTCATAACGAGCGTTTTAATGCGTGTCGAGCCACTTCCGAATATTCGAGACGGTATCCTCGTAGAACGTCTTGTAAAGGCCGTGCGATACGTAGCCGAGATGCGGCGTTACCAATAGGTTGTCCTGCGTCCGGAAGGGGTGAGACGGAGGCAGCGGCTCAATGTCGAATACGTCGATGGCCGCGCCGGCGATTTGCTTGTTCTTCAACACGCTGATTAAAGCTTGCTCTTCGACAATGGGCCCACGCGACGCGTTGATCAACCGGGCCGTTGGCTTCATTCTCGCCAGCTCTGTGGCCCCTACCAGCCCGCGAGTACGGCTGCTCAACACCAAATGGATCGTCAGGATATCGGCCCGCTCGAACAGCTGGTCCTTGGAAACCAGGACTGCGCCTGCGGCTTTGGCGGCCTCGGGCGTCATGTTCTGGCTCCACGCAATCAGATTCATTCCGAAAGCGCTCCCGACCCGCGCAACCTGCGATCCAATCCGTCCGAGTCCCAGAACGCCCAGGGTCATCATTCACCCTAGAAACTGATCAGAGTAAGTGGACTTGCGAGCAGCTGATGAAACGCATAACCGATCCACAAAGAGGGCGCGGTCATAGTTTGGGCAACTGGCTGACATTCCAGCCTCCGCCTAACGCCTTGACCAACAGAACGCTGGCATCCATTCGGCGCCGCAGGATGTCGACGTCGTTGCGTTCGTTTCCGAGAGCAATGGTTTGCGCAGTAATCACTTGCAAGTAAGGGTCCAGGCCGCCAGTGTAGCGGTTCGTAAAAAGCTCGAGCGACTCTTGTGCCGACGCCGTGGCTTCGCGCTGTTGCTCTGCTTCGTGACTCAGTACGCGAAGCGCAGCCAGATTGTCTTCCACCTGTTGGAAAGCGCTGAGTGTGGCTTGACGATAGCTCGCCACCATCGCATCGTAACTAGCCTGAGTCGCTTCCGAAGTGGCGCGGCGCCGCCCGGCATCAAATATCGTCTGCACCATCGACGGCCCGACCGCCCAGAATCTACTGGGCCAATTAAACCAATTAACAATCGAGGTCCCTTCGACTCCCCCAGTGGCGCTCAGTACAAGAGACGGGAAAAATGCCGCGCGAGCGATTCCGATTTGCTCGTTGGCTTCAGCAACACGGCGCTCCACGGCAGCGATGTCGGGACGGCGCTCCAGGAGCATCGACGGCAACCCCACCGGAATGTCGGGAGGTTGGAAAGTCGAATGGGTCGGCTCCAGAGTGAATTGGGCCGGCGGCTTCCCGATTAGAACCGCAATCGCGTGCTCGTAAGCGGCACGCTGCACGGCCACGTCTGTATCCTGGACACGGGTTGTGTCGAGTTGTGTGCGCGCCTGCGCCACGTCGGATTTTGGAGAATAGCCACCCTCCAGGCGGTTCACGGTTAGCTGCAGGGCCTCCGTATAGGCCTGTACCGTATCGTCCAGAAGTTGCTTCTGGGCGTCAGCGCTGCGTAGCTCGAAATAATCGAATGCCAGTTCGGCCTGGAGGCTGAGCTTGACCGTCTCGAGATCGGCGGCCGTAGCCTGGGTTTCCTCGCGCGCGGACGTGACTTGTCTGCGTATCCGCCCCCAAAGATCAACCTCATAAGAGAGGTCGAAAGGCAGTACGAAATCTCCGGTGTTGTAACTAGCAGGGAAGTAGGGCCGGTTTGAAGAATCTCGTACCGAGGCGATGCTTGCCCCAGCCGAAATTGTGGGAAATTCGTAGGAACGATTGAAGCGAATCATGGCGCGCGCTTCCCGAAAGCGTGCTTCCGCCGCTTTCAGGTCCTGGTTGGAAGCTGCCACTTGCTGCTCGAGTGAATTGAGCTCAGGATCGGCAAAGATTTCCCACCAGTTTCCCCGAATGGCCTGGTCATTCGGTTGCGCCGTCTTCCAACCGTCGAGTTTTTTATATTCCTTAAAGGCATCTGGTTGCGGCAGTGGAACGGTGGGTTTGACGTACTTCGGTCCAACCATGCAGCCGGCCAGCAGCAGCCATGGCAAGATGACGAGGATGAGCTCGCGCTTCATGGCCTTGCTCCTCACTGCGCAATGTGGACGGGCGTTCCGCTTTCCAGGGAATCGGAGGGATTGACGATTACCTGGTCATCAGGATGAAGTCCGACGATTATTTCCATGCTGTCGCCATAGTCATGGCCAGCCGTAACGCTCACCAACTCCGCCTTCCCGTTCCGGACAACTCCAACTTGTAACCCCTCTTTGCGGAACAGCACCGTGTTGACAGGAACAATCACTGCGTGAACATCGCCGGGCAAGTGGAAGTGTACCTGAACATAGGCACCCGGCATCAGTGTTCCTGAGGGATTATCGACGTCGACCTCGGTCAACAAAGTTCGTGACGAGAGGTCAATCGAATCTGAGTCTCGGACCACCGTTCCATGGAACTGGCGTCCCGGAAATTCATCCAAGGTCAACTCCGCAGTCACGCTCGGCCGTGCTGCACGCGCATATACCTCTGGAATCGGGACATACACGCGAAGCTTGTAAATAGCAGCCATGTGGAAAAGTTGCGTGGGAGCGTTCGCTCCGGCGTCGATCAGAGCGCCAATATCCGTAGCGCGAGCCGTGATGACTCCATCGAAAGGAGCAATCACTTTTTCGTAGGCTTGCAGTTGTTCGAGTCGGGCAACATTGGCGGCATTGGATTGAACGGTTGCTTGACTTGCAGCATTGCCATTGACAGCGTTATCTCTTTCCTGCGTGGATACAGAACGCGTTTTCAGCAGGTTTACCATCCGATCCGCCGTGATCGTCGACAGATTCAGGTTGGCTTGCGAGATCGCCAAATCGGCACGTGCCTGTTGCAGTTGTTGATCCAGCTCAGGCGTCTCTATTTCGGCCAGCAAATCGCCTGCTGTGACACGCGCTCCGATATCGTAATACCAACGCTTCAGATAGCCGTTCGTTCGTGCATATACCGGTGAATCGATAAACGCCAGCGTCGTTCCAGGCAACACCAGGTCCTGGGCGCGAGCCGCCTTTTGCGGACGAATCACACTGACCGTGGGAACAGCAGCCTGCTCAGTGCTTGCAGCCAACCGCGACTCCGCTGAGACCCGAGACTCTATTCCGTAATAGATGACTCCTGCCGCGAGAACCCCGGCCACTAATGTTAGCGCCACACCGAGTATGCTCGGCCGGGTGGGCGGATTCAGCTCCTGAAGTTGTTCTACTGGTGTACCATTTGTCATGATTGTGTCCTCTTGTGCAATAGCGCAAATACTGATGGAACGAAGATCAGGGTTGAAACGGTTGCAAGGAGCAGTCCTCCGATAACAGCCCGGCCAAGAGGCGCATTCTGTTCGCCCCCGTCACCAGCCCCCAATGCCATCGGAACCATGCCGATAATCATGGCCAGCGCCGTCATCACGACCGGGCGAAAACGTGTGCGGCCTGCTTCGATCGCTGCCTGAGCGGGATCCTTGACCTCGGCAAGCCGCTCTTTTGCAAACGCGATTACCAAAATGCTGTTGGCTGTCGCCACGCCCATGCACATAATTGCCCCCGTCAGCGCTGGAACACTCAAGGTCGTGCGCGTGATAAACAGGAACACGACGATACCAGCCAGCGCTGCGGGTAGAGCGCAAACAATGATGAAGGGATCCAGCCAGGATTGAAAGTTCACCACGATCAGCAGATAAACCAGAATCACGGAGAACACTAATCCACCCAGTAGTCCGATATAAGAGGTGCGCATGGTCTCGAGCTGCCCGCGAATGGCTGCAAAACTGCCCCGCGGGAGCGACTTTCGATTGGAATCCACGATGCGATTAACATCACGTCCGACCGACCCTAGATCGCGGTCCTGAACAGAGCCATAGATTTCCACGAGCCGGCGAATGTTGTAGTGATTGATTGATTGCATCTCGGTCGAGCGATGGATGGAAGCCACGTTAGTAAGAATTCCGGGACGCGCGTTAGCCGGGGACGTGATAGGAGTGTTCTGCAGATCCTGGAGTGACTGAATCCGGTACTGCGGAGTTTGGGCCACGAGGTCATAGCTGACACCGTTTTGCCAGTTCAAGAAGAACATTGGTGTAATTTGAAAGCTGCCGCTTAACGAGTTCAGAATGCTCGTGGACACGCTACGCTCATCGAATCCGCCCTGCGATGCCTTTGTGCGATCAACGTCTACATCGAACGTCGGATAATTGAACGCTTGTTGAATGCGCAAATCGGTCAGCCCGGGTACATGCTGCAGTTCGTTCAGCATCTTCTCGGCGACTTCGCGATTGCCCTGGATGTCCGCTCCCTCAATTTGGATGTCGATCGGAGCCGGTAAGCCGAAGTTAAGTACCTGGGTAACCATGTCGGCGGGCAGAAAGTAAAACACGGTTCCAGGAAACTTGCGAGGCAGAACCAACCGCAACTGTCGAACATAGTCAGCAGTGGGATGGTGTTTTTCCTTCAGCGACACCAGGATATCCGCGTCCCCGGCTCCGATCAATCCGGATGTGCTGTGCATGAGGTTGATGGTGCTGTACGGCAGGCCGATGTTGTCCAGAATGGTGTCCATTTCCGCGCGCGGAATTTCACGGCGGATGAATGTCTCGACCGAATCGCAGAGCTTTGCGGTTTCCTCGATACGTGTTCCGGATTGGGCTCTCAGATGAAGAATGAATTCGCCGTTGTCGCTGCTAGGAAAGAAGTTTTGTCCCAGCCAAGGCACTAACGCGAACGCCGAAACGCAAATAATGAGAAATGCAGGAATGAAAAATGCTCGTCGATGCACCGCGGAAGCCAGCAGATCTGAGTACGACGACCGTAGGCGCTCAAATCGGCCTTCAAAACCCTTATGGAAGCGAGCGAACAATCCGGGTTGCCGATTTGCGCCGTGCTCGTTTTTCCCGAGCAGGTACATCGCGAGTGTCGGAACTAACGTTCGCGACAAAATATACGATGCAAGCATCGCAAACACGACCGCTTCCGCGAGCGGCACGAACAGGTATTTCGATACGCCGGCAAGGAAGAACATCGGCAAGAACACAATGCAGATGCATAGCGTGGACACCATGGCGGGGACCGCGATCTGCTTCGCTCCGGCGAGAATAGCCTGTTTGATTTCTCTCTCATGGCCTTCGTCGAGAATGCGATTGATGTTCTCGATTTCAACGGTTGCATCGTCGACCAGGATGCCTACTGCAAGCGCCAGGCCGCCCAGAGTCATGACGTTAATCGTTCCTCCCAGAAAACTCAGGACAATGACCGACGTCAGAATTGAGAGCGGAATCGAGACCGCAATGATCAAGGTGCTGCGCCAGCTTCCGATGAAGACCAGGATCATGACGGCGGTAAGACATGCGGCAATAACGGCTTCACGGATCACGCCGCTGACCGCAGCTTTTACGAAAAACGATTGATCAGCCAGCGGCTGAATTTTGAGTTCTGGAGGAAGAGTCTGCGCAACGCGCGGAATTAGCTGCTTTATTCCATTCACAACATCAATTGTTGAAGCATTCCCAGCCTTCGAAACGCTGAGGAGGACCCCGCGATTCCCGTCCTGCCGCACAATGTTCGTCTGTGGAGTGAAACCATCACGCAGATTCGCGACATCGCGCAGGTAGATAGTCGAGTTACCGACCTGCTTCACGGGAAGATCATTGAGTTCAGGAACGGTTCGTGGATCGGAGTTCAGACGTATGTCATACTCGAACAGATTGACCTTTGCTGTGCCGCCAGGTAACACCACATATTGGTTCGAAACCGAATTCAAGACGTCCTGAGGAGAAAGCCCCTTGGACTGCAGCAAATTAGTGTTGAGGTCGATCATCACCTGGCGCTGCTTGCCACCATAAGGCCATGGAATTACTGCGCCCGGTACCGTGATGAGTTGGGGGCGCAGGAAATTTTGTCCTTCATCATTGAGCTCCTGTTCAGACAGGCCTTGGCCCGACAACCCCAGTTGCAGAATCGGTACGCTCGACGCGCTGTAGTTGAGAATTACTGGCGGCAGTTCGCCGGGTGGCAGCTGACGAAGGACGGATTGGGAAAGAGCAGTAACCTGGGCATTCTCCGTGGCCAGGTCCGCATTCGGTTGCAGGAATATTCGAACAACCGCTTCACCGTTGTAAGTCGTCGATTCGATATGCTCGATATTGTCCACTGTCGTGGTCAGGCCTCGCTCGAACACACTGGTAATTCGACCTTCCACCTCTTCAGGATTTAAACCCGTATACGTCCATGCAACTGAAATGACGGGGATGTTGATGTTCGGGAAAATGTCGGTTGGTGTGCGCAAGATAACTACCGGGCTCAAAATGAGAATCAAGAGAGCTAGAACTATAAACGTGTAGGGGCGGTCCAGCGCGACTCGAACAATCCACATATTGTGTTCCTTTCAGCGAAATCTATCGGACTGCCAGCTGTTCGAAGAGACTTTATCTGCTTCACAGACCCCATTCGGGCTGAATGGCGTGTCGAGCTAGGGTCTCGAGGACACGATCCGGGCTTCCGAGGTCAGCCCATCCTGATTTTCGGTCGCGTAGCACCAGCAACCGACGCGTTTCATGCGCCAAGACGTCGCGCGAAAAGTCCACGGTCGGCAGCAGAGGATACGATGTCTCGAGGGCAACGTCTGTCACCGCCTTCGCTACTGAAATGACGGCTTCAGGCACCCGGCCGCACAATATTTCGAGAAACGTTGCCGCCAGGCCGAACGTAACAAAAGTATTCCAGAAGCAGCCACGGCGCATGAGCGCACGGGCCTGATGCAAAGGAGGCTTCTCCCAAAACCGATGGACCTGAAATAGTGGACCAACGTCGGTGTCCAAAACGACTGCGTCGGGTTCAATCCATCCATACTCGACCTCCGCGTATTCAGCTTCCGCGCCGACAAGGATGATCGAAGCAGGGCGTTGCACTGCACATACTGCCGCCGCTCGGATCGTCAGCCGAAACGAATCTTCATTGGAGTAGTAATGATCGCAAGGGAAAAAACCAACGACGGCTTGAGGATCACGTTCCAGAATATGGTTGAGGGCCAGCATCATTCCGATGCCGGTGCCGCGGTTCAGCGGTTGGACCAGGGACGCGCCGGCAGGTTCCCTGAGGTCTTCACCGTAATACCTCTCGTGGGCACGGGAAAGGACGAACACCTGCCGATCGGGGGAGCAGAGCGGTTTCAGCCGGGCACGCGTCTGCTCAAAAAGGCTCGTATTACCGAAGATGCGGCAGAATTGCTTCGGTCTGCTGTCGCCGGCAATCCTCCGGGTCAGGTCTCGCAAACGAACGCCATCACCGCCCGCCAGGAGCACAGCCCAGAAGTGGGGCGATGTCGCAAAAGAAATCTTTGAAGTGGTGTTCCTCATGCTCTTTCGTCTGTTCGCTTATTGTTTGTTTTGTTGTCTGTGACAAGCCAAGCAAATGGCACTTGTCAGATCAAGACCGTTCCACCATCGACTACCAAGGTCTGGCCAGTGCTGAATTATTTTTGCATCAAGAATAGATAGGCTTGCGCTACTTCATGGGCTTCGCCAACCCGGCCAACTGGAACTTTGCCGGCGTAACACTTTGGCCATCTTCGGGCGGTGGAACGGCTACAGGTTTTGCGCCCAGCGCTGCCGGTCGGTCCAACTTACTTCCGCCCGATAGGTTGCCGTACACGGTGGAGAAAAGCAGCAGGACCACAGCGCTGCCATAGGTAGTTGTTCTGAGAGCTCGGTATGAGGAACTTTCGGTAATCCACACTCCCCTAATGCTGCAAGGCGGGTGCCAAATTATTCAGTGTGCAATTTGATTTGCCGCTGAGGATCATTTGCAGGGTCTGATGACGGATTGGCGTCTTCAATAGTGTCGGGCGTCGTTATTTCTACATCGGAACACCAAAAATAACTGAGCGCACAACAGTGGAAATCATCGAAATTAGGGAAACCGCTTTTCAAGCGACAAAACACAGCCGCCGGACCTGCACACTCACGCCGTGCAAGAGCGACTGCGCAAAAAGAAGTAGCTGCCGCGCACACGTTAAACGCACGCAATCAGGCGGCCTGATTGCCGGTTTCGTGCTCAGCGCCGGATCGTGACAACCACAATGCGTCTCCTTCCGGCTTAACCGACGATGCGATCCAGAGTTCCCGTTCCTGGCCCTAGTCACCCCAGATCCTGGGTCGAGTGCGCCGTTTGGCTATCAGTCTGCATTCTCATGGGTGCGAAGAGAAAAATCATGGCTGTACAGGAAATTCAAAGCACTGCTTCGCACACAGGGACACCCACTAGCCGCTGGCTGATTCCTTCCTGGTCTTCCTCGGAATGGGGGTCATCGCCGGGATGGGCTGTGGACTCGGTTGTATTGCGCCCGTCAGCACTCTCGTGAAATGGTTTCCAGACCGCCGCGGCATGGCCACCGGCATGGCGATCATGGGATTCGGTGGTGGTGCGTGCCTGGCCGGATGCCGGCGGGCGATTCTTCTGGGCGTCGCTTCCCGACTATATTGGCCGCCGGATTGCCTATGTTACTTTCGTTGTCACGCAGGTGGCCTTATTCCTGCTGATCCCTAGACCAGTGGCGTGCGTTCGTGAGAACCGGGAATCCCTTCGAAGATGAGGTATATTTCCGACGGGCAATATCGCCGGTTTGTAGTTCCGCTTCCTCAGTGGTGATTGAGTCAGATGTATAGGTCTTAGCAGAACGGAACATAGCACTCATTCAGTCCGTTCTTCGCCAAAGAAAACAAGGAGCAAACAAAATGTCAGTATGGAATGAATGGAGAAAATATATGACGTTCGGGAGACGTCATCTTTTGACAACTTTTATCTTCATCTCCGCGTCGTGCGCATACGCGGACAGCTCATTTGACGGAAAATGGACAGCGGAAGTAATCCGTCCCGCACCGGCTCCGAAACAGAACCTCACTATCACAATTAATACCGACAAAGGGAAGGTGAGCGGCACGATCGCTATTCAGGGCGGAGGAGAATCGGCAATTGACTGGGGAATAGTCAAGGGCGATTTGATTACGTTTCGGGTGAAGCTCCCCTTCAATAACGCTCCAACGACGTTCGTTCACCTCGGTCGAGTGGAAGGAGACAAACTAATGCTTGGTCGGCGACCTGAGGATCTGAGCCAGGGCCAACTTGTGGAGTTCACCGCGCAACGCGACAAATAGTTACCAACGGGGGGGCTGGGGCGACCAGATTCACGAACGGGAAATCCCTGACCCAGCAGCGAACCGTTTCGGCGCCCANGCGGGTTTTACCAAAGCCGCACCCCGCCAGGATCAGCGACCCCGCGCTACCGCGCCGCTTGGCTGGAAAAACTGCGGGAAGCCGGCGCGCGTCGCCGGATCCGTCTTCTCCCACAGAACCGAGAAGAGTGCCAAGTACATCGGTAAGGGATCTCTCTTGTCCTGCCCTCTGGTCGAATAAAATGCGCTATCGGTAAATCGCAATATGCAAAAGCCAGTGATTCTGACCGTCGACGACGATCTAGATGTTCGTCGCGCCATCGAGCGCGATTTGAAGAGGCATAACGAGGAGCGGTACCGCGTGTTGCGAGCGGAATCTGGGAAAGGCGCGTTGGATCTTCTGCACAGACTCCTGCAACGGAATGATGCCGTCGCGCTCATGGTAGTCGATCATCGCATGCCGCAAATGAACGGCGTGGAAATGCTAAAAGAAGCAATCAAGCTTTATCCCGGCGCCAAGCGTACGCTTCTCACGGCCTATGCCGATACCGATGCGGCCATCAAAGCGATCAACGAAGTCCAGCTCCATCACTATTTGCTGAAGCCGTGGGGCCCGCCGGAGCAGCAATTGTATCCCGTTCTGGATGATCTCGAAGACTGGTACGCCGGTTTTCATCCGCCCTTCAGCGGGATACGTGTCCTGGGTACGCGACGGTCTTCAAAATCTTACGAGATTCGCAGTTTTCTAGCGCGCAATCAAGTCCCCTATCACCGGCTCGATGCCGATGCCGCCGATCGGGACAAGGGTCTTTACTACTCCAATTTCACCCTGCACGAAGGGCGCTGACGAGATAGGTAAAGATGGCGGGGAGGGATCACGACGCCCCAGCGTGGAGGCCTGACAGGGGACGCTGGCAAGGGCGGTATGCAAGTTGCTATCAGACCCATTGCGCAGTCACCCTACCGCAGTTGACGACCCTACATTGCAGCCTGAGCGTTCTTGACGAACGCCCGCGTTCCGCCTCCTTCGATGCTCCCTGCGGGCCTCCACCTCGCGACATCGTTTAACTCAGCCTCGCCGTCCTCATGAGCGAACGACAAGTTCGCGCAAACCAAAAGGCCGCCGTCACGCAGTTTCTTGCGCAGTAGTCTAAGTATGCGCACTTCTGGGGCAAACCCATCGAAGAAGATCAAGTCATAATTTCCGGGGAGCCGTTCCGTTACCGCCATAAAGTCGCCCTGATGAACCCGTACGCGATCGGATAACCCCGCTATAGCGATGTTTTCGCGCGCCAGGCGCACATGCTCCGTGTCCATTTCGATCGAATCCACATGGGTGTTGGATGCCGCTGCCGCGAGACAGCACCCCGTGTAGCCCAATGCGGTACCCAGTTCGAGCACTCGACTTGCCCGATGGGTTGCGGCCAGAGCGGTCAGTCCTGGTCCATCCTCGAACGTGTACGCGCCACAGCCGTGATCAGCCCGGTGCTGCCGAGTCATAGATTGGATGAACTCGAACGGTTTGTCGCTCATGGTCTGCTCTCCAACTGCGCAAATAAAG
>JGI12635J15846_10002269_pt1 | contig 16826 bp, 19 predicted proteins | sample BlaSpr_A8_OM2_M2_FD_15846 | JGI IMG/M metagenome (IMG submission 15846) | reverse complement strand
GAACTAGTTGGACGAGCCACACTTTCCGCAACAGTAGAACTTGATCGAAACCTGAACGTCGTCTCGGAGGCCTGGGGTTCACCAACGGGTCAAGGCCGAATCAAATAGTGATGGTTCAATTTGCGCAACAGGTCCGGGTAAGTGTGTTTGCTGAACGCTATCCCGCACCGCTATACTGAGGCAGATGCGTCCGGCAGAAGCCTCCACGGCGACCTTCTGGACGAGGGAGGTTTGTCTTCAGCAGTAACGGGGACCTAACTCGACCTGCCGCCACGAAAAGCGGGGTGACCGAGCAGACTCCAGTTTCGTGGCTGGGTGGTATTGCTCAAAGTCTCTTCGCCACGATTTTTCCCTCTGAATGCCGCCTGTGTAATGTCTTCTTAACCAATATCTCCCGCCTACCCGTTTGTAACGACTGCATTTCCACAATGCGACCGATGGAGGGACGTTTCTGCACGCGGTGTAGTGAGCGCTTGGCGGAAGGGCAACCGTTCGACGTCGACCGGAATGAATCGATTTGTCCCGTTTGCGAGAACGAGGGGCCTGCTTTCGGGATCTCTGCAGCCTATGGAAGTTATGAAACAGGTCTGCGCGAGCTGATTCACTTGTTGAAATATGACAACGTTCGTCCCGCTGCGAATGTTCTAGGAAGCATGCTTGCTAAAGTTATTGTGCGTCTCCAGCCGTGCTTCGGGGCAAATGAAGTTCTCGTCGTGCCGATTCCGCTGCATCGCGCCAAGCAGCGGCAACGAGGATTCAATCAGGCGGAGTTGATTGCTCGCGCCGCTTTGAAACACTGCCCCGTGGGCATGCGGTTTGAGCTCAATCCTCATCTGCTGGAACGAAGGCGAGTCACTCAATCGCAGATCGGTCTCACCCAACATCAGCGAAGAGCGAATTTACGTGGTGCGTTTAGAGTAGTAAAGTCCGAGAAAATCGCCGGCCGCGAAATTCTTTTGGTAGATGACGTTTTCACCACCGGCACGACAGTTTCCGAATGCGCCCGGGTTTTGCGCCGTGCCGGCGCCGAAGAGATCTGGGTCGCAACGGTCGCAAGGACATTGAAACTAAATATTCATGGAGTGGAGAATTTTGAAAATATCCCGGTTGCGGTGGCAGGATAGATAACGCTCCAAGCAGCAAGCTATGTCAGGAAAATGGAACAATTCGGCAGCCGGAGTTGTACGGTCCACGATTCTTCCTGCTGTGATGATCGAAGCGCCTGCTGATGGAAACGGAAACGGCCACACCCTGCACGCACCCGTGCTGGTGCTGAATACGTCCTATGAGCCAATTAATGTGTGTGCGGCGCGGCGCGCCATCGTGCTAGTGTTGAAGGGCGTGGCCATGACAGAGGAGGAGAACGGACACTTCCTGCATGCGGCCCGGTTGGCGATGCGCGTTCCGTCGGTAATCCGGCTGCTGGAATATCGCCGGATTCCACATCAGACCCGCGCGCTTTCGCGCAAGAATATCCTGCTCCGCGACCGTAACACTTGCCAATACTGCAACGAAGTTATGCCAGCAGGCGAGCTCACTCTCGATCACGTCATGCCTCGATCGAGAGGCGGCGCTTCGACGTGGGAGAACCTCGTGGCATGCTGCCATCCTTGCAATCGCCGTAAGGGAAATCACTTTCCCACCGAGGCTGGCATGAAACTTATGCGGGAGCCCCGCGCATTCAATCTCCACACTAGCCGCCACATCATGCGGCTAATCGGGCGTTCGGACGATAAATGGAGAAAGTATTTGTTCTATTAAAATGCTCCGGCGAGTCTGAACGATGAAGACATACTGCGCATGCTCTCAATTCGTCCCGCAACCATAGAAGACACACCGTTGCTCAGCGCGATGATCCGCGAATTGGCGGAATTTGAACGCGAACTGAACCTGGTGGTCACCACCGAAGCGGATCTGGCACGGGACGGCTTCGGGCCGGATCCGAAGTTCTGCGCCTTGATTGCGGATTGGGACGACCAACCGGCTGGCTACGCGCTGTTTTTCGATTTTTACAGCACATGGAGGGGACGGCAGTTATACCTTGAGGATATTTTTGTGCGTCCGCAGTTTCGGAGCCTCGGAATCGGGAAGCGCCTGCTAGCGGCCACGGCGCGCATCGCTGCAGACAATAACTGCCATGGCATGCGTTGGGAGGTGCTCGACTGGAATCACCCAGCCATCGAATTCTACAAGTCGCTGGGCGCCGAATTTCTGGACGAGTGGCGTTTGGTTTTATTGAAGGATGAAGCGTTGCAGCGACTGGCTAAAATTACTTAGTAAGCGTTTCAGTTAAAAGTGTAACGATGAAACTGGCGTCCGCTATTTCTGCTGCGGCTGCTCTGGTTGGTTATCGGGCTGTTTTTCCCCTGGTGCAGCCTTGGGTATCTCTTTTCCCTGATAAGTAATTTTCGAATTAGACCCGAACCGCTTGTAATCCTCGTATTTGACGACTTCCCTAATGTGGACGTCATTCATCTTGAAATGCAAAGTGTCGTCGGCCTTGGTGAAGGCGGGAAACCAATATCTGTTGTCGACTTGTTGACGCCAGGTTGTGAACTTGGGAAACAGGTTCTCATTATTTTTTTTGCGAATATCCGGGACTGTCTTGCCGAACGTCTTGACGATCTGGAAATCATGATCGTCCACCCATATCCGGCCTTGAAAATATCTGTTCTTGCCTTCGATTTTTTTGGGCGCGATATCGAATACATAGCAATGTAGTTCGTCTTCTTGCTGCTGTCCGATGTAGATAATGTCATATGCGCCAATCTCGTCGGAAGTCAGCACAAATGGCAGCCGGTGACGAATGTCGTCCAAATCCTCTGGGGACATCGAAACTCTTTCCAGGCTGGACTGAGGAGCGAAAACCACGTTTTCCAGATGTCGGCCTTTGTCGTCATAAGTGACATCGAAAACCTCACGATACTCGCCATCCACCGTATCTCCATCGACCGTTTGCATAGTTACCGACTCGCGATAGGTGTACTGTTCGCGGGCTTCTTTGAATTCTTTTTCCTTGGCTGCAAAACGCTGGATGATTTGTTCGGGCGTTATATTCTTCGGCTGGGACGTATCGAGCGTCCCCTCCTGGGCCGTGAGACTCAGGCAAGAAAGCAGTGCTGTAGTTGCGAGAATACCGATACGCGCCGTCAGTTTCATGAGCTTATAGACTAACCAATTTGCGAGCCTAAAGACTAATTGAAGTGGAAAGCTTTCCTCAATTAGATGCGGCGAAGTCAGGTGAGTTGCGATTAGTTAGGAGAGAAAAACTAACGATGTAGTATGAGATCAATGTCCAACAAACCTGAGGGGATGCCGGACGTGTCATCCGAGGTCAAGCGGGAGATTGCACGCATTCTTGCCTCAGCACATGTGCAATCGGCGCTGCAAGGGTTCAGGGGTCAGGAATCGCAACTTCGCGAATGGCAGATGGAGATGGTCAGAATCCCAGCGCCCCCTTTCGGAGAAGCGGAGCGGGCGCAATGGCTGGCACGGCGTTTCCGTGGACTCGATCTCGAAAACGTGCGCGAGGATTCGGTGGGCAACGTCCTGGGCCTTCGGAGAGGATCGAGCGAGAAATGCGTCACGGTGAGCGCGCACGTTGACACGGTGTTTCCCGCGGGAACCCCCTTAAACATCCGTCGAGAGGGGAGCCGGCTTTACGGTCCAGGCATCTCGGATAATGGCGCAGGGGTGACAGCGCTCCTTGGAATCGCAGCGGCATTGAAGTCGATGCAGATTTCCCATGAATTGTCGGTTCTATTCATCGGCAACGTGGGAGAAGAGGGAGAAGGCGACCTTCGCGGGATACGACACATTTTCTCCAATTCCCAGTTTAAGGATTCAATTTCCTATTCCTTAGTCTTAGATGGCGCGGGCTCTGACACAATCGTGTCGGAGGCTCTGGGAAGCCGCCGCTTTGAAGTGATTGTGCGCGGCCCAGGTGGGCACTCCTGGAGCGATTACGGTACCGCCAATCCGATTTCAGTTCTGGCTCGCGCAATTCACGCGTTCACGCAGACCAGTGTGCCTGACTCTCCGAAAACCACGTTCAACATTGGGGTCATACAAGGGGGAACTTCGGTTAATTCCATTCCGGAGTCCGCCAGCATGCGGGTTGATATTCGGTCTGCCTCCACGGCTGAAATAGAACAGCTTGAAGCGGCCCTGCGCAACAGCATCTCGTCCGCTGCGGACGAGGAAGTGCGAATATTGGAGAAACGCGGACCCGAGCGCAAAGGCCCTTCGGGCTTGAGTTTTGAGGTAATCGGGATTGGAGACCGTCCGGCTGGGGAGCTGAATCCCAACGCCCGGATTCTTGAAGTGATCCGCGCAGTAGATGCTCAGCTCGGAAATGTTGCAGCGATCCAGCGGGCTTCGACGGATGCGAACATCCCGTTATCGCTAGGCCGGGAAGCTATCTCGATAGGCGGAGGGGGCAGCGGAGGCGGCGCTCACACATTGCAGGAATGGTTCGACTGTGAGGGGCGCGATCTCGGATTGAAGAGAATCCTAGCCACGCTGCTCGTCCTCGCGGGATTTGTGAATTAAGCGCCGAAAGATGCCCGCTGCCACAAAAAGGTTGCATTTTTTAACACTTTCGTAATACAATCCAACATGGACGCGGTGGTTAGCGTTCATCTCGTCGTCGCACTGCCCTTTCTTCCTATGTACTAGAGTCATAACGAGCTATCCCCCGGTTCGGGGCGGATTTTCTCGCCTTGAACGTAGGTTCGGAGAGACCCTATGTCGTGGTATGCGTATTGCCTTACAGAGCACCAAACTTTACAAAATGGCACCAGAAGCCGCCGTCCTTTCTTGATGGACGGCATTCAAGGCGTAAATGGCGCCCCCGTTCTCAGCTATCCCAGCGGTGATTTTGCGGTCATCGTCACCGAATACGACCGCGCAGCCGAAAATGGTCAACTGGAAGAAAAGCATGTCATCGAACATGCCAGAGTGGTCAGCGTGTGCTTCCGGACCGGCACCGTTTTGCCGTTTCGCTTTGGAACAATCTTCGACACCGACGACGCTTTGAGGCAGGCGGTCCGAGCCAACCGTCGAGCGTTCGGGGAAAGCGTCGCCAAGCTTCGGGGCAAATCGGAGATGCATCTCAAACTAACCGTCCGCGATGGATCGCTACGGCCACCTGTCGCTGACGTTCCCCTCCCAGACACAGTCGGCGGCGACTATCTCATGAAGCTGCGGGATAAGGCTTTCAAAGATCGCGAGCGCCAAACCAAGGCGCGCGCTCTGTCGGTGCAGGTTCACAAGCTATTCAATCCTCTGGAAGAAGAAGTAAGCTGCAAGCGTGTCAACACCAACGGCATGCTAATCGATATCGCCCACCTGATCGATTCGAAAGCGGTAGAGAAATATCAGAACAGATACACGAGCGCGGCAAAGCAGTTGAAAAACTGTGAGCTCGTGATCAGCGGCCCCTGGCCGCCCTATCATTTTCTGCCGGGTAAGTTAAGAACTGTGGCGGGGAACTCGTAGAGTTTAGCGTCCCCGTTGCCAGCCGGGTGCGCGTCTTGATTTGTGACCTTATTCGGCGACTTTGTAGTCGCAGGCCTCACGGCAATCCGGACAGTAATACAACCCATCTTCGCATAGCCTGACGCCGATTTGACCCTGACAGGAGCAGCAATACTTTTCGCAAGAACATTGATTTTCCGGCATGTCGCACTGCGAACACCGTACTTTTGTTTTGGTGGTCATGCCCGAACTTTATCGTTAGCGCCGATCCCGGCAAAGTGCCGTTGGTAATCATTTAGTACAAAACACTTAGCCGAGCGACCTGCAAAGTACTGTTCTGATAAGCCTGCCTGACACAGACTCAAAGTTGAAGCGGCTGCTCTACGCATGTTAGGGTAAGAGTCCCGATTCTGCGTCCCACGAGGCCTTTATTGTCTGCCGCTGAGGCGACCATCAATACCGTCCGCAAAACCGCGCTCAATGGGGTTCACCGCAAAATGGGCGCAAAAATGGTGGACTTCAACGGCTGGGACATGCCTGTCGAGTATCCCAGCGTAGGTGGAATCATCGCGGAGCACAATGCCGTTCGCAGGGGTGTTGGCATTTTCGACGTGAGCCACATGGGGGACATCCGGCTCTCGGGACGCGATGCCCTTGCCGCGGTGCAACACATCTCCATGAACGATGCTTCGCGGCTGGCCGTGGGGCAGGCTCAATATTCAGCGCTTCTTTATCCTCAGGGGACATTCGTGGATGACGTCGTGGTTCACCGCCTCGGCGACGACGACTATCTGCTGGTGATTAACGCAGGTACGCGAGAAAAAGATGTCAGTTGGGTGCGGGACAATACCGCTGGCTTCGACTGCAAGGTTGAAAATCTTTCCGACGACTTCACTCAAATTGCGATTCAGGGCCCGAAGGGTGTGGAACTCCTACAAAAGCTCACGGACGCAGATCTTTCGTCAGTCAAATTCTATTGGCTCACTCGGGGCACGGTTTGCGGGCTGCGCGACATACTGATTGCACGTACTGGCTACACAGGAGAAGATGGATTTGAAATTTACATTCCCTCCGATGAAGAAACCAGCACTCGGGTCTGGAACGAGATCTTCGACGCTGGCAAAGAATTCGGCGTCGTCCCTTGCGGCCTTGGTTCTCGCAACACTCTCCGTCTCGAGGCCAAGCTGCCGCTATATGGTCACGAGATTTCAGATACCATAAACGTTTGGGAAGCCGGCCTCGATCGTTTCTGTAAGATGGATAAACCGGATTTCATCGGACGCGCCGCGCTGGAGAAAGCTCGCCAAGAGGGTATCATTCGCACTTTAGTTGGCCTTGAAATGATTGAGCGCGGCATCGCGCGTGATGGATACAAGGTTCTGGATGAGGCTAGCCGGGAAATTGGATATGTCACCAGCGGTTCGTTTGCTCCGTTTTTGAAAAAGAATATAGCTCTCGCGTATGTTCCACCACAGTTCGGAAACATTGGCTCAACTGTGAAAGTAGAAATCCGGGGCCAGGGTGTTAGTGCGCAGGTTGTGCCGACGCCATTCTATAAGAGGCCTAAAAGGGCGTAACCACAGAGGAGCACAGAGAGTTTTCAAAGTTAAAAGCTAGAAGCTAGGAGTTAACAGCAACCCAAATGTCTTATCCGAACGACTTCAAGTACACCAAAGAACACGAGTGGATTAAAGCCGACGGCAAGACTGCGACCATCGGGATCACAGACCACGCGCAGGAAGCCTTGGGCGATATCGTCTTTGTTGAACTACCCAAGGTCGGCACTGAAATTCAGAAGGGGAAAACGTTCGGCAGCGTGGAGTCGGTGAAAGCCGTTTCCGATCTTTATGCTCCCGCTTCCGGCACGGTAACAGCCGTGAATGGAGAGCTGACTACGGCTCCAGAAAAGATCAACAAAGAGGCGCATGCAGCGTGGCTGATCAAAATCACATTAAAAGATCCGGGAGAGCTGAACTCGCTGTTGCCCGCCGCGGATTACGAGAAGTTTGTTGCCGAAGAGGTTTAGGCGGCGACGCAATCCTAGATCATAGTCGTTACATCTAATACCCAATGCGCTATCTTCCCAAATCTCCTGCCGACCGTGAAGCCATGCTTCAAGCCATCGGCGCTCGTTCTATTAACGACCTTTTTTCGCCGATTCCGGCGGAATACCGCCTTGACCGTGATCTCAAAGTACCAAGGCAAATGGCCGAGTCCGAGATCGTGGACTGGTTCCGCGAACGGTCGCGCGAAAATGGAGAGGGCTACGCTACCTTTCTCGGCGCTGGCGCCTATTCTCATTACCGGCCTGTGATCATCGATTCGCTTATTTCCCGTGGGGAGTTCCTGACTGCCTACACGCCTTATCAGGCGGAAGTATCCCAGGGCACGTTGCAGTCGATCTTCGAATTTCAAACTATGATCTGCGAACTCACCGGCATGGAAGTGGCGAATGCTTCCATGTACGACGGCTCAACCGCCGCCGCGGAAGCGGTAATGATGGCAGTGCGGCTCACTGGACGCCGCTCCGCAGTGATTGCACGCAGTTTGCATCCTGAATATCGCGAAGTTCTGGAAACATACGCGCTTCACCAAGGAATGCCGCTCTCGACTGTGGCGTTCACCGACACTGGCCGCATTGACCTGAATCAGTTGGAAGCGTCCATTTCTGCAGATACGGCATGCGTTTTGATTCAGTCGCCCAATTTTTTCGGAACAATCGAGGATGTTGCTGCTATCGCCGAACTGGCCCACAAGCATGGAGCCATGCTGGTAGTTTCCATCGCGGAGGCGATCTCGTTGGGCATTGTTGAGCCTCCGAGGCAGGCTGACATCATCGCGATGGAGGCGCAGTCGTTCGGCGTGCCAGTGGGATTTGGCGGCCCCTTCTGTGGCGTGATTGCCACCAGAGAGCAGTATGTTCGCCAGATGCCAGGGCGTTTGGTGGGTCAAACCACCGACAAGAACGGCAAACGCGGTTTCGTGCTCACGTTAGCAACCCGTGAACAACACATCCGGCGCGAGAAAGCTACTTCGAACATTTGCACGAACCAGGCTCTGATGGCCCTGATGGCCAATATTTTTATGACGGTGTATGGGAAAGTTGGTCTTCGCGAGTTGGCGAAGCAAAATTTGGCGAAGACCAATTACAGCGTGAGTCAATTCGGCAAGCACGCCAATGTGTTGTTCTCTGGCTCGCCACGTTTCAACGAATTTGTGGTCGAAACCAGCGAAGATCCTTATGCCGTCAATAGCCGGATCCTTGGCCATAAAATTGTCGGCGGACTTCCACTGAAGAAATTTTATCCAGAGCTGGGGAATGCGTCGTTGTGGTGCTGCACGGAAATGACCACGCGCACCGCAATCGACACAGCCGTCGGCATAGTTGCCGAACGTGAGCTCTCGGTAAAATCCGCAAAGGAAGAAGTGGAAGAGCTGGCGCGATGAGCGCGATTCTGATCAATCCAGTTTGCGAACAGTGCAAAGGCGATGGCAAATGCTCGAAATGCAATGGGACCGGCACAAATACGCACCTCAACGAAACTGACCCCCAATGTCGAAACTGCTCGGGTACGGGCGTATGCCGTGGCTGTCACGGAACAACATTGTTCGGCCTGAACTCTGGACTTGATAATTTATGAAGCACATAACGCGCAAGGCCACTCGCCACACTAGTCAGAATGAAGGGCTAATTTTTGAAAAGTCCTCCCCTGGTAAGGCGGCATGGAAATTGCCGCCTCTTGACGTCCCCGACATCGATGCTTCGCGGATTTTGGGCGCCCACGAAAGAAAAGATTTGGGCAACCTCCCCGAAGTTAGCGAGATTGAGATCATCCGTCATTTCACGCGCCTTTCAACGTGGAACTACGCCATCGACTTGGGTATGTATCCTCTAGGCTCCTGCACCATGAAATATAACCCCCGAGTAAACGAAGTGGTGGCGCGGTGCGAAGGTCTGGCGAACGGACATCCCTATCAGCCCGAGAAAATTTCGCAGGGCGCGCTGCGCATCATCAAAACCCTTAGCGACTGCCTGATTGACATCACCGGGATGGATGCAATTACTTTGCAGCCCGCCGCAGGCGCACATGGCGAGCTCACCGGCCTGCTAATGGTGCGAGCCTACCATCAGTCGAAAGGCGCGCCGCGCAAGAAAATTCTGATCCCGGATTCGGCACACGGCACCAATCCAGCGACGGCGGCGACGGTTGGTTATGCCGTCGAAAACCTTAAATCGAATGCTCGCGGAATGGTGGACGTTGCCGCGCTGACTTCGCAAATGAACGAGGACGTAGCCGCGCTCATGCTCACCAATCCCAATACCCTGGGTATTTTCGAGCAGGAGATTCACAAGATAGCCGACATTATGCACGCAAAGGGCGGTCTGCTCTACATGGACGGGGCAAATATGAACGCGCTGGTCGGCAAGGTACGCCCCGGGGATTTCGGCGTGGACGTGATGCACCTGAATCTGCATAAAACTTTTTCTACGCCACACGGCGGCGGTGGCCCAGGCTCTGGACCAGTCGCGGTAAAGAAGATTCTCGAACCATTTCTTCCCACTCCGGTGATTGTCACAAAATCCGACGGAGCGCTAGGTTTCGATTACAACCGGCCGGATTCCGTCGGAAGAGTTCGCGCATTTTACGGAAACTTCGGAATGTTTGTGCGGGCGCTCGCATACATCATGGCGAACGGCCCCGACGGGCTACGCCAGACCACGGAAGACGCGGTGCTCAATGCGAATTACATTCGCAAAGGTCTGGAGGGTGCCTACGATCTCCCTTACAACACGCCAACGATGCACGAGGTAGTCTTTAGCGACAAACTGCAAGCGAAGAAGGGCGTTCGCACGATGGACATCGCGAAACGCCTGATTGATTACGGATTCCATCCCTACACAACGGCATTTCCGCTGATCGTGCCCGGCGCTCTGATGATTGAACCTACGGAAAGCGAGTCCAAAGAAGAGATAGATTTGTTCGTCGAAGCCATGAGAGCAATCGCCGAAGAAGTGGAAGAGGATCCCAACATGGTGTTGGGAGCTCCTTACACGACCCGCGTCTCGCGCCTCGACGAAACTGCCGCAGCCCGGAAGCCGATCTTAAGGTGGAAACCAGCTTAAATCGTCGTTGGCCGTACGTCGTTGGTCGTTGGCCCCGATCTGAAGATCCTGCTTTCTCCAAACTCTCATCGGTTTAGCCAACGACCAAAGACGGTTTTCTATTTTTTCTCCACGACATCCACCGAAGCCCGCGTGTTCTCCCAATCCATGTGCAGGGTGCAGATGTCCCCCTTTTGATCAAATCCAATCAAAAAGTTTTCCACCGGGGATGGCGTGCTTGAAACAGTCATGTCAGCGCGCGCCAGTTCATCGCCTTCGTACTTGTAAGGGATTCCCCACTCCCCGGTTTTCTTATTGACGATTAGAGTCCACTTGTCTTGGTTCGGAACGGTGAAAATCGTGTAAGACCCAGCAGGAACATCTTTTCCACCGACAGATAAGTTCGCGTCGGTCACAAATGTTGTAGCTTCATTTGCCCCAGTGCGCCAGACTTCGCCGTATGGAACCAAACCGCCAAAGATCTTTCGTCCTTTCGCGCGCGGGCTAGAGTAATTAACAGTGACGGTTTTGCCGTCGGAAAATTTACACTGCGCATTGGCGGCTGGGCTGGGACGCTTGCCATTGTCCTGTGCAAATGCGCCCGCGGACGCTACAACAGTCAAAATGACGCAAGTAAAAGCAGCAGTTCTTGTTTTCATGTTTTCTCCTGTTGATTATCAGTCAACTTAGACTGTCAAAATGATGTTTGGTTAGTGCGAGGGGAATTATCGCCCACAACCAAGGAGCAGTACAATCGGGCGATGCCAGTATTTGACGAAAAACAGCAAGAACTCGACCATTACGAGACCATGATGGGCGTCCCGCGAGGACGTTTGGCGGTGACCATGGACATGATTACCGATGCCATGTCCCTTGTGGGACAGCATGGCGTTTACTGCCAAAGCCAGCGCTGGCCGGGAAAGCCGGTCATGGACATTCAGATGGTGATGAAGAATTTGACAGACGCGAAGGAGTTGATACAGAGCGTGATGCAGGAAATGAAAGGAAAGAGTTAGAGTTTCGCGATGAATTCGTCTGCCGCGACGCCAGCCTGTTTCAGGATACCGCGCAATGTTCCGATGGCTAACTCGGAGTGCAGTGGAACAACGCAGCCTCTCGTTCCAGACCCGCCTGACCGCTTGAGTATGACGTGGCTTCCACGCTATCGAACTTGAACGAAACCTAGCTTTTCCAAAGCACCGATTGCCTGCGCGCCGAGACGCGAGGCAGTCTAGGCAAAGCGAGCCTCAAAAACCGTAATTAGCGGCGGCCCGTGGTCCGCCGGAGGAAATTCCTCAAGGAACAACTCCGTGGCTTCCCGGAGATTTGCAACCGCTTCCTCGACCGTCTTACCTTGACTGACAGTCCCTACTTCAGGACATTCGGCGACATATATCTGACTCTCGCGGTGCAACACCGCTGTGAAAGTTCCTAGGGGCATGGCTTTCTCCGTATCTTGGATTCTACCGTCAATGGGCGTCAGCCGGACTAATTTATCAAATGCGCAATGACAGCCAGTGGCCGTCTCTACGCCTGCTATGCCAACGCGTACTTCCCTCTTTCGATCATCTTCTTGGCGATCTGCTGGCGTAGTGCGATTGTGTCGAATGGTTCGTGTTTGGCCAAACGGCGAAGGATGGCGAGTTGGGTGCGCAACATATCTCCTTCGGCAACCGCGGCGATGATCTTCTTTGCTGCAGTTTCGATCTTATCCATCGCCCCCGAGAGATAAACTCGCGCCATAGCAATCGGGAGTGCGGCGGCCGGTTCGCCGCCGGCTAAAGCAATCTTCTGCGCTCGAAGCACCGCAGATTCCATCGCATAAGTTTCAATCGCCATGTCGGCGATGGCGCCCATAATTTCCTGTTGATCCTGGAGTGCTTGCATGTACTTCTGGCTAGCAGCTCCGGAGGCGAATAAAGTTAGCTTCTTGGCGGAGGCCACGAGCTTGCGTTCCTCGGCCAGCGACCCGTCAGGATCGTCAGTAATGGACGGGCCTGACAACACTTCATCCATGAGTTTTTTGATCGCTGGCATCAGCGGCAACTGTCCGGAGGTCGCGCGCTTTAGCAGGAATCCCGCAATAATTAGGCGATTAATCTCGTTGGTTCCCTCGAAAATGCGATTGATGCGAGAATCGCGATAGGCGCGCTCAGCGGGGTATTCTTCGACGAAGCCGTAGCCTCCATAAATTTGGACGGTTTCGTCTACGACGTAGTCCACCATCTCCGATCCCCACACTTTAATGATGGAGCACTCGACAGCGTATTCTTCTATTGCTTTCCGGGCTTCTCTTGCGGCATCGGCGCTGGCCTTGTCGATTTCCGAGAGCGCGACGTCCATCATGCCAACGGTTCTAAAAACCATTGATTCGCCGGTGAAGATTCCTACCGCCATGTTGGCGATTTTTTCTCGAACCAATCCAAAATCGGCGATTATCTTACCAAATGCTTTGCGCTGTTTCGCGTATCCAAGAGCGTTCTCAAGCGAAACTCTCGCGCCCCCTACGCACATCGCGCCGAGCTTAAACCGGCCAACGTTCAGAATGTTAAACGCGATGACGTGACCTCTGCCGATTTCACCGAGAACATTTTCGACGGGAACCTTGCAATCGTTCAAAATCACGGGACATGTGGACGATCCACGAATGCCCATTTTGTGTTCTTCCCCGCCGATTGAAAAGCCGGGGAAAGTTTTCTCGACCAGAAACGCCGTAAACTTCTCACCATCGATTTTGGCGAATACCGTAAACAGGTCGGCGAAACCAGCGTTCGTAATCCACATCTTTTCGCCGTTCAGAACATAGTGTGTGCCGTCCGCAGAAAGCTCGGCGCGAGCGCGGCAGTTGAGCGCGTCCGAGCCAGAAGACGCCTCTGACAAAGCGTAAGCGCCAATAATTGCTCCCGCTGCAAGACGAGGCAGATATTTCTTCTTCTGCTCTTCGCTGCCAAAATAAACGATCGGCAACGTACCGATGCCCGTGTGCCCGCCCCAGGTGGTGGCGAAGCCGGCGTACTTCGCGATATGATCCGCGATGATTGACGCGGTGACTTTGTCCATCTCCATGCCGCCGTAAGCTTCCGGAATTTCGGCGGAGCTGAGCCCAAGTTCTCCAGCTTTTCTCAGAAGATCGCGAGTAATGGAAAAATCCTTATGCTCCATCTTCTCGATGTTGGGGACAATTTCGTTGAGGGCAAAATCTTCGGCTGTCTGGGCGATAAGCAGGTGCTGTTCGGTGAAGTCTTCCGGGGTAAAAACTTCGGACGGAGTGCGATCTTCGATCAGGAAACTGCCGCCAGAAACGCGAGTCGTGGAAACCGCAGCTGTGGCCATTGACATCCCTTCTTCAACAACAGGAGGCACAGAGTATTACAGAGGATTATGTCACTTTTCCCAGTTGGTCCCGCTCACCGTTTGCTTGATGCCATTACGAAGGTGAACTCCATAGGATGGCTAATTCAGCCTTTCAAAAATGCCAGCAGCACCCATTCCCCCGCCGACGCACATTGTCACCATCCCATAGCGCCCGTTGCGGCGCTTGAGTTCGCGAATGATGGTTGCCGTCAGCTTCGCACCGGTGCATCCCAACGGATGTCCTAACGCTATCGCGCCGCCGTTGGGATTGACACGTTCGAGATCAAGCCCAGCTTCTTTGATTACTGCGAGCGATTGGGCAGCGAAGGCTTCATTCAATTCGATCACATCTATGTCGGAAAGGTTGAGCCCGGCAAGCTTCAGCGCTTTCGGAATTGCGAAAACTGGTCCGAGCCCCATTTCTTCTGGCTTATATCCTGCCGTGGCGAAAGCGACATACCGCGCGAGCGGCGTGATCCCAAGAGCTGCCGCGCGTTCCGCCGACATAACTACAGCCGCAGCAGCTCCGTCAGACATCTGCGAAGAATTTCCCGCCGTCACGGTGCCTTTCGCGTGGAATGCGGGTTTGAGTGAAAGCAATGCTTCCAACGACGTGTCGGCACGAGGACCTTCGTCAGTCTTAAAAACGATTTCCTGACGCTTCGGCTTGGACCCATTCGGTGTAGTAAAGCTCACTGGGACCGGCACGGTTTCGTCCTCGAATTTCCCTGCTTGGATTGCCGCCAGCGCCTTCAGATGGCTCCGCAGCGAGAATTCGTCAGACATCTCGCGAGTGATATTGAATCGTTGCGCAAGCCGTTCCGCAGTAAGGCCCATCGAGAGATAAGCGTCCGGATAATGATCAACAAGCCATGGATTCGGCGAAATTTTGTGCCCCCCCATGGGGATCATCGACATCGATTCCGTGCCCCCGGCTAAGATGACGTCCGCGCCGCCGCTCATGATGCGTTCTGCTGCCATCGCAATCGCCTGGAGTCCGGAAGAACAGAAGCGATTGATGGTCATTGCCGAAATCTCGACTGGAAGCCCCGCACGCAACGAGGCGATCCGAGCAACGTTCATCCCCTGCTCGGCCTCGGGCATTGCACAGCCGAAGATCACATCTTCGATTTCCTTGGGATCAAGTTGCGGCACGCGTTCGAGAGCGCCCTTTATGGCAATGGCGGCGAGTTCGTCGGGACGAGTAGCTCTCAGCATGCCTTTGAAAGCGCGACCCACTGGGGTGCGGACGGAGGAGACGACGAAGACTTCACGCATGGTTATGCTTATTATGAACCACAAAGGACCCGAAGTGCGACGAAGGTTCCGTAGTTACAGTTTCGGCTTCGGCTGGGGATTCGGCTCTCTACAAATATTCGACAAAAGAATCGGCGACATCCGCGCCCGTATTATTGGCTACTCGCGTGGCGTGGCGCTCCACATGCTTCATTAGCCCATCCAGATAGTCCCGCGAAGAGGAGACACTGACTACGCCAAGCGTGGCCTGATTCCACAAGCTGGTGGGGTCTAACTCGGCAACGGCGACATTAAAATGAGCACGCAAGCGATCTTTCACGCTGCGTACAACTTGCCGCTTGTCTTTGAGGGACTGGGCCGCTTCGATGCGGAGTTCGAGGGTGAGGAATGCGATCAAAGCCGTCGTTGGTCCAAAGGCGGTCGTTGGTCTTTCGTCGTTGGTCGTTGGCTCAACCTCACATGAACCTCCGGCGCTTGAATGCTTGCACGTCCGCGTTGTCTAGTTCAAACCATTCGCCATTTGCTCGTTTCGCGGCAAAGCGCGTATGCCAATAAGCCTCGATGCCACTCGGGTCGTCGAGAGCCTTGATAACGTGCACGGTCCGAGCCTTCGCAGGAAGCTGGATGGCTAACTCGTATTCTCTGCGTCCGATGGCATTGGTCTTTCCGATCTTGTAATGTCGGCCTGATTTCATCAGATAGACTGCCCCGCTCGCCACTGGATCTCGCACTTTCTCGGAAACTGCTTCGTCGTCAGTAGCCTGAGTCATGGTTTGGCAGAACGCAAGAATATCGTCGAAGTCTGAGTGTTTAGAACAGTATTCATGCACCTTCGAAAGCAGCTGGGGTTTGGAGCCGAACCGCCGAAAGGTTTTCTCGCTGGGAAAGGATGCATCTGCTCGACGCTTCAAACTTATCTCGCCCCTGACGGGAATTCTGCCAAGCTCTCGAATCAAGCTCGCGTATTTTCCTAGAAGCACTTCTTCGTCATAACCCTCGGTCAGTTTGTTCGGCGCAAACCCGGCTTCCTTGACCGCGTCACCCCAACGCGCCCAGTACTTCCCAAACCAATCGTGGTACTTAATCCCAGTCTCTTGGGAGAAACGGTCAATGCCGAGCGGCACACCGCCGTTCTCTCCGGCAGTGCGCTTGATTTCACTTATGATGTGCTGTTTGTTCATGCTGCCAACAGCTCATTGGCGAGAGATGTGTCTTAGCCAACGACCAAGGACGAACGACCAACGGCGGGTTTCTTACGCCATCGCCTCTGCCGCGACTCGCTCGATCACGAACGCCTCAATCACGTCGCCGGCCTTAATGTCGCCATAGTTCGCGATGGAGATACCGCATTCCATGCCGTTGCGAACCTCGCTGGCGTCATCTTTGAAGCGGCGAAGCGATCCGACTTTACCCGTGAAGACGACTACATTGTCGCGCAGCAGCCGCACTTCGGAGTCGCGCTTGATGGTTCCATCGGTGACCGTGCATCCCGCGATGGTTCCAACCTTCGGAATGCGGAAAGTCTCCTTAACCTGCGCGCGGCCTTGATAGACTTCTTTGAGCGTCGGCTCGAGTAAGCCAGTCATGGCTCGTTTGATCTCGTCCTGCAATTCGTAAATGATCGAGTGCAGCC
>JGI12635J15846_10002267_pt1 | contig 16836 bp, 15 predicted proteins | sample BlaSpr_A8_OM2_M2_FD_15846 | JGI IMG/M metagenome (IMG submission 15846) | reverse complement strand
CGTCTCGCGCTCCACCCGAAGGGATCGACCAGGTCTCTACGCCGGGGTTGGGGTCTTCCTTCGTCCAGCCATTAACACCCATGCCGCTGTCGAAACTCGCGTTATACAGCATGTTTGGCACCAGCGCCGCCCCGTCGAAGTCGTACTCGACGTTCGCGCTGTACATCACCAGCTGAACCAGTAGTGAGGTATGGCCGGGGCTCGCCACGGTCAGCCCGGACTGGAGCAGAGTCCAGGTCCCGTTGACGGCGACGGGGGCAGTGGCGGCATAGGTCCCCTCAGTTGAGCCGCCACCTTGCGCCCAGAGATCGACCCCAACGTTGGCCGGGGTCGCTGTCTTTACCCAGACTGAGAAGGTGTAGCTCTGGCCGACTGGCACCGACATGTTGATGGTTTGCAGCACCGACCGGTGGCCGCCGCTGGCGTTGTTGGTCCATGCCGCCAGGTAGCAGCATCCGTCTCGCGCTCCACCCGAAGGGATCGACCAGGTCTCTACGCCGGGGTTGGGGTCTTCCTTCGTCCAGCCATTAACACCCATGCCGCTGTCGAAACTCGCGTTCACAAGCATGTTAGTAGTGGGTACGGGGACATATCCGTTCATATAGGAAGTCAGAGCAACACAGGGATCAACGCTGGTACCGCCACTGGTGCTCCAATTATTGCGAGGGCAGCCATTTAAGGGACTGACTGGTGATGGTGGCATGAACGGATTTCTTCCGGCCGAATAACTTCCGGTCAAGCTGTACATGAACTCGACGTGCGAATTCGTGCCTTGGTCACCGATGGTGGCCACCAATTGACCGCCCTGAATACTCCCGCTCGCAGACTGATTGACATGGCCGAAGCCCACTACAGCGCCGTTTCCGACCTGCTCCAACAGCCTGCCCGGATACCAGCACGTCTGTCCCTGCGGGCAGGATTGGTAGGCGACAACCGTGCCGGTTTCGGGCGCATATACCGATGTCCCCGCTGACAACGGCACATCGATGCCATATTCACCCAGACTGCCGGTCGGATCGTCACTGTAGTCCCAATTGTCATGGAAGCCCGTTGGGTATGTCCAGTCGGGAGTCCATGGATTGAAAGCAGTAGCGGCGAGCACGGCCCTCTCCAATCCTGGGAACGTCGGGAATCCTATTGCAGCCCACGTGACCACACACATCAGCGCGACCCGAACCAAACACGAGATGCCTCCACGCCGCCTCTGCCCGGGAGGAGCAGCAATCATTCGAGTCTTTGACTCGATGCGTCGATGCATCTGGAGAGGGGATGGTGGGTCAACCGGCCGACGTTAATGATCGTCGAAGCTCAAAACTAAGTCATGCCGAGAACGTAACCGTGCTGGTGACCATCAAGTCGAAGTCAGAAAGTGGAACGGCGTCAGGACGGGCCGTATAGGTGAAAAAGTAGTTGCGGCCATTCGTTGTGAAGTCATATTCCGTCACATCCAAGCTTTGGCCACCTTGGCACGCAGTGAGGGTTCCAGTCTTTCGTATGCCGGTCACTCCGTCCACCGTTACGGCGTGACTTTCGCCGGCCGTGGCCAAGAGAAAGCAACTTGTATCCAACCTTTGGCTTGCCGGCCACGAGCCTGACGAGATGTCCGTGACGTAGTCATAAGGACCCATGGGGTGTTTGACGCCCAACCCGATAGATACAAGCCCGCCGGAATTGCCTTCTGGAGAAACGAACCAGGACGCCGGGTGCTTCAGGGAGAACTGGCCATTGGTTGAGTGGTAGGGCTGCCAGTCTGCCGTTGGATCGACGGTCGGCGACGGACTGGGGCTAGGAGCCACTGCGGTGTCCGAAGGTGAAGCCGTCGCCACTGAACCAGAGTCAGGGACTCGACCGCACCCGCCAGCCGTTCCGAGTGTCGCGAGCAGGGCGCAGCACCCCGCCCCCTTCATCCACGCATCTAACCTAGCCACTGACGGATTACCTCTCGCGTCGCTTCGTGGAACGCCATTATATCTTGCGCAAGTTGAATAGACGGTGCAGGGCCCACACACCGTTGTTTAGGTCGTGGTACTTATTCATCAACTCGACAGGCAAGGATGGGCGCGTTGCGTGTCAGAGTGACGATCCCGTCTCGCCTCGGCATGGGATTTGCGGCGAAGACCGCCTTATGTTCTTACGCCGACAGGCGTCATTCGTCACCACTTTGGCATCAGTTGTCACCACTAGAAACCCTGGACAGTCACCTATCGAGTAAGGCAATTCTGGAGACCTGCGGCGAGCCGCGCTTGGTCTTCGGACGGTCCGGGAGATGAGCCAACCTCAAGACTTCTTGAGGTTCGTATGAGGTTGGCCTGAAGTTCCCCCAGCGGCGCGCCGGCCGACCTTGGGTATGTGGTCGGCCGGCGACATTGTCCAGGACGGGTCATCGAGCGGCGGCCTGCGTGTCCTGCAGTTGCCGAGCCCGGTCGCTCTGACCAGTCTCAAGGTAGGCGGCTACGAGCTTTTTGGTAGCGAGCTCGTTCTCCGGGTGGCTCCGCACGACACGCTCCAAGTAAGGGATGGCTGCCGTTGGGCGAACGCGGGCAAAGTACGCGTCAGCGATGGCCAGCAGGAGGGCTACTCTCCAGCGGTCGACATCGCCTCGCGCCTCTTCAATTACCGCTGAAACGCTGCTGCGACCCGCCGTGACCTTCTGCTCGAGTGCCTCCCACTCGGGCAGGAAAGAGTCGTCACCGACCGCTGAGGCGAGCGCCTCGAGATCTTTCAACTCCGATTCGGAAAGTGGTGCCTTTGTCGCCGCGATCGATGTGGCGGCGGACCGAAGCCGGATTGAGTCGACGATCGCCCCGTCAGCAGTGAACCGGACTCGCTCGCTCTCCGATAGGACGCACCCAGCCAGCTCAGGTGGGAGCGATGTCTGAAGGTCACTGAGGCGCTGGCGAAGCCGCGTCCTTTGCAGCTTGGGATCCATGGTTGGAAACACCTCATCGGCGAGGGCCGCGCGGCTGATGACGTCTCGCGGATTGTGAACCGCCCGAGCAAGGAGGTATTGCCAGAGAAAGCTCATTAACGGCTTTTGGGTCAGCCTAGTCGTTAGGTCTTCCGCATCTTTGCGCAAAGTGAACTGACCGATCGTCGCGACACTCAACGGGGCTCCTGCGTCACTCTCTCCGACCGGTGCAACACCCGTGGCTCCACCCGGTGCGGGCTCGGCATGCGGGGCATCATCGGTCAGCTCTGGAACCTCAACCGCCGGCGCCGGTTGTGGCAACCGGCCGTTCATCAGGTCTACCAGGGCACTCACGATTGCGACGGGGAACAACTGATACCAGCGGCCGTCACGTCCGAATTGGATCGCGCCTCCGAGAAGTGCATGGTCGTCGGCCGGAGCGCCCACTATCGATATCTCAGGCCTGCGATCCGGCTCCATTCGCTGGATCGCGGTCAGACGGTCAGCCACATAGGTGGCGTCGCAGACGATCCGGTCGGGAAGGTCGTAGAGATTCCGTCTGACCAGAAGCTCCGATGCGCTGTTAACGACGAGATTGCGCTGCCAAGTCCAAAGCAAGTTCTGCAGATACTCGTGAACGGCCGGATCTGATGGGACGATCAAGCGGACGACGTCAGCCCCGTCATCTCTTTCCAGGACCACGACGAAGTTCTCGTGTGTCCAGTCCTCCTGCATGCTGCCGCGAAGATCGAAGTTGAAGACCCCGTCGGTTACGCCTCTGCCCCACCCTTGGCTGATCCCGAACGGTCCGATGCCAATGCCGAGACTCCGTCCCCGGTCGCGCGACCACTCGTGGAGCGTGCCGTCAGCGGACGCCTCGAGGTGGGAATCGAAATGCCGATTTAGCTCAACGATCCTGAGGCCGCTGACCGTTTTCGTACCTGGCACACCAGCGAGGGTCGGGGGTAGATTTGCCCGCAGGGCAGCCAGTGGTCCTGGTAGAAAGGCCGCCATAGATCTGTCCCGCTTGGCGTGTTCGCGTGCCGATTGCTGGGTGTGGAACTCGCCATCGCGGTTTGTTTCCGCCCAGTCGAGATACCTGACGAAGAGCCCGGTCAGGATCAGGGCGATGAGACCCATCCAGACTCGCAAGCCCTCGATGGCTGGACCGACAAGAATGATCGCCCACCAAAACAGAACTAGGGCGAAGCCGACGATGCGACGTGTGGGATAGCAGATCCCGACCAACCCGATGATCAATGCAGCCGCGACCAGGATAGGAATCGACGAACCGGAGGCGGTCAGCGCCAGAAAGACTGCCCACCCCAAAGGGATCAGGTAGACAGGCCAGAGCAGAACCTCGTACAGGCTGCGTGGCACCGGGAACGTCACGTCCCCAAAGAGCCAGTGAAGAGCCCGGCCGCCCCTGCCTCCCCCGTAGGCCATGGTGGCGAGCAGCATAGATCGCTTTGCGAAAACTGGCAGGTCAGACGCGGCCCGGTTCATGGCCGAACCTCCTTTGTTTCGTCGATGTCTCGTTGGGCGGACTGGCGCCGTGTCTCCCTCTCCAACCAGCGCCTTACTGGCTTCACCGCCCAGAAGACGAGGCGGCGCTGGACGAATCGGCAATTGTTCGGGAGAGGCATCTGGGCCGATGCGCGCAGCGCCTCAAGGACCACCTGCTGGTCCACGTCCTCCTCGGCGATCGCGGGCGGAACGGCCTGTAGAAGAGCTGACGCGCGAACGAGCGCTGGCCCGAGCATCGCCAACAGGACTGGACCCCAGACCCTCCGGCAACCAGCGCGGTAGCTCCGGATGGCGGCAGCCAGGATCTCGTCCTGGCGCCGGCCGGGTACGGAGCGCCGGTGCATGAGGCGGGGCAGCTCGTCGAGGCACAGACCTCGCAGCGCCGGCTCCGCTGACCACGCTGCATGAAGCGCCAACGTGGCGTCACGGTCGCGACAGGCATCTTCAAAGCCGCGACGGATGAGAGCTGACAGAGAAACGGCCATACAGTTCCTCCTTCGGTGCGCGATGTCGGTTGACATGCGACCAACCTAGGAAGCGACCGTCCTCTGGCCGTCCTCTGGAACGGTCCTCTGGCGTCCTCCAGAGAAGTGAGCTTGAGTTCAGAGCGTCCTCTGAGCGTCCTTTCTTCGGTGTGCGGGCGTCCTTTCTTCGAAAAGGCGCCTCGTCGTTGGGCAGGTAACGGATAGCGGCACTCGCGGCCGACTACCGAGCCGGAGGTCATTGGTTGCCTTCGTCGACCCACCCAGCCAAGCACCCAAAGCGCGTCCAGGTTCGGCTTACCGCAGCAATGAAAGTCGAGCTGGCGCGGCAGGCCGCTGAAACCGGCCTGCCCATAAGTGCGCTCGCGCGCCAACTGATCGACGCGGGCCTGCGGTCGGCAAGTGGAGGCTCCGCCAATGAGGACCTCCGGCTCCTGTCCCTCTGCGCTCTTGTCGCGGCCGAGCACGCCGTATTGATGGTTGCTTCGGTCCTACCTGAGGGTGAGCAGCGCGCCCGCGACCTCGCTTCTCAGGCTGCGACCGCGGCCGAAGAGCGTCTTGCGCTTTTCCGGGAGACGAATCAATGAGGGAGCGAGTCTTTCTCAAGACCGAGTTCACGCCCGCCGCCGTTGGCGGCCAGCCGCGCAAGGCTGTAGGCGGATTCCTGCGCTACATCCAGCACCGCGACCTGCACCCCAGTCAAGAGAAGCGTCCAAGGCCTCAAGTCTCCGGACTGGTCAAGTACGTCGCCTATCGCGACCGTGCCAGCAGCCGAGCCGAGCTCTTTGGGTCTGCGGGAACCGCCGGCACTGCCGATCGCAAGGCCTTCACCGCCTTTGTCACCGGCGCCTTGGAGAATTCACGGCCCCAGCTGTTCAGGGGTCGGGACGGTCAGCTCCACGACCGCCGGCGAGCGGTCCACCGGATGATCCTCTCGCCCGAGCGCGCCGAAGGTCTCGACCTTCGCCAGCTCATGCTCGCCGGAACCGCCCGGCTTGAGGAGGAATGCGGTGGCAGCTTGCGCTGGCTGGCGGCCATCCACCGCAACACCGATCACCACCACATCCATTTCGTTCTGGCCGGGATGCGCCAGGACGAGGCAGGCAGGTTCGTTCGAGTCGAGATCACCAAGCGCCGTCTTGCGGCACTGAAGGAATCAGTCGTCCTGGAGGTCGAGCGTCAACGCGGCGAGCGCACGCTGTCCCTACCGGCACGGCCCATCTCATCGGCAGCGGAGGGTGACGTAGCTCCAGCGCTACCGCAAGCCGCTACCGTGCGCGTACTTCCTTCAGTCCAGATCGCTCCTCGGCGTGTCTGGACACGACCACAGCTCCACGCCTCCGCCCATTCCGGTGCCGTGATCGCGCTCCGAGCCGTGGCTCGACGGTATCAGCGCCGCATGCAGCACGAGCTCGAAGACGGGTATCGCCAGAGCCAACGGGAGCGCGCGGCTTGAGCAGTCTCCTGAACAACGTCTACTCCGTCGTGTGGAGCGCTGCGCTATGGACGGCGAGGCGGTTCCTGCCTTCGTGGCTGGTCGGATCTGACTCACCGCAAAGCCATGGCAGCAGTCGTTGGGCTCGCTCGGCCGATAGCTCCAAATTGGGGCGCTCACGACCTCCTGATCGTCTCGCTGGCGACGGAATCGTGCTCGGCTTCTTCAATCGTCAGGTCATCCAGTCGCCCGCGGAAGACAACGTGCTCCTGCTTGGCGCCCAGCGCTCTGGCAAGACATCGAGCGTCGTCGTACCCACTCTCTTGAGCTGGACCGGCGCAGCGATCGCGACCTCGACCAAAGAGGAGTTGATCACTCTCTCGCTGGATCAACGGCGACGCATAGGTCCGGTCTGGGTGTTTGCGCCTCTCGACTCCGATCACTCATGGCTGGCAAGGCTCGAGCTCCAAGCCTCGACATGGAATCCGCTCGCGGCCGCGACGACACCTGGTGCAGCGGCTGAGCTGGCTGACCACTTCACATCCGAAGGCAGGCGCGGGCACAACGCACACTGGTACCTGGCCGCCGCAAGCCTGATCGCCGGTCTTGTCATCTCCGAGCGAGAACAGGACGGCGACATGCGCTCGGTGGTCGCTCGGCTCAACCGCACCACTCCCTCTCAGTACGTGGGCATCGCCCGCACGCTGAAAGACCCCACCGGAGCCGAGCTCCTTCTGGCCTACGCGCTGACGCCGGACAAGGAGGCGGGCTCGATTGCATCGACCGCACGCTCATCCCTCTCGTTGTGGAACGACGAACGCGTCGCTGCCGCGACGAGGTCAAGCGACAACGCCCTCGATCTCGACCGCCTGCTGACCCAAAGGGGCACTCTCTATCTCGTCGCGCCCGCCGAGGATGCAGAACGCTGCCGGCCACTCTTCTCGGCGCTGCTGATGTCGCTGCTGCGTCGAGCTACCAGCAAGGCCCGAACCCAAGGTGGCGTGCTGTTTCCGCGATTGCTGATCGCACTCGACGAGGCCGCCAACTTCGCCCGCGTTCCGCGACTGGCTGCCTATGCGTCGAGCGGCCCAGGCCAAGGCATCCAGCTCCTCCTCTGTTACCACGACTTGGCCCAAGTGGAGTCGGGCTACGGCCAGGACGAAGCGCGCACGATCTGGAACAACTGCCGCGCGCGACTGCTGCTGCCTGGCCAGGGCGATATCAGGACGCTCGAGGTCTTCTCGCGCGCAATAGGTGACGAGACGCGTCTCTACCGCTCCAAGCAATTGGACTCTCGCTTTTCGAGCTCGATCGAGCAGCGCATTGGCAAACCACTCGCTTCGGTCGACGAGCTGCGCCGGATGCCAGAAGCGGTGCTCGTCTACGCGGGCGGACCGCCCGCGCGTCTCGAGCTGCGCCGCTGGGACCAGGTTCCCGCCTGGCGCCGCCTGGTCGGTCCTCTTCCCCGTCCGTTCGTCAACGCCGGCGCTGCCGGCAAAGGAGACGCTGAGTGACCCATTTCATCACCGACATCTCGGTGACGCCTGACTTCAACGGACTCCCACCGTCCGTCTACCACGGACTCGTCCACCTCACCAACAACGCGGCTGGGGTCCTGACCTTGGTGGCTGGTCTAGGCCTCACGGTCTCGTTGATCGGGCTCGTGCTGGCGTCGTTCACACAGAACCCTCAGCTTGCCGACCGCGCCAAGGGCGGGATCGCGGTCTCCGTTTTCTCGGTCGCTCTCCTCTACATCGGAGTGGCCGCGGCGAACTACGCCGGCCATCTCTTCCAGTAGTGGGCGACTACGGCAGCCAGGCAGCAGATCTCGTCAACTCCGTGAGCATCGCGATCGCCAACTGGTCCACCGCCATGGCCGTAGCCAGCGTGCGCTGGCTTCTCGCCTCGCTCGGCCAGACAACCGAGCCCGACCTGACGGCGATCGTTCCCGTCTACAACCGGATGCTTGCGATCTCGCTCCTGATCGTCGGCGCGGTGATCGCTCTAGCGCTGATCGAGCGCATCGCCTGGAGTTCGCAGGGGACCGGCCTCTCGCTCATTCCGCGCGTCGTCGCGACTTGCTTCTTCGCTTACAGCGGCCTCGCTGCGGTGACATATGTCGCCGGATACGCCGCGCTTCTGGCGACGACCTGGACACCGGACTTCAACGGGATGACGGCGATCTTGATGCATAGCGTCGCCGCGAGCGACGCCGCCACCCAGGCGGGCGCCTCAGGACCGCACGTCAGTACTTTCGGCCTGATCGTCACTGCCATGACGCTCAGCTTCCTCACCGTCGTCGTCCACCTTGAGCTGGCGATCCGCTCGGCGCTGATCCTCACGGTGACTGCGTTCATCCCCCTGGTCTGCATCGTCTCGATCTGGCCTCGTCTTGCAGGTGCGGCGACTCAGCTCGCATCTTTCATGATCGGGCTTCTCTTCTCCAAGTTCGTCGTTGCCACGACGATTTACGTCGGTTTCCGACTGGTTGTGCTGGCACTTGCTTCGCCGACCGATACGGATGCGACCGAAAACTGGATGGCTTCGGGCGTGGCGGTGCTTCTCATCGCGGCGCTGTCGCCGCTCGTAATCTTCCAAGCCGTTCGGATCGGTCACGCCTCGGCCGGCCAGGTGGCGCGCGGTTGGGCTGGCGGTGTCGTCGGCTTCGCTCCACCGACTCGCCTGCTTGGCAAGGCGCACAACGTTGGTCGTTCGCTCGTCAGTCGACTCGGCCCGCGCGCTTTGTCGGCGGTCAAATCGGTAAGGAAGCGCATCTGATGCGACGTTCTTCTGCTACCCAACGTCCTGTCTTGGAAACTGTTGAGCGGCCTGAAGGGGGTCCGGGGGAAACGCGGCCGTGCGTTTCCCCGGGGGGCACGGCGCAGGCAAAGCATGAGGTCGTGGCGACGCTGCACCAGCTGATCGAGACATTGATGGGGCTCGAAGAAGAGCAACCACGCCGCCAAAGCGCAGCTGCCGATCAGAACCGACCGCTGCTCCTCAGCGCGCTCGAGACGGCCAAGCTGCTGTCGGTCAGCCGGTCAAAGGTGCTTGATCTCGCGGCGCTCGGCGAGATTCCTTCGGTGCGCGTGGGCGGGTCGGTTCGAATCCCGCGCGATCACTTGACGGCCTGGATTGCCGAACACACGCAAGCCGAACCGAAAACGACCAAGCGACTCCCAAACTGGGTGCGCGTCAACCGGAGTCACGAAGCCTGAGTCGAGCTCTCTACGGCGCGGGCAGCGTCTATCGACGCAATTCGGACGGCCGATGGTGTGCCGCGGTGTTCATCGGTTCGCGGCAGCGAATGCTCTATGGAAAGACAAGACAGGAGGTCGTCGCGAAACTTCGCGAGGCCCAGACCGAGCTCGCGAGAGGCCACGCAGCCCAGCGAACGTCACCTCGGCTCGACGACTTCCTGCGCTCTTGGCTCGAGACGTCCGTCAAACCGAATGTCCGGCCCCTCACTTACGCCGGGTACAAGGTGAACGTCGAAAAGCACCTGATCCCGACGATTGGAAAGCTCCGACTCGATCAGCTCACGCCTCAACACGTCCAAGGCATGATCAATGATCGGCTAGCGGCAGGATTCTCAACGAAGACAACCGCGTACGTGCATCAGGTCCTACGAACGGCACTGACCCTAGGTGTCCGGTGGGAAATGGTGTCGCGCAACGTCGCGAAGCTCGTTGACAAGCCCCGAATCGAGCGAAAGCCCATAAACCCTTTGACGCCCGAAGAAGCGCGCAAATTTCTGGCAGCGATTCGTGGACACAGGCTCGAGGCGCTGTTCTCAGTCGCTCTTGCGCTGGGTCTCCGCCAAGGAGAGGCACTTGGGCTCCGCTGGGAAGACATCGACTTCGCGACGGGAACCCTACAAGTCCGTAATCAGCTGCAGCGCATCGACAAGAAGTTGACCTTGGTACCGCCGAAGACTGCTAAGAGCCGGCGAACTCTCGTCATGCCAAACCTTATCGCCGAAGCCTTGACAGATCACCAGAAGCTGCAGGTCGCAGAAGAGATTTGGGCCGGATCGAGGTGGACCGAGACCGGCCTCGTTTTCGCCAATAAGACCGGTGGTCCGACCCAGGCCAGGCACGTCATTGAACAGTTCCATCAGGCTTTTGATCGGGCCGCAATGAGGCGGATCCGCTTCCACGACTTGCGCCACTCGTGCGCAACCCTGTTGCTCGTGCAAGGCGTATCGCCCCGGGTAGTTATGGAAGTCCTGGGCCATTCGGAGATCGCGCTCACGATGAACGCCTACAGCCATGTTGTTCCCGAGCTGCAACGTGATGCGGCTCAACGGATGCAGGCGATTCTCGAGCGGTAGCTTGCGTAGCACTCCTGGGACTTAAATCATCCGAGAATGAGTCGCATGGCGAATCTTCCGTGGGCTGAGGCGCTCGAGGCTCTTGAGAGTGAGGTAGGGCGACTAAGGGACGCGTGGGAGGCCGTGGAGTTCAGGCTCTTAATGGGCTCGACAAATCCGCCTGTTACCGAGGGTGCGTATTTCGAGCCGACCGTCGAGCCTCTCCCCGGCGACCTCCGGGTAGCTTTCGATATTCCGCTTCTCTTGCAGGGCCGGATGACAGCTATTCAGTTCTTGGCGTTGCTGCAGAAATGGACAGGGGGCCAAGCATTTTCGTTCGGCGGATACGACTTCGTCGCTCCTGAGATTACGGGAACCCTTAGTTGGGACAAAGACGTCCCTAGCACCCATTTGTTCAATCGTCCATTGAATCCACTTCCGCCGACTGACACCGAGTACCGCTTTCATCGCTTGACAGGTGGAGGCGGAACGCCGAACACGACAGTTCGGGACCAGATCAACACGATCGCTTATTCGATGGGGACAACGCCATACAGCCTCCTCGAGAAGTACATGGGAATGGGGTGGGACGGCTCCATTAAGAACTTCAGCGCTGTGGTGCCGATCCCGGCCACGATGCTGCAACCGCTCCGCCAGGCCGATTCCCAGGTACAGGTCTGCATGCGATATCGCCGACCATTCCAAACGACAGATTTTTGGGTCAGGGCCAGCCCAGAAGTCTGGCGCTCATCCTTGCCAAAGGTTTCGGTGTTGGACGAAAGTCCCGATGGCGCGGGCTGGTACCGTGCATGTGCCACCGTTGACGTGCCGACGGACAAGTCCGACCTAAACGTATGGGCGGGCCGGGCGGATTCGATTCAGCTCTACGACTGGCATGTTCTAAGCCGCATTGAGACGCCAGCGACTACGGAGGCGACCACTCGGACTTTTCTTGCGTCTTGGAATCGACTCGCTACCCGCCGGCCATCAGCTCTACTCAGCGATCCGACCAAAGCGGCCACCGGGAGAGGTCCGGCTAATGTCGCAGCCGCCGCCGAACTACTCCTTTTGAACGGACTAGCAGCACTTGGCTATCCAACTTTTTATGGGCCAAGTCCATTTGAAACTTCAGGCGTGGACATCATGGCGTTCGACGCGACGACTAAGACCGCCTTCGCAATTTCGGTCACGGTCACTGAGGCAATTGCCGACAAGATCGGCAAATTGGTCATGTTGAGGAAAGAGCTCGACGTCGAAGTCGGTGAGGATTGGCATTTGAGCCTTGTTGTTGTGACGATCCAGCCGAGGGGCGCCCTCGTTGCCGCTCGGCTTAAGGAAGCAAACGATGACAATGTAAACGTACTCACTGGGGAGGACTTGCAACCTCTGATGGACGAATCCCCCGATCTGCGGCCATTTGAGCAAGCGTTGCATCGCCACCGACAGTTCTATCCATCTGCTCCCTCATTACCGGGTATGGGAAGCGGGTAGTACGAGTACTGCCGCACAATTTCGACTGCTCAAGGGCGCGCGCGCCGCATGGCGCATCCGTCGTCACATCCTCGATTGCGTGAGGTCCACCTGATCAAGCGAGGCACGACCGCTGTCGACGTCGTAGTAGACAACCGGCGGGGGTTCGAGCCGGCCCGCAGTCGCTATCACGTTGGCCGCTATGGCGGCGGTCGAGAGCAAGGCATTGAGGGCGCCGGTGGCAATGTCCACCATCTGAATCCAGATCGCTGGTGGCCTCATGTCGTTACCGAGCGTGACCGAGTCGGTGTAGAGCAGGTGGGCCTGGGGTAACTCTGCAGTGCCAGTTCGCACATAGACAAGCGCGAAATGACTTAGCGGCGTGAGCTGACCAACCGGCGACAAAGAGTGGCTTACGTCGTTGCGTAACTTTCCTGCCGAGTGTTCATGGAGCTGCTCGAGACCGGCAATCAAGTGCGCTGCGTCCGGATGAGTGATCGCGAGATCTCTCAATCGGCTGAGGACCTGACGAGGATTTGGTCGGAACTCAACCCCGTTTCGAGCATGGTTTAGCCGGAGAACCGGGCTGCCAAGAGTCAATGCAAGTATCGTCACCAGCTTGTCGACGCCAGAATCGATGCGCCAGAGCGCGAGCTCAAGCCCTCGAGCGCCATCAGTGCTCATACCGGCTGTTCGGGCCGCATCTAGAGAGGATGCTGCGGCGTCGAGCGTGACTTCTAGATCGCTAACCCACTCGCCCAAGTAGTGCCTGCCCGTGGTGCTCCACTGAACAAAGTAGGGAGCCGCGGGCGGCGGCGGTCCGTCCGGCATACGCGCAATCGAATCGCGAAGAGCATCACTTGCATTCGTCACAGCTGCGTCCATTTGTGCAGCATCGCATGGAGATACCAGTGATTGGGAGTGCGTCAGGCTCAGGATCTTCACAAATCGGATGCGATGTCATCAAGGCCGCGGTAGCCCTTGGCTGCGAGTTCGTTCATTAGATCTTTGGCCTCGGATCGGGCCCGATCGTCGTCTGCTACCAGCGCTGCACTGACAATACGTCGAAGTGGCTCATTGGTCATCAATAGAAAATGGGCCTCAGGTCTAATCGTGATCATGAGATGAGTGGCTCGGACAGCCTCAAATGGCTTGGTGGATGCAAGGCCGGCCAGCCGTTCGATGACTAGATGATCGGCCTCGACCGCTGCACCTGATTCGAGAAGCCTCAACAGCTCGTGAATTAGCCAATCGTCAGACAGCTTGCCCGAGGATGCGAACCACCATCCGAAGGTTCCGACCTCATTCCGATTGGGCGCTCTCTCGGCTTCGAAGACTTCAAACCTTCGGCGCCATAGGTCGCGAAGGCGCTCTTGCTGATCCGCTTGCAGCGGCGTTTCGCCCCGCCACAGACTCCGTCCAATGAATTCCATCGCATGCACCCGTGCTTTCTCGGGTGCGCGGTCGAAAAACCCCTGAAGCATATTGTTGTGGCTGTTCCAAGTAATCCGACCCCGCCAATACAGGACGATCAAGTGCTCAGCCAGCTTCCCCGCGGGATCCACAAAGCGCCGGCGGCCGTCGGATTCAGTTCCAGCCCCTAAGTCCGCAACTGCGCGGTGATACTCAGGTTCCAAGACGTCAAAGACATTGTCATATAGGGCATTTACTAAGTAGGTCTCCCAGACAGCAGCTCGAAGCAATGCCTGCTTCGGGTCATTAGGAAATAAGCGCTCGAGGCTCCCCTTAACCCATGCCGGGTCGAGCAGCACCAACCACGGCAGCCGCTCACCATAGACCGCTCGAATGGCTTGAGAAGGGTCCCGCTCCGGATCGAGGTGCGCATCGAGTACGTCGCGGAGTTCCGCAATAGCGTCGAAGCCCGCCGCCTCTCGCTCAGGATGATCGGCTTGGTCGTGGCGTCTCACCCACAGGCCGAAGCGGATCGCTGCGTGCATCGCCTTGCCTCGATTGGTGTTGATTGACAATGAAAGTGGATCCATATTCGTGCCGCCAAGGCGTGCCTCGTCCTCAAGATCAGGCTCGGGGTCGTTGGTCAGAGGCTCCAGAATTTGCCATACGAGTGCACGATGTTCGATTGGAATGCCCCCAGAAGTGCGCAGGAAAGCCTCCCCGAGCAGGTGCGCCACCGATCCTCGCGCCCAGCGCCAGCCCGGATCGCGGTCAGCCCAGCCCCCTGGATCGTGCTTTTCCTGCTGGGCGCGCGGTTGGGTCACTACTGCTCGAGCTAGCTCAAGAACCGGGGCCCAGTCGAAGGCTTTGTTTGACAAGAGCGCTTGCTCTAACCCATCGATCAGCGAGCGGGCGTAGGTCGGGTCTAGCTCGGCGAAGCGAGGTGCGTCGACAGCATACTTACCGGGATCGGCGGCAACAGCTCCGGCAAGTTGACGGCCGAGGCCTTCATACGTGTCATTGAACATTTGACCCGACGGCGGCCGCCACGACCCCAGGTACCGCAATAGGTCGGGTACTTCCATCAACGAAAGTTCCTCAAGTGTCTTCGGACTACTTGAGCCGACCCATCCGGTACTGTAGGCTCCGAAGTCCGGGTGCTCAGGAGCGCCGTATCGGTCCTCGAGTTCCTCGTATCGGGCTTTCCACTCGGTTGGCAGGCCATTCTTGAGAACGGCGAGCCTCTTGAGTTCTATACCGTCTTGTACGTTTCGAAGCTCCTCATCGGTCGGCTCACGCCCGTACAGAAAGATGGAATTTCGCTTGAAGTTCTCGATTGCGGGCGGTGTTCGGAGATGCTCGAGTAGAGCTAGTCTGTCCTGCTCCTTAACCTGCGAGAAGTAGATTCCCGCCAGCCGAGCGTACTCGTGCCGTACACCAAGGTCGCTGAGGTTGTCCCAACTCGCGACCCGGCTGAGGGCGAGATCCTTCGCCGACTCACCGTGCTCAGCTAGTAAATAGAGGGCAATTCTTCGAAAGATCGATCGCATTCGCGATTCCAGTTCCGCGACTACGGTCTGAGTGGCGCGTGCGTCCGCTGCAACTGTGGCCGCCGCAATTTCCCTCGTCGCAGCGACCAGCACATCGCGGATCGAGTGTTCAGGGAGATTCTGCGCGTGGTCCTCGACAGCCGGCCTCCAAATATATGAATGGTCGGATTGGTCATCGCCGACGGTAGGCTCAGCAAGGGTCATGGCATCCTGCAGCAGACCGGCAAATAGCCTTAGCGTTCGCATTGGGTCGAGCGCCTGCAACGTTTGCGCAAGCTTCTTGGCCGTCTCCTGGTAGTCCCACTGAGGCATGCGAGCCAGCGGTTCCAGGTACCGCCTTTCCTCGTCGCTGGCATCTGCAAACCGAGGATCTGGCAACACCTCCAGGAGGATGCGCGCGAGTCGATACGCTTCGTCCGCCTGGCCTACCTCAGCCAGATGGACGACAAGATCGGCGTATCGATGAGGCAGCAGCCAAAAGAGCCCGCCTTGCGACCGTATCCACTTACGCTCCGCCGCGGAAAGCTGCGCCGCCTGCGCACCGGGCAAAGCGCAGGCCGCATCGACGATGTCGCCGTGGATAAAGATGTTTTGCGTCACGGGAATGGACAGGAAAGTCGTGGTCACGAGCTCGGGTGCTTTAGGGGCCATGCGTGCTAGATACTGCGACTCGGGCCATACCGGAAACGAGCGCATACCGTCATCGTGGTCTACGGGGGGCTCGGGGTGTTTGAAAAATCCTTTGGCTGCTAGCGGCTCGATCCAGTCGGGTGAATCGTTCCTCTCGAAGAAGTAAATGTAGTTGGCAGCAAGCTTTTGCATGGCATCGATGGCTTGATCGACCTTTTCGGGAGTTGGCATCACTGACCGCTGCCCTTCAGGATCGCGTCGATAGTCTTTCGATCGGCGTAAGGGGCAGGTTTTACGAAAATCCTAAGAACCGCTTCAGCTTCGGCCAGCTTTGCCACAAACTCCGCCCGAGAGGGGTCGATATTGTGGTGAGCCACCGAGTTCATGTAGCGTTGAATTTGGCCAACAGATTCGCCGCGTTGCCGCCTGAGTTGTGGGGGAAGCTGTCTGCGCCCGGGATCGAAGTGATCGAGCACAATGTCGCGCTCAATGGCATGTTTGGGATGCTCCTCTTCGAACCATTTGAAGAACTGAGCCAGCCGTTCTAGAAACTTCGCGAGGTGACCATCGACGTCGCCTACCCACGTCTGCCCATCAATGGTGGTTGTCTTTTGAATTGCGGCAACCCATACATCCGTAATCTCTCGCACCTTGCCCTTCAGGTCGGCCGGTTTCCTTGGCGGTGGGCCGACCGCTAGGGGAAGGGCGTCGAATAGCTCTCGAATGCTATGTGCCGATTGCGCGAGGCAGTCTGGATTTCGCTCGTCTGAAAAGGTGCGCAATGCGCCTTCGTATGTCTGGGCTAGACGGCGGTGCTGTTTTCCCAGCGCCTCCAATAGTTCCAGTTGAGAACGTGAAGCGAAATCGAGGCGGGGCACCCCCGACTCCAGTTCCGCCTCGTGCTCGCTTTCCGGATTCTCACCCAATGTTGGGGACTTCACCTGTCCGGAAACTACTACATAACTACTACAGACGACAGCGGGGTTATCACGTTAACTCCCTGGACACGCCAGGTTTTGAATTCAGAAATTGGTCGGGGGCCCGGGATTTGAACCCGGGGCCTCACGGTCCCGAACCGTGCGCGCTGCCAAACTGCGCCAGCCCCCGAC
>JGI12635J15846_10002266_pt1 | contig 16836 bp, 16 predicted proteins | sample BlaSpr_A8_OM2_M2_FD_15846 | JGI IMG/M metagenome (IMG submission 15846) | reverse complement strand
CGATCCGCCAAACTCGCCAACAGCCCGCCGCCGACTCGGGAATGCGCGCGAACCACCGAGCGGTGTAAAATCGACGCCGCAAAACGAAGGAGTGACTGGAATGCCTTCTGCCTATCTACTGAAAACCGAACCGTCCGAATATTCCTTCGCGAATCTGCAACGCGATAAGCAAACCCTCTGGGACGGCGTGACCAATCCCGCCGCGGTAAAAAATCTCCGCGAAATGCAGCCCGGCGCAAAGCTGATCATCTACGAGACCGGCGAAGTCAGATGCGCCGTAGGCACGGCGACAGTCGAATCCGTGAACGCGTCCGATCCCAAGAATCCCCGTGTGAAGATCGCGGGGGGAAAACCCCTAGCGCATCCAGTCTCCCTCGCCGAAATCAAAGCCAACAAGCTGTTCGGGGGCTCGCCCCTGGTCCGACAAGGCAGACTGTCGGTGGTTCCTCTAACGTCTGAGCAATATCAAGCGCTCGCAAACAGCTGATCACGCTTCCGCAGCTTGTTCGCCACGCACAGCCCGCAGCCTGCAGCCTGCACCACCGCCACGCCGCGCGAACCTAGTCTCCCAGCGCCGCGGCGGAGGTAGCGCCGTAAAAACTGAACCAAGGCTTCGCCGCTGTAAGCTTCGAATTCACATTGTTAATATTCTTCACGCCCTGATCGCCCAGCCAATCCTCGAGTGCCTTCCCACCTTGCTTGGCGTAAATCGGAATCCCGTCCTTCCAAGTAGCCCGCCCGCCATCATTGTTCACACCGGCCGAAAGATAAATGAACGGTTTCTTCGCGGCCGCAGCAGCGCGCCGAAAATGTTCCTTAGCCTGATCGCGCGTGTACGCCGATTCACCCTTGCACGCTTTCGACCCGGCCACAAAAGCCATATTCACTGGCACTTCCACCTTCAGCACGTCCACTCCATACTGCGGCTTGGAAAATTCCTCCATGCTCTTGCGCACCACTTCCGGCTTCTGCTTCGCGTACTCAAGCCCCTTCTCGTCGCCGTTTTCCACGTAGCCCACAAATTCCAAAAAGAACGGCACATCAGACGCAATGCATTCCCCGCCAATCCTCTCCACCCATGCGTGCTTGATGTCGTTCACCTCGGGTGGATCAAACGGCGTGTAATAAAGCAAAATCTTGATGCAATCCGCTCCCGCTCCCACCAGCCGCCGCACCGACCATATATCCAGCAAATCCGGCAAGCGCCCCGGACGCGTATTGTCGTAGCCGCTATTCTCATACGCCAGCAGCAGCCCGGCGTTCGACGAGCGCGCCCTGGCGGCAGGCAACCCGTACTCCGGATCCAGCAGAATCGCGCTCGCATGCGGCGTCAGCACTCGCGTCACAATCGTCTTGAACTCTTCCAGCATCTGCGCCGGCACATCCTTCTTATCAATCCCCTTCTCTTTCGCAATCGCGCTCTTCAACGAGCCGCGCTGGTCCATCGCCGCCGCAGCGATCACGCCGCGCGCATCCGCCACCGCCTTCATCCCCTTCTGTTTGCCAGGCGTAATCTTCATGAATACCTCCGCAAGATTCGAACTTATTGAACGCGGCATTTTAGCACGAGAGCCAAGCACGCGGAACGCCGGAAGGATTGGTAGCACGGGCCTGCCCGCCGCAGGCGGGCCATCCTGCCTGTGCTGAGTCTGTAAGGTTGATGCGTCAAGACGACTCTGTGGAACGGCGCGCTAATCGCTATCACCGCTCTACATGTTCACTCCAGTAAGAAATCCACCCAGATGCCCGGCAATCGCCAGCAACGCCACGCCCACAAACTCCAAAACCAATCGGTAATTCGGCAGCTTCATTCCGCCGCCACGCCGCCCGCGAAAATGTATCCACCACACAATCCAAATCGTCGCCGCCGCAGCCAACGCAAACACCATATGCAAAAGTAAAATCCCCTTGATGCGATGCCCCTCCAACGCCCACTGCCACGCCACTAATCCCGTCGCGACCGCCGGCACCACCATCAGCGCCGCCAGCAACAAGTTCACATAAGCCGCGAATCCCAGCGCCGGGCGCTTCGTCCACTGCGCCACAAAGTCCAGCCCCACTCCAGCAATGAACAGCGCAATCGGAAAATGGATCAGCACTACATGCTGCGCGTGCTTTTCCATCATCATTTGCCGCAAATCAAACGGATGCATCGCAGTCTCCCTCTACTGCACGATGATCTGCCCGGTCATCTTCGGATGAAGCGAACAGAAGTACGAATAAGTTCCCGGCTTGCTGAACACGAACGAAAACTTATCGTCCGTATCCAGCGCCTTCGATTTGAACACGTCGTCCGTGCTGACCACCGTGTGCGGAATATCGTCGCGATTGGTCCAAGTCACGGTCGTCCCCACCGGCACAGTCACCGCCGCTGGCGCAAAACTGAAATTATCAATCTTCACCACGGCTCCCGCCGGCGCCTTTTCCTGCGCGCCCACATCGCCAACCCGCCCCATGGTCGTCAGCATCGCCGCCAAAGCAATCACCAGCGCCGCCAAACCAATCCTTGCAACTTTCCCTCTCATATCTTTCTCCTCGCACAATCAATTTGAAATAAACCCTGCGCCACGCGCCTTCGCGTCAAATTCATCCCAACTGCGAATCCACAATCGCCAAAGCATGCTGCCCTCGCACAAAATTCACATCCGTAATCCCCAACACACTCCGCAACTGTTCCGCCGGCACTTTCATCGGCCCCGGCGAATCCGCCTTCCCCGGCTGCGGCTGCGGAAACGCAGTGGACATCGCCGTGTGGAACGTCACATTTCCCTCCACCTTCTGCATGATCTGGTGAATGTGCCCGTTCAAAACCGACACCGACCCAAATTTCCGCAGATAACTCAAAGCCTGCGCGCTATCGTCGGTTCCCCATCCCCATTCCGGGTACACCGACCACAAAGGAATGTGCGCGAACACTACAATCGGCGTGCTCGATTTCAATGGCTTGACGTCCGCCGCCAGCCAATCCAGCTGGTCGCCGCCCAAGTTCCCCAGCCCGCCCGCCTTCAAATTCACCACGTTCACCAATCCAATAAAATGTACGCCCTTCTTATCGAAGCTGTACCAGCCCGCGCCCTTCGTTCCCTTCCCGTAACGATCCCGGTACTGCTGCCCGTCGTCGCCAATCACGTCGTGCTCGCCCGGCACGAAAAACACATCCTTCGCCACCGCACCCTTCAAAATCTGATCCACCGTGTCGAATTCGTCGGGTTTCGCCAGATGACTGATATCCCCGGTATGCAACAAAAATTCCGGCTGTGCAGACAGTGCATTGATCTTGTCCACCGCAGCCTTCAGCGTTGCGGCCACGTCTGGATTGGCCGGCTTGTTGAAACCCATGTGGCTGTCGCTGATCTGCGCAAAACTCAACTCTCCGCCCATCTTCGCCGTGTTCCATTCATTCATGCGGCTCATGCTGTAAGACTTCAGCACCCCGCCCTGCATCACGCACAACGCCCCGGTCCCCGCCCAAGCCATGCATTTCAGAAAACCGCGCCGGTCAATTCCATCGTGATTATGGTCGTGCAAAATTTCATCCTTCTTGCTTTGCGACATTTGCCGCCTCCTTGGTCGCTCTCACCAGACACCCGAGCGCCGTAACTGCCTCACCGCCCAGCTCTTAAGAGTGGCGCGCGCCCGCTGCGAGCCAACGAGCAACGCGCCACCTGTGGACGTGTTCACTGTGCAAGACCGCACCACCCCCGGTTTTATTCTCGCGAACAAGCCAGCAATGTTTTTCAAGAAATTTGCCCCTGGCGGGAATAAACTCACCCGCATCGCAGTTACCTCTATGTGGAGCTGTAAAAGGGCGGGACGTGTTAGAGCAGGCAGACCGGGCGCGCTTTGAGGCGGACATCATTCCTCATCGCGACGCCGCCTACAATTTGGCGCGCTGGATTTTGCGCGGCCGCGCGCAAGCCGAAGACGTCACGCAGGAAGCCTTTCTGCGCGCCTACCGCTCCTTCGGCGCTTTTCAGTCCGGCAACGCGCGCGCCTGGCTTCTGCAGATTGTCCGCAATTGCTGCTTCACCTGGCTGCAGCAGAATCACGTAGCCGAGGAAATGACGGAGTTCGACGAACAAACCATGCCGCCCAAACCTGAAAATCCGGAATCGCTGGCCATGGCCACCGACGATCGCGCGCGCCTGCAACGCGCTCTCGAAGACCTGCCCGCGCATTTCCGCGAAATTATCGTCCTGCGCGAACTCGAAGGCTGCTCCTACAAAGAAATCGCCGCCATCACCACGCGCCCCATCGGCACCGTGATGTCCGCGCTCGCTCGCGCCCGCCAGCAGCTAAGAACTCTATTGACCGAGCCTGTGCAGAAAGGAGCCATCCGTGACCTGTGATCTGACCCAAACCCGCCTGCACGCCTATTTCGATGGCGAACTCGACGTCATGAGCTCCGCAGAATTCGAACGCCACCTCGAATCCTGCCCCGATTGCGAAACGCGCCTTGCAGCCGAAGAAAAACTTCGCACCGCGCTCGCCGGAGCGCAACTCTACGCGCGCGCCCCCGAAACCCTGCGCAGAAAATTGCAAACCAGTTTGCCGGCAGCGGCCGTATCGCCTGACGTGCCCTACGTGAAAGATCCAAAGACTTCGGTGGAAAAGTCGTGGCGCTGGCTCGCCATCGCGGCCTCGCTAATCCTCGCCGTGTTCCTCGGCACGGAGTTCATGGAAAGGCTGAATCGCTACTCGCAACAGCAGGCCATGGCCGCCGTTATCGTTGACGCCCATCTCCGCTCGCTGCAGCCCGGCCACCTGGAAGACGTAATCTCTACCGACCAGCACACCGTAAAACCCTGGTTCGACGGCAAAGTAGATTTCGCGCCGCCAGTCCGCGATTTTGCAAACGATGGATTCCCGCTGCTAGGCGGCCGCCTCGACGTGATTGACAGCCGTACCGCGGCCGCCCTGGTGTACGGCCGCCGCAAACACATCGTAAATGTCTTCGTAGCAAAGGCGCAGCCAGGAGATTCGCAGGACGCTTCAGGTGAACTACAGGGCTATCGCTGGATATCCTGGCAGCAAAACAATTTCACCTTCACAGCAGTCTCAGACACCGCATACGCCGACCTCGACCAACTAAAACAACTCTTCCTCGCGCCATAGAAACGATCCGGCTGGTCGAGCTTACGCGGCCCGATTACACAACTCGGACCCGTAGGGGCACGGCATGCCGTGCCCTTCTTATTTTCGTTTCGCGGATGGGCGGCGCTTCAGCGTCGCATGGAAGATCGTGGCTTCTGCCCCGCCGTCAAGCTCTCTGAAATAAATAATCACGTGTCATCCCGAACGAAGTCCCGCGCTTTTTCTTTCCCGTCCCGCGACTGCGGGACGGGCGCGGGACGCAGCGAGGGGTCTGCTTTCCGCGGAACAGTCGAGTCTTTCAGGTGTGTCGGAGTCTTTGTAGGTCGTGGCTTCGGCCACGACCTAAACATAACTGCGCGAATGCGGCTTCAGCCGCTGAAGTACAGGTCTCGCAGTTCAACACCCAACCAACTCACATAAACAAAACATGGTGCTGATGCGAACAAGGCTGCGCTTTCGCCGCCGCGTCACCAACCGCACCAGCAACCGTCTCAACATCGGGCCCGCTGATCACCGACACCCCAGCCAGATCATCCAACAATTCCGGCCCATAAGCAGCCAGCGCCGGCAAACACGAAAGCGTCCGCTCCTGCAATCCACGATGCGGATAAAGCGCGTCCACCAGAATCCGCTCGTGCCGGTCCAAAATCCCAGTCCGAAAATTCTCAGCCCGCCCCGCCTTCCCCTTCAATTTCAAAAACTGGTGCAGCACCTTCCGCTCAGTCGAATCCCGCGCCCCGGTTAAAGTCCGGTCCAAATGCGCAAGCGGTTTGCGATAGGCCGCCAATAATCTCCGCAGCGCCTTCTCATCCGCCGCAAAACGCCCGGCCAAAGCCCGTGGCAGCGATTTCATCTCCATTCGTCCNCGCAAATGCTGCCGTCCGCGCATCACATCGCGAAANTCTAATCCATATTTTTTCAGCAAACGCGCAATCGGCGGCTCTACCAAAGTAAAACTGGCCCGCGGCAAAATCGCCGGCATCCGCCCCAGCAAATGTTTGTAAACCNCCTGCGNCTGCGCCATATAAGCAATTTCCGCCGGCCCGCCNACATAAGCAGCAGTAGGCAACAAAGTGTCCTGCACCACCGGACGCAGCAATACGTTCGGCGTAAAAGCCTCCGGCGTCGCCGCAATCGCCGCTTGCAGTTCGGCAAGCGAAAACGCCGCAGCCCCCGCGTGAAATTTCTCGCCNCGCCGCCGCAAAGGNTGCCGCACCCCATCCACATTGTAAAAAAGCAGCGTGGATTCNCGCGTCACCTTCACCTGCGCGTGAAATCCTNNGCGTTCCAGCTCTTTTGACCGCCCCAGCAACNCATCGCCCAGCGTATCGGCATCATCAATCGCCCGCCGGTAAATCCCACTCGCAAAATGGTGCAGCCGCGAATCCAGCGGGTCCAGAAAAATAATTCCCCGCCCCGCCACCAGCCGCGTCATCAACTTTCCAAATGCCGCGCCGTATGTGTCTCCCGGCGTGTAAGACTCCCGCAACGCCCGCGCCACTTCCGCGGCGTAAGGCCCTTCCAGCGTGTCCATCGCTGTCACTACGGAAGCAGTGATCGCCTCACCCAGCGCAATTTCCCCCACGCGGCGCCCTTCTTCCGCTGCATTTCCCGGCAAAATAAATTCGGCCAAGCCCGTGCGCGTAGTCCAGGCCGCATGATTGATTTCTGCCAGGTCGTGATCTTCCGTTGCCAGCCAAAAAACCGGCACGGCATCCACTCCGCGCCGCGAAAGTTCCTCCGCGCAAGCCGCCGCCGTAATCGCTTTGTACAAACTGTAAGCCGGCCCGGTAAATAGCCCCACCTGCTGCCCCGTAACAATCGCGACCGCGCCATTCCCGAGCCGCTCCAAGTTCCGCGCAATCGCCGCATCCAACGTCGCCGCCCCGCCAAACTTCAAATTTTGCTCGCGCAGCACTTCCACCACGCCAGCGCGCACCACAGGATCAATCTTCACTTCCTTGGCCGCCGCCGCGACTCCACCAATCGAAGGTGCATGCCCGTAAAACTTCCCGACGCGCCGAAAATCCTCCAAAAATGTCGAAAACAATTTAGATGTCTGCGGTATATCGCGGAAGGAAAGACAATGAGACTCCATCGAGGGGTTCATGATACACGCCGCCCTGGCAAGCAGCAATCGCCGAGCGACGCACAATCACGAACGCAAACAGCGGAGATTTCGACCGGACAGCCGCGAGAGCGCAGACTACACTGCCAATTTGGCCGCCAAACTACGCACAAATAGCGTGCCTTCGCGCATATCCTGTGAATGACGTCCTCCCAGCGCGCCCCATGCGACCGCAATTCGCTGCTACAAATGATGCGCTGGCTGGGAGAGAAGATTCGCCAACATCGCCTCGATTTCCACCTTGCCCGCGTCGCTCACCCCGAGCAGTGGCAGCCGCGGCAACCCACCGTAGAACCCTAGGCGCTCCATGGCATATTTCAGCCCGGCAATGCCGTAATCCATCAGCAGCATTTTCGAAGGAACCACCAGTTTCTGCGCCAGCGTCTGAGCCTTCGCGCGATCCCCCGCCCCAGCCGCTTCGTAAATCTCCGCGCACAAATCCGGGAACACGTCCGCCAGCCCCAGAATCGCGCCCACCGCGCCCAATTGCAACGCTTCGTAAAGACTCGAAGCAGCCCTGTGAGCGTCTGAAATTCTTTGGGCGCCGCGGCGATGATCGCGGCAATGCCCTGCATATCGCCGGAACTATCCTTCATGCCGATAATGTTCGGATGATGTGCCACGCGCTCGATCAGCGAAGCTCCTACCGTGACGTGCGTGAACACCGGCACCGAATACACCATCACCGGAATCCGCGCGGCATCCGCCACGCGCAAGTAGTGCTCGGCCAGCATGTGGTCGTCAATGGATGGCTTGTAAAAACTAGGCGTGCGCACCAAAGCCACAGCGTAACCGATCTTCGCCGCGCGATTCGTATGCTCGATCGTCTCGGCGGTTGATTCCGCGCCGGTCCCGGTGATCAGAATTTTTTCGGGCGCCGCCGCATCGCGCACCGCTTCCCAAACTTTGTAAACCTCTTCCCAGCGCAGCAAAACCGATTCGCTGGTCGAGCCGTTCGGCACGTACCCCGCCAGTTTCGTCTTGTTATAAAGCGCAACGTTGTCGCGCACTTCCCCCAGCGCAACGTTGCCATCCGCGTCAAATGGCGTAATAAGCGGTGCAAAAATCCCGTGAAGTTTCATGCGAGTCATTTTATATCAAACGCGAGAGCTTCCAAGAGGAAACACGCTGCTGCTACTTCTCCGCGGGCGCCGAAGCCGCCGAAGTCCTGCGATGCAAATCCTGCAAAGCCGCCACATCCGCACCATGTCCCGCCATCGCCCGCATCCCCCGCGCCGCCGCGCTGGCGGCCGAAAGAGTAGTAATGCAAGGAATGTTGTAACGAATCGCCGCCCGCCGGATTGATTTCTCGTCGTAAAAAGATTCCCGCCCCAGTGGCGTATTAATCACCAAATCCACTTTCGCCGTCTTGATCAAGTCCACAATGTTTGGCCGACCCTCATTCACCTTGTACACAGACTCCACTTCAATCCCCGCGCTCGCCAATGCCGCCGCCGTCCCCCGCGTCGCCACCACCTTCAACCCCGCCGCCAGCAAATCCTGCACCACAAACGCCACGTGCCGCTTGTCATGATCGTTCACGCTCAGAAACACAGTCCCCTGCTGCGGCAACCTCTGCCCCGCCGCCAACTGCGCCTTCGCAAACGCTAGCCCAAAAGTAGAAGAAATCCCCATCACTTCGCCCGTCGAACGCATCTCCGGCCCCAAAATCGTATCCACGCCGCGAAACTTGTTGAATGGAAACACCGGCGACTTCACCGCATAGAAATTCCGCGCCGCCAATTCCTTAATCCCGTTCGTCTCGACGTACGGCAAATGCAAATCCCGCAATTTCCGCCCCGTCATCAAACGCGCCGCAACTTTCGCCAGCGGCACGCCCGTCGCCTTGCTCACATAAGGAATCGTCCGCGAGGCTCGCGGATTCACTTCCAACACATAAACCGTATCGCGCTGAATCGCATACTGCACATTCATCAGTCCCACCACTTTCAACGCCCGCGCCAGTCGCGAAGTGTAATCGCGTATGCGTTCCAGCACCGAAGGCTTCAGCGTCACCGACGGCAGCACGCACGATGAATCCCCAGAGTGAATCCCCGCCTCTTCAATGTGCTCCATAATTCCCGCGATCAGCACATCTTCGCCGTCCGCCAACGCATCCACGTCCACTTCCGTCGCGTCCTCCAAAAACTGGTCAATCAAAATCGGCCGCTTCGGATCCGTCCCCGACCCAATCAGCGCCGCCTGCGCCACATATTCCTCGACAGTTTTCAAATCATAAGCAATCACCATCGCGCGCCCGCCCAGCACGTAACTAGGCCGCACCAAAACGGGCAAACCAATTTCGCTCGCGAGCTTCACCGCTTCCTGCGGCGCCAAAGCCGTGCCATTGCGCGGCTGCGGAATGCGCAGCTCGTCCAGCAACCCGCCAAATCGACGCCGGTCCTCCGCCAAATCAATCGACTCCGGCGCGGTGCCGATAATTTTCGCGCCGTTCTGCTTCAGCTCCAGCGCCAGGTTCAACGGCGTCTGCCCGCCGAATTGCACGATCACGCCCTGCGGCTTTTCGCGATCCAGGACCGCCAGCACATCCTCCAGCGTCAGCGGCTCGAAATAAAGGCGATCCGAAGTGTCGTAATCCGTCGAAACCGTCTCCGGATTGCAATTCACCATCACCGTTTCGTAGCCATCCTCTTTCAAAGCGAACGCCGCGTGGCAGCAGCAATAATCAAATTCAATTCCCTGCCCGATGCGATTCGGCCCGCTGCCCAGAATCACCACTTTCGGCCGGTCCACGGCGCCCGATTCATCCTCTTCCTCGTAGGTCGAATAAAGATACGGCGTGAACGATTCGAATTCCGCCGCGCAAGTATCCACGCGCTTAAAAACCGGCTGCACGCCCAATTCTTTACGCCGCGCGCGCACGCTCGAAGCCTTCACGTTCCACAGTTTCGCGATTTCCTCGTCGCTCGCGCCCGATCGTTTCGCTTCCAGCAGCAATTCCGGTGGACATTTTCCCAAAGTAGTCGCCGCGACGCGTCGGTCCACCGCCAGCATTTCCTGCAGCTGGCGAATAAACCACGGATCAATCTTCGTCAGCTCGCAAACTTCTTCGCTGGACATCCCGCGCTCCAACGCCTCAAAAAGCCAGTGCAAACGGTCCGGCCCCGGCACATGCAATTTCTCGCGCAGCAGCACTGTCGTCACTTCCGCTGGAGGACGCCAAGCCGAACTCGGCTCCAGCGACCGGATCGCCTTGCACAAAGCTTCCTGAAAATTCCGCCCGATGGCCATCACTTCGCCCACCGATTTCATCTGCGTCGTCAGCGTCGTGTCGCTGCCCGGAAATTTCTCAAATTGCCACTTCGGAATTTTCGCCACCACGTAATCAATCGTCGGCTCAAACGAGCACGGCGTCTTCTTCGTAATGTCGTTGGGAATTTCGTCCAGCGTCATACCCACAGCCAATTTCGCCGCAATTTTTGCTATCGGAAACCCGGTGGCCTTGCTCGCCAGCGCCGAACTGCGCGAAACCCGCGGATTCATTTCGATCACGGTCATGCGGCCCGAAGCCGGATCCACGGCAAACTGAATATTCGATCCGCCGGTCGCGACGCCCACCGCGCGGATAATCGCAGCCGCAGCGTCCCGCATCCGCTGGTATTCCTTGTCCGTCAGCGTCTGCGCCGGCGCCACAGTGATCGAATCACCAGTGTGAATTCCCATCGGGTCGAAATTTTCAATCGAGCAAATCACCACGAAGTTGTCGCGGTGATCGCGCATCACTTCCAGCTCGAATTCCTTCCACCCCAGCACCGATTCTTCGATCAACGCCTGGTGCACCGGGCTGGCATCCAGCGCCCGCGCAATCAAATCCGCAAATTCTTCGTGGTTGTAAGCAATCGAGCCCCCGGTCCCGCCCAAAGTGAACGAAGGACGAATCACCACCGGATATCCCAACTGGTCCGCCAGCCTCACAGCTTCCGGCACGCTCGTCACCACTTCCGACGCCGGAACTTCCAAGCCAATCTTGCGGCACACTTCCTTGAACAGCAACCGATCCTCGGCAATCTTGATCGCGCTAAGCGAAGCCCCAATCAATTCCACGCCATATTTTGCAAGAATCCCAGATTCCGCCAGCTCAACCGCAAGATTCAAACCAGTCTGCCCGCCCACAGTCGGCAACAACGCATCAGGCCGCTCCGCCGCAATAATCGCTTCCAAATATTCCTTCGCCAACGGCTCAATATAAGTGCGGTCCGCAATCTCCGGGTCCGTCATGATCGTCGCCGGATTCGAATTCACCAGCACAACTTCGTAGCCCTCGGATCGCAAAGCCTTGCAAGCCTGCGTCCCCGAATAATCAAACTCGCAAGCCTGCCCAATAACGATCGGCCCCGACCCGATGATCATAATCTTCTTGATGTCAGTCCGTTTCGGCATGCGCTCTCGTTACGACTCCGTGTTCCGCACCGCGAACAATCTCAAACCGATCCTCACCGCCGCGCCTCATCCATCATCGTCACAAAATCATCAAACAAATACCGTGCATCGTGCGGCCCCGGCGAAGCCTCCGGATGATACTGCACGCTGAACAGCGGCAACGACCTGTGCCGCATCCCCTCATTCGTATGATCGTTCAAATTCACATGCGTAATTTCCACGTCACTCGCGGGCAACGAATCCGGATCCACGCAAAATCCATGATTCTGCGCAGTAATCTCCACCTTCGAAGTCCGCAAATTCTTCACCGGATGATTCGACCCGTGATGCCCAAATTTTAGTTTGAATGTCTTCCCGCCCAGCGCCAAGCCGCACAATTGGTGCCCCAAACAAATCCCGAAAATCGGCACGCGCCCGAAAAGTTTCCGAATATTCTCCACCGCATACTCCACCGGCTCCGGATCCCCCGGCCCATTCGACAAGAACACGCCGTCCGGTTTCAAAGCCAGCACATCCGCGGCCGAAGTCCGCGCCGGCACCACCGTAACTTCGCAACCGTGATCCACCAAAAGCCGCAAAATGTTCTGCTTGATCCCGAAATCGTAAGCGACGACGCGCCGCCACGCCTTAGCCGCCGAATCAGAAGCAGCCGCTGAAGCACCCGCGCCAGCCCCCGAAACCGGCGCAGCCAAATCAATCGATCCCTGCGTCCACCCATAAGTCTTCGCGCAAGTCACCCGCCCCGCAAGTTCCAACCCCGCCATCGTGGGCAAAGCCCGCGCCTCAGCGACCAATCTTTCCGCCGGAGTCCCATCCGTCGCCACCACTCCGCGCAGCGCCCCCACCTCCCGCAAATGCCGCACCAAGGCCCGCGTGTCCAGATCCCATATCACCGGCACGCCATAACGCTCCAAATATTGCTGCGCCGATTCGCTCGACCGCCAGTTCGAGGCCAAAGGCGAAAATTCGCGCACGATCAGCGCTTCGATATACGGGCGCGCGGATTCCTCATCCTCCAAATTCGCGCCAACATTTCCAATGTGCGGATAAGTCAGGCACACAATCTGCCCGGAATAACTGGGGTCGGTGAAAACTTCCTGGTAGCCAGTGAGAGAGGTATTAAAAACGACTTCGCCGCCCCGCCGGGTGCGCGCACCGGCGGCACGGCCGCTAAACGTTCGTCCGTCTTCCAGCGCGAGGGTCGCGCGAGTTGCGGGCTGCTCCGACAGTGTGTCCTCCAGAAAAGTTCATCGCGATGCCGCGTTCACTGTGTACGTCGAAGATAGCGAGCCGAAATGATCCACCGGCCAGTAAGCGAAAACCGCTTTGCCATAAATATAAGGCCTGCTGACGGGCCCAAACACGCGCGAATCATTTGAACTGTCGCGGTGATCGCCCATCACAAAATAATTTCCGTTCGGAATCTGCACGGGCCCGTAACTCGAACCGTCCAGATAGCTCGGCGGCACGTACGGTTCCACCAGCTCCTTGCCGTTCACATATAAATGACTGGCGCGCAGCTCAATCGTTTCGCCCGGCAATCCAATCACGCGCTTGATAAACGATTTCGAATGGTCCAGAGGATACCAGAAAACCACTACGTCGCCGCGCTCGATTGGCGTGAACCGGTACACAAACTTGTTGATGAAGATGCGCTCCTGATCGCTCAGCAGCGGCGCCATGCTGGTGCCTTCCACTTTTACGGGTTGGTACAGAAAGATAATGATGACCAGCGCCAGGCCCAAAGCCACCGCCAAATCGCGCGTCCAACTGCGCAATTCGTGCCGCAAACGCGGCAAGCTCGAGTTACTGGCAGACTCTTGCGGGCTAGGCTGAGTAGTTTCCGGCATTCCGCTCTCAAATATTTATAACACGGCAAGATAGCGCGCGCCAAGGGCGCGGCCTTTGCAATATTAAGATGCGAAGCGCCCGTGTTCGGTTGCAGAACCAACCGCCATGGCGCCGCAGCTGAACGCCGATCAATCAAACTCACGAAAAGAAATTAGTAGGGGCACGGCATGCCGTGCCCGCTATTACTGCGTGGCGGCTGCCGCTAGTTGCGCCGGCGTCCCGCCGGCTCTTTTGCCGTTGATCTTGTAGCGGCCACCTTTAGGTGGGCGATTTTGACCTCGCTTCGCTCTCGTAATGATGAGTTACCTCGCCTTTCTCCGCGCCCTCTGCAAAGCGGCTGTCTTCACGCATCCAACGCAAAATGCAAAATCGCCAGCGACGCCAACACCGCCGTCTCCGTCCGCAAAACCAACTCCCCCAACGAAGCCTCCACAAATCCCGCCGAACGCGCCGCAGAAAACTCCGCGTCCGTCCACCCACCCTCAGGCCCAATCGAAATCTCAGCACTCTGCGCCGTCACCTCCCGCAACACATCATGAATCGGCGGCGCATCCGCACGCTCCGAAAGCAAAATCTTGCACTCCGCGCGAGAAGCCGAGTAAGCCTTTTCCAGCGAAATGGCCTCCGCAATCTTCGGCGGCCGCAAACGACGCGACTGCTGCGCCGACTCGAGCACAATCCTCTCCCACCGCGCATGCCGCTTCGCCGCCGCCGCCACCAATGCCTTGTCGGTCCGCGCAGCAATCAACGGAGTAATTTCGTTCACGCCCAATTCCGTAGCCTTCTCCAAACACCACTCGAACCGATCAAATTTCACCAACGCAATCAACAAATGCAAATGCAGCGCGGGCTCCCGCGCCTCAATCGGTTCCACCAACGAAAATTCCACGCGATTGTCGCCGCGCTTCAGCAACCCCACACGCTCCACACGCGCCAGCCACACCCGCTCCCCATCGCTCAATTCATAAAGCTGCCCCGGCTCAGCTCGCAGCACCCGCCCCAAATGCTCAGCCGTATCACCGCGCACAGTCGCAGTAGCCTCTTCGAATTTATCCACAAAAAATCGCCGTCGCATGAGGTGAATTGTACCCCGCCGCGCACAAGACGGCCCAGCCCGTTGATTGGTGAATTATTCCTGTTGAGCCAAGACCGGAAGGATTTCCGTGCATCATGCTGGAATGTGGCCTTGCAGCTTCTGAACGCAGCTGTCGTCTATTCGCACGGCTGTGTGCAAGTCCCGAATCTGATCCAGGATCGATTTGCTGGGTTGCGGAGAGACTGAATCAAGTATGAGATCGCAAACCACGTGGAGCGCCAACTCAAATTCATGTTGCTCCACGAATTCGTCAAATCAATTAAGTAACGAGCGATCGGGCTCCGCCAGCAGAACGGGCCGAAGAGATTGCAGCTGGACTTGCAGCTCCTTCCGAACAGCTGCTTCCAGTGCAACTCCGACTCACTTATACATGCCTTGCGTGCCAGCTCTTCCTACCCGAAAATATCCTTCACCTTGTCGAAGAAAGTCGAATTCCTCTCCGCCGGCTTGTTCTCCACTTTCAGCGTCTGGCCCAGCTGCTCCAGCATGCGCCGCTGCTCGCGCGACACCTTCGCCGGAATCACCACGCGGATGCTGATGTACAGATCGCCGCGCCCGCCGTGCGGATTGGGCAAGCCCTTGCCCTTCTTGCGGAAAATCTGCCCGGACTGCGTGCCCTCCGGAATTTCCAGCTCTTCATCACCCTTTAAAGTAGCCACGCGAATCTTGTCGCCCAGCGCCGCCTGCGAAAAACTAATGGGAATTTCGCAAATCAAGTCCGACCCGCGCCGCTCGAAAAAGTTGTGCTCCTTCACTTCCAGAAAAATGTAAAGGTCTCCGCTGGCTCCGCCGTTGGTCCCCGGCTCGCCCTGCCCTGTCATCCGCAGACGCGTCCCCGAATCCACTCCCGCCGGCACACCCACTTCCAGCGTGCGTTCCCGCTCAATGCGCCCCAACCCGCGGCAACTGATGCACGCGTCCTTAATCGTCTGCCCCGCACCCTGGCACGCCGGACAAGTCCGTGTGATGGAAAAAAATCCCTGCGAGTAAGCCATCTGCCCGCGTCCGCCGCACGTGTGGCAGGTAGTCATTCCCGTGCCAGGTTTCGCGCCCGTCCCTTTGCAAGCTTCGCACAGCTCGTGCCGCGCCAGCTGAATCTTGCTGGTGACGCCCGCCGCAGCCTCTTCGAACGAAAGCGACATGTCGTAACGAAGATCAGCTCCACGCTGCCCCCGCCCCGCGCCGCGACCGCCCCGCCGCCGCCCGCCGCCCAGCACTTCGTCAAACCCAAAAAGATCGCCTAGAATATCCTGAAATTCCTCGAAGATCGTCGAGTTGAATCCAGTATCGAATCCGCGATTGCCCAACCCGGCCATTCCGTAGCGGTCGTACATCGAACGCTTCTGCTCGTCCGAAAGCACCGCGTACGCCTCGGAAGCCGCGCGAAAATTGTGTTCCGCCTCTTCCTTCTTTTCAGGGTTGCGGTCCGGATGCCACTTCAGCGCCGCCTTGCGATACGCCGATTTAATCTGTTCCGGCGTCGCACCACGTTCGACGCCCAAAACTTCGTAAAGGTCAGTGCTGTTGCTGGCTACCATCGTTGCTATGTCTCCGGGAAATTAAAATTGAAGCCCTGCGAGAACCGCTCACTCGATAACAAAAGCCTCACCGTGCCGCGCGCCTCAGTTCGCAGGCGCCGAAGCCACCCGCACCATCGCCGGACGCAGCACGCGGCCGTGAAACATATAACCGGTCTGCATCTCTCCCACCACAGTCCCTTCCGGTTGCGCAGCCGTCGGCACATTCTCAATCGCATGATGCAAATTCGGATCGAACGGCTTGCCCACCGCTTCAATCGGCTGCAGCCCCTGCTTCGCCAGAGCATTCCACAACTGCGCGCGAATAATTTCGAATCCCTTGCGGTATTCAGGGCTGGCCGCGCCCGATTGCCCAGAAAGCGCCAGATCAAAAGCATCGAGCACCGGAAGCACCTGCTCGATCAGCAACTCCGCGCCGCGATGCCGCTCCTGCGCGCGTTCTCTCTCCACGCGCTTGCGGTAATTCTCAAAGTCCGCCTGCCGCCGCAGCAAGGTGTTTTGCAAGTCCTGCTTTTCTTCGACCAGTTTCTGAATCTGCTCCACAGCCGAAGCCTCGCCCGCAGGCAACGCCTCCGGCGTAGCCTGATCCGCCGCGGCATCCTCCGCCGCGCCAGCAGCCGCCGGAAATCCGCCCTCGGCAAAATCCTTGTCTTTGTGTTGTTTGTGTGCCGCCAAAGAAATCAGCCCCCCTCTTGCTCTTCAGAAAAAAATTGCGCCATGAACGCCAC
>JGI12635J15846_10002265_pt1 | contig 16837 bp, 9 predicted proteins | sample BlaSpr_A8_OM2_M2_FD_15846 | JGI IMG/M metagenome (IMG submission 15846) | reverse complement strand
TTGTATACTGGTGGGCAGCACCAAGCCGACACAAAAATAATGCGGCGCTTTGCCGGGTCTCAACCTGGAGAAAAACTTCGACCTTGGGCAACCTTCCCCACCACTCAACCGACCAAACTTTGACCTAGCTTTTAGGCCAAATAGCCTGTCGGTGTCAAGGAAAGATGTTTAGATTATCTTTCGATTTTGATTTATCCAGATTTTAGATACTTCAGGGAACCAAGTAGCCGCCTGGCCACTTCGCGGACAGAAACCCAACCTGCTAGCAGCAAACCGACCGACTTCATCCAAGTTTCAGCAGCCTGGCCACGGTGATGGCCGGAATCCCGCGTATCGCCCCCAGGATGGAGTCAGACACCTCTCCATCCAGCCGCACCAGCGACACAGCCTCCGCTCCTTGGCTAGCCTCTCGCCGTCCCAGCGCAAACGTCGCTATATTCACGCCCAAATTACCAAGCGTCGACCCCACCTGCCCGATGACTCCGGGCTCATCCCGGTTGCGCAGATAAAGCATGGTCCCCGCCAGTTCCGCCTCCAGCGGAATCCCATCAATCTGCAGCACCCGAGGCGAACCATCATGCAAAACCGTGCCCTCGGCGGAAAAGCCCTTCGCCGACCCTGCCGTCTCAGGTAAAGCCGCTACTTCCAACGTGTTAGGGAACCCTCGCTCGCGCCGCCTCGTCTCTTCCTCGACAGATAGCCCTCGAGCCGCAGCCACCGCCGGCGCGTTCACCACGTTCACCTTTTCATCCAGCACCGCGTTCAACATTCCCGCCAGCACCGCGCTGCGCAAAAGGTGCGTCCCCACATCGGCCACCTCGCCGGCATAGCGAATCCGTATGCGCGCCGGCCGGACCGCCACGGCCTGCGACACCAGCGATCCCAACCGTTCGGCCAGCGCCAAATACGGCCGCACCCGCCGGTACTGATCCGCCGACAGTGCCGGCAAGTTCACAGCATTGCGAATCAACCCCTCCGCGAGGTAATCCTTCACCTGCACGGCGACCTGCGTCCCAACTTCTTCTTGTGCTTCGGCCGTCGAACCCGCCACATGCGGCGTGGCGATCACGTTTGCCATTCCCAGCAGCGGCGAATCCTTCGGCGGTTCGAGCACGAATACGTCGAGAGCCGCGCCAGCCAGCTGCCCGCTTTTCAATGCGTTCGCAAGGGCAGCCTCATCCATCAGCTCGCCTCGCGCCGCATTTATAATCCGCGCGCCCTTCTTCATCTGCGCCAAAGTCGCCGCATTGATCAGATTCTGGGTGGCCGGACTCAGCGCCGTGTGCAGCGAGACGAAATCGCTCTCCGCCAGCAACTTTTCCAGCGGCACGAGCTCGACCTGCACTTCCCGCGCGGCCGCCTCACTGATGTACGGGTCATACCCCAGCACGCGCATGTCAAAAGCATCCGCGCGGATCGCCACTTCGCTCCCAATGCGCCCGAGTCCAATCAATCCAAGCGTTTTCCCCCGCACTTCCGTTCCCGCCGCGGACGATTTCTCCCACTTCCCCTCATGCATCGCCTTATCCAGTCTCGGTACCTGCCTCGCGAGCGACAGCAGCAGCGCAAAGGTATGCTCCGCCACGCTGATGGCATTCCCACCGGGCGTGCTCATCACCAGCACCCCCCGCGTAGTGGCCGCGTCCAGGTCAATGTTGTCCACACCCACGCCCGCGCGCCCCACCGCCCGCAACCGTGGCGCTTTATCCAGCAATTCGGCTGTAACTTTCGTCGCGCTCCTCACAATCAGTGCGTCCGCGTCCGCAATCTCCGCGTTCAACGTGTCCTTCGTCGTCAAAACGATGTTCCATCCCGCCTTGCGCAACAGTTCCACGCCGCGTTCGCTAATCTTGTCCGCAACAATGACTTTCATCAGCCCTCATCCACTTGTTTTGATTTGCTGTGCACGCAGGCGGCAAAACCCGCCAAAAGTAAGATATCAACGGTAGCGAGCCACTCTCGGCCTGTCAAATCCTAGCTCCCTCTTCTCTGTGTTTTCTGTGCCCACCGCGCTCTCTGTGTAAATCCTTCTTCTTTCATTTTCTTCTGCTATATTGAACCGATGACTCTCGCCGAAAAAATTCAAAAAGACTTGACCGACGCGATGCGCTCCAAAGACGAACTCCGCCTCAGCGTCCTCCGCGGCGTCAAGTCCGCCATCAAGTACAAAGAAACCGAGAAAATCCACACGCTCGACGAAGCCGAAACCATCCAAATCCTGCAAACGCTGGTCAAGCAGCGCAAAGAATCCATCGACCAATTTGGAAAGGGCAACCGCCAGGATCTCGTCGACAAAGAAACCAAGGAACTCGCCATCCTCGAGTCCTATCTCCCCGCCAGCGCCAGCGACGCAGAAATGGATGCCGCCATTGCTAAAGCAATGACTGAAACCGCCGCCAACTCCATCAAACAAATGGGCGCGGTGGTGAAATCCGCTAAAGCCCACCTCGAAGGCAAAGTCATTGACGGCAAAGCCTTAAGCGACCGCGTCCGCGCCCGCCTCTCCTAACCAAGTTTCTGTGGAAACTCAAAGCCACATGCCCCAAGCCATCAATTCCAATCACTCGAACGATGACACCAACTCCCGCGCCTTGGCCGTCCTCCGGATCGGCGTCGGCATCTTCTTCCTGATTTTCGGCCAATATAAAGTCTTCGGCACACAGTTCACTCTTCACGGCGGCTTTCAGTTCTGGATCAACCGCTTCCTCGAACAAGGCGGCGCTTATCCCTTCATGGCCCCCATCCTCCGCGGCTTCGTGCTCCCCCACGCCACGCTCATCGCCTTCCTAGTCGCATACGGCGAGTTCGCCATCGGACTAGCCTTAACCTTCGGCGTCCTAGTCCGCCCAGCGAGCGCCGGCGGCCTAATCTTCATGCTCACGATGCTTTTTTCGTCCGATTATCCCGGCGCAGCCGCCCCCGCCTGGCAATACTTCGGCGCAAGCCTCAGCCATTCCGTCTTCGCTCTCTGTTTTGTGGTTTTCCTGCTAGGACGCAGCGCGCAAGTGTGGTCCGTCCCCGCCATGCGCACGCAACACAGCAATCACTTGTAGAGGTGGCTTTGCCCCGCCTGATTTGGCTGGCCTTCAGGCCCGCGTCTTCTGTCTTCTCAATGCACAGCCGGCTTCAAAACCGCCGTATTCCGTTCGTCGCCTGCGATGATTCGATAAAGCTTTTTCAAATCCTCAACTTTGCTCAAAGGCACGCTCGTTTCCTTCACCTCGAACGTTCTTGTATACCGCAACACGTTTCCACTCGTCTCCGTCTTGCTCTCATAGGTCGCAAAGCTGTATTCGGCATGAATAGGTGGTGGCAGATCATCCACTTCATATCCCTGCGGCAGCGTTATCTCGAACGTATCCGTGTCCCGCGAAGGCCCCTCAAACTCCACCGGATATTTCCTCGGCTCTTTCGTTTCCAGCAACCCGCTGGATTTATTGCCGATGACCCGCGGCCGCACCAGCAGCAAATTCCCCGCTGTCTTGGCGTAGTTCTGCGCCACCAGCGAATAGTCAAATATGAAGGGCTGATCCATCTGGTTGAGATTGGTGACCGATGCCTTGGTCAAAGAGTAGGTAGTAAGCGAGTTTGCAAGCAGCGATTCAACAGGCTTGATCCTGTCCGCATCTTTCGTCACCGATCGCAATGCCGCTCTCTGCGCTGCGGCACGGTCTCCCACTCGCACTTCTCTAACATCCCCGCTGAGCGTCCCCGTTGGATTCAAAGTCAGTTTTGCCGTGCGCTGCACGCCGTTCAATTGCGCCGCCAATCTCGGCAGTTCCATAAGTTCCCCACCCTCTGGAGTTACGAGCAGCGCATAATTTGCCTGCAACGCTCCCCGCAATTGCCCAAGCGGGGTCATATCGTCCGTGGGGTCAAAGATCAAAAGCCGCCCGAGTTTCCCGTGCGGTATGACCGCAACCAAGGATGCGTCCTCCATTCCGTCCGGCAACCGGACAGCGAGGATCTGGTGGTTGAACCATCGCGTCGCGGGCGTCGCGGGCGTCACGGTTCCCCGCTCCGTGTTCACCGAAACGTAGTACGACGTCACTCCGATCTCCTTCAACATCGTGCTCAGGATCGTGGCTTTGTCTTTGCAGTCTCCGTATTTGTGCGTAAAAATCTCCGGCGCCGGATGGGGCTGCCATCCTCCGATTCCCAATTGAATCGCTACATACCGTATGTCCCTCTGGACGAATTGCGATAGTGCTCGCATTTTCTCCAACTGCGCCGTCTTCCCTGCAGTCAGTTCCGCCACCTTCTGCTTGATTTCCGCCGAAGCCTCTCGCCGTCCTTGTTCCAGCCCGTCCTCCCACTTCCCCATATCCGTCCAGTTCTCGAACCCTCTGCTCTGACTGCCTCCGGGCGGAAACAGGGATACGATCATCTGGCCCGCTACACCTTCGCGCGGGGGCATGTCGTATTCGGACCTGATGCCCTCCACATCCTTCACTATCCATTGCCACTGGTTGCTTCCCGCCGCCGATGGTTCCGCTTTTGCATAATTCAGCCACGTGGCCTTGTATTCCCAGCCCGATGGAAGTTGCAGCGTGTAGTGCGCCTCGCGAACCGGAGTCCCCTCTCTCTGAAATGTCCAGACATCCTGCATGACGTACGGCCGCACTTCCTGTTCGATCTCATAACCAACAATGTTGCCGGGATCCGCTGCTGGAATCGTCAGCACTTTCGTTTTGAGGTCCGTCATTAGTTCACCGTTTTGGACTCCAAACAGCGCCGTCTCCAGTGCATCCTTGTCTTTCACTTCATAGTCTTTGCCCTGCGCGGGAATGCACCAGCCATGAATGCTGTTGATCTTGGTTTCCGAATCGAAGTCTGCGAATATTTTTCCGTATTTTCGGCCGTCTGGACGAAGAATCTTGTAAACCCGCCGCTCTGTCCGCCTGATCTTTCCATTTCCCTGCACGCTGAGTATGTCTTCCGAGTACAACAGCACCGCATCCGTTTTTTCATCGTGCGCTGGCAGCGGCGCATTTACCAAAGCGTGCATCCACTGCGGCGCATCGCCGGCTCGCGCGGGGCCAGGCACTCCCATCATCCAGAATGTGAGCAGAACAGGAGCCCACACACCACCTCTCCCGGCTTTAATTGCCGGCGGCTGTGGACGCAGGCTGCAAAACGATTTGCTCTTCATCGGCGGTCCTCACAGACTCATAAAATTTGCGAAGCGTCGGATAGAATTTCGGCTCCAGCGTTATCAGTTCGCTCTTCATGCGGCGCTCCACGTGCAGCGTCCCATTGTTGTTTTCCACTTTGATCGCATATAGCAATAGCTTGGCATCATCCGTTTGCGGCTTCGGCACGCTGCTCACTTGCCACCCGAGCGGCAATTCAATCGTTACGTTATCCACCTTTTCCGACGCGTAGTGAAAATACATCGGATGCACTCGCGTGGCGTGCTCACAGGTGTGCTTTTCCTGCGCGCCGAAGATCCCAACTGGCATCAGCGCGCGCCGCCCCGCTCCTGACGCCCAACCCGGCACCTTCAGATCGAATTCCGCAACCAGTTTCGGATCCGAGCTGGACCAATCAGGCTTGTTGGCTAGCTCGACTTCAATGCTCGCTGGAATCATGTACCGCACATCGTCTTCCAACGACTTCTTCCGTTGCGCCTCGTCCTCGTTTCGCTGCTCCAATCGCCGGTACATCGCTTCCAAGCCCGAATACGTCACTTTCAATTTGCCTTCCAGGCTTCCCTCCTGCGTCAGTTTCAGGTCCGCCTTCCGCTCGATCTGCGAATCGCCGCTCTCCGGCATACTGGTTGTGATCCACGTGCCTCCATCCCTGTCCAGTTTCAATCCCGGCGATAGGGTTTCCGACCACGGCAGCAGCCCGTACGGCGCAAACGCCGTTCCCGGATCAAAATACACATCCTTCCCGTTCAGCTTCACCAGCACGACGTACGTGCGCAGGTCCCGCGCCTTCATAAGATTCTTGAAAAAGAAATGGTCGTCGCGAGTCGAAATTCGTGCCGCTGACGCGTCCAACCCCGCGGCCCGCGCCATTCCCAGAAACACCAGAGTGATGTCATCCCCGTATCCGTACCCCCGTTTCCACACATCTTCGACGTTTCCGGCCTCTTTTTCTTGCGCGCGCTTCTGCTCCTGTTGCGTCTTTTCTACCTGGTAGCTTAGGTTGCGGATCTTTTGCGCCCGCGCGTAGAGTTTCCGTAATTTCACTTCTGGGGAATCGCCCGCCGATACTGTCTCCCCCACCGCCTGTTCCATGGCCTTCTTCTTGTTCACGAAACTTTCGACATAGTCGTTCCATTTCTTACCCTGCTTTTTCCAGAACTTCTCCACATCCGTCTCCAAAACGCCGTCGATATAAGTGAAGTCCACGCGAAACTTCATCGCCGCTTCCGGCGGCATATCGTCTTCCACCAGAAATGCCGGAATATTCTGTGCCTCCATGTGGATGGAGTGGCCGCGGGTCTGTGTTTCGTTCACCGGCGGTTTGGTTCCCTCGGGCAATCCGTTCGGCCAGCTCCACTGCAGCGGAAATTCGCCATAAGGTTTCAGCGTAAACTTCGCCGACTTCGTGAAAAGGTCCGAGCTGAGCATCCAATTGGAATCGAAAACTTTGTTTTCCGCAAAGTTGATCATGTAGTGGTACTCGATAATGCTGCCCGGCTGCACGTCCGACAACGTAAACGTCTTCGCCAGATACTTAAATCCCCGCGCCTTCACGATCTCTTTCTCGTATATCTTCCCGTCGTAGACCGCGATCGACCCATCTGGTCGTACCGTCCGCGCCCTGATATTGATAATGTTGTAGTCGCCCTTCACGAACGGTATCTCCACGTCCGCGTTCTTCCGCCCTTCTTCGGTGAAGATCTTCTCCCTCACGTAGTTGTACTCGTGCGGCACGTGCGCGTTGCTATCGTCGCGGTCCACTTGCCGGTACAAAATAATCGCCGGCGCTCCCGGAGCCGCCGCATCGCTCGTCATCTTCAACTCTTCCGGTGAAATCGGCAGCCATTCGTCCGCGTTGCTCGACCCCACGCGGTACACCATCGCTCCAAGCAAAATGAGCACAGCAATCAGGGCTAACCGGCGTAGAGACAAAGTCCACCTCCGGAGTTGAATTTCAAAATGTTGAATTTCAGGGATACGCACAAATCGACGCCATTCAGGGAAAGACCTGGGACCTGCACCGCCGCGCTGGGTAGGGTCTGGGCGCATAAGCAGTGTTACCGACCGCCGTCAATTGCTGCCGCGCACAATACAAGCCTGCTTACCCGCTGTCAATAGCCCGTGAGGGCGTCCTTCTCGCAGGATTCCCCTCCCACAAACGAACGGCGCGGGGCTCCGCCGCTTGGCGTAACCAACGTCAGGGTGTTGCCAAGTGTCGAGGACTTCGAGGTACGGGAAACGCCTGTGATCCGCGAACCGATCACAGAATTTGTCCGACCCAATTGTTGCCCGATCAGAAGCAGGCCGCTAGAACTCCAAGCGAAGGGAGAGCTGCAAGTTGCGCTCGCTGCCTTTGGTGAGCACTTTGCCAAATGTTGAGGAGCTGGTCGGGTTGAGGCCAACATTGGTTGTCCCGCTGCAACCACTGCTGCCGCACCAATTGGGGTGGTTCCAGACATTGAAGGCCTCGGCGCGGAACTGAAACCGGAACCGTTCGTTGACCGGAATCATCTTGAACAAGCCCATGTTCCAGTTCTCGAATCCGGGCTGGTAGATCATATTGCGCACGCGTTGCGTGTTGAAGGTTCCGGCCGCTGGCTTGGTAAAGATCGCTGATCCGTCGGGGTTAGTTGTGGCGAACCACTGGCCATTCGGTCCAAATGTGCCAATAATCTTGGGATTGCCGTTGACGACCCAGAATTGTCCGTTCTGACCGCAACCCCAGTTAGCGTCGGCCCCTACACCCGCATAGTCATTTGTGCTGGGTCCAGTAACGCTGCAGGGCAGACCTGTCTGGAACTGCGTAATCCCGCTAATTTGCCATCCACCGAGCACCCTTCCGGCAAAACCCGTTTGCCTGCGATAAAAAGGTAGTGGATAGAGGTAGTTGATGGCCACGATATGACGGGCGTCGAACTCCGAGGGTCCCCACAACATACTGGTATCGTACGTGTCCGGAACGACGTCGCGTTGGTTGGAGCCGTTATCCATGCTCTTCGAGAGGGTATATGCAACGCCAAACTGGAGTCCGCTCGAGAAGCGCCGATTCCAGGCTATCTGAAGGGAATTGTACATGGAATTAGCGACGTTATCGGTTTCGCGGATGGAGCCGAAGCCCTTATAGGGCCTTATGGCGTTGATATTGACGCCTGGGTTCGCCGCTGCGACAGAGAGCATCGGCTGATTGATGTCCGACTCTCGTTGCAAGTGCACGCCACGACGCCCAACATATCCAACGCTCAGGAGCGTCTTCCAGAACATCTCGCGCTCGTAGGAAAAGTTCCAGGCCCAGGCTTCTGGATTCTTAAAGGCTTTGCTCTGCGTCGTCACCACCAACGGAACGTTGTTGGTTCCGCTTCCTCCTGGGTTGTCCACAGAGCCAAACGACACGCTGGCGTTGGGTTGGAACGGGGGATTCCCGCCAAGGAAAATGGAGTCGCTCACACCCAGGCGGGTAAAGTAGCGGCCCGCGCCAGCGCGAAATACGTTCTTCTCCTTCATCTGGTAAGCAATGCCCAGGCGCGGCTGGATGTCGCCCCATTGGATGTCGGAATAGCGATTGGGAACGTCGTGGAACAGGCCATTATAAAGATTGGAGCTCGCCTCCGGTACGCGGCCCATTGCGGAACTCGGGAAACCGCTCCCCGGAATAACCATTCCATTGTAGAGCTGAGCGATCGTAGGTGTGCCGGTGATGAGACCCGTCTTGCGGTCAACGGTCACGGCGTTCGCCGAATCGTAGAAGCTTGGATCGAAGACGATCATGTTATTCCATAGCGCATGATAGGGAACGATGACCGAGTACCGGAGACCGTAGGTGATAGTCAGGTTCTGACGGACCTTCCAGGAATCCTGCCCAAAACCTTCCCACATGCTTCCGCGGAATACCGTATACGCCCGATGGCCAATTTCCGAATACGAATCGAACAACCCTAGAGCCGCATTCGCCGCCGCAACGCCGGTAGATGCCAGAACGTATCCTGGCCTCACGAAATTTCCCCCGTTGTCGCTAAATGAGAATTGGCCGTTTTGGTTGTTCGTGCAGGTGTTGCAAGCCTGCACGTTAATTTCGTCGTTGTCGTTCTCGCCGTCATACTCGTAAAGACCGCCGAACTTGAAGGTATGATTTCCTTTAATCCAAGTAAAACTGTCAGACATGTCGATGATGGGGCCGGCGGAATGCGACGGATACGGCCCGCCGCTCAGTCCGGAAAATGAAGACATATTCACGGTGGGAATGCGGTTCTGGATTTCCTTTCCAGTGGGAAAGATATAGGGATAGTTCAGGCCGACGGTGGTGCGGTCCAGGAAATGCGCTTGATCGACCGGAATGTGTACATTGTCCTTGCTTGCGGTCAACAAAACTTCATTCACTTTGGTGGGGCTGATGGTCCACACGTAGTCGATAGAGTTAGTCTGATTGGGACGAATGAAGTATTTGGGTGTTTCATTGGTGCCGCCGTCCAGCGGCTGGTACTCCCAAAAACTGAAGTACACGCGGCGTAGGCGGAGCCGCTGCTTTTCGGTGAGGTTTATGTCAATAGCCACAGTGTCCTTGCGCTGGTTCTGTGGGTGCGACGCCTGGAAAAACCAGTTTTGGTTGCCGTTAATCAGCGTGGTGAGATTCGGAGCCGGATATGCCTTCAGAATTCCCAGGCCATTGACGCTTGCAACTGATCCGGTTGTGTTAGTGCCAGGCGGAGGGATAATGTTGCCAGGAAATGGAAGGCCCGTCTTTGGGTCTATGATCACTACTGGAATTTTGTTGCCATTGGCATCTTTGCGGGTGACGTAAGGGTTGTTTGGGTCGAGCAGCTCGCTAAAATCCCCCTGTCGCATTTTCAGCGTCGGAACCGTCGTCGTACTGTTCGTATCCGTGAAGACGTACCTCACCCATTCCTCACCCCAATACCAAAAGACCTTGCTCTTGTCCGTGTTGAAGTGATTGGGGATGTAGAGGGGTCCGCCAATGTTGTATCCAAACTGGTTATAGTGCACGGGGGCGGTGACGCCAGTGGTTGCCGGGACGGTATTCCGCTGCCAGGTGTTGGCGTTAAAAGCGGTATTGCGCACGTACTCATACGCAGCCCCGTGGAAGTCTTGCGAACCGGCTTTGGAGGTGATGCGAATCTGGCCACCGGAAGACCGGCCGTATTCAGGCGCATAATCGGCGGTGAGAATCTGAATTTCCTGCGTGGAATCTACGTCCGCAGCGCCAATGCTGGTGCCATTGGAGCGGGTGCGAACGGCAGGAGCCCCGTCGTAGGTGATCAGACTTTCTGGTGTACGCGCGCCGTTGATGTTCGATGGACCCTGCGTGAAATTGAAGCTCAGGTTCGCAAGCGTGCCGCCGCGCGTGCCGGGCACGAGATTGGCCATGAAGATGGGGTTGCGGCCGTTGAGCTCAAGCGCGTCAATCTGGTCGCGCGTGACGAGCCTTTGCACGGATGCCGATTCCGTCTGGAGCTGAACCGCCGCGGCCGAAACCTCGACTATTTCCGAGGCGCTGCCGACAGCCAGCGTCGCATCAACAACGAGACTCGCGCTCGAATCGAGCTTATTTTCGTTGGATTGAAACCTCTTAAAACCAGAGGCTTCGACGCTCACCGTGTAGAGGCCGGGCGGCACATTGGTGATGGCGTAGTAGCCGGATTCATTGGTTGTGGCCTGGCGTTCCACGCCGCTCTTGTTCTGGATAGCGACCTTGGCGCCGGCAATCGTTCCGCCCGATGGGTCTTTGACAAAGCCTGAAATCGTCCCGAGGTCCGACTGCGCAAACAGTGCTCCCGAAAGCAACAAGCACATGGAAAGTACCAGAATCGCCTTTACGCATCGGGTATTCATGGTGCACCCCTTATTCTGAAGTCGTAGTTCCGCAGGTCAATGCTCTGTCACCCGCACGGTAGGGCGTTTTTCCGCGCGGCGCAAGTGTTTACCCGACGTGCGTCCGGTGTATACACCTTTGCTCCCCCTCTTTTAATGCATTGATAATAAAAGGCTTGAACTCTATGTAAAATTTCGATAAATGTGATTGGATTCGGTTGTCGCCGCCGCTTAGTTTTATCGTTGGTTTATCGGAGCCCCGTATTCTTTTGGCGACGAGTCCGTTCGAGCTCAGGCGCTCGCTTGGAGAAGACCGCTATGCAACATCCTGCAGCTACTCGCACCAACCAGAAAGTGCCGCCTATCCAGCAGTGGCCGGATTGCTTGGAACATGATGCGCGTTTGAGTTTGTCGCGCCGTATTGTCGCCGGTCGCCACTTTGCGAAATCTCCCTTGCTGTCAAAGTTTTTTCTCTATGTCGTGACGGAAACACTCGCAGGCCGGCAAGCTGAGATTACCGAGCATCAAATCGGTGTGCAGGTGTTTGGCCGGTCTCCGGGGTACCTAACCGTCGAGGACAACATCGTCCGCAATTACGCACGCCAGTTACGCAGGCGTTTAGCCGACCACTTCGCGGGCGAGGGCCGCTCGGAATCGCTGCGCGTCGAGATTCCTCACGGCGGTTACGTCCCGGTCTTTGCCCGCGCCTCCGAAGTCAGTCCCGCTGGAGAACAGCTTAGTGGCCCGGTGCCAGTCAACGTCGGGGCGCATTTGGCAAGCGGTCCTTCCTCTTCCGACGCGGCGGTTGCCCCCCGATGGAACTGGCAACGCTTATTGCTGCATGCCTCGGTGCTGGCTGCTTGCGCTGCGGTTCTCATTTCCCTGACGTGGTTCGCTGCCGCCCGCACCCACGCTCGGCGTCAGGCTCCCGAACCGGCCCAGCCGCTCTGGGCGGCGCTTTTTGATGGCCCGGCCAACAGCTACATCGTTCCCGCCGATGCCGGCTTCAATCTTTTGGAAGACCTTTCGGGCCGTCCGCTGCCGCTTGCCGACTACATCAAGGGCGGATACCTGGAACTGCCGCTTGCCCAAGTCGACGCGCAAAGCGCTCAAGATCTGCGCTCGCAGCAGTTTACGAGCTTCGTCGATCTCCAGATTGTTACTGCACTCGCCCGGCTGTCCGAGTTCAATCCGCAGCGGGTCATTCTGCGCTTTCCGCGCGACTTGCGGCTTGATGATCTGAAAAACGCCAATGCGGTGATCATCGGCTCGGTCGGGAGCAACCCATGGGCCGCCGTCGCAGGAGACAGCACCAACTTCCGCATTGTCTACCGCGAAGACATGCAGGGCGCCACTCTGGTCAATACGAAGCCGCAACCCGGCGAAGCAGCATCTTATGTAAGCCACTGGAACGAGCCGGCGCACGAGACCTTTGCCGTGATCTCTTTCCTTCCCAATCTGAGCGGCAACGGGCATCTGCTGCTTCTACAAGGGCTGGATGTTGCCGGAACCCAGGCGGCCGCCGAGGTACTCTTCCGTCAGGATGCATTGGCTCCTGTTCTTCGCCGCGCGACGCGTCCGGACGGCTCGCTTCGCTTCTTCGAAGTATTACTGCGTTCAACAAGCATCCAGTCGAGCGCCGCGGGAACACAGGTCATTGCTTTCAGAATTCACTGACCCTCCGCGCCCCGCGGAAGTGGGGTGCGAAAACTCTTCTTCTTACGGCATACCTTTGCCCTCAACTGTCGACTGCGGACTCGCCAGCGCCTACCATCATTTCTTTTCAGAGTCCCAGGGTCAGGACACTCAGCCCACTTACTATTCCTGGCACCACAAGAATCGCCCCTACCACATTGACTAGGTCTTCCTCCCCCACAATGGGCCTCCAACTCAAAACCGTCGAAGTCGGCACCCACGCCGCCTGGTCCAAACTCAGTGATCACGTCCCCCTCTGCCTCGACGTGGCTGTGCCCTCCTCCTAGCGCCCTGCTCCCGCCGCGCCGTCCCACCGTTATTAACTCGCTATACGTCCCGAAGCAAATCCACGTGAAGTCGATTGCGATTGTAGTAGTGTGGCCAAGGAACTGAAGTACGCGGCCCTGCAATCTGAAGGCTTGGGAAATGGAAAATACGTTCTCACAGGCAACATCCGAGACCGTGGCTATTGCCACTCGGACCTTACTTGCCGCTGGCTTCGCAATTTCAGGCGTGCACAGGCAACCCGCCATATAGAGTTCAGTTGCGAAAGGGTCAGCCGCCTTGGACCAAGCGTTCAATTTCTGATCGCCATTACTGACCAAAGTGAGTTCTCCGATGAGGCCGCAAACGATATTGCCCACGCCGCCGCCAATCAAAATCGTCTTGTGGTTCTGGTTTCAAATTCGGGCAGAACGGGCCAGCTTTGCTGGACGGAGTTTCTAGATGTGATGGGAGGCGCGGTTCCCTCGTGGAGGACTCTCACGGACGAATACCGAGAGCATCTACTCACTGCCTCCAAAAATGTATTGCCACCAGGGCTGACGGGTGAAGCTTGGTGGATTTTTGAGTCCTTGTAGCCAATGGCCTGGAGTTCTGTTTCGCGCGCAGAGTAAATCGGATGGGCGGACAAAAACGCGGCAAACGAGTAAGCGATATGGTCGCACCATTGCCCGATTTCAGCGTGATCGTGGTGGACGCTAAGGCATCCGGTTCGGGTTTCGACGTGGGTGCTGGTTCGCTTCGAGCGCTGGTGGAATACGTAGAGAAGCAGAAACAACGTCAGCTACGGCCCCAGGTCGTCACGGAACACCGGTCACGCCTTCTCTGCGTGTCTCTGCGAACTCTGCACCTCCGCGTTATCCTTTTCCGCTCTTTGCCTCTCAACTTTCAACTGTCGACGGTCGACCTCTCCCCCATCATCGCTCCCAGAGAACTTCTACCCTCCCGCCTCTGATTTACGGCATAATCCCGCCGCACAGGGGCAGCACCCGCAACCCATTCCGCAAACGGGGAGGATTCAGTGACTGATCGTCCATGGAGTTCCACGGCTCCTCCAGGAGAATTTCGCACCTACATCTCCGCGGAGGAGACCGTCAAGGAATTTACGATCCGTGCGGTCATCCTCGGCTCGTTGTTTGGCTTGCTCTTCGGCGCCGTCAGCGTCTACGTCGGCCTGCGCGCCGGACTGACCGTCTCCGCATCCATTCCCATCGCCGTCCTCTCCATCAGCATCCTGCGCGCCTTCGGTCGCTCGACCATCCTCGAGAACAACATTGTCCAAACCACCGGCTCCGCAGGCGAGTCGCTCGCCGCGGGCGTCATGTTCACGATTCCCGCGCTGATCTTTCTTGGCTTCGGTTCGGAGTTCACCTTCTGGCGGATTTTTCCGCTCGCGCTTCTCGGCGGATGGCTCGGTGTGCTCCTCATGGTTCCGCTGCGCCGCCAACTCATCGTCGGCGAGCACGGCAACCTCGCGTTTCCCGAAGGCACCGCTTGCGCCGACGTCCTCGTGGCGGGCGAGCGCGGCGGCTCCTTTGCTGGCCGCGTTTTCTGGGGACTCGGCCTCGGCGGCGTTTACACCTTCTGCATGAACACCTTCCAGGCGTGGACCTCGCAGCCCGAAAGCCGCCCCTCCTGGTTTCCCGGGGCGTCCTTCCGCGCCAATATCACTTCCGAATATCTCGGCGTCGGCTACATCATCGGGCCGCGCGTTGCCGGCATTCTTTTCGCCGGTGGCATCGTCTCCTGGCTTCTCGTGATGCCTGCTATCAAATTCTTCGGCCAGCTCTCCGGACACACCGCCATCTATCCTGGAACGATTCCCATTCCAGAAATGACCCCCGACCAACTCTGGCGAACCTATATTCGCCCGATGGGCGCTGGCGCCGTCGCCGCCGCAGGCGTCATTACTCTTATCCGCACGTTGCCGACGATTATTTCTGCGCTCCGCTCCGGACTCAAAGACGTGCGCGCACAAGGCGGCGGCCAATCCTCAGCCTCCAGCCGCATCGATCAGGACATGCCCATGCGCACCGTGATCGCGGGCTCCATCGTCATCATCGTGATGCTCTGGGTTTTGCTGACCTTCCATCCGATGAAAGGCGCTGGCACACTCTGGTATCAGAATCTCTTTGCGGCCGTCTTCGTTGTCGTTTTCGGATTTCTCTTCGTCACCGTCGCGGCCCGCATCAGCGGCCTTCTTGGCAACTCTTCCAATCCCATCAGCGGAATGAGCATCGCGACTCTCATGGCCACTTGCGCGATCTTCTTCCTCGCGGGCTGGACTGCGCCAAATTACGCCGTCCTCGCGCTCATGATCGGCGGCGTCGTTTGTATCGCCGCGGCCATCGCAGGCGCGACTTCCCAAGACCTCAAAACTGGCTATCTCGTCGGCGCTACTCCCGTGCGTCAACAGTGGGGGCTTCTCATCGGCGTCACCGTTTCTACAGTCGCGATCGGCGCAACGCTCAACTTGATGAACGTCGGCCTCGAAAAATACATACCCACACAAATCCCCGTCAACATCGCCGCGCTTCCCTCTGGCGCGAAGATCGAAAGGGACGGCTTCGTCTATCGCGGCAAGAACTACACTCTGATCAACGCGCTCAGCTCCGGCGTCATCCCCGACGGCGAGTATCTCTACGACAGCGACACGAAACAAATCGAAATCCAGTGGGCCCAAGGCATCGGCAGCGACAAAGCTCCCGCCCCGCAAGCCCGCCTAATGGCCACGGTCATCAACGGCATCCTCAACCAGAAACTCCCGTGGCGCTTAGTTCTGATGGGCGTCGCGCTGGTGATCGCTGTCGAAATCCTCGGTGTCCGCTCGCTGGCCTTTGCCGTGGGCTCTTATCTCTCCATCGCCACCACGGCCACTATGTTTGCAGGCGGTCTCGTCCGCTTGCTAGTCGAAGCTTCTTCCAAAGAGAAAAAAGACGAAGGAGAAGCCAGCCCTGGCGCACTGTATTCCAGTGGCTTGATCGCCGCCGGCGGCGTTTTCGGTTTACTGGGCATCATCATCAATCTTTTCCAAGACCCGGAAATCGCCACGCACGTGCCCGGCTGGTTCGGTAGCCTGCTGCGATTGCCATGGCGTCCGGACCTCTTCGCCATTGGCCCAAAGTTTTGGCCCCTGCTTAGCCCGAACGACCAAACACCGCTGCCGACTCACGTCCAATCGCTCTTCGGCGTAGTGATGTTCGTCCTCCTCGCCGCCTCCCTATTCCACTTCGCCCGCAAAAAACTCAGCTAAGGAGCCAACCGAACACCAAAAAATCCGACTCGAATCAGGCGAAGGAACGAATTGCGCGAAAAAAATTCGTCAAGGAATCAAGAATACCGGCCAAACCGCGACTTTGACGGGCGCACCCCAACGCCGTAAACTTTACATATGGCGACTTCGTTCCGTCCCCGCCGTTACAACTTCGATTGGCGCGGCTTTATTACGCCCGGCGTCAAGCTCCTGGTGCTCATCTGCACCGGCGTGTTCCTGGCCCAGACGTTCGTCGATCTCTTCCTGGGCGTGAAGGCCTCGTCTTGGGTCAACCACTTCTTCGGCCTCGTCGCCCTCGGTCCGGTCCCAGGCCTCCGGCTGTGGCAGCCGTTCACATATATTTTCCTTCACGGCGGCTTGTTCCACTTGCTGATCAACATGCTTTTTCTTTGGATGTTTGGCCGCGAATTGGAACTTGTTTGGGGGAAGCGGCGTTTTCTGAATTTCTTTTTTCTGTGCGGCGTCGGCGCGGGCCTTATCGAAATTCTGGTCAAAGTGATTCCAATGACCTGGGGCCACATGCCGTCGGACGTTCCGACCATCGGTGCTTCGGGCGCGATCTTCGGAATTCTTATGGCCAATGCAATTCTGTTCCCGGACCGGCGGATTT
>JGI12635J15846_10002263_pt1 | contig 16840 bp, 29 predicted proteins | sample BlaSpr_A8_OM2_M2_FD_15846 | JGI IMG/M metagenome (IMG submission 15846) | reverse complement strand
AGCCTGATCACCCCGGTCGCTCTGGAAAAGGGCTTGCGCTTCGCGATTCGCGAAGGCGGCCACACCGTCGGCGCCGGCGCTGTAACCGAGATCATCGAGTAAGCGGAAAAAAAAGAAAAGAAAAACATGAGACAAGGCGACAAAATTCGAATTCGTTTGAAAGCATACGATCACCGCATTCTCGACCAGTCCACGAAGGAAATCGTGGACACGGCGAAGCGGACCGGAGCCGATGTTGCGGGCCCGATACCACTGCCGACCACGATCAATCGTTGGACGGTGCTGCGTTCGCCGCACGTCGACAAGAAGTCGCGCGAGCAGTTCGAGATGCGCACGCACAAGCGGCTCATCGACATTCTCGAGCCGACACCGGATACGGTGGACGCGTTGATGAAGCTGGATCTGCCGCCGGGCGTAGACGTCGAAATCAAGGCGTTCGGGCACGCGGCGAAGTAAACGAAGCAAAGAAGCAAGCGCAGCGAAAATAAGCAGGGCGCAGCCAATATCCAGCGGTAACGAGACACGCTGCGGAAGAGAGAAGAGGCGATGGCGGTTAACGGAATTATCGGAATCAAGCTGGGCATGACGCAGGTCTTCACCGACGACGGCGCGCTGGTTGGCTGCACGGTGTTACAGGCGGGACCATGCGTCGTTGTGCAGCGTCGAACGAAAACGACGGACGGCTACGAAGCGGCGCAGTTAGGCCTCGTGGAATTCGTCAAGCCGCAGCGCGTGAACAAGGCGATGACGGGCCATTTCAAAAAGGCCAGCGTCGCGCCGATGAAGGTGCTGCGTGAAGTTCGCATCACGGAATCGAACGACGAGACGAAAGTCGGCGATCGCGTTCTGGTCGATGCATTCAAGAGCGGCGAGTTTGTCGATGTGACGGGCGTCAGCAAGGGCCGCGGTTTCGCGGGCGGCGTGAAGCGCTGGCACTACGCCGGCGGCGATGCGTCGCACGGTTCGATGTTTCACCGCGCTCCGGGCGGCATCGGCGGCAGTTCTTTTCCGTCGCGCGTCTGGAAGAATCAGCACTTTCCGGGTCACATGGGTAACACCGGCGTGACCGCGCGAAACCTGAAAGTGATCAAGGTCGACACCGACGAGAATCTACTTCTGGTTCGCGGTTCGGTGCCGGGACCACGCGGCCAGTACATCTTCATCAAGAAGATTCGGCCGACCATCAAGAAAGCCGCAAGGTAACGAAGATTTTTGCAAGGGGCGTTCCGGCAAAAGCCGGAACGAGTTGTGACGAACCAAAACGAAGTAGCGCGTGAAGTTCAGCGATAAGGAAACGAGAGATGCCGGTCGTCGATGTTTTAAATCTGAGTGGCAAAAAGGTCGGGCAAGTGGACCTCGCCGACGCCGTGTTTGGCGCCAAGGTGAATCCGCACTTGCTGCACGAAGCATCGCGCTGGTACCAGCGCGAGATTCGCCGCGGCACCCACAAGACCAAGGACAAGAGCGAAGTCAGCGGCGCTGGCCGCAAACTTTGGCGGCAAAAGGGCACCGGCCGCGCGCGCGTCGGCTCGATTCGGTCGCCTCTCTGGCGCCATGGCGGAACGGTTCACGGACCGAAGCCGCGCGATTACAGCTATGCGCTGCCCAAAAAGATGTTGCTCGGCGCGCTGCGCTCGGCCCTGTCGGCGAAGCTCGCGGATCAGAAGCTGACAGTCATCGACGAGTGGTCGCTCGACTCGCACAAGACCAAGGCGCTCGCCGCGGCTCTCGGCAACCTGAAGCACACGAAGTCGTCGCTGATCGTTTCGCACGGCGAAAATCGCAACCTCGAACTGGCGAGCCGGAACCTCGAGCGCGTCAAGCTCGTTGCGCCCAACGCGGTACAAGCGTACGACCTCCTGAACCACGATTTGTTGCTGCTCTCGAAGGAAGCGGTCGCGCGCCTGGTGCGCACGCTCGATCCCGAAGCGGCGGCTGCGGCGACTCCGCACGTTGAGTCGATCGCTCCGGCGCCGGCGGCAACAAAAGAAGCGGCACCGAAAGCCGCCAAGTCTGGGGCGAAGAAGCCCGCGGCCAAGAAAACCGCGAAGCCCGGAAAGAAGGGGAAGTAAGCGATGGCAGCCCCTCACTATCAAATCATTCGCCGGCCGATCATTACGGAAAAGGGTCTCGGCGTGAAGGAATTGCATCACACGGTCGTGTTTGAAGTCGCGGCCGCCGCAACCAAGACCGAAATCAAGGAAGCGGTGCAGCAGATTTTCAAGGTCAAGGTAAGCGATGTTCGCACGGCGAATTTTATCGGCAAGATGCGTCGTCGCGGACAAAGCGTGGGCTATCGCAAGGACTGGAAGAAGGCCTACGTAAAGCTCGCCGAAGGCGAAAAGATGATCGAGTACGCGGAGAATCTGTAAGCCGCCCTCGTGAACAAGATCCCGCAGTAGAAAGTTTCAGTGAACCTGGCCCGGTGAAGTCGAGAGAGAAGCAAGAGCAGTAAGTTGACGGCGCGCCGCAGGGGAAGTTGCAACGGCGCAAAAACGTAAGAGGTAGCGAAGCGATGGGACTGAAAAGTTTTAATCCATACACGGCTTCACGGCGGTTTATCACCGTCTTGGACAAGAGCCACATTACCAAGGAAACGCCGGAAAAATCGTTGCTCGAGCCAAAGAAGCGCTCGGGCGGCCGAAACAACCACGGCGAAATCGTCGTGTGGCACCGCGGCGGCGGCCACAAGAAGCAGTATCGCCAGGTGGATTTCCGGCGCGACAAAGTTGGCGTGCCCGCGAAGGTGGCGTCGATCGAGTATGACCCGAATCGTAGCTCGAACATCGCGCTACTGCACTACGCCGATGGCGAGAAGCGCTACATCATCCACCCAGTAGGGTTGGAAGTCGGCGCGACGGTTTCGACCGGCGAAGGCGCGGACATTCTTCCGGGCAATGCGCTGAAGATTCGGCACATTCCTCCGGGCACGATGGTGCACAACCTCGAGCTCTATCCCGGACGCGGCGGCCAAGCCGTGCGTTCCGCGGGCGGCGCGGCGCAGTTGCTCAGCAAAGAGGGCGACCTAGCGCTGGTAAAGATGCCGTCGGGCGAAGTTCGAAAATTTTCTGTGGATTGCATGGCGACGGTTGGCCAGGTTGGCAACCTCGATCATGAAAACGAAACGTTCGGTAAGGCTGGCCGCACGCGGTGGCGCGGCATCAAGCCGACGGTTCGCGGCGTGGCCATGAACCCGGTCGATCACCCGCACGGTGGTGGTGAAGGCAAGGTGAAAGGCAATCATCCGCAGACCCCGTGGGCGTTCCCGACACTGGGCAAGAAGACGCGGCACAATAAGCGCACGGACAAGCAGATTGTGCAGCGTCGGAAGTAGCTGGGACGTACTGCAGTAGCAGCGAGCAGTCGGAAGTCGCANGTGCCGGACGGNGATGGCAGAGCGGTCCGGCGAGAGCGCAAACGATGCGAGCGACACGTTCACGACCGGGACGAAGCGGCAGCAGAAGAGCAGCACGCAGTACGAGAAGAAGTTCGGCGAGAAGGACGGTGCGCAGGGCGGCCGCGAAGCGGACACCAAAGCGCACAGCGCCGAAGCGAGCAGCGGCACCGAAGGCAGCAGTAAAGCCGGTGCGAGCGGCAAAGGTTGTAGCGGCTCAGTTGGAGCCGGTGCTGTACAAGCTGTGCAAGGACGGGTGGTCGGTAATCGTGGAACGCATCCCGAACGCGCAAGGTACGCGCTTCGTATGCCCGTTCTGCCCGAGGTCGCACCGAGTGCCTGGTCCGGTGCGGGGGTTTAAGAAGATGCGGCGAGCGCAGTGGGTGCGCTTGCGGCGCGTGGAGGAATAAGGAATCGATGGCACGCTCACTGAAAAAGGGACCGTTTGTTGACGGTCACCTGCGCATAAAGGTCGAAGCGCTGAACACGCGCAACGAAAAGAAAGTTGTGAAGACGTGGTCGCGCCGTTCGACGATCGTACCCGATTTTATCGGTCACACGATCGCGGTGCACAACGGACGGAAGTTCATCCCGGTGTATGTGACCGAGCAGATGATCGGACACAAGCTGGGCGAGTTCGCTCCAACGCGCACGTTCAAAGGCCACTCGGTGAAAGCGGCGCTTGAGAAGGCGGCGGGCGCGGCTCCAGCGGGAGGCGGCGCTCCAGCGCCGAAGGCATAGGAAATGGCTGACGTACAACAGGCAAACGCAACAATCGCAGCGCATGCACTCGCAAAGCACGTGCGCATGTCGCCCCAAAAGGCGCGGCTGGTGATCGATCTGATTCGCGGTCGCAAGGTCCAGGACGCGTTGCAGACGCTGCGGTTCACGCCGAAGCGCGCGGCTCGGCCGATCGAAAAGCTGCTGCGCAGCGCGATCGCCAACGCGGAGCGCAAGGCCGAAGACGCCGGCGCGCCGCTCGATGTCGATGAGTTGTTCGTCAACGAGTGTTTTGTGAACGAAGGCGCGCGCTGGAAGCGGTTGCGTCCGGCGCCGATGGGCCGCGCATTCCGCTATCAGAAGCGCACGGCGCATCTGTGGGTTGGAGTCGCCGAGCATCACGTCGCCGCTGCGGAACGCGTTGCGGCGAACCAAGCCGAAGCGGAAGCGCAAAAGGGCGTGCGTGGTACCGCGCGTCGCGTGCGCAAGGCGCTGACCGGCAAGAACGCCCCGAAGAAGAAGGGCAAGAAGTAGGCGTTCGATTCGCGGCTCGCAAGAGTCGTAATAAACGAAAAGTTCGGAAGTAAGCAGCAGGGAAGAGGATGGAATGGGACAGAAGACACACCCTTACGGTTTTCGGCTCGGTTACAACAAGCCGTGGAAGTCGCGCTGGTATGCCGACAAGGACTATGCCGACTTGCTGCACGAAGACGTCAAGCTGCGCCGCGAGCTGAAGGACAAGCTCAAGAGCGCGGGCATCAGCTCGATCGACATCGAACGTGCTGCCAACAAACTCGTCGTGCGGATTTATACGGCGCGTCCCGGCATCATCATCGGTCGCAAGGGCGCGGAAATCGACAAGCTCAAGCAGGAAGTGCAGAAGCGCACCAAGCGTGAAGTGCACATCGACATTCAGGAAGTGCATCGCCCTGAGCTCGACGCGACACTGGTCGCGGAGTCGATCGCGCTGCAACTTGAGAAGCGCGTGGCGTTCCGCCGCGCGATGCGCAAAGCCGTTGACTCGGCGCTGCGTTTCGGCTGCAAGGGCATCAAGGTTCGCGTTGCCGGTCGTTTGAACGGCGCAGAAATCGCCCGCAAAGAATGGTACCTGCAAGGCCGGTTGCCATTGCAGACGCTCCGTGCCGATATTGATTTCGGCACAGCGGAAGCGAACACGACTTACGGCGTGATCGGCGTGAAGTGCTGGATCTATCAGGGTGAAAACGTTCCGAAGCGCGCGTCCAAGATTCAAAAAGAGCGCGATGCGGAAAAAGCAGGCGCGGCAGCCTAAAAGCTGTAGCACGAATTTCGGGTAAAGAGGGAAGCGAGAACAAGCGATGTTGATGCCCAAGAAAGTGAAGTATAGAAAGCAGATGCGCGGCCGGCGCAACGGAAAGGCCTGGCGCGGCGGCGAGTTGTCGTTCGGCGAGTACGGGCTCAAGGCGATGGAATGCGCCTGGATTACCGACCGTCAGATCGAGGCGTCGCGTGTTGCAATCACGCGCTTCATCAAGCGTGGCGGCAAGCTCTGGATCCGGATTTTCCCCGACAAGCCGTTCACCAAAAAGCCCGCGGAAACCCGCATGGGCAAAGGCAAGGGCGCTCCGGAAAAGTGGGTTTCGGTCGTGAAGCCGGGACGCATCATGTTTGAAATGGCCGGCATCGACGAAGCGACGGCACGCGAAGCGCTCGGACTTGCGGCGCACAAGCTGCCTATCCCGACCAAATTCGTCAGCCGCGCGGGGGGCTTCTAATGCCGCGTCGCATCGAAAAGATTCGTGAAGCAAGCACCAACGAGCTCGAAGCGCAGCACAAAGAGCTGACCGAACAGATTTTCCGGCTCCGTTTTCAGCTCACCACCGGCCAGGCCGAAGCGCTGAAGCGGCTGCGTGAAGCGAAAAAAGATTTGGCGCGCGTCAAGACATTGTTGCGCGCGAATGAATTGTCGGCGCAAAGCAAAGCGAAGTCCGCGCCGGCTGCGGCAAGGAAGGCGTAATGGCAACCGAAACAACACAAGCAACCGCGCAACAACCCGCGACCGAGGCGCGCCACGAACGTCAGGTGCTCACCGGCCGCGTGACCAGCGCGAAGATGGAAAAGACCATCGTCGTCGAAGTTCTGCGATTGGTTCAGCATCCGAAGTATCGCCGTGTCGTGCGGCACTCCAAAAAGTTTTACGCGCACGATGAGAAGCGCGAAGCCAAGCCGGGCGACACCGTGAGGATCGTTTCCTCGCGGCCGCTCTCGAAGCTCAAGCGCTGGCGGCTGAAGGAAATCGTTACGCGGAATACGTCGGCGGAATAACGGAAAGCGAGAGGCAGACCAATGATTCAGATGCGAACTTGGCTGACCGTCGCCGACAATTCCGGCGCGCGTAAGCTGATGTGCATTTTGCCGGTGGGTGGCGACGCGGGTTTGAAAGCGGGACTCGGCGACGTCATCACGGCAGCGGTAAAAGAAGCGACGCCTGAGAGCCAGGTGAAAAAAGGCTCGGTCGTAAAGGCAGTGGTCGTTCGGATGCGCAAGGAGCGCCGGCGCAAGGATGGCACCTACATCCGCTTCGACGACAACGCCGCGGTGCTGATCAACGATGCGGGCGAGCCGGTGGGAACCCGCGTGTTCGGCCCTGTGGCCAGAGAGCTGCGCGAAAAGAAATTCACCAAGATCGTTTCGCTGGCTCCGGAGGTTTGGTAAGCGATGACTTTGAGGCATGAACGCGCAGTACGTAACAGGATTCAGATTCGCAAGGGCGACCAGGTGAAAGTGATGGCCGGGCGCGACGCGGGCAAGACCGGACGCGTGCTCTCGATCAACGCCAAATCGAATCGCCTCGTGGTCGAACACGTCGCGATCGTGAAGCGCCACACGCGGCCGAATCCGCAGAAAAACATCAAGGGCGGCATCGTCGAAAAAGAAGCGGCCATCAATATCTCGAACGTGATGGTGGTTTGCGCGAGTTGTGGCAAGCACACGCGCATCGGCCACAAGATCGCGGCCGATGGCACCAAGACGCGAATTTGCAGGCGCTGCGACGCAACACTGGACAAGTAAACGGAAGATATGAGGCGAAGGTAACGAAGCAATGAAGAGTCGATTGCAGGAAAAATACAGAAGCGAGACGGTTCCAGCGCTCATGAAGCATTTCGGCTGGAAGAACGTCATGGCCGTGCCCAAGCTGCAGAAGGTCACGCTCAACATCGGACTCGGCGAAGCCAGCCAGAACGCGAAGCTGCTCGACACCGCAGCCGTGGAGCTCGGCCAGATCAGCGGCCAGAAACCGGTGATCACGCGCGCTAAAAAGTCGATCGCCAACTTCAAGATCCGCAAGGGCATGCCGATCGGCTGTGCGGTCACGCTGCGCGGCGACAAAATGTACGAATTCATCGACCGGCTCTGCAACGTCGTTCTGCCGCGCGTCCGCGACTTTCGCGGATTGCCGTCGAACGCGTTCGATGGCCGCGGCAATTACACGCTCGGTCTCAAGGATCAGCTGGTGTTCCCAGAGATCGACTACACCCGCGTGGACAAAATCAAGGGCATGAATATCACGCTCACCACCAGCGCAAAAAACGACGAGGAAGGCCGCGAGCTGCTCAAGGGCCTCGGCTTCCCGCTGCGAACTCCAGGGAGTCAACAATAAATGGCACGTACCGCAAAAATCGCAAAGTCACTGAAGAAGCCGAAGTTCAAGGTTCGCGTTCGTAATCGCTGCCGCGTTTGTGGCCGCGCGCGTGGCTTCATTCGCAAGTTTGAGATGTGCAGAATCTGCTTCCGCGGCATGGCGCTCAAGGGCGAAATCCCCGGCGTCGTGAAGGCGAGCTGGTAAAAGGAATTTAGGAGAAACATGCAGACGGATCCAATCGGCGATTTTTTGACCCGCATCCGCAACGCCGCGGCTGCCAAGCACCAGCGTGTGGACGTCCCGGTCTCCAAATTGAAGACCGAGATCGCCCGCATCCTCAAGGAAGAGGGCTACATTTCGACCTTCAAGCTGGTTGACGAAAACAAATCGCGCAAGTTGCTGCGCGTCTTCCTGAAATACACGCCCGATCGCCGCAGCGTCATCACCGGCCTGAAGCGTATTTCGCGTCCCGGCGCGCGCCGTTACGTCGGTGCCTTGGACATTCGCCCCGTTGTCGGCGGCCTCGGCATCAGCATTCTCACCACGCCGAAAGGCCTGATGAGCGGCCGCTCAGCGCGCAAGTCGAAGACCGGTGGCGAGCTTCTTTGCGAGATTTGGTAGTCGGCAAGGTTTTGTAGGGGCGCAGCATGCTGCGCCGCAGCTCGGCAAGATGTAAGCACCCTGAAGTTGTAGTCGTAAGATTCGGAGACGGAAAAAGATGTCACGTATCGGCAAAAAACCAATTCCAGTGCCCAGCGGCGTGAAGATCGCCCTGACGCCCGATAAAGTCGACGTTCAGGGCCCCAAGGGCAAGCTGACCATCGGCGTTCCACGCGGCATTCGCTTCGAGCAGAAAGATGGCGTGCTCAACGCGCTGCGTGATTCCGACGATGATCGCGCAGTTCACGGTCTCGCGCGCGCTCTGGTCGCGAACGCGGTCACCGGCGTCACCACCGGCTTCAAGAAAGAGCTCGACATCGTCGGCGTCGGTTACCGCGCCGAGCTCAAGGGCAAAGCCGTGGCGTTCGCGCTCGGCAAGTCGCACCCGATCGAGTTCAAGATTCCCGAAGGCATCCAGATCGCCGTCGAAAAGCAGACGCACCTGGTTGTCAGCGGCGCGGACAAGGGTCAAGTCGGCCAGGTCGCCGCAGACATTCGCTCGCTGCGTCCGCCCGATCCGTACAAGCAGAAGGGCGTCCGTATCACCGGCGAGCGCTTGAAGAAGAAAGCCGGTAAGGCCGGCGCCAAGGCTGGCGGCGCTTAATCTCGCCGTTCCAGTTCGCGGTAAGAGCAAGAGTTTCAGTCGCAGTTGCGACCAGAGTTTGAAGGCTGCGGTTAGCAGCCGCAGTTCGAAGGAGATACGACAGTGGCTTCGCCGAGAGTTCGCAGAATTTCCAAGGACGCGCATCGTCGTCGCATTCACGATCGCGTGCGCACCCGGGTTTCCGGCACTACCGAACGTCCGCGCCTTTGCGTGTACCGCTCGGTGGGACACATCTACACCCAGGTCATCGACGACAGCACCGGCAAGACGCTTGCGTCCGCCAGCTCCGTCGATAAGGAAACCAAAAAAGGCCTCAAGGGCGGCGGCAACGTCGCGTCGGCAAAAGTGATCGGTAAAGCAATCGCCGATCGCGCCAAGGCCGCTGGAGTTTCCAAAGTCGTGTTCGACCGCGGCGGTTACAAGTATCACGGTCGCGTGAAGGCGCTCGCAGACGCGGCGCGGGAAGCGGGGTTACAGTTTTAAGCCTATGTCGAAACAAATTTTGCGAGACAGTCTAGCGGTTCGTCGGCTCCTCGAGGTCAATCCTTCCGACCTCAAGGACGACGTCATCGCTATCAATCGCGTTACGAAAGTCGTTAAGGGCGGCAAAAACTTGAGCTTCTCCGCTCTCGTTGTCGTCGGCGACAGCCACGGCCATGCCGGATTCGGTATGGGCAAAGCGCGCGAAGTGCCCATGGCCATCAAAAAGGGCATCGAGCAAGCCAAGAAAAATTTGATTCGCCTCAACCTTAAGGGAACTTCAATTCCTCACCAGGTTCTCGGCCGCTACGGCTCGGCGCAGGTTCTGCTCAAGCCCGCTTCCGAAGGCACCGGCGTCATTGCCGGCGGTCCCGTGCGCAAAGTGATGCAGGTTGCCGGCATTCACAACGTGCTCACCAAGTCGCTCGGCACTTCGAACCCACACAACGTCGTGAAGGCTACCTTCGCGGCGCTGCTGAGCCTGAAAGACATCGCGCAGGTCGCCGAGACCCGCTCGAAAACTGTCGAAGAAATCCGCGGCAGGTCGCCGAAGCAGAACGGCGTCGCGGCTGCCGGAGCTGAGAGCAACTCATGAGCCCCGATACGAAAAAGGAAAAGAAACAGTCCGCTGCAAAGGGCACCATCAAAATCAAGCAGGTCGTCAGTTTCATCGGCTCGACCGATGACATCCGTCAGGCGGTTCGCGGCCTCGGTTTGCGCCGCTTGCACCACACCGTCGAGCGCGAAGATACGCCGTCGATCCGCGGCATGATTCACAAAGTGCGTCACCTTGTCGTCGTCGTTGAATAACAAAGAAGTGGTCGAATAGGAAACGGGAATAGAAATGGCGAAGAAAGCACCAAAATCCGGACCGCGCAGCGGCCGGTCGGAAGCGAAAAAGAAGGAAGGTCGCCCGGCGTTCAGCTTGTCGAACCTCCGTCCGCCGCGTGGCTCGCGCATCAAGAAGGTCCGCGTCGGCCGCGGTATGGGTTCGAAGCTCGGCAAGACCGCTGGCGCCGGCAACAAGGGCCAGAAGTCACGCCGTGGCTATTCTCGCCGCCGTGGTTTTGAAGGCGGCCAGAACCCATTGCATCGCCGCATGCCCAAGCGCGGCTTTCACAATCTGTTCGGCGTGACGTACTCGGTTCTCAATCTCGCCGACCTCAACGTTTTTCCGGCTGGCGAAACCGTCACGCCCGATCTTCTTCGCGCCCACGGCTTCATCCGCCGCAGGGCCGACAAGATCAAGGTTCTCGGCGACGGCGACCTGACCGTAAAGCTCGCGGTTCACGCGCACGCTTTCAGTCAGTCGGCCAAAGACAAGATCGCCAAGGCCGGCGGTTCGTTCGAAGTCGTAGCGTAGTTGTAGGGGCACGGCACGCCGTGCCCGTCTGAAAGGTTTTGAGGTAAAGCAGCAAGCAAGGAAACCAAAGCAGCACATGAACAAATTCTTCGAAGCGTTCCGAAACATGTTCCGCATCCCGGATTTGCGGAACCGCGTTCTCTTCACGCTGGCCCTTTTGGCGGTGTATCGCATCGGTGCGCAAATTCCGACTCCCGGCATCAACTGGCGCGTCGTTCAGATGCTCTTCCAGCAGGGCGCCGGCTCGTTCCTCGGGATCTTCGACTTGTTCAGCGGCGGCAACCTCCGCCGCATCACGATTTTCGCGCTCGGCATCATGCCGTACATCACGGCATCCATCATTCTCCAGTTGATGACCGTGGTGTTCCCGTATCTCGAAAAGCTGCAAAAAGAAGGCGAGCTCGGTCGCCGCAAGATCACGCAATACACGCGCTACCTGACCATCGTCCTCAGCATCATTCAGTCCACCACGATCGCCACCGCTCTGCAAAGCACCAGCTACAGCGGCCAGTCGCTGGTCTTCAATCCTGGCATCGGCTTCATCCTGATGACGATTCTCACGCTGACCACTGGCTCCGCTTTCATCATGTGGCTTGGCGAACAAATTTCCGAACGCGGCATCGGTAACGGCATGTCGCTGATCATCTTTGTCGGCATCGTCGTCGGCTTGCCGCGCGCGATTCTGGACCTCTACGAAAAGGCGCAAACGCAGGCGTGGGGCGCGTTCACTCCGCTGGTTCTTCTCGCGTTGGTCGCCGGCATGATCGCGGTCGTAGCCTTCATCGTGTACGTCGAAGGCGGCCAGCGCCGCATCCCGGTGCAATACGCGAAGCGCGTCGTCGGGCGCCGCGTGATGGGTGGCCAGTCCTCTTATCTCCCGCTGCGCGTCAATTCCGGCGGCGTCATCCCGCCGATTTTCGCCAGCTCGCTGCTCGCGTTTCCCGCGACGGCTGCGCTTGTCTTCGGCGCAAAATACGCCTTCGTAAAGAGTTTCAGCCAGGTTGTCGCTTTTGGCGAGCCGCTCTACAACCTGATTTACGTCGTTCTCATCGTTCTCTTCGCGTTCTTCTACGTCGGCATCGTCTTCAACCCGACGGAGCTCGCCGACAACATGCGCAAGAACGGCGGCTTCATCCCCGGCATTCGCCCCGGCCGCACGACCAGCGATCACGTCAGTAAGATTCTCAAGCGCCTCACATTCATCGGCGCGATCTATCTCGCGATCGTCTGCTTACTGCCCGAATGGTTGATCACCGGCGTCCACCTCGACCACATCGGCTGGGGCGTCGGCGCTTGGTTCGACCGGCACTTCCCGGTCTGGTTTCTCAAAGGTCTTGGCGTTCAGTTTTATTTCGGCGGCACTTCGTTGTTGATTGTCGTCGGCGTGGCGATGGACACCGTGCAGCAGCTCGAAGCACAGCTCGTCATGCGCAATTATGAAGGATTCGCACGGAAGGGCCGGCTTCGCGGTCGTCGCTAATGGCAAGCAGCGGCAACGCGGCGGAGCAGCGCTCCGTGGGACTGTTGGATCGTGCGGTGATTTTTCTCGGGCCTCCGGGCGCGGGAAAAGGTACGCAGGCGAAAGAGCTGGCACGTAAGTACACCGTGCCGCATCTTTCGACGGGCGACATGCTTCGCGACAACATCGCGAAAGGCACGCCGCTCGGGCAGTTGGCGAAGCCCATCATGGACCGGGGTCAGTTGGTTTCCGACTCCCTCGTGCTCAAGATGGTCGCGGATCGCATCGAGAAACCGGATTGCTGGCACGGATTCGTTTTCGATGGTTTTCCGCGAACGGTGGCGCAGGCGCAGTATCTCGGCGTCTTGCTCGCGCAGCACGGTTACAAGCCGTTGCTCGTGATTCACCTGGCGATCGACCCGGCTCTCGTGCTCCGGCGCATTACCGGCCGGCGCACCTGCAAGGTAGGCGGCGAGATTTACAATATTTACGACCGCCCGCCCAAGGTCGAAGGCCGTTGCGACAACGATGGCGGCGAGCTTGAACAGCGCGCCGATGATCGTGAAGAAATTGTTGCGCCGCGCTTGCAAGCGTACGAGAAGCAGACCGCGCCGCTGGTCGCGTACTACAAGCGCCTCGGCCGGTTGCACACGGTGGACGCGTCCAAAAGCGTGCCCGACGTGATGCGCACCATCGGCGACATCGTAACCGCCGCGATTTAACGCGGCAGAGAGAATTTGCTCCGGCGGGGCCGGGCTTAGTGAACGGAAATGGCGATTCATCTGCGCAGTGCGGAAGAGCTCGAAAAAATGCACCGCGCAGGTCTCGTCGTTCACGAAGTCTTACAGGCGCTTCGCGGAATTGTTCGGCCGGGCATCACGACGATGGACCTCGAGAAGTTTGCCGAGGAACAAATCGGCGGCAAGCCTGGTAAGTCGGCGTTCAAGGGGTATCGTGGTTATCCCTGCACGCTCTGTACTTCGGTGAACAGCGAGATCGTTCACGGAATTCCGTCGACCAAGCGGAAACTTCGCGAGGGCGACATCGTCTCGATCGACTTCGGGATGGAAGTGAACGGCTACTTCGGAGATTCGGCGGTGACTGTCCCGGTCGGACAGATTGCTCCTGAAACCGAGAAGTTGCTGAGAGTGACTCGAGAGTCGCTGGATCGCGCGATCGACAAAATGCGCCCGGGCAATCGCCTCGGTGATGTCGGAAACGCGGTGCAGTCTTGGGTCGAGCAGCACGGGTACTCTGTGGTTCGCGAATTTGTCGGGCACGGCATCGGTACCAAGATGCATGACGAGCCCAATCTTCCGAACTATGGCGAGCCCGGTCGCGGTGCGCGGTTGCAGGAGGGCATGGTCATCGCCATCGAGCCGATGGTGAATGCCGGCAAACCGGATGTGCGCATGCGCGACGAATGGGTCGCAGAAACGGCCGACGGTCAACCGTCCGCTCACTTTGAGCACACGGTCGCTGTCACCGCCAACGGTCCCTGGATTCTGACGCGGCCAAAAGATGCAACTGGCCCGTCGTGGTTGTAGTGAAGCAGTAAGATTTGGAGCTTATGCCGAGACCGCAAGACGACGACAAGAAGAAAGGTGACTCGGGCAATCCGAAAGAGGATGCCATCGAAGTCATGGCCACGGTGATCGAACCGTTGCCAAACGCGATGTTCCGCGTCGAACTGGAGAACAAGCACCGGGTTCTGGCGCACGTCTCCGGCAAGATGCGTAAAAATTTTATCCGTATCCTGGCAGGCGATAAGGTCGCCGTGGAGCTTTCTCCCTACGACCTGACCCGCGGCCGGATCGTCTACCGCTACAAGTAGTACTCGTAAGTAGCGGCAAACAAGCGACTTGGGTTTTGAGTCCCAGCCGCATCTAATAGTAAGGGTGGCGAGCCGCCACAAGGTTTTAGAGGGAGCAACATGAAAGTTCGAGCGTCAGTAAAAAAGATTTGCGACAAGTGCAAGGTCATTCATCGGCGTGGTGTGGTTCGCGTGATTTGCAGCAACCCGAAGCACAAGCAGCGCCAGGGATAAAATTCAGCCCGGCTAGGGCTCAGGTTTTAGGATTAAGGAGAACGTATGGCACGTATTGCTGGTGTAGATCTTCCGGTGCAAAAGCGACTGTGGGTCGGGCTTACCTCGATCTATGGCATCGGACAAGAGCGCGCGAAGAAACTTGCCGAGAAGGCCAACGTCGACGCCACCAAAAAGATTCGCGATCTGACCGAAGACGAAGTCAACCGCCTCCGCAATGAGATCGAGAAGGAAGGCCGCGTCGAAGGCGATCTCCGCAAAGAGATCCAGATGAACATTCGCCGGCTCATCGAAATCCAGGCCTATCGCGGCATTCGTCATCGCCGTAATCTGCCGGTTCGCGGCCAGCGCACGCACACCAACGCCCGCACCCGTAAGGGTCCGCGCCGCGGCGCCGTCGCAGCCAAGAAGAAAGTCACCGGCAAGAAGGGCTAAGCCATAACGCTGAAGTTTGTAGGGGCGGTGCTTGCTCCGCCCGGCGTAAGAATCAAGCACAACGTACGATTTTGAGCAGTTCGAAGAAACGGAGCACGAAGTGGCAAAGGAAACGACAAACGCAACACCCGACGCCCAGCCAGGAAAAGCGGGCGCAGCGGTCAAGCGCAAGAAGGAATTCAAAAAGAAGCGCGAACGCCGCACCATTCCTCACGGCCTGGTGCACATCGCTGCGTCGTTCAACAACACGCAGATCGCCATCACCGACACCGACGGCCGCACCGTGTGCTGGTCTTCGGCCGGCGCGATCGGCTTCAAGGGTTCGCGTAAGGGCACGCCCTACGCCGCGCAGCAGGCATCGCTTGCCGCAGCGGGCATCGCGCGCGACCAGTACGGCATGAAGAGCGTCGAGGTTCGCGTGAAGGGTCCCGGCTCCGGCCGCGAATCCGCCGTGCGCGCGCTCGCTGCTGCGGGCTTGCACATTGTCGTCATCCGCGACGTCACGCCGATTCCGCACAACGGCTGCCGTCCGCCGAAGCGCCGCCGCGTTTGATTTTCTCGGCTCGTTGAGCCGAGACCTGTAGCCGCGATCGTTTCCCAGATCGCGGGGTCTAGAGCCGCACGAGCCAGGCTCTAAATAGGGCCAAAAGTTTCGAAGAAAGAAAGTTTCGAGTAGCGAGAGGAGAATCGAAGTTGGCAAGACATCGTGATGCAGTCTGCCGCCTGTGCCGCCGGGAAGGGCAGAAGTTGTTCTTAAAAGGTCTGCGGTGCTTTACCGAGAAGTGCGCCATTGAAAAGCGCAACTTCGTTCCGGGTCAGCACGGCCAGTCGCGGCGACCGAAAGTTGCCGGCTACGGCTTGCAGTTGCGCGAAAAGCAGAAGATGAAGCGCACCTACGGCCTGCTCGAGCGTCAGTTCCGTTCCTACTTTGAGAAGGCAGTTCGTCTCAAGGGTCCGTCGGGCGAGAACCTGATCATCATGCTCGAGCGCCGGCTCGACAACGTGATCAACCGTGCCGGCTTCGCCAGCTCCAAGGCGCAAGCTCGCCAGCTCACGCTCCACGGCCATGTCCGGGTTAACGGAAAGAAAGTCAACATTCCGTCGTACCAGGTCAAGGTCGGCGATGAGATCGCGATCAAAGACAAGATGCACCAGAACGCGATGATCCTCGAAGCGCGCAACGTCGCGCAAAGCCAGAATTCTGTGCCCTGGCTCGAGCTCGATCGCGAAACCTTCAAAGCCAAAGTCGTTGCCATGCCCAAACGCGAAGACGTGCAGACGCCGGCATTCAACGAACAACTGATCGTCGAGTTGTATTCCAAATAATCCTTAGCGGGATTTTTGTAGGGGCGCAGCACGCTGCGCCCCAAGTCCGCAAGATGTGTGAAGTTTTCGACCAGCACGAAGCAGTTGGTTGCAGTATGGGGATGTGCCTTCGATAAGTAACGGCGCGCAAGCGCCATGGAATGGGTCCGACTTATCGGACCAGAAGGAAGGAACAGAATGTGGAAGGGTTTTCAAAAGCCAAAGCGTCTAGCATCGGAACTCGAGTCGCTGACCGAAAAGTATGGTCGTTTCTCCGCGCAGCCGTTTGAGCGCGGTTGGGGCACCACTGTCGGTAACGCGCTGCGTCGCGCGCTTCTCAGCTCGATCGAAGGCGCTGCGATCACCGCGGTCAAGATCGAAGGCGTCCTGCACGAATTCTCGTCGATCCCGGGCGTTGTCGAAGATGCGACCGACATCATCCTGAATCTCAAGCAGGTGCCCATCAAGCTCAACACCGACCTGCCGAAGACGATTTATCTCAACGTCGAAGCTCCGGGTCCGGTCACCTCGGCCAACATCGAGGAAGACGCCGATTTCGCCGTGCTCGACAAGAGCGTTTACATCGCCACGGTCAGCGAAGGCGGCAAGCTCCAGATCGAAATGCGCGTCAAGAACGGCCGCGGCTATGTCGCTGCCGACCGTAACTACGACGAAGACCTGCCGATCGGCTATATCCCGGTCGACTCGGTTCACTCGCCGGTGCGCAAGGTCAACTACTCGGTCGAAGCGG
>JGI12635J15846_10002262_pt1 | contig 16842 bp, 18 predicted proteins | sample BlaSpr_A8_OM2_M2_FD_15846 | JGI IMG/M metagenome (IMG submission 15846) | reverse complement strand
CCGGGTTTCGCGCAGCGGAAACGCCACATTTTCGCCCACGGTGAGCGAGTCAAAGAGAGCACCGTTCTGAAAGACCATGGTCACCTTTTTTCGAATGGCTTCCAGCCGTTCTTCGGAAAAATCGGTGATGTCCCGGCCAGCGACGACAACCCGGCCGGAATCCGCTTTGAGAAACCCCATGAGGAGTTGAAGAGAAACAGATTTGCCCACACCGCTGCGCCCCAGGATGCAAACGGTCTCGGCGGGCATCACATTGAAACTCACGCGATCCAAAACCGCGTTTTCGCCGAAAGCTTTTGAGACCTCGCGGAATTCGATGTAAGGATGAATTACAGTTTCAGGCATTCGGTTGGCTCTCAAGAATAACGGCTACATACTCTCTATCAAGTCCTCTGCTTCTCCAACTCTAACTCCTCAGGAGTATTTAGATTGTGGAAAATGGCGCTGAAGAGCCCCTCCCGCATCCACTCTTCTTGCTCAATCGCTCGGACCTCAATCTGCGAATATAGCGAGTCGATCCGGTTCTGGCCGGCAAGCAACGCTGTTTCCGCGGCATCCGCGAACTTACGTCGATAAATGGCGCACAGTGGCTGCCAGCGTCCATTATCCCGGGGAACGACCGCGGCGGCACTCGCCGCAGTTCGCGCCTGTTCGATCAGATATTTCAAAAACGTGGCGGCGAGAGCCGGCATGTCTACCGCCAACATCAAGTTGAGGTCCGCCTGCGAAACGCGCAGAGCGGCATGAATTCCACCCAGAGGGCCGCGGTCGAGGAATATGTCACTCACCACCGGCGCAAATTCCGTAAATTTCTCTGGGCTTCCCACAACGCGTACATCGAGCGTCACCGAGCGTGCCAGGTCGAGCGAACGCGCCAACAAGGTTTGACCGTCGAGCTTCACGAAAGCCTTATCCATGCCCATGCGTGTGCTCTTGCCTCCAGCCAGGATAAAGGCGGCTACAGATGGCGAAGAATCGCGCCCCATGCCGCGATAATACACTTTGCGCTCACAGTGAAGCTTCCGAGGGGAATAATCAGGCACAACCAGAGGGAAAACGAGAGATGACTATAGAACCATGCTCTGGCACTCTCGGGCCATAACTTCCCAGATCGTGCCATTGTCATGGAATCGTAATGGCCTCAAGATACGGGTGTTGTTGAGGGCAGAGTAATCGAAAGCCACCAAATGTTGCAGCTAAGCCAAAAACCGACGCCAGAGAAGGAAAAGCGCAGTTCCATACTCAAGGAACGCGGCCGGCTGGTGATCGCTCTTAGCCTGCTGGTTATTGCTCTAGCCGTGGTTATCGTAAAGGACCGCGAATTCTGGTTCGATTCGGAAGACGCGATTGATGCGGAGGTAGCCACCTCGGAAAGCACACCAAAAGCGCAGCCTGCCCCTGCTCCTTCGAAGAGTACCCAAGTGGTCGTAGGAACGGTACCCGTGGCACCGGTGGCGGTTGCCAAGAAGCATGCCGTGCCGAAGGCTACTACTGCCGCGACAGCAGCAATTCCGGCAGCGTCTCAACCAAAAGTATCTAAGGTAGAGCCTACAGCCCCGGCGACGAATCGAGCCACCGTTCCACCGCTTGCCGTCGAAGTAATCGCAGGGGATACACACAGCCTGCTTCATCCCGGAAGCACCGCCTCGAAGGTTGAGGTCCTGAAGGATTCAAGCAGCGTCCCGGCTGGCGCAGCGCCCGTGGCGGTTCAGCCAACGAATGCTGCCGAGCGCGAGCGCATGGCTTCGGTCGATATGGCTTATCCTTTGCTGGGGCAGCACACCAAGGTGCAAGGTTCGGTGGTGCTGCAGGCCCTAGTGGGCACCGACGGCAACATTGTGTCTTTGCGGGTGCTGAGTGGCCCCGCGATCCTGGCCGTAGCGGCGCAGCAAGCGGTTCGCCAGTGGCACTTCAAGCCCTACATGCAGAACGGACAGCCAGTCGAGACCAAGGCCACAGTGATCGTAAACTTCTCGATTCGAGTGGCTGACAATCCTAGCAAGACCAGCTAGAGGCCGAGCGCAATTCGGTTGCGGCCTATTTCTCGTCCTACAAGTCACTTTTTCCTAAAAGCGTGGCAAAGACGACACATTATTTGCCCACACGAAAGTAACCTACCCAAGAAAGTGCGTTCGGGAGATGATGAAACTGCCTTCGGTCGCTCCGGTTTTCGTCCGAAGTTAGGTCCGCACGTAATCATCATGCCGCAGAAAATCATGGATGTTCTTATGCTTGGGCACTGCTCACACGAGTTCTCTTGGCCCCGGCGTGGCTCAGACGGGGATTACTACCAGGTTTGCCTTTTGTGCGCAGCCGAGTACAAGTATGACTGGACCACAATGCGCCGCACGGAGCGGGTGGAGCATGCGAAACCGGAAACGGGGATTCGACGCAGCCATGCTCGCGAGAAACGCCCCTCTTGGACGCCGCGTGCGCGCCGCCTGAAGCTTGACTTGGCCCTTCGCTACCGGGTCAATAACACCAGCACATGGTACGAAGGGACGATCGACAATCTCAGCCAGACAGGGCTTCTGTTTCGCGGGCCGCAACAGTTGCCGGTGAACGCTTTAATCGAGATGGTGTTTGAAATGCCCGAGGAGATCTCCGGCCAGAAGAACCGGAATGTCCTCTGCCAGGGACGGGTAATCCGCTCCCGTGACCAGGCAGGAAAAGATCAGGAGAAAGATCCGGAGACGGAAGTGAGCGCAGGCCTTTTAGCTGCTTCCATCGTCGACTACAAGTTCATCCACTAGAAGCTTTGCCAGCGGAGCTTCGCGCGAGGCAATCGGCGACCCTTTCACATCTTCAAGCGTGGGTTTCGTGCATTCGCGGTCGCGATCTGCTTCGTCGTAAACTCTGGAAGCAAACGGATTCCGTCCCATGCCTCCCATTACGGCGTTGCTGCACACAAAGAATGATGCTCTGCGTCTAGGCCGGGCGCTGGAAACGCTTCTTCCTTGCGCGGAACTGCTGATTGTAGACCACCAATCGAACGACGCGACCGTGCGCGTAGCGCTCGAGTACGGGGCACGAATCATGGTGGCAAACGTTCAAAGCGGCGCGGAGCACTACCTGAACTATGCCCGTCACGATTGGATTCTATGTCTCGATCCGTCGGAGTCCATCACGGAAGCGCTCGAGGCCACGCTGTTCGAGTGGAGTTTATTGCCCAGCACAAGCCCAACCCACGCCGCCGCTTTTTCGATGTTCGTGCGCGAAGCGGTGGCCGGGAAGTGGCGGCTCTATCCCGTTCCGGAAACCCGGCTCATTCCGCGCAACTGGACCGCCTGGAACGGACGACTTCCCACCCACGAGCCTTCCTCGACGGCACTGGAAGGCGAGTTGCTGCGGATCGATTTCCCGTGATGGGCGGCGTTTGGTTACCCTATCGTCCGTCTGGACAATGACTTCAGTACCTTAGTGCTGCGCTTCCAGCCGCCTTATAATCACTCAGGAATCGGCATTACCTGCATTCTAACGAAGACGTGCGTTTCAAGTGCTGTGAACGCGGGTTTCCGATAGAGCGCCACAAACTCAGTGGATCCTTCTTACGCATCGGCGATTTTCTTGATCGGGCTGGCTTTCGGCAGCTTTCTGAACGTNTGCATTTATCGCCTGCCCCTTGGCTTGTCAGTGGTAACGCCGCGATCGGCATGCCCCGGGTGCAAGCGCCGGATTGCCTTTTATGACAATATGCCGGTTATCAGTTGGCTGATCCTTGGCGGTCGCTGCCGGCATTGCAAAACAAGAATTTCCCCTCGCTATCTGTTCGTCGAGTTGCTTACCGGAATTCTCTTCCTCGGCTGCTATGCCTACTTCGGGCTCACCGTGGCCAGTTTGAAATATTGTGTCTTTGGATTTCTGCTGCTCGGCCTCATTTTCACTGACGTCGAAACCAAGCTGCTGCCGGATAAGCTGACGCTTCCTGGCCTGGCTCTCGGCACAATTTTCAGCCTGCTGGTTCCACTCAATGATGTAGCTTCGCAGTTTTTACCCAACATGGTGAGTCTGCCGTTTAGTGCTGAATTATCCGCAAGGCTTCTTTCACTGGCCGATTCCTTGTTGGGTGCGGCTTTGGGTGCATCGTTCATCTACGGAGCCGGCGCGGTTTACCTGCGTTGGCGCGGAGCAGAAGGAATGGGTTTCGGCGATGTAAAGCTGATGGCGATGATCGGCGCCTTTCTCGGCATGAAGCTCACAATCTTCACGATCTTCACAGCGTCGCTGGCGGGTTCGCTGTTCGGCCTGGCTACGGTGCTGACGGTCTGGATCAAGCGCACGCATCGTTTTACCCGCCGACTGGCCAATCTGACGGCCGCGCGACGCCGGGGATGGCAATCCGCGCGGATGGTTTACCGGCATTATCAAATGCCCTTCGGCGTTTTTTTGGGCAGCATGGCGTTGCTCGCGCTCTTCGTGGGTAATCAATTCCTGCGCTGGTACGGGAGGTTCTGGTGGTAAGGCTGCTAGCCAATCCGCTGGTGTGGCGTGCCATGGTGGTCCTGCTTACGGCGGGATTCGCGTTCGTATTCGCCGTCGCGCTCATGCGCCGCCTGCGCCGCAGTCTGGTGGCCGAGGCCGATCTTGATTCCGGCGCCGCTCCTACTTTGGAAGCGCTGCCGGTGCACCTTTACAACACAGTCATCCAGCAGCTGAAACAGCAGAAGCATGAATTGCAAGTGCAAACGCTCAGCGAGCAGCGCCGCGCCCGGGTGAGTGAAAATTTCAGCCAGACTGTGCTATCCAATCTTCCGTCCGGAGTTCTCGTGTTCGGCCTCAATGGATTAGTGAGGCAGACCAATCCCGCAGCTAAGGAAATTCTCGGCTTCCGCTCTCTTTCTGGAATGAGTGCGGAGGATATTTTCCGCGACGCAACCGTTTGTTCGAGGGATCTATCACTCCATTCAGACAGGCTGAAAACTCCGCCCGTTCCGGTGGTCGAGGAAGTTCATGCGGTATTGCGCGAAGGCAGCAAGCGACGACAACTCGAAGCGGAGTACACCACTCCGGCAGGAGAAAAGTTGCTCGTGGCTGTTACCGTTTCGGCCGTCCCGGCGCTTGATGGCAGCCTGCTGGGAGCGGCGTGCCTGATCAGCGACCGCAGCGAGTTTGAGCATATTCGCCGCCAACAACAGTTGGACGGAGAAATTTCCGCCGAGATGGCGCTGCAGTTACGCACTTCGCTGACCACCATCGCTGGATACGCGCAGCAGCTGGCGAGAAATCGCGATCCCGACTTGGCGCCACAATTGGCCGCCGACATCGCCGGCGAGGCAGCCAGTCTGGATCGACGCATTGGAGGATTTCTAGTAGAGAAACGCACTGTAGACGCTCGTGATATCACGACCACAGAACGCATCAAGCTGTGAATAACAGCTAAAGGACGGAAGCTATGAAGCGCATCAAAGATTTCAGATTCACATTCGCACTATTCACGATCATAGCCGGCTCGCCGGCCGTGGCGCAGACTACGACGCCGGCTACAACACCGGCGCCCGATCAATCCTCGCTGGGTGACTATGCCCGCAAGGTTCATAAAGATCCAACCACGAAAGCCAAGCCGAAGGTTTTTGACAACGATAACCTTCCAAAGGACGACAAGCTTTCCATCGTTGGGGACGCTACGCCAACGGGTACTGATGAAAACACCTCCGCGGATTCCACCACGAAAGAGGTGGCTTCAACCGACGGTAAAGATTCTGCTGGAAGCAAACCTGCCGGCGCGCCCGAGGATGACCAAGCCAAGAGACAGGCCGAATGGAAAAGCTGGCAGGGAAAACTGGCAGCTCAGAAGGATTCGATCGATCTGGCCTCGCGGGAACTCGACGTGCTGCAAAAAGAATACCAGCTCCGCGCCGCCGCGATGTACGCCGATGTGGGCAATCGCATGCGTAACTCTGCCCAGTGGGACAAAGAGGACGCAGACTATAAACAGAAAATCGCCGACAAGCAAAAGGCCGTCGACGACGCCAAACAGAAACTCGACGACATGGGGGAAGAAGCCAGAAAAGCCGGCGTTCCCGCCGCAATGCGCGAGCCGTAAAGTAAAACTTTTGTGAATCGGGATAGGGGGGACAGTCGCCCGTCCTCCGCCGAGTCGGCCCGGGGATTCGCACCCCGAGCCGCTCACAGAACCGGACTTAAGCCTCTCGACTTATCCGGCTCGTGCCACCCATGGAGACTGCCGTCTTCCACCGATATCGAGCTCCTCCGATTTGCACCTCCAAGCTGTCGAACATGCTCGGCACACAAGCCAAAATGCCGGCCAATGGCCGGCGTTTTTATCTGTCTTGCTGGCCGAGCCTGTACTACCTTCTTCCAACCTGTGAGCGTAGCCTTTCAATTTGCCGGATGTGAAGCCGTCCGTGCATCCAATGAAATTTTCTCCACTGCCTAGCCGTCAGCGGACCGAGGATCGGATGGTCCAGCAGTTTGCTGCCCCCGAAACGAGCTTCGCACTGGGCGATGATCTCATCCATCTCTGCGATCTTCACTCCCACCTCGGCTCTCACCTTTTCTGTCGGCAAGCCTCGGGGCACAGTCGTTTTCGGCGCCTTCCGGCCTTCGGGCAGATAGTCGAACATTAAAACCACGTGCTTTCTCAAGCGCTGTCTCATTGACGTAGACGCCACTAGCGGCCTGCCCGCATCCAGAACGCGTTCGAAGCCCTTGATCGTTCCCGTGTAGGTCAAATAAAGATGTTCCAGGATTTCTCCGGCTGACCATTTCTCCGCCGGATGCCAGCTGATCTGTTCGAGCGACATGCCATCCACTGCCGAATCCAGGGTTTGTTTCAGCTCTTCGAGCAAGGAATCCATTCCGCTATCTCCCGTCTCCGCGCCCTTCAGGTAGAATGTTGCGCGATCATTAAATCATCCCAGTTATAACAGGAAGGTCGCCATGAAGATGCGGGACTTTGTCCAGATTAAGACCGCTGTCATTGGAGATACCACCAAATCGATCCCGTCTCCCCGCACCGCGGCTTCCAGGACTCTTTCGGCGATCTTTCTGGCGATTCTCGCGTTACTCGTGGCGTGCAACTCCAACACGGCCAAACCGTCCGAGGCCAAGCCGGAGCCCAAGGGACCCGAACTGCTTACGGGACGCGCCGCCTTTCAAAAGGTCTTCATCGCCGCCCGCAATTATGCCGTCGATGCCAAGCCGTTCCGAATAGAATCCACTCCCACCACCGATGCAGACGGTCACGATGGTAAGTTGGCGGTGTGGCGCGCCAGCTTCGCCTCGCCCACACAACACGGAGTAAAACCTTTCATCTGGTCGGGCAGCAACGCTCCCGACGCTCCCTCCCGAGGCGTTTCTCCCGGCAACGAGGATGTATATAACCCGGGCAATGCGTCCACTCAGATTTTTGACGTGGCCTTCCTCAAGGTTGATTCCGATCAGGCCAGTGACGTTGCACAGAAACACGGCGGGGACAAGATTCTGGAAAAAGATCCGTCCACTCCCGTGATCTTCATTTGTGACTGGAACCACAACACCAACCAACTGGTCTGGCATGTCATCTATGGATCGGATCGTGACAATTCCAAGTTGACGGTTGCGGTGAATGCCACCACCGGCGAGTTCATCCGAGTGGAGAAATAGAAGGAAGATCCGTTTCGAACCGCGCGGCGTCGATAACCGCGATATTTATTCGGGCCCTTCGACTTGCTTCAGATGGTCCTCGAGAGAGGAAAAGTAACGGCATAGCGCGCCAACGGAGGCGATGGCGCCCTTCAGCGCGTGCCGTTCCCCAAAGGAAACGATATCTGCGACGGAATACTGGCGGCGGAGGCGATCGGAAGCGCATTGCGCGCTCAGCAGTTCTATTTTTACCGAGCGCAGGTCAGAACTCAGCCGGGCAATTTCTGTCTGGTTTCCCAAATCATCGTCCGACATCCAAACTCCTTGCACTCAAAGTCTTCGTTTTCTGGCGCGTGCCGGATTGGCGCGTGCCTGCCGGGCCATTCTTCCTTGGGGGAAGGCTGCAACTCGATTCATAGGCTCCGGCAGGACGCTGCCTGCGGGGATTATTCACTGCTGGTAGGATAGATTGTACATCGTTAGTTAAACGCAGTTCAAATTATTTGGGCCCCAGCATCGATTTTTATTCCGGAGCCTATCCGTGCCCAGACAAGCCGATCCTGAACTTGAACAGCGCATTCTGGAAGCTGCCAGCCGGTTGCGCGCCAAGGGTGGAGAAAAGGCGCTTACCATGCGCGCCGTAGCCAAAGCCGCCGGCACCTCGACACCCACGGTTTACGAGCGTTACCGCGATCGCGACGATATCCTGCGCGCGCTGCGTTTCCAGACCCGCTCCGAACTTTTCGCCACCATCAGCACGACGCGAACCCTGGCGCAAGCTTGCGAGGCCTATCTAGAATATGCCCTGCAGCATCGCCACGCCTACGAAGTGTTGTATGACAAGTTCGCCGAGCCCCCGTCCCTCCATGAACCGTGGCCATCTTTCAATCTATTGCGCGAGCGTTTGACGAAGCGCCTGGGAGGACATCCCCGCCAACACACCCGCCTTATGCTTTCGCTCTGGTCGCTGATGCACGGCACTGCTATGCTTTTGATCAGGGGCGGCGCGGTAGGTCCGCTACGGACACAAATGTTCCACGCCTGCCTGGACGCCGTGGAGGTCGTGGTGGAGGAAACGGCTCGATCCAAAGGCAGAGCCCGTTCCGGGCCTAAGTGGCCAGCCAACCTGATTTTGGGAGAGGCAGCGGAGAGCAAGGTGATCCACGAGGAGGACGGCGACAATGGCACGAAATCCGCTTCGCGGGGCCGCCGCAAACGGAGCAAAAGCGGCGCTTAGACTAGCGTCGATCTAACGCGCCGTAGCCACGGCGCGTCGCGGCTACGGCGATTTTGTCTCTCCGGCCTGCACCTTCAGCCGGTCGATCGCTTTATGTGCCTGTTCCGCCTCCGGACCATGCGGCAGGATCTTCAGATAGCTCTCATACTCCAGGCGCGCATCGTCCAGTATGCCCAGTTTTTCCAGACTCACCGCCAGCTTAATGGTCGCCACTGCGTCGTTGTCTTTGTAGCGCAGCGCCTCCCGGTAGCGCTCTTCTGCCGCTCTGTAGTTCTTGCGCCTGAAGTAAAAGTCGCCAACTTCGATGCTCTTCGCGGCCTTGTGCGGGTCCCAGGTATGAAATTCGCTAATTCCATTGCGGCCGCCCAGTATTTCGGCGTCGGCCTCAGCCATTGCGGCAGAACTCTGTGGGTGTGCCTTGACATCGTCACCTGGAGGCGCCAAATCCATCTGCGTATCTTTGCTCGAACTCTGCCCTGTCGTGGATCCCAACTCCTCCGCCTGCACGCTATCCGACCGCGGTGGCGCAAAGCGAGGCGCAGACTGCTGCGAGTCCCCTTCAGCCTGCTTTTTCGAGATGTCTGGGTCGGAAGAGTTCTGTTGTTGCGCGCCTGCCACGAGCGTTAAGCCTATGACGGCAAATCCAAGACGACGCAAATTCATATGCTTATTTTAACCCTCGCGATCTTTTTATTTTAACCCTCATGAGCGAGGATTAAAGTCGCGCCCGGGCGAAAAAAAAGCAGGCCGCTCAGGGGGGAGGATAGAGCGGCCTGGTTGGCAAAGTCCTCCGGGGAGGAGGAAAACTTGTTTACATCGACGACGGATTATTCTGTCCGGTTGTCGCTGGGGTCGCCGGTTGATTGGTGTCGCCCACCGTNTTCGTCATCAGGCGGACATCCACTCGACGATTGTCGGCGCGGCCTTGTTTCGTCTTGTTGGTTTCCACGGGCTTATCTTTGCCCAGGCCGATCACATAAATCTTATGTGCCGGAACGTTGTATTTCGAAGCCAAATATTGGATCACCGAGTTCGCTCGGCGCTGGCTAAGATCGTAGTTGTATTCGGCCGATCCCACCGAATCCGTGCTGCCTTCCAGCGTAATAATGTAACCCTTTGTGGTTGAAATACTTCCCGCCATTTGATCGAGGGCATCTTTCGCTTCCGGAGTCAGATTGTCCCGGTTAAAGCCAAACTTTACCGAGGTCTCGGCTACGGGACGGTAGTTGTCCAGGTTCGCCACGGTATTGGTGAGGACGCCCACGCGACCATTGGCTGTGTCCGCCATCTGCTGCGCCGACGCTGCGTTCTGGCCGGCGGCCTGAGCCTTCTGGTCGACCTCCGCCGTCTTGTTATTCACGGCTTGGATTCCCGCCTGGGCCCGTGCGTCGACATCCTTGATGTCCCGGCTATTTTTCGCCGTCATGTCATCAAGTTCGTTAGTTTTATTGATCAACGGCGTCGTCTGCTGCTTTACGTAGTTCTTGCTGCTACAGCCGACGGTGGCTACCATACTGGCTGCGAGTAAAATCGTTAACGAAGTGCGGTTCATATTGGAAGAGGCTCCTTCATCAGTTGTCTTAGCGCGTCCGGTTTCTGCTGCGCGCATTCTATTAAGTTGCAGGCCCGGGGATAACTGTTGTCATCAGTACACCCACGCCGGTTACTTTTGCACGGGACGTGCCAGTTTCCCATATTGGCATGCCTAGATACAAGTATATAAGTTTTCAATGGTTTGCGTGGGATTATCTGTAAGCGGACGCTAACTTATTAGGGCCCACGCAACGCAATCCGCACATAGCCTAGGGAAATTTTATACGGTGCGGCTCATGCTTCAGTTGGGATTCTCAGTTCTCCCTGGGTGGGCAGATAAGCGAAATTGCTCCCCGTTTATTCACGCGGAAATCGGCCTCGTCAACTGTAATGACCGAGTAACGAGGATAAAGCTCACTCCTGCGCACGAGGCACAGACCAGCCAAATCCGGCTTGCGATCGGCGTAACGTCCCGCCAACTCCGGCATCTGTCGGATGTTATGGTAAACAATCGAACGCCACTTGAAGCAATTCATCATCTAGTACTGACAACACACAGCCACATGATCGGAGGTGAAATGCCGCTTCGCTGAGAACCGACTCGCATGTGAGCAAGGGCTCAGTAATGGATTTGGCTTGATTGGCTGCCCATGAATAATGCATATCGTCACGATTACCGAGAGCCGCAATAGACCCTGTGTCTGCGACGCCCGTCATCGCCGAGAGTACCCTTTACAAGACGAGAGGTCGGGCGGCCCACTGAGCGCCCCGATGTCGCGCAGAAATCGCGGCTTCCCTCCCGTTGGTTCTGGCGCTCTCCAGTTGCTCATGAATAACCCGCCCCATGGGCACTCCAGTCTGGCGCGATGTTTCCTTCAGCCAGGTACGGTCAGTGTGTGACTCATGTGACAGGAGTGTATTACTGTAACCGGATTCGAGGACCGTCTTTCGCCCCTTCGACTCTTCAACGTACTCAGCAGAAGCCCCTCAACCAAGACTCGCGTCTTGAAGCACCAGGTCTGAAGACTCCGCTGTTGCCGCGGCTCGTGATGCTAAAAGGAGCTTTCCCTCGAATAGAATAGACTCATCCACCCCGCAATGGATCTTCTCCAAAAAATCCGCACCATTCCCACCGAGCCGGGCGTGTATCTGTACAAAAATGCCGAGGGCGAAGTGATCTACGTGGGCAAGGCGAAGAACCTGCGCAGCCGCGTAGCTAGCTACTTCCACGAAGGCCGCTGGGAGGATTCGAAGACGGGCACGCTGGTGCGTGAAGCGGTCGACGTCGACTACATCGTGGTGGCCAACAACAAAGAGGCGCTGGCGCTCGAAAACAATCTCATCAAGCAACGCAAGCCGCGCTTCAACATCCTGCTGCGGGACGATAAGACTTACCCTTACGTGAAGCTCACGCTCGGCGAGCGCTGGCCGCGAGTTTACGTCACACGCCGCCTGCGCAAGGACGGCAGCGCCTACTACGGCCCGTACTTTCCGGCCAACCTCGCGTACCGCATCGTCGATCTCATCCACCGCAACTTCCTGATCCCTTCTTGCAAGGTGGACCTCACCCGCTTTCATCCGCGGCCTTGCCTGCAGTACTACATCAAACGTTGCCTTGGCCCGTGCGTAAACGAATTGACCACGCCCGAGAGTTATCAAGAGGCAGTTCGCGACGTAAAGCTTTTTCTTGAAGGCCGCCCAACGGATTTAGCTCGATCGCTGCACGAGCGCATGGAGCAGGCCGCGGCGGCGGAAGAGTACGAACGCGCCGCCCGCTACCGCGATTTGATTTCCACGGTTGTGCAGTTGCAGGAGCGCCAGCGCATCGCCGCCGCTGAGGGCGATGACGCCGACGTCTTCGGCTACCACTATGAAAACGGCATGCTCGCGGTAAATCTATTCCACATGCGCGGAGGCCGGGTTGTCGATCGCCGCGAATTTTTCTGGGAGGATCTTCCGGAGTTCGTATTGCCGCCAACGACAGAATCTACCGAAGATGTAGAGACAGCCGCCCCCGGTTGTCCAGACGAGCAAAGCACGTCCGCTTCTCCTTCCACCGACCCATTTAATCCTGGAGAATTTTTCTCCGCTCTGCTCAAGCAGGTTTACATTGGCCAGCCCTACGTGCCGCGAAATCTCTACGTCCCTGTCGAGTTCGAGGATCGGGAAGTTCTGGAAGACTTACTCTCGGATCAACTCGCCGGTGCCAATCCCCGTGCAGCGCGCCTCCACGTCCTGGTTCCGCAACGTGGCGACAAGCGTGCCCTCATCGACCTCGCCGGCACCAACGCCAAGCAATCCTACGATCAGCGCTTTCGCGTATTGAAGCCTAACGCGAAAGCCATTCAAGAAGAGTTGCAGGAAACCCTCAGTTTGCCCGAACTGCCCAAGCGCATCGAGTGCTTTGACATATCGCACATTCAGGGCGCGGAGACGGTGGCTTCGATGGTGGTATGGGAAGACGGCGGGATGAAGAAATCGGACTATCGCAAATTCATTATCCGCACGGTCGAAGGCGTCGACGATTTCGCCTCCATGCGCGAGGTAGTTGCGCGGCGCTATAAACGCCTGCAACAAGAAGAAAAAGCGATGCCCAGCGTGGTGCTGATCGATGGGGGTCTGGGCCAGTTGCACGCGGCCGCCGCGGCACTGGAGTCGCTTGAGATCATTAACCAGCCGCTGGCAGCAATTGCCAAGCGCGAAGAAATTCTCTACGTCTACGGCCAGGAGAAAGATCCAATCGCACTGGATCATCACTCTCCCGTGCTGCACCTGATCCAACTCATTCGTGACGAAGCCCACCGCTTCGCCATTACCTTCCATCGCAAACGCCGGCAGATGCGCGATCGCTCCACCGAGCTGAGGGAGATTCCCGGTGTGGGCGAGAGTACCACGCGACGCCTTCTCGAACACTTCGGCAGTTTGCAGGCGGTAAAGCAGGCGGATACAGCGGCGCTATCGGCGGTCGTAACCCGGATGCAAGCGGAAGCGATCAGCAATCACTTCCGAAAATAGGCTAATTTTTATTTCGGCACGGGACTCGCATTCCCCATATCGAGCACTACCTTCCCGCTTCCTTCCTTCTGCCGCTTCCAGATGCTGGTGTATTGGCCGCATTCAGTCTGGGTCCCGTCTTCCCCCGGCGATTCGAACTCATAGGTGCCGTACGTCTAGCCGAGGTCCACGGACGCCGCGATGTCGGCAAACGACAGGGTTCCAAGGTTAAGTGATTACGTTTGTCGTCGAGGAGACATATGGTCTTGGCAATATTCGTTTTGCCATGAATGATGGGGTTGTTCTTGGGCAATTCGACGGCTGGCATCGTCGGCATAGTAAGACACTGTATCTCGCCGAGCCGCGCTCGGCGGCGGCCTTCATAAAGTCGGCCTCTATACGCCGCAACGTATCGGCGTTTGCTCCCGCCCATGCGGCAGATCCTCCCCAGAGGAGAACGTATTTTGCTCCGGCAGGTTATGGCGAACGTGGGAGACCGCTTAAGCAAAGAAACGTCCCCACTGTGCCGATCCACTGCGGCCATGTGGGCGGCGTAGGTATCTCATTCCTTCTCCAGCTTTGGAGTTGGGTGCCGGCCGATGCTTCCCGAAAAACTCGCTCTTATCGCCAATACCGACGCCAGCTTGCGAAGAATCGAGCCGCTGGCGATCTTTTCCATGCAAAGCGAACCATCCTACGACTCCTATCATCCCGCACCAGCCCAGCAGGCAGACTACGGCCGCAATCTTGGTGTCGTAGTTGAGAACGCCCAGGTCCGTGAAGATTCGGTAGAAATCGTGCTCAACAAATTCAGGGTCGCCGGTGGTGACCAGGGGCAAAACTTGCGCTCGCGCGTCGGCCATGTAGGTTGCGGTGTAGAGCCAGTTCTCGAAAAAAAAGAAAAGGCAGAAAACGAAACCAGCGGTCTGCCGCTCGTTAAAGAAATACACTGCCAGAAGAAATGGCACCAGCCACTGCAGCAGCGTGCCTCCCCACAGACCGAGAGTGGGGCCCGAACCATCCAAAAAGATTGTGGCCGCCTTCGTGGACCACCAAATTCGCGGCGTCGATGAAGAGGAATCCGCCGTGAGCTGAAAATGCATAGGCCAGGAATCCGATATAAAAGACGAGCCACGCCACGACCGCCGGACGGGACACCGGCTCCCACGGTTTCTCGAAAATCGGCCTATCGAAAATCAATCGCAGCGACTCGATCATCTGGCGATGCTGCGATTCTACGGATGTCGCGGCGCACACGACAGATTACCAAGGAGCAGCCGTCGCACATTCGAGAGGTTTGTTGCTAAAGTGTTGTGACCACGAAATCTATGCCCAGGCAACCGGAGTTGGGAGCAGTCATCGTAACCGGCGCCAGTCGCGGAATTGGCGCGGCCATCGCCAGACTGGCCGCTGCGCGCGGATTTTCTGTCGCGATCAATTTTGCGACCGGTGAGGCCGAAGCCCAGGCAATTGCAAAACAGATTGTGTCCCAAGGTGGGCGGGCTTGTGTCATTCAAGCGGATGTCACCCGCGAAGAAGATGTCGTCCGGCTTTTTGAAACCGCTGATCGCGAACTGGGCCCGATCAAAGCTCTGGTCAATAACGCCGCAATTACCGGCGGGTTTGCCCGGGTGGATTCGGTGAACGCAAAAACTGTAGCCCAGGTTATGGCGGTCAATGTGACGGGAGCGATTTTGTGCGCCCGCGAGGCCGTGCGTCGCATGTCCACTTTGCGCGGTGGCACGGGCGGAGCGATCGTCAATATATCTTCCCGCGCGGCGCGCACCGGCTCCGCCGGGGAGTGGGTTCACTATGCTGCGTCGAAGGGCGCAATCGATAGCTTCACGATTGGACTGGCGCGCGAGGTGGCAACTGAAGGAATCCGCGTAAACGCAGTTGCTCCCGGGCTGATCGAAACCGGGCTGCACGCCGCCAACGGCGCGCCAGACCGGCTGGCACGGCTGGCATCGACAATTCCCATGGAACGTGCCGGAACGCCAAATGAAGTGGCCGAGGGCGTGCTTTGGCTGCTCTCCCCAGCGGCCTCTTACACAACCGGCGCAATTTTGGAAATTGGCGGCGGACGGTAGCACCTCCAGAGATTGAAGCTTACCTACTTTTTCTTCATGAGATCATTGCGTAGGTAGATCTTAATCTTCTCCGGCAATCGCGATGTGTGCAAAATATCCCGAAGCATTGGTGGCGAAAGGTTGCGGGCAAACTCCAACGCCCGGGCAAGCGGCGTGTGTGGACTGCGGAGAAGAGCGATTCGAATCTCGCAGCGAATCGACCACTTCGGGTGATGGCAAATGGTCTCGACAAGCGAGGGCCGGACGTTTGGTCGCATGATCGCTTTGACGACAGCGACTTCCGTCAGGCGGGCATTTTCCAGCGCGGTTTGCGCGACACGGCATTCTTTATCGAGCAACAGCTCAGCCGAAACGGCTTGCGATCCGCGCCGAGCTAGTGTCAGGCGCTCTCCCAACGTGACGGAGGCCAGGCGGGCAGCCAGTTGATTGTCGGCGGCACGCTTCAAATCGGCGGCGACCGCCGGAAGCAATGCGAAGCGCATGAGATCGAAAGTGTGAAACTGGCGAATCAGCCGTAGCGCAAAATGTCGCGGTACACGGGGATGAGCGGCGAGGGCGACCGAAACTTTTCGCGACTTTAACGCAGCCGCGTCCTGGCTGAGGCGTTCGAGAGTTTCTGAAGATAATTCGCGGCGATTGAGTAGAGCAAGGACGAGATCTTCGTTCAGCGGCGAAGTCAGTTCAGGAATGCTCGTTTCCGCAGCCGTGTTTAGCGCTGCCACGGGCTCGGCAGCTGGTCGTCGCTGCATGCGCTCAGTCTCGATTCCTTCCGAATCCCTAATCGATTGCGGTGTTCTGTGAGCCGGCTCCCCGCGCCAATTGCAACGCGCCGTGAACCGGTTCGAGCACTTCAGAATTCAAAACGACTTTTGGATGCGCGTTGCGAACTTCATTGTAGAAAAGGTCGCGAATCATGAGCGCATGACGAAAGACTCCGCCTACCATGGCCATTGGGACAACCGCGTCACGCTTGGGAAAAAGGTGGCACAACACCACGCCAGCGAGTCGCGCAAGTTCTTTTCCTGCCTGCGTGAGGATGGGTTGCGCTATTTCATCGGCAGCACACTGTGCAGCTAGAACCGCAGGCAGTAGTGCAGGAAAATCCGGATTCGAGTTGGCCTTGCGAACTAACTCCTCGAATGATTCCACCTTCCAAACGGATTTAATCTCGCGGAAAAGTGTCGAACTTTGAGGAGCGGTACTACGGTTCGCAGATCGATCGGCTGCCCGAAGCAGAGCGGCAACCGCCTCACGGCCGATCCAGTGAGCCGAGCCTTCATCGGAAACAGCGAATCCCCAGCCACCGGCTCCGGCAGCTTTTCCCCGCGCATCACGGCCATAGGCGATCGAGCCGGTTCCAGCGATCACGATCACTCCGGGCCCATCGCCTAAAGCCGTTTGCAG
>JGI12635J15846_10002261_pt1 | contig 16853 bp, 17 predicted proteins | sample BlaSpr_A8_OM2_M2_FD_15846 | JGI IMG/M metagenome (IMG submission 15846) | reverse complement strand
GCTGCCGCACTGGCGCGAAAATACCATGCGCCAATTTTGATTCACGTAGCAGAAATGAAAAAAGAGCTGGACGATAGCCGCGCGCAAAACGGCACGACACCGGTGCAATACCTTAATAAAATTGGAATACTGGGGCCTGACGTGGTGGCTGCGCATTGCATTTTCGTGGATGACACGGACCGTAAGGTGTTGGCAGAGAAGCAGGTCGGCTGCGTACATAATCCTGCGAGCAACATGATGCTGGCGAGCGGAGTGTCCCCGGTGCCCGAATTGCATGCTGCGGGCGTGGCCGTGGGACTGGGAACGGATGGGCCTGCAGGCAGCAACAACGATCTCGACTTGATGGAAGAGATGGACCTGGCCGCCAAGCTTCAGAAAATTACGAAGATGAATCCGCTAGCTTTGGGGGCGAAGGCGGTCGTTGAAATGGCTACGATCGATGGCGCCAAAGCGCTGCACATGGAAAAAGAAATAGGTTCGCTTGAGGCAGGTAAAAAGGCTGACGTGATCGTCATCAGCTTGAACGAACCCAACGCCGTTCCAATGTACGACGTGTATGCGCAGCTAGCCTATTCATTGAAGGGAAGCGACGTGGAAACGGTGGTCATCGGAGGGCGCGTGGTGATGCGCGAGCATCAATTGTTAACGGTCAAGGAAGAGGAAGTGTTGGCGAAGGCTCGCGAGTATCAGAAGAAGGTTGCGGCTTCTCTCAAATAGGCTGGTGGTATCCGGAATCCTCAGTAGTTTGCTGACATACTTGTCAAAAACACACTAATCTCCCNATAGNANAAGACTGGCGAAGAAGAAAGGGTGAATTCGAACCCTGAGCGGGTATGTGCGCCGTTGCGCGCGTCGCAACAGGTCAGGAGATCGAAAGCTTACGTAAGTCTATTGTGTGCGCTTACTGCCAGAACCCATGGATTGAGTTTCTGCCGGCCAACTGATTGCCGGTCCGTTTGTGCATCCCAAGCCTAAGTCGCGGGGGGCCGAGTTGGGCGGGACTGCGCTCCCGTTCTAGAAGCTGGGTGAAAAAGCCAGGTAGGTTCGATTTTATGGACATGAAGGAGGTTGGCTTTAGAATCGATCGTTCCGGTGATGAGCACAGCCCGCCCAGAAAAATTTCTAGCTTCCTTTTGATCATCGAGTGAATAAACGACTCCCCGGTGATCGTCCTTAAAAATAAATTTTCCTGCCTTATGAGAAATCTTTCCGGCTAATGTGCGCACATCAAGATGCAATTCGCTCTGCAGGAGTTCTGGAACGTTGTTTGAAACTGTGTGTGGATGATCCACGATCACGAGAACTGCTCCGACGACCGGGAGCGCTGAGGCGAGCAGCACGGTTCCCAGTGTGGTTAGTTGTAGGCTTCGCATTAGTTCCCCAAAAGCACAGCTTCTTGCGGTCACCTGAAGTCGCGCTCTGGGTAGCGTTAGCGGGTGGCTGGTGAAACAGGGAGCATGTGGAACGCCAAAAATGATGATCTTGTTAACGCACACAGTTAAAGAGGTTTACGGAGGCGCGTTATCGTTTTGGTGACCTTGATGGCAGGAAAAATTTACCGCTACGAAGCCGTTCAAGACGCAACCGCAGTTCACTGCAGTTCGGCGTACGTATCGTAACTAGTAGCGATGGCGCGAACTTCGGCGAGCGTTTGATCTCGCAACAGTACGCCATCCTCGAGCACCGTTTCCAGCGCGTTTGAACCGAAGGCCGGGCTTTCCGGCAGTGACTCGCCTTCAAGAACCTCGACGGTGGCAAAATCCCTGCCGTTGTGGACCAAGTTAAAGCGGCCGCCTTTGCTGGCCTTGCTGGGATCCGTTTTTGGATTTTTGTACACGTTTTGCCATTTTCCGTTGCGGTCGATGGCTGAACATTTCAGAGCAAACTTCAAAGTATCGCGATTCACTTGCTGGAGAAGTGCGCCGCCCATTCCATAGCTCCAGATATCTTGCGACCAGCCGCGGCGGGTCAACTGCGCGGTAATGTTCTGTATGGTGTAAAAGTTTACGCCATCGCCCTGAATGAATCGCACGCAGGGCACGGTGGTCTTCCAGCCTTTGCGGTTCACCTCGTAACCAAATACTTCGCTGACGATTTTGAATAGCTCTTCGAGAACGGTTACGGCGTCGCCAGAATCAGGCCGAATAATCAACGTGCCGTTGCGGTGCAGTATCTTTTCCCGCAGCGCGCCGCCCCACAAATTTCGGACCGCGTTGTAAATGTCGTAGGAATCGCTGACGCAGGCGACGAGCCCTTCGGGGCAGTTTTCAAGGATATTAGCGTAGGCGTCGAGTTCGTGCTCTTCGCCCCAGGAGGTGATGGTGGAATGTTCGGACGCGGGAATACTGTATCCCGCGCAGTCTAACGGTTTATCGTACATCAGGTCTGCGGAGTAAAACTGGTTTAACAATTGGATCGCCGCCAGGGTGTCAGTGCCAAAGAAATTCAGCAGATGAGCGGCGCCGCCGATGGCTGCGGACTCCTTGGACGAAACCCCACGAAAGCCGAAGTCATGCAGTTTGAAAGGAAGGAGCGCGGGGTCGCCGGTACGCACGAGGGCCTTGCCGATCACCTGTTTAATTGCTCGCGAGAGTGTGGCGACGGTGATTGGATACCAGACCTGCAGCAGCATGGTTTCCGCCCAATTGGTAAGCCAATAAAACTCCGGATCGGTATTTTCGATGGTGATCAGGGCGTTCTGGCTCTTGACTACCGTGCCTTCCTTGACCGCGCGAATGCGCAAAGGCAAGCGGCCGCCGTGCTTGGCGAAGAGAGATTTGAAGCCCTCATAGTTGAATGATTTAGGATGCCCCTGAAAGTGCGCATGGGCGATGCGGCGAGCCTCTTCCACATCATTCATGGTAAAAACCCGGCCGGCAAAATTGGATTTCACGATGTATTGCAGCATGGCCATCATGGTTTCATCGAACATGCCGCCCCGAGATTCGACATAGGAATAAATATGCCGCGTATCCGGCGGGTATTGCCACCAGTGCGTCAGTTTGTAGGAATCTGTATTGAGAATCGGATTCAGGCGCAGCGACTGCATCGAAACTCCTCGCCGGAAGTAAATAGAAAGCGGAGCCAAGCCAAGCTAAGCTTTGCTTGAGGGGCGCACACGCACTGTTCGGATGAAGGGTTGATTGGCACTGATATGAGAATAGCAAAGAACATGGTGAAAACGGCTGTGCTGGCGGGGCTTTTGTTGCCTGCGAGCGTAAGATGCGCCGCGGTGAATGCGCATTGTACCGGCGGCGTGGAATTAAAGCTTAGTGCTCCGCAAGCCAGCCAGGGCAGCCTGATTCTGGCGCAAGTTCGCAGTCAAAAATCGTTGCGCGAAGTTACCGGAAAGTGGAATGAGCGCAACGTCTATTTCTGGGAGGGCGGTTCATCTGCGCCGGCACGCCGTGGCGGCACGAACAATCATCAGAACGAGGCTCTGCTGGGCGTGGACCTGGAGAAGGCTCCCGGAGATTATGAATTATCGGTGTCCGCCACAACGGAAAACGGAGAGCACGCCGAATGCACCGCTACATTAGCGGTAAGAGCCGGCAAGTTCGCAACGGAAAGCTTGACGGTGCAAAAGCAATTCGTGGAGCCCAACGAGCAACAAGCGCAACGGGCCGTCGCGGAACAGGAAAAATTACGCCAGATTTTTGACCATATTACGCCCGAGAAATTGTGGCACGGGCCCTTCCGTCTACCGCTAACGGGAGGGGTGCGCGGGACGAATTTTGGCAAGCGGCGTATCCTTAATGGCCAGCCACGTTCGCCGCACACCGGCGCGGATTTCCCGGCTCCGGCCGGCACACCGATTCACGCGACGCAAAGCGGACGCGTCGTTCTTGCCGAAGAGCTTTATTTCTCAGGAAATACCGTCATCATCGATCACGGTCTAGGGATTTATTCCTTATACGGGCACTTATCAGCGACTGACGTAGCGGCTGGAGATACCGTGAAAGCTGGAGCGGTAATCGGAAAAGTAGGCGCCACCGGCCGGGTTACCGGGCCGCACTTGCACTGGGGCGTAACGGTGAATAAAGCGAGAGTCAACCCCACTAAACTGGTCGCTGAGACAGTTATCCGATAAGTGGTATGAATCCTGAAATTCGGGCCGCCTCGTTGGTGCTTTGGTATCTTTGTATGGTACCGACTGGCTATTGCGAGCGCAGAAGTGACACGGCAAAGTAAGAACTTTGGCGGAGAAGTTTGAGGGTCTGGCAGTTCTGCGGCAAGTTTGGCTCACTAATCAAGGCCTAATATATGTCCCTGCTGCACTTCCGATTTAAAGAGCGCCGCCGCACGGTGCGGGTAGCGATCACCGTAGCGCTAACGGTGCGTTGGGAAACGTCTTCGGGTGAAGTATTTTCAGTCAAAACCCAATCGCAGTCGGTGAGCCAGGGCGGCGGTCTGTGTGTTCTGGAACAGTCCGTGTCTATTGGACAAGTAGTACAAATGATCAACGAAAACAGCGGCGAAGCCGTCGAGGCGAAAGTCGTAAGTATTCGCAAGGCTCGCGACGGCAAAACTTACGTTGGATTTGAATTCGTGGAAGCCAACTCGAACTTCTGGCGAATGCATTTCCCGGCTCCGGGAGCGCGACCGCTGCGCAGGCCGGCGCCCTCAAAGGTTTTGGTTTAGCCTTTTGGTAAAACTTCGGTAGGGGTGTTTTTCCTTCCATTATTAAATTCCCGCAATTGTTAAATTCCCGCCTTCGACTTATTCTCCGTGAATGATTCTCGGTTTAATTTCCGATACTCATGGTTTGCTCCGTGACAGTGCGCTGCGCGCATTGCAGAACAGCGGACTGATTATTCATGCGGGCGATGTAGGCGATCCTAAAATACTTGAAGCGTTAGAGAAGCTTGCTCCGGTAACTGCGGTGCGCGGCAACGTGGATACCGCGGAGTGGGCCACAAAGTTGCCGCCAACCACTATGGTTGAGATTGGAGCGGTGCGGATTTATGTTTTGCACGATGTCAAAGAACTGAAGCGGAGTTCAATTCCTTCTGGAACCTCCATTATAGTCAGCGGGCACTCCCACAAGCCTGGGCAGGGCACACGCGGAGGTATCCTGTATATAAATCCGGGTAGCGCTGGACCTCGCAGATTCAACTTGCCAATCACCGTTGCGCGTCTCGATTTGGACCTTACGCCATGGCAGGCCGAATTTGTCGATGTGAGCTAGTGGTAAGGCGACGCGATCCGCTGGTTCAGCGTCGGTCAGATGTTCGCGCGGGGCCACAATGGTAGACTTGAGTCATGGCCACCAAGAAGAAAATCAAGAATAAGAATAACTCCCGCAAAAAAGTCGCTCCGCGCAAAACTTCAAAAAGCGTTGCTTCGGCGGGTTCACGCAAAGTTTCGTCGAAGGCGAAAAACGCAAAAGCCAAAACAGCAAAGGCTAAGCCGAAGACGCGAACTCTTCAAGCGCAATCCAAAAAGAAAACGAAGCCGCGCAGCACAGTGACCGGAAGGACTGCGCCGCGGAATACTACTCGGATCATCGGTTCGAGCTTGGCGTCCCGGGGAGAAGGCCAAAGCGTTGAAACCATTAACCTGGACCCTAAAGGGTTGGATTCGAAATCTGGCGGGCAATCGGGCGCCTTGCAGGGATTGTCTGATGTTGAGAGCGCGAGTTCGGAAAGCGTTGACGAACTGCTCGAGGAAGGCAACGCTTTTGAGGCTGAAGTCGTGAAGGGCGTAGAGGACGCTTCGGACGCCGACGAGGGAGAAGTGCGAACCCACCAGCGCCCGCAAGAAGAGGATTTGCCCGAGGATTTCCGGGAAAACTGAGAGCATACCTCTTGCCCAGGTTTGTTGCGTCGCGCCGTGAATTAAGGCTCGCGTTGTGAGTTCCCCTCTTCATTCCATCGTGCATGAACTGACTTTTGAGTTTTCAGGCCCCTAAATTCCGGCCGGGCGCGATACACGTGCGTGGATTTGCTAATACAAGGTTCACCTGATTGGTCGTCGCGCTTCCCATAGGTAGCGTGTAGTGGGCGCGGTTTGAATTTAACCGGAGGGGAGCAATGTTTTCGATGAAGGATTTTTCATTGAAGGATTTTTCGATGAAGAGGTTTTTGGAGACTAGGACTGGAAAAGCGGTTTACGTGGCTTGTGTGACGCTAACGTTGTCGGCGATTGGTAGCTGGGCGGTACTCGCCCATCAGGACAGCCCGTCTGCAGCGAGCAAACCGGCAGCGACAGCAAAGAGCAGGCCGGCAATGGGCGATGCGCACTTCGCCAAAGAAGCGGCACAAGGCGGCATGGCGGAAGTGAAGCTTGGGCAGCTCGCTGAAGAAAAAGGATCAAGCGCATCAGTAAAGAGCTTTGGAAAGCGAATGGTGGATGATCACTCCAAAGCTGGCGACAAATTGAAAGAAGTGGCTTCGCGCGAGAGCATCACGCTACCCAGTGACATCTCAGCGAAAGATCAAGCGACGTATGACAGGCTTTCGAAGTTGAATGGCGCTGCTTTTGATCGCGCTTACGCGAAAGCCATGGTGAAAGATCACGAAACGGATGTGGCCGCGTTTCAGAAGGAAGCCAACGCCGGAAAGGACGATTCCTTGAAGAGCTTTGCGTCAGAAACTTTGCCGACTCTTCAGGATCATCTGAAGCAGGCCAAGGAAATGATGAAGAGCGTAGGCGGGGCCTCCGCTTCTAAAAACGCAAAGGCCAAGACCAGCGGCCGCTAAGAAAGATCTGTAAATTAAAACCCCCATCCTTCGCCCTGAAGGATGGGGTTTGTTCTTGCAATGCCGCTTTTATCGTCTGAACGAGATTTTGCCTGTGGCGGTTTAAAGAGTCGGACGAACTGCTGAGGCGGATTGATTCGCGGTGTTGGGCACATCGCTCCGCGGCGTCATGGAAACAACGATGTACTGGCGTTCTTTGACGTTCGCTTCAGGCAAGCGCAGCAAAAGTTCGCCTTTGTGTAGCCTGAATTGGGCGGTTTCCCCAATAGGAAGCAGTGCTGGATGCTTGTCACTTTTAGGCCTGATGCGGTAAATCAGGCGGTCGGTCTGAAGAACGTATTCCTGGCAGAGCAATTCGTGGGTTTTCTTATGTTCGCCGTCAGTGCCGAGGAGCTCTCCGGCGACGGTGCCTCCACCTTTTTCCTCAGAACCGCAACTTGCAGAATCCATCTGCAGAATTAGGCCGTTCTGGTAGGCGGGCTTGTCTTTTGCTTGTGCGGCACACGATGCAACGAGTATAAAGGCTGATAACAAAATGCGTTTCATGAGTGCGATTCTCCTTGGGCGGACAACGCCGCTCCTGAAATTATCCCAAAGATGAATCGAGGCTTTGGCGAGCGCCTCGCAAGTGTTTCGCGGACATCACCGGTCATTGGTACACTGTCCGGTTGTACAGGCGCACGGATAGGTCATGCGGAATCGGTAAGTTACGTTCAGAGGTGAGTATGAAACCTTTCGGCGGTTATGGGTTGGCGACAATAGTTTTAGCGGCGGGAATTTCAGCGACAGTGCTTATGGCGCCTGCGAACCGTTCGATTACTTTCGCGCAGACAAATTCGGGCGCAGGTGAAAAAGGCGAGGTCGAGCGCGGACGCTACCTGGTGGAAGAAGTCGCGAAATGCCCGGAGTGCCACACGCCGCGCAACGAACGCGGTGAACTGAGACGCGATGCCTGGCTGCGTGGGGCGCCCATATGGATCAAGCCGGTCGCACCCATTGCTAACTGGGCCGATCATGCGCCATCGCTGGCCGGTTTTCCGAGTTTTACCGAGGAGCAAGGGGAACGAATTCTGGAAAAGGGAACTGGTCCGCAAGGCGAAGTACTGCGGCCTCCGATGCACATTTATCACATGAACCACGCCGACGCGAAAGCGATTATCGCGTATCTGAAATCTTTGCCGCGCGGCGACAGAAAGAATTAGGTCCGCACCAGTGACTTTAAGATTTATCCCGCGTCCATCTAGCGCGCTTTATTGCCGGTGTTGAGGGGCACCCACGCGAGTCCGTCAACTCCAGCGGTCAGAGCGATGGGTTCCTCTAGTTGCCACGCACGCAAATCCAGCACCGCGATTTTTCCGGCGCTCACGCAGGAAACGAAAGCAATTGCGCCGTCAGGAGTTACCAGAATTTCTGAAGGAGATTCCGGGAGATCGAAAGATTTGGCGACCTTCAGCGTAGACATATCGATGGCCAGCAGTAAATGTTTTGCCATGCACGCCACCAGCAGCCACTTCCCGTCAGGGGTCGGCGCAGAGGCATAGGCGACGCCTGGAAGATCTATCCAGCGCGATACTTTGTAAGATGCGGCGGTGTCGCTTCCGTCCTTGCCCTTGCGATCCGGGAGATCGATGACCGCCAGGCGCGGCGCGTTCTGATCGTGCGTGAATAAGTGGCTTCCGTCTGGCGACATGGAAATGCGTTGGATGGTTTTCGCAACGGGGATAACGGTGATCAAACGGCGCGCCGGTACGTCCAGCACGCTGATATTTCCCGCGCCTACATTTGAAGTATAGGCGCGACGCCCGTCAGGAGAAATCACCATCATGTGCGATTGCGGCTCGCCGGTGGGAATCTCGCCAGCTACCTTCTGTGCCGCAGGGTCGACAATTTTCACCGTGTTGCCTACTTCGGCGGTCACATACAACAGGCCATCGGGGCCGAATTCAGCGCGATGCGGACGAACTGCTCCTATTTGAATCGACCCAGAAACCTGGCGCTTGCCAATGTCGATCACGTCGATAGTGGCACCATCGGTACCCGGTTTGCCCACGCCGGAATTTCCATAGATAGGAACGTAGATGAAGCGTGCGTCGGGAGAGACGGCAGCTTCGTGGCCGCTAACGCCGACCGCGATGGTCGCGAAGGTGCGGCGTAGATCTGGTTCTACGAGTAATACTTTGTGTTCCGCCTGGTTGACAACCACCAGCGTGCCTTTTTCGCTGGAGGACGCGGGACTGCCGCCGGTATGTAATGTGAAAAGCATCAAAGAAAACACAACTGCGAGCGCCAAAGAAAAACTCATGTCATTCCTCGAAAAATTGCTGAAACCGTTTTTAAATTGAAGGTGACTATTACCAGAGCAGTCCTTCTACATTGCTTCTCAGATTTTAATAATTCGCATCGTACAACATTTCCAATACTTGTGCTGGATGCCGAGCGTTGCACTGATGAGTTGACCGCGTCCGCAGCGGGAAGTACGATGGCGCAGTTTTACTCGAAGCATTCTTGGAATCCGGCGGTGCGGGTAAATGCGAGGAACTGTGTACTGTTCAAAGTGTGGAAGCCTGGTTGAAGATGGGGCAGCTTTTTGTCCGGCATGTGGGCAGCCGGTGCAACCCTCTGCGTCTGCCAGCGCGGGCCTGCCGGTGGGAGCAAGTTCTGCCGCCGCGCTTCCGTCTGGCTATGATCCCAACGCCTACCCGGCTGTATCGCAAACGGCCCCGCCGTTGGTGTACACGCAAACTACTGTGCAATACGCGGGATTCTGGCTTCGCGTGGTTGCGTATCTAATCGATTCGGTGGTCATGGGCGTGGCGTTCATGGCGCTCTTCATTCCGTTTGCCATTTTGACAGGCCTGACCGCGGTACTTGGAAATATCCATCCGGGCGAAGACGCCAGAGATGTAGGCGCGGTTCTCGGCGGCACATTTTTTTTAGGGCTTTTCACCGTGGTGTCGCTGGCTTTTTTGGGAGGATGGCTCTATCACGCCAAGATGGAAAGTTCCTCGTGGCAAGCGACCTTGGGTAAGAAAGCTTTGAACTTGCGAGTAACCGATCTTTACGGCGCGCGCGTGAGTTTTGCTCGTGCTAGCGGACGTCATTTCGCCAAATTAATTACCGGGCTGATTCCGTTGGGTGTCGGATTCATGCTTGCAGGACTGACGGAAAGAAGGCAGGCGCTGCACGACATGATAGCGGGTTGCCTGGTGCTGCGAGACGGCTGATTGAAGCCGCGCGAGTGAATTTAGCGTTTGGCTGAAAAAGTGTTGTGCTTGATCATACTCACCAACTGATCGCTGGTTACCGCAAAAGATACTTCCAGACCTAAGCTTCAGCAAATGCTGTAGCTTTTAAAATATCTCTAAAACATTTTAGGGCCAGCTGCTATTTAAGGGTTTGGCGAGTACGAATAAGTTTTGTCGCACTGGTGCGCAGCGTCTCGGGAACATTTTTGTTATTCGATAATTTTTTGAGGTCGACGGCATTCAGTGTCGGCAACATGTGCAGGGTAACGTCCAATGGAGTTTTGGAATTGTTCATGAGGTTGCGGATCACCGTGTAGTTTTTGCGAAAGGCACGATTGCCGGCGATGAGCCGAAGAATTTCATCGGTAAGGCTGGACATGGCCGCAAATGATTCCACTTCCTGCTCGGTGAGGCGCGGGGACTGCAGCACCGCACGTTGCACAACTTTGTTCGAGTCGCGAATGAGCGTGCGGCGAGCTTCCGAACCGCCTTTTATAGCGAACTGCACCCGTTCCGAGACGGACATCTTCGCGAGCCGTTGGAGCAGCGTCTGACGGCGCCCGGCGTCCGGTTCGGCCTCCATCAACGCTTCCATGAGAGCTTTTTCGTCGACGGGAGTATCCGGGCCGAGCAGTTCCTGAAGCACGCGCTTATTATCCGCGGTGGCGGATGAGGATTTTAAGAGAGCGGCGGCGAGCTCGGAAGAATCGCTGACGCGATCTAGCGAATCCATCAATGCTTGAACGCTCATAGCGGAAAGCTGCGGCACGTGCGGGGTTATGAATCTGGAGGGGCAATTTCTGTTTTGTACCGTGGCCTCGGCCACGGCGGGTTTGCCGACCAGGTGTTGGGAGGCGTATTCAAAAATAGCGGGAAGGGCTTCGCTGCGCTTCAGGGCTTCGACGAAGGCTTCGACGGGTTGAGAGCGTAAGGCTTCCAGCGCTTGCTGCGCGACGACTTCGTCGGCATCGGTAGAAAGAAGCACCAGAATTTCAGCGCGGTCAGCAGGGGCAAGATTTCCTGGGCTGGTACAGACCGCGAGTTTGCGCTCGCGAGAGGTGAGGTCGTGCAAAACATCAGGGACGAGCTGTTCCATCGTGTGAGGGCCTCAGGTCTTTATATCCAAGCACAATTGTATTCGCTTTGCGGGAGGAATTTCCGAGTGCGGCGCGAGAGGTAATAGGGCGGCCATTCAGCTCGAGATGTACGGCGGCGCCATCGGCGGCGATGATCTGGAATTGTTGCGCGGCGGTGAAGTGGTGAATGTCGCCAGGCATGACGTCGGCATCCAGGAGGGTTTGATCGTCGGCGAGAATGCGCACGTGCGAGCGGACGGAGGTGGAGACGGTAAGTTCAAGTTTGTCGGGTGCTTTCGAAGGAGCCGCGGAATCGGAAGCGGGTTGCTGCTGCGCTGGATTCGCGGATGAATGTGCGGTGCGATAGTGTTGCCAGGCGTAGGAGCCGCCACGGAAAAATCCGTAGGCCAGCAAGACGAGCGCCAGCAAGCCTAGAGCTGGAATCCACTTCGGAGGCGACGGGAGTTGATTCTGGTAGGGAGCAGGCGCGTCGGTTTTCTGGACACCGCGTGCCAGATCGTATTCGGAGAGCAAATCCTCTTCGTCCAGGCCGAGGTATTGGGCGATGGAGCGCACAAATCCACGAGTGAAGCTGCCGCCGGGGAGCTTGTCCCACTCCTCGTTTTCGATGGCCTCAAGGAATCGCGGGCCGATGCGGGTGCCGGCGGTCAACTCGGCCAGAGTTACTTCGCGCAGATCGCGTTCGCGTTTCAGGTGTTCGCCGAAATTGCCTTTGGCCATTGGAGAGCTACCCGCCTATACGATATCAAAGGGCGGAGCAATCGTCGCGCCAAAGCGAGGTATTTTGAGTGGCCAAAGCCGAAAAATCTGTGAATAAGTTCGGCGGGTAAAGCACGGGTATACGCCTGAGGTGCACGACTTCAGTTTCTGGAACTGGCAGTGGGCAAGGGAATCTTTATGCGAAGGTCGCACTGTTCGGTTGCAGCTTGGATGATGATCCGCTCGCCGGTCCGCTGGTTGAGAATAATGTAGTCAGCGGGGGTGGCATTAGCGAGAACTTTGAGCACGTAGCACTTAGCGCGTCCGAAATCGCTTATGGCGCGCACCCAACTTACGGTTCCGTTCTGTTCCATTTTGAAAATATCGAAAGGCTCTAACATTATTCACTCTCCCATCCGGGCCATGCAGGCAGAGTTACTCGTTCGCACCGGTAAAATTTGTCCTAGTCAGGACGCTGAATACAGACGGCCGGGTCACTAGCGACTGTCTTTGCCCCGATCCTACAACGCAGGCCGTGCCATCTCCTTCCACACGCTCGTGAGCGTGTTTTTTGGCGGGATGTAGTTCAGTTGATGCACGCGAATGATGCCATTCAGTCAGAACAAATAATGTTCAATCCAGCACAGGACGGCCTGTTGAAAAGATTCGCTATAAGTTCGCTTCTGACGGAGCGTCACGAGTGGGCAGCCTGAATATTTCTCGAAGTTATTTACTGTTTGGGCAAATGTCCCATATTGGACAGTTGACTATGCCACATGGGTACACAGTAAGAGCGAGTACTCATATGATGACGAAACGGACTTTACTGCTCATCGACAGCGATGCCTCGCACGTGGACGTTTTTACAGACGCATTGTTGAACGCGACTGATGGTCCATTCGCGGGTGAGTGCGTAAAGACGCTTGCGGAAGGCATCCGACGATTGAAAGCGAAGGAAATCTGGGCCATTTTCTTAAATCTGTCGCTGCCGGACAGCCAGGGCCTTGAGACCTTCGATAGGTTGGCAAGGGCGGCACCTGGCGTACCTACGTTGATCATAGCTGGCGCACAGGAGGCAGAGATTGGGCTGGAAGCGTTGCGGCGCGGAGCCAAGGATTATCTGCTGGAGGACCATCTCGATAACGATTCAGTTGTTCGTGCCATACGGAACATGGCAGAGCGAAAGACCGCGGAAGAGATGTTATTCACGGAAAAGGAACGCGCCCAGGTCACGCTCAATTCCATCGGGGACGCGGTATTAAGCACGGACCTTCAGGGCAAAGTTACCTACCTTAACGTTGTTGCGGAAAAGCTCACCGGTTGGACGCGTGAAGAGGCCGTGGGCAAGCATGTCGAAGAGGTATTTGTCATCATCGACGGCAGCACNCGGGAGCCNTGCGCGAATCCATTGAAAGCGGCAATCAAGNAAAATAAAACGGTGGGGCTTACGCCGAACTGCATTCTGATTCGACGGGACGGGAGTGAATTTGCGATCGAAGACTCTGCTGCTCCGATCCATGACCAGCACGGTTCGTCGACAGGGGCGGTGATCGTTTTCCGCGACGTGTCGGTGTCGAGAGCCATCGGGGCGGAAATGTCCCGGCTGGCACAACACGATATTCTTACGAATTTGCCGAACCGAACGTTGCTGCAGGATCGCCTGACGCAAGCAATTGCGACAGCCAGCCGGAACAATTCCCGAATCGCAGTGCTGTTTCTGGATCTGGACGGATTCAAGCACATCAATGACTCGTTGAGTCATGCGACCGGAGACAGACTACTGCAGTTGGTGGCGAAACGCTTGCTCGCTGCGGTACGCACGTCAGACACCGTGAGCCGTTTGGGTGGAGATGAATTTGTGATACTGCTTTCGGAGGTGGCCCACGCCGGTGATGCGGGAGTTAAAGCGGGGAAAATATTGACTGCGCTAAGCGCACCGTTCGAGATGGAGCAAATCACCCTGCGAGTTACAGCGAGTATAGGCGTGACCACCTACCCGGAGGATGGTCAGACCGCGGAATTGCTGATGAGAAATGCCGATCTGGCCATGTACCAAGCCAAGGAAAAAGGCCGCGGCAATTATCAATTCTTTGAGAAGGGCATGAATGTCCGAGCCGTGGAACGGCAGTCGATCGAAGGAGATTTGCGCTGCGCGTTGGAACGGGATGAGTTTGTCATGCACTACCAGCCTAAAATAGATCTTAAGTCAGGTGAGATTACCGGGGTCGAGGCGCTGATCCGCTGGCAGCATCCCGAGAGGGGAATAGTTGGTCCGCTGCAGTTTATTTCCGTTGCCGAAGATTGCGGGTTGATGCTGCCGATCGGGAAATGGGTACTGCGCGAATCATGCAGGCAAGCCAAGGCTTGGCAAGACGCTGGTTTGCCGCCTATTGAAATGGCGGTTAACGTTTCTTCAATCGAGTTCCGAAACGATGAGTTTCTTGAAGGCGTCAGCACAATTTTGAACGAGACAGGACTGGAACCGCGCTTCCTCGAACTAGAACTGACGGAAAGTGTGCTTATGCAGCATGCCGAGTTCAGCGTCCCAGTTTTACAGAAGCTGAAAGCGTTGGGGGTAGGACTGGCTATCGATGACTTCGGGACGGGCTACTCGAGCTTGAGTTATCTGAGGCAGTTTCCAATCGACACATTGAAGGTAGACCAGTCGTTTATTCATGAGATCAATGCCGATACGGACGAGGCGACGATCATCAGTGCAGTGATCAATATGGGCTGCCGCATGAAGCACCGGGTGATTGCGGAAGGAGTAGAGACAGCGGAACAGCTGGCGTTTCTGCGGGCGCATGGCTGTGATGAAGGACAAGGATACTACTTTGGCCGGCCGATGCCCGCCACGGAGACGGCAAAATTGCTGGAACTTGGGATGGCATCAACGATCCATTGAAGCGGGATCGCAAACGCGCGGCTTTTCAGCAGAGGGCTTTCCGCACCGCGTTAATCATCGTCAAATAGTGAATTGATAGATTCTACGACGTGGGTCATTCCGTCGGGCTTGGAAAGCACAGCGTCAATGCCGACAGCGGAACTGAAGGCTTTGCTTACGTTTTCACTGTACATCGTGAACAGGATAATACGGACGTTCGGCATCTTTTGCTTCAGGATGGACGCCACCACCGCGCCGTTAATCTCAGGCATCACAAGATCCAGCAGAATTAAGTCCGGTTTCAGACGCTGGGCCTTTTCAATAGTGTCCAGTCCATCGATAGCTTCGCCACAAATCTCTATTTCCTGGTGATCGCGTAAAAACGAGCGAATGACATCGCGTACACTGGTACTATCATCGGCAATCAACACACGCTTGCGCATAAACTTCAAATATGCCCCGGTATTTTCGCCAGCTCAATACATGGTTTACGGTATGTAGGACAAAATACATTAGCGGCGAAACGCTACTTGCCAGGAGCCCGGAGCGTTGGCACGGAGCAAATATGTGGGTAATAAACTTCAGCCAGCTTTGGTCACAATGACCATGATTGCATGAGGATACAGCCCAAGTGAGAGGTATAATCCGCGCTTCTATGGCGTTGGCGGCGGGCACGAAACTGGATGGTTACGAGGTTCTAAGCCTCCTGGGCGAGGGCGGAATGGGCGAGGTATACCGCGCTCGTGATCCAGTATTAAGACGCGACGTTGCTATCAAGGTTTTGCCCGCATTTGTTTCTCAAGATCCCGAACGCATGCGCCGATTCCAGCAAGAAGCGCAGGCGGCCGCGGCCCTCAACCATCCAAACATTCTAGCGGTGTACCAACTCGGTAATTTCGAAGGTACGACGTATTTAGTATCGGAGTTGCTGGAAGGCGGCACGCTGCGTCAGGAATTGACGCATGGTGCGCTGCCCTCGCGGAAAGCGATTGATTACGGAGTTCAGATCGCACACGGATTAGCGGCGGCACACCACAAAGGAATCGTGCACCGCGATTTGAAGCCAGAGAATATTTTTATCACCCGAGAGGCACGGGCAAAGATCCTGGATTTTGGTTTGGCGAAGTTAACGCAGCCCACAACTGCTATGGAAGATGGCGACACGCTCACGGCGCAGGATCAAACTACGCCGGGCCAGGTGATGGGCACGGCAGGCTACATGGCGCCGGAGCAAGTGCGCGGCGAAACGGTTGACCATCGGGCGGATATTTTCGCGTTTGGGGCAATCTTGTACGAATTGGTGACGCGCCAGAGAGCATTCAAGAAACCAACGTCGGCGGAGACGATGACTGCGATTTTGCACGAGGAGCCGCCGGTAATTTCGCAGACTGTCGCAGGCATTTCACCGGGGCTACTGCGAATCGTGCAACGGTGTCTCGAGAAAAAGCCAGAGCGGCGATTTCAATCGGCATCGGATCTGGCGTTCGCGCTGGAGGCGCTGTCGGACTTCACTCGTTTCACGCCAGCGGCGGTTGAGCAGACTGCGGTTGAGCAAGCTGCCGTTGAGCGAGCTGCAGAATCGTCGGGAAAATGGAAATGGGCAGCCGCGGCAGTATTTTTGGTAGGCCTTGCTGCAGGCGTGATTGCATGGTTAAGGACGCCACCCGCAGCTCCCGTGGTGGAATCGGTTACGCAATTGACGGATGACGGCGAGCCGAAGAATGGGCAACTGGTTAGTGATGGATCGAGAGTGTATTTCAACGAAGGACCAAACGGGAGTTGGAAGATCGCACAGGTCTCCACGACAGGCGGACGGACTTCGCTGGTGGATACACGGGTTCCGAGTCCCTGGATTGCTGGAGTTGCCCCGGATAACTCGTCATTGTTAGTTTCGGCTGGCGGATATGAAGACGGTCTTTACCCCTTATGGTTAATTCCCGTTCCGGCCGGAGAGCCGCGCCGCCTCGGCACCATTGCCGGAAGTGATGCGACTTTTTTTCCTGACGGTCGAATTCTGTTCGTTAGCTACCGAGACTTGTACGCGGCCGAGAAAGACGGGTCGAACCCGCGGATGCTGGCCTCGATGGATGGCTATATTCAAGACCCTAGCGTGTCTGCTGACGGAAAGAACGTGACAGCCACTTTATATACGCGAGGTTGGGCTTCTTCAACCCTGGTTGAAATCGGGGCAGACGGGGTGGGATTCCGGCCTATCCTGAGCTCNGGC
>JGI12635J15846_10002260_pt1 | contig 16853 bp, 11 predicted proteins | sample BlaSpr_A8_OM2_M2_FD_15846 | JGI IMG/M metagenome (IMG submission 15846) | reverse complement strand
GGCGAACCGTTCAGCGCCAACATTCCGGACAATCGATTCAGCCAGGGCGAGGCGGATCCTCGCTGGGACCTGGCATTGGTTGCGCATGAATCATAGCTGTTCCAAACCTAAGAGGCAGAAGCGCGATGAAGGCCATCACAATGCGTTGATGGACCCGCAAACGGGCGTGGAGTACCCGCTGGTTGTGCAAGTGCCGCAGTACCGCCTTCACAATTTCAATACGCTATTCGATTTGACGGTTACCTCGCCGGAGTCCCATAACGATCAGCTTCTGGGTAACGTTTCCTCAATTCAGCGTGCCGTCTCGCCGCTTACGGTATCGCACTTCAACGCTCAGCCAGTGATGGATGTATACGTCAACACCGAGAATCGCGATCTGGGCGGAGTAGCGCGCGATATTCAGAAGATTATTAAAAGTGCTTCGCAGCATCTTCCAGAAGCCACCCGAATTGAGCTCGGAGGGCAAGTGCAAACGATGAATTCATCGTTTCTGCACCTGGGCCTGGGGATCATAGCGGCCATCGTTTTCGTTTACCTGCTGATGGCTCTCAACTTCCAGTCGTGGTCGGATCCCTTCATCATCCTGATGGCTCTTCCGGGAGCTTTCGCCGGCATCGTGTGGGTACTGTTTTTGACGCAGACGACGTTCAGCGTCCCGGCGTTGATGGGAGCCATCATGACGATGGGGGTAGCCACCGCAAACAGCATCTTGGTTGTCACGTTTGCGAATGACGCGCGTGCTGAGGGCAAAAGCGCTATCGAGGCTGCGCTGGAAGCTGGGCACACGCGGTTGCGTCCTGTCTGCATGACTGCGCTTGCCATGATACTCGGCATGTTCCCGATGGCGTTGGCTCTCGGCCAAGGTGGCGAGCAAAACGCACCGATTGGTCGAGCCGTCATCGGTGGACTTCTATTTGCGACGGTCGGTACGCTTTTCATTGTGCCGATCATCTACTCGCTGGTGCGGAAGCAAGCGCCGATAGATTTCGATAAACGCATTGACGAGGAAACAAGGGGGCATTTGCAGGGAGCCCAATGACGATGGAACCCCGAACGGCGGCAGATCCCCAATTCCCAGGAATTGGATCAGGCATCGCCGCGGGCATGCCTTCAGGAGTGGCGCGATGAATAGCAGAGCCGTTGAGGGGTCTCACGTGCCGGCGGGCGGTAGCGAAAAAGGATCCGGTTCGGACCAGCGGCCTCGTTACGGGCGCTACTCACTTATTGCCGTCGTGGTCATCGCCGGGCTGTTGCTGCTGGGATGGTGGCCCAAACACGTTCTCAACAAACAGGTTCAGGCAAAATCGAATCAACAGAAAGCCTCGCTTCCGATCGTAGAGGTAGTGACCGCTTCCGAGGTCCGGCAAGCGGAGGAGCTTTCGTTGCCTGGGACCGTCGTCCCAGTTTCGACCACCCACATATACGCGCGAGCGACGGGGTACCTTAAGGCTCTGAACGTGGATATCGGTGACAGGGTTCATCGCGGTCAACTACTTGCCAGTATTGAGTCCCCGGAGCTCGATGCCACCGTTCAGCAGCAGCATTCTTTGCTACAGGTCAGCAAGGCAGCTCTGAACACGGCACGCAGTCAACTCGCCTTGCAACAGGCCACCTATGACCGAGTTCACACTCTTGCCCAGCACGGAGTGTTGTCTCAGCAGGATGACGATGTAGCACTCGCCGCGGTCAAGGCTGCCACTGACGCGGTTCAGTCGGCAGAAAACGGCGTGGACGCGGAGGCCTCTGCCGTTGAGCATTGGACGGTGCTTGCTTCTTACGAGCAGGTACGGTCGCCCATTGATGGAACTGTGACCGCCCGTAACGTTGATGTCGGCAGCTTCGTCTCGAGCAGCGGGGCGGCCACGGGTCTCGCCGCAGACACAACCTCCGATCAACGGAACTACGGTGGCCCACCCACCGGGGGCGCGCAGGGCGGCGAACTTTTCCAGATCACCAACACGCATAATCTTCGAACATTTATTAATGTGCCGGAGGAGGATGCAGTGAACGTCGAGACCGGGCAAGAAGCCACCCTTACATTCTCCGAACTGCCTGGTCAACAGTTCGACGGAAAGATCATTCGCAGCAGCGACTCTCTCGATCAGCAAACCCGAACGCTATTGCTCGAAGTGCAGATACAGGACCCCAAGGGGCAGCTGCGCCCGGGAATGTTCGCTTCGGTGCAACTGCACTTCAATGTGCGAAACCCGGGCATTCTGATTTCTGGCGACAGCATAATCCCTCGGGCGCAGGGACAGTTCGTAGCCGTCGTCGACAACAACATCGTTCACCTCCAGCAGGTCCACGTGGGGCGCGATCTGGGAACAGAGGTGTACGTCACCGCCGGACTTCGAAACGGAGACAAAATAGTGGTCAATCCCACCGATAGCGTGCAGGAAGGCGTTCACGTCCAAACCGAGAATGCGCCCCAAGGGCAGGAAAGATGATTCGCATCCGCTGGAGCGCAGCTCAAACTTTGTCGTTCGTGCTGATTTCGTGGAAGAGGAATGCGAGAATCTGCGTGGTGCTGCTGACGGCCGGGTTAAGTTGCACTCGCGGTGTGTGCCAATCTCCGTCTGAAACCGCGGGAAGCTTCCGAGTTGACGCGAGCAAAATTGAGATATCTTCGGCTGCTCGGCTCGCATTTCATTCGAAAGAGGCGGGGCAGGAGGCCAGTCCCCATGGCATGCAGCTATCGCTGCGAGAAGCTATCCGTATGGCCCTCGAGAATAATCTCGACATCCGCTTGGAGCAGATCGATCAGTCGGTGGCTGATTTCAGTGTGACAAGAACTAAGGGGGGTGCTGTCCCCCGTTCAATTAATTACAACATTGCCGAAACTCCGGCGGGAGAGGTGGCAGCGCCCTTCCCACTTCTCGATTCCACGGCGTCAACGCTGTCTCCGAATGGCATCGAGCCCTCGGGAATCACCATTCCATCTTCCTATAACGCCGCTCATGTTCTGGAGGCACAACACTCTCTGTCGCTTGCCACGGCGCCGTTTTCACCCGGTGCGCCTGTACCAGTTTTCGACCTTGATCTGCTCGGGCAATATGGCTGGATTCGGCGAGACCCAAGCAATGCACTCGCGAACTCTGCTTCTGCCACCACCGCGGATACAACGATTACGAATAACACGCTCGGGAACACAATAGCGGTAAAGGGATTCTCCACCGGGACTTCGATCCAGCTTGGAATCAATGACTTCGTCGACTCCTTCTACTCAGGCCGATCGTCTGCCGTTCCATTTACGCATCCTAATGCGTTTGCCCTTATCGCCCAACCACTGCTTCGTGGCGCTGGTCGCAAAAACAACACGCGTTACATTGAGATGGCTAAGACAAACAAGAAAATCTCCGCGGACATCCTCGAGCAGCAGACGATCAGCACGGTTTCTGGCGTCGAGAGTCTGTATTGGGACCTCGTGAGTTTGCAGAATTCCGTTAAAGTGCAGCAAAAGGCTCTGGATGCAGCGAATCATCTGCTGAGTGATAATCGGCAGCAGTCAAATGTCGGGCGTATGCCTCCCATCGAGGTTGCGCGTGCGGAAGCTCTGGTGGCCGCCAGCCAACTTGCCCTTACGCAGGCAAATTCTCTCCGAGAGCAACAGGAGAATGTATTGCGAAGTGTCATTGNTCCGCAATCTCTCGCGACTCCGAATACAATGTTGGTTGACATTGTAGCGACGGATGAACTTTCATCGCCGCCGGATTCGCCACTGGCCCCCATGGCAGAGCTCATCCAACACGCCCTGAACCAGCGCCCTGATATACGACAGTCCAAGCTGCAAGTCAGCAATGGAGAACGCGCCGTCGCGGGCTCTGCCAACGCGCGGCTGCCACAGCTCGACCTGTATGGCTCATTTCAAAGTCGAGGCGTCATCAGCCCGAGCCTTGTTCCGGTGGGCGGCGATCTTACAACTGGTGCTCCTAGCCTTGACACGATACCCACTGGCGGACTTCGTGCTTCACAAATATTGGAAGCGGGTATTCAGTTTAATGTACCCGTACAAAATAAGGTCGCCGAGGCCGACCTGGGTGCTGATCGTGCGCAACTTCAGCAAGAACGATTGCGCCTGACGCAAATGGAGGCGCAGGCTGCCGCTGAGGTAAGAAATGCAGTGATCGCCCTGAACGCTGCTAAGCAGGCGGCACAGGCGGCCGCAACCGCCAGGAATCTACAGGAGCAGCTTCACGGTGCCGAGGCAGAAAAGTTTCGTGCCGGGTTCTCTACAACTTTTGCTGTGATCGAGCAGCAGAGTTATCTGACACAAGCCGAGACAACCGAGATCGCAGCTCAGCTAGCTTTGAAGAAGGCCACGGTGCAATTGTATCGAGCACTAGGGGACACCTTGCAGCAGCATGGGATTAATCTTGATCCGGAAGTGACGAAGACCAAGCCTCCACAATTTTGAACGACTTCCAGTCTTAACGGAATGGATGACCTTTATGCCCCAAGCTGGCGTGACAAAAAAACACACGAACCTGCGGTAACGCATAACCGAATGATCCGAATGCGATTGAGGAATGACACCCTGGAGCGAGGTAGTCGATGCCTCGAATCGTGCCGGAGTTGACCCGCCCAAGTTTGCTCGCGTTCCTAATCGCGGGATTGTCTTTCGCGACACTGGCCTGCCAAATGGCAGCGGGCCAGAATTCGCGTCCGACTGCGCTGACCGGCGTCATTGATGGCGTGTCGTTCGAGGGTGACCAATACTACGTGTATGGCTGGGCCTGCCAAGAGGGAAATCGAGGCTCGATCGCCATCAATATATATGCGAATCACCCAGCGGGCGCCAAGCCGCCAGGGACATATGTCATGGCGGACACCGCCAATCTCCACAACGAACCTGCCGTTGACCATGAATGCCATGACGCCGACGGCGGCGAACACAGATTCCACACCGCGCTGCCCAACCAACTACTGAGAACTTTCCAGGGCAAAAAAATCTACATTCACGGCATCGCGCTNGCAGGTAACGTCGAAAACTCCCTGCTGGCAGGTTCCGGAAAGTTTTCGTTCCCGAGTCCCAAGTGGCCGCCCGATCCTCCGACTCCGAATTTTTTGGACGGTGCACGCACTGCGGCCTTCGACACCCAGAAAGAGTCCTGCGAGCAGATTGATATTCCGGATGCGGCAGCTCGCGCCTTCAAAGACTACAAAGGAACGATCCATCTAGTTGCTTCGCATTATGTAACGCGCGCGGGCCTTGGCGCCACGCTTGAAACGGCGAAACACAATTGTCAGGTGGTTTACAATTCGGCGCACGACGGCAACATTGCGGATTTCAATGACGCCACGTGGCTGAACGCGTTTTACAACGTCGACGGCAAGCGCGTCGTCGCACTCGGTCACATGGAGTATCACGGCTGGGAGCACGCCGGCATGTGCGCGCAGAAGACGGACACAGCCGCGTGCTGGTATAACGTGGACACCTACAACCTATCCGATGATGGCGGCTATCATTTTTCACGGCCGAAACCGCCGGGAAATTACTTCCTCAGCCTTCCGGTTAAATACGAAGTAAATCAAGGTCCGGAAGGCTACAGCGTGGATGCGAACATTATTAAGGTCGGTGAGTGGTATTACGATGAGGTGTACTCGTGGGCTTGGCCGCCGAAGTGCGGCGAGGCAAAGGGGCAGAAGCCATGCCTCGTTCCCGACGGTGCGTGCCCGATTCGCACGGCAAATATTCTGGACCCTTTGTCGTGGCGCGGCTGGGACGGCAAGGATTTTACCGTTGAGTTCGTGAATCCCTACCGCGCGCCGNTGGCAAATCCAAAGGCACATGTTTGCGTAACCGTGCCCTACCTGGACTACACCACCGGAATCAACTATTACGCAGCGTCACACCTGTTCGTTGCGACGCTGTGGAACCAGGGCTCAGCGTCTTGGGGACCGCAAGGCGTCTATTTTACAACCTCGCCAGACTTCATTCACTGGAGCAAGCCGGAGCTGGCAATCACACAAAATCAAATGCTCCGGCGCGAGCCGGAAGGAAATTGGTCGTATGCATATTTCTCGCTCATCGATCCAAAATCCACCGATTCCAGCTACATGACCATCACCGACAGTCCTTATTTGTATTACGTGCGCATGGACGGCGACCATCCGCCGTATCAGCGAGTCTTGTTTCGGCAACAAATTAAGTTAGATTGGCTAGCGGCCTTACGACAGAAATCAGCCGGGCCATTACGGGCGAAGAGTCCGCATTGAGCTCCACGAGCTCGTCCGTTCTTGTCGAAGTGCGCTTCAAGCCGGCCCGCCCATCTGAGGTTAGGCTCGCGCAGGAAGCGAGGCCTCAAGGTCCCTATCTGATGTCGCTTACAATCAATTGGCCCATTTTCCTTGGCCTAGCTGCACCCGATGTTGCACCCAAAATCCCGGGGATAGCCAAAGAGAGATTCTATTCACCAGCGCGGAAGACGATAGAAGTGTGCCGAGGATACATGGATGTTTCTATTTATCTACTTTTTGCTCACCTCCCTCCAAAGAACCGCATCGACCGCGCGCGAATCACTCGCTGCGCTCTCGATCCAACCGAGGCAAATTTGTCCGGCACAGCGGCGTCTTTGACTGTGTTCTGAAACCGGGAACGCTCACGGCTGCGACACGGGAAGTTCGAGGACTGAAAATCCTGTAGCATCGGCAGCTTCAGCCAATCGCTGATCGCCACAAATGAAGCTTCGCCTAGATGGATGCCGTTGGCACCAAATCAGGGAGGCTGCAAGTTGCAAACTGGCCGCTGCGCGCAAGAAATACTTGTCCATCAACTCCGTAGACAAGTGGCGAAGTTCATCGTCGGGAAGGAGCTCCCTCCAACCACGGCTGAGCATAAGCAGACGAACTATGGCTCCTTGTTTATCAAGATCGGAAATCGCCTCACCGCGATGAAGCCGACAAATCGCGCTGTAAACTTCGACCAAGCTCCCCCACCAGACGACCAGAGTGAATTTATTTAGGTAGATCTGAGCCTGGCGACTTGACGCTTCGTGAATACACAAAGGGGCGAGCGCGCTGGCATCCCAAAACGCGGTAGTCTTCTTCACCGCCCTTCATCTCTCTCAGCCGTGACGGATTGAATTACCTTGTTACCCTTAACAGTACCGGTCGGGACCTTCAAGATCTCTTGGACATCCAGGGGTACCGTGGGGAGCCGCAGTTTCCCAGCGGCAACCAATCGTAGTTCCTGAGCGTCAGCTCCTTCCGCCAAGAAGGGCACGAGTTTGGCCACTGGAAGGTTTCTGTCCCGGATCACCACCTCTTCGCCGCTTTTTGCAAATGTGAGGTACTTACTCAGCTGATCTTTGAGTTTTGCTACGTTTACAGTGCGCATTGCCTCTCCCATCTCTCATGGCTATTATAGCCATGAGTGGACCCGATTGCAAGGAGGCATGGATTCGCCAAGATCGCTGCATATTCTGGAATTCTTGCGCACTCTGGTCGCGACGTGTTGACCGGAACCTGAAGTCCCCGTTTCCCCCGGCGTTCAACGTCCCATCGGAAGTGAGGTTGTTATCAACGGCTGGATAAGCCAGTTGCATCAAGAGAGAAGGCTGGCTCCCCGGGCTAGATTCGAACTAGCAACCCTTCGGTTAACAGCCGAATGCTCTACCGTTGAGCTACCGGGGACCCGTGCAACGCATTTGTTCTTAGTTTAATACAGACGGCAAAATCAAGCTACTTCGAGCATGCGGCCAACGTGGGTCCAACATCGCGATTATTTCAGGCTACCTGCCGACATGCTCATTTTTGCCTGCTGATTCTCTGGCACTTAATTCCTCAGTTCCTCATAAATTCACAAGAGCATTCGGTCCGGAGACCGAATGCTCTTACTGTTTCACTCAGCCAAGCCTTCGTAGGTGATGAATGTCCGCGCTCGGTGATGAAATTTCACGAAGTTAGAACTTGCGACAGTGAACGGAAGATACAGAAATGGGGCGCGTGACAAGGAACCAATTGGGCTAAGGCTTCCGTCGATTCTGTCCGGAGCGCGCTGCTTTAACGCGCCGTAGATCATTAGGTTCTCTGCCGAATGCTTTGAGAAAGTTATTTCGGACTCCAGAGCTGTCGGTCCGTGACCGAATGGTTTCAAGAAGTTATTTCACCCCGCTGAGCCTTCCGCCTGTAACGGAAGAACTGAGAATCTGGTTCGCGAAAATCAAGAAACACAGCGGAGTTACCGAGGGATGTGTTCGCCGGGAGCCCAGCGAATCTCACACTTCCCCCAACGCGACTTCTGGCCCGGTGTGATTCCCGCTTGGCGCCGGCACAACTCAGATGAGAGTCCGTGTGACCAAGCTGACGGATCTCATTCCCCGCGGGGTTAGAAACTACAGAACGAAGCTTTGCCCGGGCTCTCTCAAAGCGTCTTCCAACGCGTGGAACCGCGTGGCACTGGGGACACTGCTGTTCCTGGTGATCGATCCCACGGTGGCGGCGCACTGGCCGGTGGTGATGACCGATCTGCCGGTGGGGCTGCTCTCGGCGACGGCGATCGTGCTGGCAACCCGGGCGTACCGCGAGTGGATCTGGACGGACTTTGCCGCGTGCGCTTTTTTTTCAGGGACTGGACCTCACTGCCAAGCACTCCGCGCCGGTGGCGTGGTCGAGCGTGGCGCTGATTGGAACGTGGCTGGCGTACCGGCAACGGGTGGAGCGAGTGGGCGACTCAAGGAACGCGCATTAAGGCTGCGAGATTACTTCAAATATTGGTCAAGCCATTCGAGCCAGACAAGGTATGTGTCGGACTGGTGCACTGGATCGCCGGGTTCGTGTCCGGCTGTGGGAATGGCGATGAACTTTACAGTGACGCCATTGTCCTTTAGCGCATGGTAAAACGCGTAGGAACTGGTGATAGGCACCGTGGCGTCGCCGGTGTCGTGGAGAATCAACGTGGGCGTAGTGACCGCGCTCGCATAGGTGATGGTCGATTGTTCCTCATACGCTTTCGCGTATTCCTTTTTCCACGGCGACCCGCCGAACTCAAAGCGTTCGGTCACGTTGACATCTGTGAGCGTATACCAATCGGTCATGCTCGTGACGGCGGCGCCAGCAACCGCTGCTCTCCAAATGTGGTAATGGCCAATGAGCCAGGTCGTCATGTAGCCGCCCCAGGACCATCCGGAAACACCGATGCGCGATTCGTCGATGAAACCTCGGTTTTCGAACGCCGCAAGTCCGGCCATCACGTCGCGGCCGGGGCCATCCCCGTAGTCATTCACGGCCGCGAGCACGGATTGGTTGCCGAGGTTATCGGTGCCAAGATAGTTCGGCGCAAAGACCACATAGCCATGTGCCGCCAGGAGTTGCAGGAAGAAGTCGAAATCCGCAGCCACAGCGGAAAACTGCGGGGCACCGTGAAGATAAAGAACGAGCGGGTATTTCTTGTCGCGAGAGAAGTTCGGGGGGAAAACAACGATGCCATCTTCGGCGAAGCCGTCCGGCCCTTTCCATTCGAAGGTCTCGATGCGCCCGAGGTCCTGGGTCGTGAACTCTTGGTTGAAGTTGGTGAGACGTTTCGGTTTTGCAGTTGTTGAGGAAAGATAGTAGAGCTCGGGGGGTCGGGTCGAGGTACTGCCGGTGAAAGCAATCGATCCATCCGCTCCCACGGCTTCCGAAAAATCCCAGCCGGGCATGGCGTCGCCGAGGTCGAGCTTTCTCGCACTGTTGCCGCTTGCGCTGCCTCCGAGCGGCTGGATCCAGATGGCCCTCCGAGTTCCATCGTCGCCGCTCACCAAAAGCGATTTGCCGTCGGGCATCCAGATGGCGCATTGCACGTTGCGATCGAGTGCGCGTGTGAGATCAGTTCCTTCGCCGCCAGTGGAGGAGGCGACAAAGATCTCATTCTCATTGTTAAAATCCGCGTCGCGCGGGAACCAATAGGCGATCTTTGAGCCGTCGGGTGAGAATAGCCCGAAGCTTTCGAATGACGTCCGTTTCGTCAGTTGGCGGACCTGGCCACTATTGACGTCCAGAATCTCGACAACAGTTTGATCGTAATCGCCGAAGTGCGGGTCGGCTTGGCGAGTGAAGCAGATCTGCTTGCCGTCCGGTGACCAGGAAAGCGGAGATAGCGGATTCAGAAAACCCTCCGGAGCCTTCTGCAAACTCCAGGCGCCTGAGGTCAGGCGCTTCGCCGTGCCACCTGAGGCAGAGGTGAGCCGGATGTGCGAAGGAGTGGGAGCGGAAGTAGAGAGGTAGTCGTTGTCTCCCACTTCGAAGAGGTCGTGGTGCTTTTCGATCTCCGCCTGGTTAGACGGTTCGTCCGGCGAGGCAAAGGCGAGTGACGAGCCGTCCGGGCGCCAGGCAAACCGTTCGACGCCCAGAGGCGCCCGTGTGATCTGTTGCGGCTCGCCTTCGTTCATAGGCAACACGAAGATTTGCGTGGCGGCTTTCTTTTCTTCTTCCGCTTCCGCAAGAAAAGCGAGCCGATCGCCCGAGGGCGAAAACTTTGGCGAGCTCAGTCCTTTGCGGATGTTGGTGAGCGGCCGCTGCGCACCCGTGGCAATGTCGACGAGCACAAGCTGACTGTCGTAACGGTCTTCCTCCCAGTTGACGCGAGACACAACGATGACGATGGATTTTCCATCCGGAGAAATCTCAGGGCTGGAGACGCTGACAATCTTCTGGAAGTCCCCCAGCTCTATCTTTCGAGCCTGCGCTTTTGCTGGACTAGTAACAGTGGAGGAAACGAATGCCGCCAGGATTCCCAGAAACAGATATCGCGCGAATAGGGCCGAGCATCTCGTCGTTGAATGCGTGAACATGCGATTCGCCTCCACGGGATCTCTGACTCGCGCATCGTACGCTTCTCCTGCGTTGCGGACAACGAATTCAGGTGCGAGAGAAGGCCTGTGGGCCATTTGTCTGCATATCAAGGTGCTTGTGTCTATCAATTGAGTTCCACCTGCCGATACTTCGCGAGTCCGTTCGTTGACGCGTCCCCGACCGCAAGCTAGGATGGCGCCCATGCAGGGTGGCAACACAAACATAGCTATAGGCCGTTGGGAGTGTGCGTAATGATTTTGTGATGAATTTAGTTTTCCTGCGTGGAGAGACAAAGATGCAAAGACAAGCCGGGGTTCTTTTCGCGACGACGGTTCTGATCTTTTGTGTGCTGGCTGGTTGCAGAACGCACACAGCATCAGAAGAGGACGACAAAAAGGCAGCCATAAATGTAGTTCTGGCGCACGAGCTAGCATGTCAGACGTACGATTTTGACAAGGAGGATTCGCTGCACACGCCCGACGCGCGTGTGATTGAGGAGTCCTATCCGCACCCGCTAGAACCGGAGCAACGCCAAAGCTATCAAGTCTACAAGGACGCTGGCATCCGTATCGACTATCATCCCCAGGACGCAGTGGCCGAGGTGCGGGGCAACGTTGCGTGGGTCACCGTGACCTTGCACAGCATCTGGACAGCCGATACTCCGGCGGCGCAGGCCATGCTGGGGGTGAGGGAGGGTTATGCGACCTACGTGGAGAGCTTCATCCTGGTGAAAACGCCAGCTGGGTGGAAAATCGCATTAGGTCATGGCGGCATGCTTCCTCCCGATTTCGGCGTCGAGCCGGATTACCTACAGGAACACGGCGGAATGAAGTTTGCCAAGGTGGCCGAGGGCGGCCCAGCAGACAAGGCAGGATTGAAATCCGGCGATGTGTTGATCGAGTATGGCGGGCGGAAAATCGACAACCCCCTTGACTACCAGAGACTCCACTATGCCTACTTCGAGGGCGAGGAGGTGTTGGTCAAAGTGATGCGGGGGCACGAGAAAATCAGGAAGGAAGTGACCCTGGAGGCAATGAAGTGAGCGCCATGTAGTTAGCAGTGTCCCGGAGCAGTGGTCCGTTAGTTCTTTGAATTTTAGTTAGTTAGGTTTTATTTTTCTACCTTCCTCGCCTTCTTCGGCAAGGGCTGCTCCGCTGCACCATTGACGCTGGGACCTAGCGGTCTCCGCCCCGATAGCCTTGCCCGCGTAGCGGTCGTCCCGGACGCTCCTCGGTAATGGCGCCATCCCAAATCACCGCGCGGCCATTTACAAAAACGTACTTGACGCCCACCGAGTAATGCATCGGATCCTGGAACGTGGCGACGTCCTTGATCCCATGCGGGTCAAATACCGTCACATCCGCGTACATCCCCGGCCTAAGAACGCCGCGGTCCATCAGTCCCACGCGGCTCGCCGCAAGCGAGGTCATCTTGCGCACCGCCTCCTCCAACCGCATGGTTTGTTCTTCGCCTACGTACATCCCCAGTACTCGCGGAAACGTCCCAAACGCCCGCGGATGCGCCCGCGATTTGCTCAATGGACCGTCTTCGGCATGCTCTTCGGAGTCTGAACCGAACGTCACGATGGGGCTGGAGACCGCGGTGCGCACATCCCCTTCATCCATGATAGATATTACCTGCCCCGTATGGCCGTGATCCGCGATCGCAATGTCCATCGCCGCATCCTTGGGATCAGTGCCCATCTCCTTTCCGATCTCTTCCAACGTCATGCCTTCGTACTTCCGCAGTGCTGGATTCACGATTCCAACGAGCATGATGCCCGCCCCGCCGCCCGCCCCGCGCCATTCGTTGTCCCAGGTCAGGCTGGGCTCGTCCATTTCTTTCTTGATGCGCTCCCGCGCAGTGGGGTCCTTTAGGCGCGCGATCATCTGTTCCGTCCCGTCTTCCAAAACCCATGGTGGAAACGAGGAAATCAGCCCGTTATTCGCACGCGTGTAGGGATAGACACTCGCCGCAACGTCGATCCCCCGGGCGCGTGCCGCCCCGATGCGGTGTAAAACTTCAGGCATCTTGCCGAAGTTCTCGCGATATGCCGTTTTCAGGTGCCAAATCGTCGCGGAAATCTTCGCGCGCTCAGAAATGGCAAACACTTCGTCCAACGACGTGAAAATCGCGTCCGTCTCGGACCGCTGGTGCGTGAAGTACATGCCGCCGTACTGCCGCGCCACCTTCGCCAGCTCTACAATTTCATCCGTCGAGGCAAACATGTCCGGCACGTATTCCAGCGCCGTGCTAATGCCGAACGCCCCGTCCTTCATCGCGTCGCGAACCAGCCCGCGCATCTGCTCGAGTTCTTCCGCGGATGCCGGCCGGTTCACCGATCCCAGCACAAAGTTACGCACGCCGCCCGCGCCGACAAACGTCCCCAAGTTGATCGTCGACTTGGTCCGCGTGAAGTGCTGGAAATACTCGTCCAGTGTCGCCCAATCCAGGGTCACGCCAAATTCGCGCGCCGCGTCTTCATTCGCGTAAAAGTCCGCCTGCTTCTTTAAGCGGTCATTCAGCGGAGCGATGGACGTTCCTTCGCCGGTGATTTCCGTCGTCACACCTTGTTTGATCTTGCTGGCCGCGCGATTGTCCACCAGCACATTGAATTCCGACTGTCCCTGCACATCAATGAACCCCGGCGCAACCACGAGCCCCTTCACATCCACACGCTTTTTCGCAGACGCCCCGCTCAAGTCGCCGATCGCGGCAATCCGGTCGCCGCTAATTCCCAGGTCTCCCGCAACCCACGGCGCGCCTGTGCCGTCGACGATGTGCGCATCCGACAAAATAAAATCAAATTCTGCGTTCTTCGCAGGGGTGCCCACATCCACTGCGCGCATGNTGTGATGCGCGTGCTGCTGCGCCGCCAGCACTTCCGGNCAGGCTGCGCCGAGCCACGCACTGCCAACTCCCACTAACGATTTCNGCAGGAAGTTACGCCGAGAAAAATCNCTTGCCTCCATAATCACCCCAATGTAGCAATCAGTCGCCAAGCCTTTACTAATCATTCGGGTCGGATCAGGGGCTATCCCGAAGGGCCTCCGGATGACTCAATCACACAATTACGGTTTTCGTGCGGCCGGAGTTTGATGCCAGAAATCAAGGCTATGCGTGCGCCCAATTATAGCCTGCACAGCGAAGGTGCACTCGGATGCGACGATTCTGGGTGTGTTGTCTGCAACCCTTTCTTAATCGCGTTAAATTAGTATTGCCCTTAATCCAGCCGGAATTCGAATCCAGACAGTCTAGGTGGTGAGCGCTATGGCCGTTTACAGCAACGATCAATTCCCTCAATTCCCACTCCGGCTAGCCGCTCACACCGGGTTGGCATAGAATCTGGCCGACTGAGTTGTATATGCCAAGCGTGCAGAAAGGACAAAACATGCGTTGCTTCACCTGGCTTTTGGTTGCGCTGTGCATCTTTGCCAGCACCCTGTACGCCGCCCACCCGAACGGCCAACAACTCGGCACTTCAGAAAAGCAACAGGCCGGTAAACAAGGAACGCAAAATCCCGAGGCCTATGCATTGTACTTGAAGGGGCGCTCCTACTGGGCCAGGCGGACTCGCGCAGACTTTGAGACCGCAGTCTCCTATTTCAATCAAGCCATCGCCAAAGATCCCGGCTATGCCATGGCGTATGCAGGGCTGGCCGATTGCTATGCCATGTTGCCTGACTATGGCGCCAGTGTTGAAGACATCCCGAAGGCGAAAGCTGCCGCCCTCAAGGCAATTGAGTTGGACCCTACCTTGTCGCGTCCCCACGTTAATTTGGGCGGCATGAACATGGCGCACGACTGGGATTTCGCGGGAGGAGAGGCTGAGTTCAAGAAGGCTTTAGAACTCGACCCCAACGATTCCCATGCGCACCAGCGATATGCAAACAATCTGAAGCTGCTTGGCGGCAGGGAGCAGGACGCCCTGGCTGAGATCAATCGCGCCCATCAGCTTGATCCAGGGTCGCTCACCATCAGCGTTGATGTAGGAATGGTTTACACCTACGCACGGCGGTTCGACGAGGCCATTGCCGTGTGCCAGAAAGTGGCCAATGAGAACCCAACATTCGCTGATGCGCACAACTGTTTAGCCTATGCGTATTGGGGAAAGAAGATGTACTCGCACTCTATTGAAGAATCGAAAGCCTATGGCAAGCTTACAGGTGAGCGAAGCGATTCTGATTACGCTGCGGCCCTGGAACAAGGATTCCGTTCGGGGGGCTGGAAGGGAGCTCTCAGCCAAAGCATCGAAACCTTGAAAGCTCAACGCAATGCAGGCTACTCGGTTACCTACGAGATCGCTGCAGCCTATGCTGAGTTGGGCGACAAAGAGGAGGCTTTCCAGTGGCTCAACACCGCGTTTCAGGAGCACGATGAAGATCTAATGAGTTTGAAGACTGATTACGCACTCGATTCCATCCGTTCCGACCCACGGTTTGCCGAGTTGGTGCGCAAGGTGGGGCTGCCGCCGACGCCGGCACCGGATGAAACCCCCTGGCCAACCAATGGCTGGGCAACCGCCAGCCCTGCCAGCGTCGGGCTCGATGAGCAGGTTCTCCTCAAACTGGAAAAGGATATGGCCTCCGGGAAATATTCGCAGCTGATGGACAGCTTTGCAGTGTTTCGCTGCGGCAAGAAGGTCTTCGAGCGCACCTACCCGCGCGACTACGCAGCACTCTATGCCAAGGAAGCCGGGGAACGAGGGCCTTACAACGAGCGCCTTACCGGGCGGTACAACTATTTCGATTCCTACTGGCACCCTTATTATCACGGCACCGATTTGCATACGATGCAATCGATCAGCAAGACGGTCACTTCGATCATCATTGGTGCGGCCATCGAACGTGGCGACTTCAAAGCCGCTCTGGATACGCCAGTATTGAAATACTTCGACGCATCCAAAGTGAAAAATGTGGACGACCGCAAGCGCCGCATCACGTTGCGCGACCTCCTGACCATGACAGCTGGTCTCGAATGGAATGCCGAGGGCTTCATCACCGGCAGCGATCCACAAAACGACACGAGCTTTATGGAAGCCAGCGATGATTGGCTGCAGTACGCGATCGACAAGCCCATGGTCGCTGAACCCGGCAAGGTCTGGAACTACAACGACGGCGCTACGGAAGTTCTCGCCTATATCTTTCAGAAAGAGACCGGTCAGGACATCGACGACTACGACCAGAAATATCTGTTCGCGCCGCTGGGGATGAGGCATGAATGGAAGCGCTCCTATCTGGGACTTCTGGACACCGAAGGCGGCTTGTATCTGAACGGCGGCGATCTGGCAAAGATCGGCTTCTTGTATCTGCACGACGGCATGTGGGACGGCCGGCGGATCGTCTCCAGTGAATGGGTGAAAGAATCTCTGACGCCTTACTTCCAAACCCCCGCCGAGCCGGAGTCCAAGGATGGATTCAAGTTTGGCTTCGAGTGGTGGTTGCTCAAATTGCCGGATTCCACGGAGTACGTCTGGATGGCCCGCGGCTTCGGCGGGCAGAACCTGGAGGTGTTTCCAGAAGAGGGTCTGATTGTGACCTTTACGATGTGGGACATTCTACCAAGTTCGACGGGTACGGAGCCGACCCCGTCCGACTTTCTACCTCTCGTGAAGACCAAAACTTGCACAGAAGCTGTCCATTGACGCGACTGCGCAGTCAACGGTGTGCCGATTTTTGGCCCACCGTATTCGTGGCCGCGGCCAAGGCAGTGCGGCTTGGCATTCCCGATTGCACGAATAGAGCTTATCCAAGACGGCGGTCGGGAAGGCCGAAAACATATGTCCCCTGCGGATTGCAGCTGGATCGTCGGCAAATGCGGAAGTAATCCAGGAACTGTCAACAACTCGCTTGGGATCCAGATACGGCGTTGTGGGACATAACGCGTCAACTGTCGTGTGCTGATTGCGAACACTTTTTGGGTGCGGGATTGGGTGCAGCTAGAAAAGTAAGAATGGCTCCGAGTCTTATGTAAGCGACACCAGACGCGGCACTTAGATTTTGGACCACCTCGGCTGTTAACCGAAGGGTTGTAAGTTCCGTATTGAGCGCCGGCGTTGAGATGCGTTGACAGAGCATCGATGA
>JGI12635J15846_10002258_pt1 | contig 16860 bp, 17 predicted proteins | sample BlaSpr_A8_OM2_M2_FD_15846 | JGI IMG/M metagenome (IMG submission 15846) | reverse complement strand
CGCCGTCCTCATCCGCCGACCCCGCCGCGATTTCCTTTCCGTAGTAGCGGATTGAAGTTCGGTGCGGGTCGATGCGTTGATTTGCGTCATCTGCGTTCTCCTATGTGTCTTTGAGCGTGAATGGATTCTCACAACAAAGAATCGAGAAACGTGCGGAGAAGCGGGCAATGCAAGGGTCTGCCCGCAGGGACACGAGCGCTCGGGCGAGTGCCCTTGCATTGACTGCGCGCACGTTTATCGTCTGCCCCTGTTGTGAGAATCGAGGCACGCTCTTCCGGCACATGGGAGAGGGCAGGTGACGCTGCTCGACGAGAGCAGCACGCAGGTCCGCTTCTGCGCTAAGAATTTTCGCTGTCTTTAAGCGCGTGGAACGCGCCAGGGCGAGGGATGTGCAGGGCGGCGCAGCCGGCCCGCGCAGCGGGCGGAAGCGAAGCGGACCCCGGAGCAGCCCGGTCGCGGCCGCCGCGACGACCCCTTACGAATCAGACGCAATGAAATCTCCTCGAGGCGAGTTCACCGCATCCCTCAAATTATCAGGGCTTTCCCGAAGACCCGGTTCGTACAGCTCGAGGTTTTGCCCGCACCCTCGATTCGTACCAACCGACCGAGCGCGATCGGACGATAAGACCCTACCTCATCGCTCGGCGTGCAATTCTTGCGTGCCCTGACCCGGACTCTGCTCGCTCTGGGCGACCGGCGTCCGCTCCTCCGCGTGATTCGCGAACACCACATCCACCCGGCGATTCTGCGCACGTCCCGCCACCGTCGAGTTCGTCGCGATGTACTCGCCCTGGGAGGGACTCGTGTGCAGCTTGTCGGCGGCGACACCTCCCTCGATCAACAGTCGGCGCATGCTCTCGGCGCGTTCTTGGGCAAGATGGTCGTTCACTGCCACCGGACCTGAATTATCGGTACCGCCTCGAATCCGAATCTCATCGGCGCGCGCCGCGGCCGCGAGGATCGCCGTCTTTGCGTTTACCGAAAGCGCGAGCAGCGCACTCCCGGAGGCAAAGTGCGCTCGCACCAAGGTTGCGGTGACACCGTCGATCTCCGTTTGAATCTGCTCGATCTCGGAGCGCAATTGCTTCACCGAGGCTGACGGCTCCCCGCGAGAGGCCTTATCGAGTTCCGTGGACAATCCAGTTAAGCGTTCCTGAGCGCGCAGAATCTCGGCCCGCGCCGCGGCGAGCTCCGCTGGCAACCACGGCGCGCCCTCCTCTCCTGCGCTCCCGGCCGATGCGACACGAGCGAGCGCAGCACGTCTCGGGGCCTGCGCGTAGCTACTCTTGGTGGGAGTACGCACCAGAAGTCCGGCACGGACCCCTGCAACGATCGCCGTGCGCTCACCGATGGTGAACGTCACCGCCCGACCGCTCTCATCAAAGATCAGGAGTCCCAACGGCACCTGAACGTCAAAGGTCAGGTAAGTACGGCGCGTGTCGTCAAATACTTGGACGAGCTTCGTCTGCTCCGGCGTCAACAACTCGTAGGTGTAGCTCCCCGGCTCATTGACCGACACGGCGGACCCCGTCTCGATCGGGACGGGCTTCTGCGGTGGGGCCGCCGTGTCGCCTGACTTAATTCGCGGTTGTGACACCGTACAACCGGCGAGGATCATTCCCACAGCAACCGCGATTCGTTGCATCCGCATAGCGCCTCCAGTACGTGTCTTGCCGAAATGGATCTGTACGTTTTTTTGTACAGATGTTCGCATGATTGCCGCGTTCGCGAGAGATGCACAAGCGGCCTTCCGGTATCAGCTTTGAGCCAATGGCCGCGCAAGAGCACTCGCCCCCGCGCGGCCCTCTTCCCGTTAGTGGCCGAGCATTGTCATGGCGTGGTTCCAGAGACCGACATTGATTCGCACGTCCTCGCGGATCGCACGAATGGCTCGGGTCCGACTGGATCGTCCCGATGCCGAGCGCCCCTGCAGACCGCCGGCGACCAGATTTTCTTGCACCACGTTATAGGTCAGCCAGAGGGTATTGCCGAAGTCGGCCTGCCGGCGTGCGTCCAACAATTGATCGGGNAATACCGGCAAGTGCTGCTCGTGATTCGGATAGCGGATCTTCAACGCTTGCGCGGCGAAGTCCCAGCGCTCACGATCGCTGAGTTGACGCTGCGCCATCTGTTCGACGACCCGCGTGATGTCATTGAACCCCCGGGCAATCTCAAGCGCGCCATCGACGACGTTGTGAATGATGTTTCCCCGATGCGGCACATGCAGGAGTCCAAAGTCACCGATTTGTGAAACCAAGCCGTTGGTGCAGATGGGGCGAAATAACCCGGCGCGCAATGTGTAGGCGGAGGTCGCATCGTGCGAGTTGATCAAGATCAGTTCGGGGACTGCATCGAAGAGGCTCAAGGCGTTCTTCACGTATGAGAACCGAATCATGTGGCGCGCATGGTGCGGCGAGCTGCCGCAGCGGCTGCGGGTCTGCTGCGCACGGGTGGGTTCGAATCCCGCTTCGAGCAACGCATCGATGACCCGCGCGGTCGAGATGAATTGATAGTGACGGCTGGTGCGGGTGACATCGGGTGTTTCCGCAAACGCCGCGGGGACCGACTGGGTGAGGGCCGAGGGAAGGAGCGCGCGACGGGCGACCGTGCGCATGGGGTTCATGTCTAACATGGGTGAGTTCCTTTTAGAGTTAAGCTGACGAATAGCAGGCGGGTTTGCCTGCCTTAGGACTCCCTCACGCCGCAGCGGAGCCGTCAGGGCCGCGCGGCACGCGCGCTCGCGAGCACGGGCAACGCCCGCGCGCAGGCCTTGACGGCGAGAACGGCGTGGTACCCTTGCCGATCACAGGCAAACCCCCTACTCCCCTTCAGTTCGATCAGGCGATCGGTGCGCAGACCGAAGCGCTCAAGCAGTCAAGGTCGAAGGATTGGGCGATCGCACTGTGTGGGAATCGAGTTCATAGACTCGCCAACAGGAAGAAAGGCCCGAGCTGTCGCGCCCGAGCCTTTAAGACTCATCAGCTTGGCGACCGATCAGTCGATTGCCGAGAGGATTGTGCTTGCTTCAGCATGATCTAAGGCGAAGTCGCGAAGCTGATGGTAGTGCTCGGCGATGCTCTCGTGCTGGATTTGGAACGACAGATGGCTTAAGGCGAAGAGACAGGCGGTGATGCCGGCTGCATCTGCGCTCATCTGACCTTCGAAGCCATTCGTGTCGACGCCAACGTTGACGGGTGTGTCGTACGCCGGTGCCATATAGAACCCGCCGTTCGAGAGCTCGAAGTAATTCCAGTAGCCGCCGGTGTACTGATTGTCCAGCTTACGCATGAAGGCATAAACCGCGTGCTCGACGGTGAGCATGTGCCGCCCGAAGTGCCGCGGGAGGATTTGCAGGCGCTCGTCGCTCGGGATTTCGCGCGCGTCGATTTTCGTCGAAGTGATGTCGGAGCATTCCATGTGCGTGTTCCTTGTCGGATGATTTGGGGCGGGATTGCCCGTCATCCTCGGCTCCACGCCGCAGCGCAGCCGTCAATGGGCTCCGCCGGCCCGATCAGGGACGCAAGCGCGCATCGCGCGCAGCCATTGACGGCGAGAACGGCGTGATATGTTAGGCAATCCAGCAAACCCGCCCCTTCCACCGTTGGGATTTTCTCCAAGAGGGCCACCCCATTTATATCCTTGGATTTGCAGCCGCCTGCTCGCTGGGGTCAGTCTATGGGTTTTTGCAAGGCGCGTGGCCGTTCGGGTTGGTGGAAGGCCATCTGAGCGCTGGTCGCCTTGCAACGTTGGCGCTTGAAGAAGCGAGGATCACGTGAACATAGCGGAAACGATTGACGCCTTTCGACGAGGCTCTTTAGAACTCGACTGTCCCAAGATGACACTCAAACAAGTGCGCGCGGGAGGTGCTTGCTTTGAGGGTCCGGGGTATATACGGCAAGCAGCCGACGGCGGTCTGTCCTTTAAGATCTACGTCATCGCACGCGAGAACGCCCACCCGTTTGCCACTCTTGCCGGTAACGGCGCCATCGGCAAGTTGCACGCCGATGACTCGTTCTTTGAACTGACTGCAATCACCCAGGACGGTACGGCACTATCGGCAAACCGCATCCTTCCCGTGCCCCATTGGAATCTCCATGACGACACGTTACAGATGCTGGGCCCACTGCAGTCGATCGTGGCGTTTCTAGAGCGCAATCAGCCGGACTCCTATTTGCGGCTGCATTTCTTCGAGGAGTACGAGGTCCCGCTGTTTCTTGCCAGCGAAACGGAAATACATGGCGTTCCTTACGCCGTGGTCGATCGGGCCAAGTTTGAATCCGCTGAGTGTGAATTCGAGGTTCGCCGACGGGAGGGTTCGGGAGAGACGATCCTTGAAGTGAACTCGGTGAAGCAGTTTCCCAGAGCTTTTAATCTTCGGCTTCAAGAAGCCCTACAATACATTACAGCTCGATCCGCATTCTGGCGAGCGCGTATCGAACGCACCGATCGCGGTCTCGAAGTCGAATTGACCTCGCCCTTGCGCAAATCCTCTCACACCCAGATGGATCCGCCACTCTCGCGCTTCACCGGCGACTGGCGCACTCACACTTGGCCGCTATTCTGTTCGTACTTGGCGTATGTAGTCGCGAAAACGGACGGTACCCATTGGAATCCCGTCGCTTACCATCACTACAATGCGACGGAATCTTCGGCCAATTCGGTAGATGCTTGGGCGATTGGGGTATCCGTCGCCGTCGAGGCGGTGACCAGCCTGATAACCTTGGAAAGCCCCGAGGGGGAATCAAAGAAGTTGAGTGACTTTCGAAAAGCGATTTGCGAGTTTGTCGCCGGGTTGCCGCTGTATGCCGACTTCGCTCCCCGAATCACTGGACTGCTCAATTCCATGAACAATAAGCGGCCACAGGATGTCCTGCATGCGCTAGCAAAAAAGGGGCGCGTCGAAAAGAACTACATTTCGGCATGGTCGCATCTTCGAAACCGTCATGTCCATCCGAAACTCAAGGACCTAAACATCCCAAGCCCGATCGACTATCAGCAGCTGCTCGATAATATCCATCGCACGGAGGTTTTGCTCCGGCAACTGACTTTTTATTTGATCGGATACGAAGGCATGTTCACGGACTACGGCGTCGAGAACTGGCCTTCCAAGCGCTACCCGCTTGCCATTGATGCAACCTGGCAACCGCCTGGGGAATTCGATGGCGATTGAGGTTTGTCGGACTCACCGCGGTTCGGGGAGCGCATTCGGGTAGTGACGGGCAATGATCGCGTTCATCGCGTCGATAAGCTCCAAGCGCTTAAAGCATAGATGCCCATTGCCGTTTCGAAATAAACGCAACTCGAAGTAGTCGTTCTGATAGCTCTTGGGCCACGCCGCTTGTTCGCGAAACGCATTCCCGAGCTGTACGTAGCAACCTTGGCGGTAATCCGCCTCAGGTTTGCCATCGAGAGTATGGAATACACGCATCAGATCATCTAGTCGGTCCGTTGCATTGCTATTGATGCCGTACGTATAGCTGAGATAGCTCACGATAATGCGCTTGCCAAATTTCTGTGGGAGGTTTGTTTTATATTCCCAGGAGAGTTTCTTGAAGCACTCGATCACGCCCTGATCGAACATCTCGGCGCGCGACTCGTGCAGGGCGCCGAAGGTGGCGTAGACCGCCTCGCGGGTCAGCTCCGGCATGCGGCTCTTGCTCACCTGATCGTCAAACTCACCGCGTTTACTCGCGGACATCAAGGAACGCATCCCGGATTCCTGCATCAGGTAGCGCCAGGCGGTGGCATCGATCGCCGCCCGGCAAGCGATCAGGGCCTCCCCTTCTGTCGCGAACTGGCCCACCACGTCCTGGCCGTGACCCCGGTGGTCCTTGGAGGCGACAATGTTGGGAAAACCCAGGTGCGCGCTGAGCGCGATGTCGTGGGCTTCTTGTAGGATTTGAAAGGCCTGCGCTAGGCGTTCGAGCACGGCGTCCCGTTGCTGCAAGAGATGCGTGACGCTGACGCTTTGCACGACATCGTGAAACTCGGCGGCCTGTCCGGCCTCGTCGATATGAATCGTAGACATGTGTTGCTCCTGGAATTGGAAATTTTGAATCGGTGACCGGCGTTGCCGATCACCGCGAGGTGGGACGAGCTAAAGCAGACCTTTTTCGGCGAAGCTCATGACTTGATTTCCAGCGATAATGCAGTGGTCGAGCAATCGCACGTCGAGCTGCCCGAGCATTTCTTTGAGGCGTTGAGTGATGAGCTCATCCGCATGCGACGGCTCGGCTACCTGGCTGGGATGTGCGTGCAGGGCCACTACAGCAGCGGCGTTGTAGGCGAACACCGAGCGAGCGACTTGCCGCGGATGTACGGATGCGCCTTGAATGTCGCCGTTGAAGAGTTGCTGGTGTCCCAGGTAGCGATGGCGCGCGTCGAGGAATATGAGACCGAAGACTTCGCGGTCCAGCATTCCATAGTGCAGGATTAGCCACTGCTTCACCCGCTCGGGATTCGTCAAGATTTCGCCGGGCTTGAGCTTTCGCACCACCTTGTTCTCGAGAATCACCAGCGCCTGGGTGACGATTGCGATCTCCTCAGCGCTCAGACGTGATGCGCCAGGCTCCTGGAGCGCGGCGCGATAGGTGCGTACGCGGACCGCTTTCGGGCGACCTAGTGTTGGAATTGAATCGGGTTGGCTGACGTCGTTCATGGTTGTCGATCCTTTGGAATAGTTGAGCGCCGGCGGGAGTGCCGGCGTGCCTTGGGTTCGGTCACGCCGCAGCGCAGCTGTCAGGGCCGCGCGGTGAGCGCGCTTGCGAGCACGGGCGCTTCGCCCGCGCGCAGGCCTTGACGGCGAGAACGGCGTGGCACCCTCATCAAGGCACAGGCACCTCCCCTTCCCCTTGGGGTCGATGAGTTCCGATGTCGGCGAGCAAAAAAAGGCGCCGGCCGAGCGTTTGAATACTCGACCGGCGCGAATGCCCGATTGGTCGGGCCGTCAGCAACTTAAAGAGAGTTACGCCGCAGCGCGCTGCGAGGTTTTGCCGCGATCAGCCGTAGAAGCCGTCGCTGCCGCGCCCTTGCTTGGCGTCTGCTTCTTCGCGGATTGTTCCGCCTTCAGCGCCTTGCGAACCTCGTCCGTATTGATTTTGAGGTGCTTGGCGGTCTCCAAGAGTTTCATCGGTTTGCGGTTATCGTAAGTGTTCGCCCGGATTTCACCGATGAGCGTGCAATCAAGCACGAAGCGCCGCAGCTGTATTTCCGCGAGCTTGGCGATCTTCGCATCACAGCGATGCACCTCCTCGCTCGCGTTGGATTTTCCCGCCCAGTCCCAAAGTTTGGCCAATCGGATCCGCGAGTCATTCCCGATCATCTGCCACAGTGCCTGCGCGACGAGGCGCAGATCGGCGCCGGAAATCGATGCCGGGGTCTTAGTGCGTACCGCGTTGAAGACGCGCTCGCGGAACAGTGTTTCCGCTTTCGCCGCTTGTTGTCGCGCCCGCTCAGTATCGTGGCCCCGCGTCGGCCGTTCGGCGCGCACTCCCTTGATTTTGAGTGCCTCGCCGTGCTCACTCAACTTGATGACTTCGACAACACGACCGGAGTCCGGATCCGCGATCAGGGTCTCGGATTTGAATTCCTTGCCGAGCAACTGCCGGTAAGTCCGGCCTTTCTCGTCCTCGTAGCACTGTTGATCGAGCGACACGTAGCCGCCTTGTAGGTTCGAGTTGACGCCGTATGGGGCGATTCGCTTGGCCTCTTTGCCGGTCAACACCGTGCGGCCTTGGGCTTCGGCCTGCGCTCGGAGCCGTTCGCCCCAGGCGGTGCGCTTCCCGGCGTAACACACGGGATCCGTGCAAACATCCGCGCTCTTGATATCGCCAAAAAGCTCGGTCTGATTGCCGGTGAGTTTCGGGCATGCGCTGCACGGCCCGGCGCCGGGCACGAGGTCGGCCGCTTTGGCATCGAAGGGTGCGTCCTTGAGGCGCGTCATATAGCGATCTTGAATATGCCGTTGCGCGTCCTTGAACGGGAGCGGTTGGCCATTCCAGCTCGCCGTGATGGCTTTTAGCGCTTCTTGCTGAAGCGCGGGCACCGGAATGCGCGCGAGCAGCAGCGCCGTCGCCGCCGTGAGTTTGCCGGCGTAGAAGGCTTCGCGCGACTTTTTATCGAGTGCCAAGAGTTTCAAGCGGGTGTAGACATAGGCGCGGCTACGGCCAACCTTCGCGCACAGCTGCTCGATGTCGTAGCGATGCTGCTGCGTTAGAATTTCATACCCTTCTGCTTCTTCGAGCTCGTGAAGACCCTCGCGGTGCAGGTTCTCGACTAATTGGATCTCCAGCACTTGGCTGTCATCGAGCGTTCGGACGATCGCCGGAATCGTGTCGAGACCTGCCTCGCGGCTGGCGCGCCAGCGCCGCTCGCCCGCGACGATTTCGAAGCGCTCCGGCTCCTTGCCGCTGATCTTAGGCCGCACGATTATCGGCTCGATCACCTGCACCGCTTTGATGTTCTCCGCCAAGTCCTTGAGCGCCGCCGCATCGTAATGCGTTCGCCGGCGCTCTTGGACTGGCGTCCCCGAGGGTTCGATGTGTTTCAACGCGAGATGTCGAATGGCGAGCGCCACGGCGGCGCTGGAGGGACTGCTGACCTGGGCATTCATAGAAAATATCCTTTTGGGTTAGAAGTGCGTCGGCGGCTTGCCGACACTTCCACCCCCCTGCCGCAGCGGAGCGGTCAAGGCCGCGCGAGAGCGCGCTTGCGAGCACGGGCGCAGCCCGCGCGCAGGCCTTGACGGCGAGACCGGCGGGATACCCTGCCCTTTCAAGGCAAGCCCTACCCTGGTGGGCTTCTCGGCGGTTGGGAGTGAACGATCGCTCGAACGCGCGGCGCAGGCGTTGGTTGTTTCGGGGAGCGAGGCCTCAGCGACCGGGGGTGTAATCGCCCGAGGTGTCTTGCGCGGGCGGATCTGCGGCACGCGGCTGGATGATATCGCCAATGGTTAAGCGCTCGAGCAACTGCGCTTGAACCTTCGCCATAAAGAGCCGGGCGGTGCCGGCGTCGTACTCGGCATCGCTCTTGTGTTTCGCGGCCGCAAGCGCATCTGCAGCCCCCTGAAGCTCGGGAAAGCGCTTCACCGCATCGAGGATGTGCTCATCCCGAAACGCGATGGCTCGACTCGGCGTCGTGATTTTATTGAACACGTCCAAGGACAGGCGTGGATCATTGCCGCTCGTCTGCCGCTCCGCTGCGGTGTTCCAGGTCTTCGCACTCACTCTCTGGAACTCGAGTTCGTACCCCGCTTGCTTCGCCAGCTGATACAAGAACTCCTTGGTCGCACGGCCATTGCCCTCGCGCATGGGATGCCAGAAATTCAGTTCCCCGTAATGATGAGTGAGTCGCTTGACGAACGGCGCCTTCTTCAAACCCTTCAGGTAATGATCGCTGGCAAGGTTGCCCAGAATTTTCTCGCCCCAGGTCTCGAGGGTATGTGCGGGAGTCTTAAGCGGTGCAAAGGCGGAACCGCCTTTAGAAAACTCTACTGTGCGGTACTCACCGGCCCACTCATACACGTCCTGAAACAAGTGACCGTGAATGGCGCGGTAGTGAGCGGTATCGAAGCGACCCTGTATGGGAGAGCCATGTAATTGTTCGGCGCGCTGACGGGAGGCTTCGTACTCGAATGCGTGCAGCGCCGTGGCGTGGGTCAGTCCCGCTTTGTTTCTAAGGACGTTCGAGTTAGGCCAAAAATAGGCGTCCCACTCGTCCATCGAAAAGAACTTAAGCGCGTTCGGGGCGACGCTGACGCGCGGTGAGATCGGCGTCCTGCTTCAGCGCACGATCACGAAAGATTTTGATGGCTTCCTCGGTCGTGATTTCACCGCGCGCGACGCGTTGATGCACGGCTTCCGCCTCTGGCGTCTCCACATAGCCCTCGTGCTTAAGACTCCCGACAATACTGGCGGTATCGCGGGCTTTTTCAGCTGCGGAACGCGTGTCCTTGGAGGGCTTGCTCATGCGAGTCATTATATACCGCCGGGGAAATCGCGTCAGTGCCCGCCCGCCGCAGTCCCTATTCACGGTAATTCTCCTTGTAAAGTGTGATTCCTTCGACACATTCGAGCCGCTCGAGCCCTGGTCGTACGCGCGGATGGGAAACGCTCGGGCGCCACGTTCATTTGACGCCCGAGCACTCGGTTACTGCGTGACGGGAATGTCACGGATCGCACGATCCTCGACGGGGAGCGGATATCCGCGACTCATCCAGGTTTCGGGTCGAATGCGGGATAACCAGTCCGATACCGATGGCACGATTCCGCCGCAGTCTTCTTTGATGTGTTGTTCCGCGATGTACCGGGTTGGAATCAACCGGCCCTCGCTATTTCGGACGGCCGTGCCAAACACCCGCTCCGCCTCAAACACACCTTGAGCGTGATGGCGCAGTGCGCGATGGCGAAAATCGCAGAAGGTCTCCTTGGTTGCATCGAGCCAGTCATGAATGGGTTGATAGTCCTCGACGATGCCGCCGAAGCGACGCACCGAGGACTGCGCGTGAATGAGGGGGTGAGTCATAGTCCTTCATGCTCCGTGGTGTCGTATTCGGTGATTCGATCATTGTGAATGTGCGTCAACGCATCGTCGGCCAGGTTCCAGTCGAATTCGCCGAATGCACCGTCGTTGTTCTCCCAGCCAGGATGGCGCGCCTGAGTCAAGTCATAGAATAGATCGAACAGTTGCTCCTCGGTTATCGCGAGCTTACCGGCGAGATCGACGGCGCTTCCCTGCCCGTCGGTATAGGCGATGCTCTCGATGCAGCCGGAATCTCCGCATCCGTCATAATTGATGTGTACTTGTTCGACTCCCGCGTCTTTGAGCTGGCGGCGCGCCTCCGGCAATTGGCGTCGCACAGTCTCGAGCCGTTCTCGCTCGTATTGCGCCAGCGAGAAACTGGATGTGGGAACTGCGCTCAAATTCGCGGCCGAGTGATCCGGCGGTTGGTTCGATTGAGTCATGAAAATTCTCCGATGTTGATCTGGGCGGGCTTGCCCGGGTTCGACCGGAGCACGCCGCAGCGGAGCCGTCAGGACCGCGCCTCAGCGCGCTTGCGAGCGCGGCGCAGCCGCGCGCAGGTCTTGACGGCGAGAACGGCGTGGTAGCCTGACCATCTCAGCAAGCCCCCTCCCCCTTCGGACTAGATTGGCGCAAGACCCTGCAAATCCGCTGATTTGCATAAGAAATGGGCGTTGAGCAGCAAAGCGCATACGCGCTTGATGGGCACGCATACTGAATGGGATTCAAACGTGCAAGAACCCCTCTTCGACATCAATCTTGAGCATGACACGGCTTCGGTGTTCCTGACGGTCATGATTCCCAAGTCCATCGACGACAAATTCGTGGCTGAGTTTTTACGTATGGTGAGTCGGGCTTTTGCTGAAACAGAAGGCGTTTCCACAGAGTGGATGCATGTCGTACTTGGGAAGCAAGTGCGGGGCTTTGAAGATGCCACGCATATCAAGTTCGTGTGGGAGCGAAGCTTTAGGGGTAAAAGTCCCTGCTACCCTCAGAGGCTCGGCGAGAATCTCGCCAAGCAAAGGCCGCCGCGCACCCTCAACTGAAACGATCGATCTCGTCTACGCGGGACGGCGCGCTACTTTCTTCGACGCTTCACTAAAGCCGGCACCCAATAGGTTTTGTAGGCGAAGTGGGTCACATCGATCAGCACAAAGTAGGCGGCCGCGCCGATTAAAATCTGGACAAGCAGAGCAATAGCTCGATTATCAAAGCCGACGAGTGTTTCGTAGAAGTACGGTAACGACAGTGCAAATACGCCAACGCCTAACGCGGCGACGATCCGTCCGCGGCTGCGCGTCCTGAGACTGGAAAGGTATTCTTGATAGACCTGCCGCGGAATGAGCAGAAAAGCGATCACGAAGAACACCAAAAACATCAGCATGCCGACACCGAGTTTGTCTTGAGCACTCATCGGGCTTCTCCGGTTCAACTAGCTTTTGCGACGATGCCGCAATCTCGCCTATCCAACTTGCGGCTGAGTCCCATTTCCGGATTTAAGTCTACACCGCTCCGTCCGTTCGCCCATCTTGTCCGGCCGGGCTTGCGACCATCGCGCCGCGGAGCGCCGCGAGTTCCACCGTCAGGCGGGTTACTGTGCTTTGCAGGATTTGCACCTCCCTCGCGTAGTTGGGTTGGGCTCGTAGTTTCTCACGCAGCCGGTCGATCTCCATGCCCCAGCGATCCTGATGCGACTGCTCACGAAGCTCGGCGAGTTCCGCGCGAGCTTTCACCTCTTCCGCTCGAGCCTCCGCCTTCGCCAGGAGCTCCTGAAGCTCACGGACCTCGGTGGGAAGTACGGGGAGATTCGAACGCTCAGCGTTAGCTTTGGATACCAACAGGCGCGCGGACTCTTCTCGCAACACTTTGAGCACTCTGGCCGTCTTGCCGGTTGCGCCAAACCGATCGAGTAGCACCTGCCGCAAAGCTCGGTGACTGACCGGCCGACCCGGGCGTAGCAGCTCGCGGCAGACGCCTCGAAGGTTGATGTCACTGATTCGACAGTTCACCCCGCAAGGGTAACACTGTTGCCCTTGGGGGATGAAGACCCATTACATACTGTGTTGTCTGCCGCGCCGGACTGCTAGAGCATTGATTTATATACAAACATCTCGCGTAATGTTCCACGACGATGTTCCACGGCCCGGCGGCGGCACAGGTAAACTTCATTCTGCCGCGCGCCCACTCTGTTCGATCTCGTGACGGTGGTACCTGTGTAGATTCAACGCTGACACAGGTATCACTGAACCGTCATTTTTCCCAGTAAAATCAATGCGTAGGGCTTTCCTCCGAGGAGTAATTTCGCATCGGTGCGTTGTCTCGCAGATGTCTTCGCCTTGCATTTCAATGGGTTAGCCAGCCAATAACGAACGGCAACGGATACTGTATCAGTTAATCGCCTTCGCCCGTGGGGCTTCACTCCTCCGTGAGATGTCTCTTTGCATACGCGCTGCCCTGCCCTACGATCGGATCTCTCGGGTCCGCGGCGGCTCGAATGAGATCGTGCTTCGGGCGCTTCGGATTAGGCTGATACCACAGGATGTATCCGGGTAGCCTGGCGCGGTAGGCTTGCTCGGCCGCAACGAATTCTTCCGCCAGCGCTTCACGGAGCTCTCGGCGAAACGCGTTGAGGGACTTGGCCGGCTGGATCTCCGCTCTGACATGGTCGAGTAAGTACTCGCGGGGCTCATGCTGGTGCTGAACCACACGGCGGCACCAGTAGTACAACTTGTGGCGCAACGGATGGGGTTTTCGGTCCTGAAGTATTTCCTTGTGAACCGAGAGTGCTCGGTCACTCTCGAGGAGCGCCTCATAGATGGGCTGGAAAAGTCGTACTTGGATGATCTCGGGAGTCGCACCCTCCCGCCCCACCCAGCTCACGTAATTGAGGCCGGAGATGACGCTGAATCCCTGCCCAACCTCGAAGGCATTCGGCGCCCAATCGAACATGCCATAGATGTCATCAACGATCATGAAGCTCGTTTGCCACCAGCGCTTGAGTTGGGCGAAGACCGCACGAATGTTGCTGGAAGACGGTTCGATCGCCATGGCCTCGCACACATCGCGTAAACCGATCGTGAAGACATTCTCTGCTGGGCGTCCATCCAACGCTTTCAGGTGTTGCCGAACCAGGGTTAACAGCACGATGAGCGGCCGCAGGTCCAAGACGCCCGCCACCATCGTGCCGGCCGCCGCCCGTGCTTCGGCCTGACAGTAGCGCTTGCCCTGTCGGATTTGCGCGCGGACGAGCTGCGTCTCGGAGCCTGTTCGTCCGCTGCGCAACAGCGCTGTGAGATTGAATACGATCAGGCGCTCGCCTTTCCAGGGCATGTTCCGATCCAGAACCGGGTCGTAGCGCAGCTGCACCGCTTTTTGCACCAGCAACTCCGCCATGGGAAGCTCAAGCTGAGAGGCTGCTAATTTTGTTGAAATCTCAATGCCGGTCGCGCGAGGCGCCTCATCCGGCGGCACCAGCACATACAAAGTTACGGAGCGCCGTCCTGGGTAGTAGGCGATATCGGTCTTGAGCAGCAGACCGGCCGAGAGGAGTTGGCCGACCACATTGAGGATGGTGGGCCGCTGCAGCTCGAGACGCTCTTGCAGCGAATGCATATCAACGGCTGAGTCTTGAGATGCGCCAGCCAAATCGAAGAATGCATCGAGGAAGGCGAGGGCGGAACGCTGCTGAATGGGTAAGCTATACCGGCCGCGGTCACTCGGTGCGACGGCCCCCAGGGAGAAGAGCGCGCCCTGGCGCGACTTGGCGAGCGCCCGGCCTTCTGGACCAGTGAGGAGGGCGAAAGCCCTCGCTGTACGGGCTCCGTACACCCCCTCAGAACCTTTGTAACGCTTTGATACTTCTATTGATTTAGACATTCTGAATTATTTTGCTAATTCAAGGAAAAACCCAAGAGCGGTCTTTATTATATGATACTGTAGCAGTTAAATAGGTCCTTTGGTGGTTTTAAGGCATGGCAAAAAGCGCTGCGGCTGAAAGCCGTAAACCTCCCCGCATCCAAAAACACGCCGAACTGGTTCCCGCGAATCAGCGCTTGGCGGTCCGCAATGCGATTGAGCAGGGCGCCAGACGCATTATCGCCGTGGCCCAGCGCAAAGGCGGGTCCGGTAAAACCACCTGTGCCCGAACCATCTGTGAACTCGCCTCCATCCCAGACGCCTACGGAATCCCGACTCTCGGGATCGATTTCGACTCTCAATGTTCCTTGTCTAAATTGTATCTGCGCATGGAGGCCGCCGACACGGAGGACGGGTTTACCCGCCCGCCACTGCACCCCGATTTCGATGCCGACACGGACAGCACCGATTGGGATGGGCGCTCATCCTCCGCGGATTTATTTTTCGGTGATGGAGGCGTTGCACCTTACCCCGTGACGCGAATCGAGGGCATCGGCAAATTGGATTTGTTGCCGGGTAACGTCGCGAAGCTGATTGAGGTCGAAGAGCATGACCGAACGTACCTCGCGGAGCGCGTTCAGAATCGCTTGCGCGACTGGGCTCAACAGCCCGATGTATGCGATACGTACCCGCTCATCGTGATCGATACGGCGCCGAGTGATCACCCGCTGACACGTGCCGCGCTGCGCGCCGCGACGCATCTTTTGATTCCGGTGACGATGGAGCAGCAGGGGATTGATGGTCTGCACGAGATGCTGTCTTTGTGGCGGCAGGAGAATTCCCGGCGCACTGAGGAGGACATGCTCCAAATTATTGCGATCCAGCCAAACCTGGTCTCGAGCGGTTCTCTGCATACCGGCTTCTATGACAGCTTGCGCAAGAATCCGGCTTTCGCGCCTTACTTGTCACCGTTCGTGATCAAGCGGCGCCAGGCAATCGCCGAGCGCGATGTCAGGGGATTGCGTCCCAACAGCATATTTCACATGGCACGCTCGGATGAGACCCGTCAGATGATGGTGAAGTTTGCGAACTTTGTGATCGGAAAGGCTTTCCTACCGGAGGGGCAGGGCGATGAGCGTTAAGCGACTCGGGGCTGGATCGGGAAATAAGCTGGCCGCGATCACGGCGGCCGTTTCGGGCAATCTTGAGGAAGTCACACGACAGCTCGAACGTCCGGTCGATCGCACGCGTGGGGTGTTTGAACGAGTCTCGCTCGAATCGGTCCGTCCCGATCCAGACAATCCTCGAAATCTTAAGCTCTCGTGGGAAGAATTGAAGAACGGGATCGCTGATCTAGAAGCAGGGCGGATAGAAGCCGGCGAGCGCACCACGAGAACGAGAAACCTCGAGTCCATTGCATCCAAAGCCGACAGCTTCAAAAAAGTGGGCCAGCTCCAGCCGATCATCGTGTATCGGGATGACCGCGGATTGCTGCGTATCGTTGACGGGGAGATGCGTTACTGGGCCGCACGACTCTGCGGATGGACGGAACTTGATGCCAAGGTGCGCGCGAAGAAACCCACCTACCTGCGATTGGAGCAATACGCCGCCAATGTTTTGCGCGACGATCTGAATCTCGGGCAGCAGCTGAACAACTTGGAATTGATGTTGGATGAGGCACGAGAGAGCGGCGAGTCCGTGAAGAGCCTAAACGAGTTGGCGGCGCTCATGAATCGGCCCCGCACCACCGTTCAACAATGGTGGGCAATCTTGCGTGATGGTGCCAATGAAGACGTGAAAGCGGCGATTCGAGAAGACCAAATAACGAGCTTAGATGCTGCGTACACCGCTGCACAGGAACCCGATGCGGGTCGACGCGCGGCACTGCTTTCCGGGCATGCGTTACCGGCCAGGGGCGCCCCTGTGAAGACTCCCCGCCGCGGCCGAAAACTCAGCGGCGTGCAGTTGGGAAAGACCAAGGATCTTGAGATCGTGCGACAGTTGATCGAGACCGTGGGTGTCGACGCGTCTTTGGGTGAGGTGGACTGGGCGGATGCCAAATCCGTGCAGTTGGCCTGGCAGAAGTTTATGAAGGCCTTTGCCGAGCGTGTGAAGAGGCAGAAAGCCACGCGGAGCAACTAATGGCATCTCGACCTTTTCGGGTGCGCATGTCCGAAGCATTGGCGGAGGCTTTCGAAAAGGACTTAAAGAAGGCCGGCTATGGACCGCGCAAGAAGGGCGTATGGGTTGGCGAGGCCTTGCATCAACTGGAACGGATGGACCCCCAGTTGCAGCGATGTGGCGTCGGGGATGAACTCGATTCGCCGCGAACCCGCAGTCTTGGGATCACTTTGGAAAGGGAAGATTTTTCCTTACTGCAGTCTTTGGTGCTTCGATTTCGGCAGGGCTCTCCCTTGGTTGAGGGTGTTAGAGCTTTGGTGCTTCGTTCAGCGATCCGCAATCGGCTCCGATTTTCCTCGAAGACCT
>JGI12635J15846_10002252_pt1 | contig 16897 bp, 13 predicted proteins | sample BlaSpr_A8_OM2_M2_FD_15846 | JGI IMG/M metagenome (IMG submission 15846) | reverse complement strand
ACCAACGCCTTCGAATTCGATTGGTTGAACCCATGATGCGTCACCAAAAACAAATCCACCGTGCCAATCAAATTATTCGGACAAGCCAGCTCCAACTCTTTATCTTTCGTCAGGTCGCCCAAATCCAGGAACTTGAAATTTCCGTAAGTAATCAACGTTCCCAGGGATCGCGGATTCTCCGTCGCATCGGAAGGCGGCTTCGGCTCCGCGTCGCAATAAGGATTCGCCTCTCCCGCCCCCGGCAACGGTTCGGTGATGTGCTCGCCCGCCGACGTCAACGCCCGCACCGTAATTCCCTTCATCGGAAGGCCTTTCCCCGGTGTCAGCGTCAGGTGTCTCGCCTTGGGCAACAATTTTTCATATGCCGCATAATCCTCCCGCGTGACATCCGAGTCCTCCTGATTTGGACCATGATCCACGAACGTCCCAATCTTTATGCGGTCCGCCAGCGCCGCGACTCCGCCCACGTGGTCGCGATGATAGTGCGTGATCAGCAAATAATCGATCTGCTTGACCCCAGCCAACTTCGCCGCCGCCACAATCCGGTTAGCGTCTCTGCCTTCGAATCCCGGCCAGCCCGTGTCAATCAGCAGCGACTCCCCGGACGGGCTCACGATCAGCGTCGCCTGCCCACCTTCCACATCAATGGAATAAATTTGCAACGGTTTGGTTTTCGCCAAAGCGCCGGTTGCAAATATCAATCCGAGACTCGCGGCCAATAAAACGTTGGACATTCTCCGGCCCCTAGACCTGCCGAACATAATCATCTCCTCATTTAAAGGTGGAATCACGGCGAACTAGATTAACACCGGAAAAATGCAAAATGCCTTTGGAAGAATAGAGCGCGTTGAAGGGTCTGCCTCATCCCTTTTTAAAGATCGGCCTTCTCGACACCGGACACATCCACGCCGACAGGCTCTCCAGCACGGTACCATCGCCGAACCTTGCCATCTCGATCAGAGGCTTCTGATGCAATCCGCAAATCTTGGTCCCATCTTCTAACTCCGCCATCCCACACTCTGTCGAAGACTGTTGTTGCGGCATCATTCACCTCGCATCGTCGAGTGCCGGGTGCCCCACTCATTCGCGTTCTTTGCGAATGAGTGGGTCTTGTCACGGGCCGATCTTCGCCACTTAGTGCAGGCCATCAATTCACCGTCAGAGGAATAGCGACGCTTGCGTCGGCCTTGGCATTCGACCCATCACTGACGTTGCTTTCCGTAAACGCGTAAACACTCACCGAGTAGCTACCCGCAGGCGTGCCGTTGTTACTTGGCGGAGGTGTCGTAGTGGTGTAGTTTCCGCCGCCGCAACCCGCCATGGCACCGGTAAGAACCAGTCCCGCAGCCAGCGCGCAGCAGATAAGCGACGTCCGGCTTCGCAGACGCCCGCCGGGTATCACAACGATCGACAGGAGAAATCCTGCGACCGCAATCGGCCGCCACGTGCGCATTTGAGGTTTGCGGGGACGAGGATTGAGGGAACCAGGCTGAATCAATTTCGCCTCGCTCGTATTCGCTGTCGTCGTAACCGTCACCGTGACCGTCTCCGCCGCGGCGGAGTTAACCACAAATTTATTCAGCAGATCAGTTGTACTGATCGCGCAGCTCGCCTTCGGCGCAGTAGTGCTACACGAGAAATATACAAAGCCGGTGCCAGGCGTCAGTGTGGGAGTAAACGTACTGGTGTTGCCGGTAGTCGCTCCAGCCTTCACGCTGATAGAAGCTGGAGTTCCAAGGACCGGTGCAGTCACATTCGCGGCTTGATACTGGCGAACGTAGTCGAATGTCATGATCGCGGGATTCGGTGTAGACGCGCTTGGTGTTCCACCAAGGGTGCCTCCGACTGCGATATTGGTGATCAGGAAAATCTTCGCATTAAACGGCCATGTATCCCCTGAAGGAAGGTTGTTAGGTGTTGCGATGTAATACGGCTGCAGGGGGTTGTCGATATAGTACTGCTGCATGTTGGCGGACCAGATCATGCCATACGTATGAAATTTCGTATTGTCTGTGCCAGCCGGAAATGTGAAGGCTCCATTCGGTTGCAGGCCCGATCCCCCTGTCACAGTTGTGTGTATGGTAGACCTGTTGCCCGTAGGACCGGGGCCGCCTAGTACGGCCTTGGACCAAACCTCCATGATGTCCGCTTCGCCGCACGCCGGCCAGGGCGTTGTGCTGATGTCACTGCCAAGCGACCAAAAGGCTGGCCAGAGGCCCTGGTTGGTTGTATCGGGTAGCTGTATGCTCCCTTCGATCCGCCCGTACTGAAAATCCTGCAACCCTTGAGTCTTCAGACGCGCTGAATACCAGATTCCACCATTGTTGATGGCCTGAAGGACGAGGTGTCCGCTGCCGTCAACATAAACGGTGCCGGTTGGGAGAGAACTGCTGGGACAGCCAGCCGGATTCGTAGAAAGGCCAGCCGGTCCACAGTAGATCTCCAATTCATTGTTGCCAAAACCGCCACCGCCGAGATCATAGGTCCATGCGGTGCTGTCGGGCGACCCTAGCGCGCCATTAAATTCTTGACACCATTGCGGATTCCATGTCACCGCTCCCGTGGTGGTCGGGGAAACGCCACTACAGCCCTGCGCATTAGCCCGCCCCGCGCCGACGAGAAATAAAACCACAGCCGCCAGAAGCCATCTCGATTGCCGGACCAAACGCCGATCCATCCGAATGCTCATGAAGTTTCCCTCTTTCGCCGTACACAATCTTCTATTGCGTGGTTTCATTTTCCCTCGCCAGCAAATCGATTTCGCACATGGGTAGCACACCCTCAGAAGCAGAGTCAAGCAAGCATTCCCCCGGGGCCTCCAATATTGTCATCCTGAGGAAGAGGAGTCGTTCGCTCGCGAACGACTCCCAACGAAGGACCTATGCAATATCTGGACGTCGGCGGCGCTCCTTTCCTTCTAGATGGCTGCGAGGAGGGCGGCGGAAGGGTTTGCGGGCTAGTGGATCATGCAACGTGTCGCCCTTTCGCTCCTACAACCAACCAGTTCCAGTGGCTCTGTGGTTTTCCAATCGCTCGGCCACGAATTCTGGGTTGCTCGTCGGGCGGAAGCTGCATACCAAGTCTGATAGTGACATGCTCCGTTTGCAGCGACGCGATTGATACTCGTTCCCGGTAGTAATGTCGCCCGTCACCTCCCGAACGCAAGACTTGGAATGTCACTTCCGTGATATCCCAGTCCGCAAGGCCGTTGTGAATATCGCATTCTAAGAGGATTCGCATTACGTCCGATGTACACGTGCCATCGAGCAGTTGATCCTGTGGACCGTTCTGAATAAAGCCCCCAAAAGTGATTTGCAGTTCCTGCTCCGGCTTTTCTGTCGGCTTCACGTCACGCGACGGAGCAGTTTCGTCGCAGGCTAGAGACCCCAACAGAAGAAGCCCAACCAGTACGTTGGAGAAACACCGCATGGTTACTCCTTCCGTAAAAGCAGCTACAATTATTGTCGCTATGAATACCCGAATGATAGACCGCTCTTGTGGACACTGCACAGCAACGATGCGCTGGAATGCCGAAGATCAACGTTGGAATTGCTCTAACCCGACCTGCCAGCACAAGGAATTTGAAAGTAAGGTACAAAATACTACAACCGAAACTACCTGCTGGTGTCCGAAGTGCGATACAGAAAGAGAGCTCAAGGGCCAATTTCCTTACAATAAGCGGCCAGCTTAAGGCGGACTGGCCCACCTCCGTGAGATTTTGACTTCGCAAGCACGACGCGCGAGGCTGTCACTCTCGTCGCGATTTTCGACGGGTGGGGATTCGTGCTGATGGTATCAATGGATTCCCGGCACGTGAATTCGGCTTTTTGACGGCGCAAGGACCCCAGACCCGGCATCCGACGCGTCTTGACAGACCTCCACTCCCCCACCATAATTGACGCTGTTTCTCGCGAGGCAGCAATTCCCCGTCCTCCTTGCGATTCGATCCCATTTCGTAATTGTGAACGTTGGCCTAGGTGTGCGATGGACAAAACTTTGCAGGAAGATGTCCGTTTGCGAATTTGGAACCATCCTAGTTTAGTAATTGCCGGATGCCCCAGGTTCGCGTACGTTCTTTGGACGCCAACCTGGGATCAGGACACTCGGGAGACAGCGAGCCATTCGATGGCAATTTGCAAAATGGGATTGAGGAGAGGTGCTGCGAATTCGAAACCATCTTAGTCTCGCAATTGCGGCGGCTGGACTCCTCCTGTCCCTGTCCGCGCTACTTCACGCCCAGAAGGCGCAGCCCTCCGCTTCCCCGAAGTCCGACTCAATCCCTACTTTTCGCGCCAGCTCTAGGCTCGTCCTGGTCGATGTTGTGGCGACCGATAAGAATGGCAAATTCGTGCATGGCCTCAAGGCCACGGACTTCTCTGTTATCGAAGATGGCAAGCCGCAACGGATTGCCGGCTTTTCTGCGCACGTAACTACAAATGTCGCCGACGAGCCTAGAAGCGTGCATCTTCCGCCGAATCAGTACACCAACTTCTCGACTCAACAACCCGGTCACGCCATCAGCATCGTTTTACTGGACATGCTAAATACGCCGCGCATGGAGCAAGCCTACGCGCGAAAAGAAATGCTGAAGTTCCTCGCGGCAATGCCGCCGGGCCAAACCGTGGCGTTGTTCGCGCTCAATTCGCATTTGAACATGATCCAGGGTTTCACCAGCGATTCCAGGGTACTGGTTGCAGCCGCCGAGTCGCTCTTACTCAACAATTCTGGCTCGCATTTGCTAACCACCGAGGAAGAGCACCAGAACTCGGAGATATCGGCCGCGAACCTGGCTGCGGCCGCCGGACGCGATCCCTCTCAGGGTGCCGCATCGGCAATCCTCAATGCTCTGGGAACGGAAGAAGACTTCCAGGATGACGTGCGGGTCAGAGTCACCCTCGAAGGCATTGCAGCGCTCGCGCGGGCGGTAGCCGGCTATCCTGGCCGCAAGAATCTGCTTTGGCTTTCTGCGCGTTTTCCTTTCCGCCTCGATCCCGAGTTCAACCGCCCCGGCCAAGCGCGGTATTTTTATGGAAATTCCGATGCTGTTCTCGAAACCGCGGCTCTGCTCGCCGCCTCGCAAACCGCCGTCTATCCCATCGATGTAGTCGGGCTGGAGGTTAATGGGCTTTCCATTTCTGCGCCCAGCACCTTCACCGGACTCCAACAGGACCAAATCGCCGGGGCGACGAATCGTCAAGTCACCGCACGTTGGGACCGCCAGGAAGCCATGTCCGACCTTGCCCGCGAGACTGGTGGTCTTCCGTTTTATGGCAGCAACGATCTCAAATCATCGATGCTCCGTAGTCTCCAGGAAGGAACCAACTACTACACCGTGGCCTACGTGCCCGGCAATTCCAACTGGGATGGCAAGTATCGCAAGATCGGAATAAAGATCGCCCGCGCCGGAGTGTACGCCCGGTACAGGCGTGGATACTACGCAGTTGTGGCAAAAGAGTACAGCGGGAACGAGGCGGAAAGAATGCTCGTTTCAGCTATGCAGCCCACGCTGCCTGAATCCACAATGCTGCTGTTACGTGTTCAAGTGCTTCCGCCCGACCTGGAACACTCCGCAGTGAGAATCGACTATGCCGTCGCCGCGCAAGATCTGAGCTTCACCGACGCAACGGATACAAATAAAGACAAACATGCGAACATTGAATTTATCGCGATCGCCTGGGACAAGAATCGCCAGGACGCTGGACACGTTATCGACACAACCGAAGCTTCAGTTGGCACATCCGCTTTCGAACAGGTAATGCAGACCGGCTTCCCCGGACATCAGGAACTCGAGCTCAAACCCGGATCGTATGTGCTGCGCCTAGGAGTCGTCGACCTCGTCAGCCAGAGAATCGGCACCGTCGATGTGCCCTTGACCATTCCCGCAAGTGAAGCTTCAGAGAAGTAAGGCCCATCAAAATCCATCAAGCCGCCCTACGGCTGCGAGAGCAGGTCGCCCTTGCCAGTCGCCAGGTCCACCGGGACGGAGTTGTGCTCCTGCACAATTTGCCACTTACCATTCGACTTCTTAAGCACGTCAGTGGATCGTATGACCAGGTGCGCTTTCGAACCGTCCTTTGCGGTCACCGTGCCATCGCTGATGTAGCGGTCATATGCAACGGAGCCCACAACCGTGATGTTCAGCTCGGAGATAGAGTTGGTGACGGGTCCAGGAAACTGCACAAATAGATCCTCCCAGTCCTTCTTGTAAGCGTCCCAAGTGGGATATTGGCGCGGCGGGATAACGTCGAACACGAAAACATCCGGCGCATAGACGGCCATGATGCGGTTGACGTCTTTCTTCTGGAAGGCGTCATTGTATTCGTCATAGAGCGCTTGAATGGCGGCCTTGTCGTCGGCGGACTTTGCCTGCGCGCTCATATGAAAGGCTCCAGCCGTGATGCCCAGCAGGACCAGTATCGCTGCGCCCAAATAAACCAGCTTTTGCATAACGTTTCTCCTTTGCGAAGAGATGATTCTTTGGAAAACCGGTAGACGGCGAGAGCCTACCGACGATGAAGTCAGATGTCAAGAACTTGATCTCTTGGGAATCACGAATGCCGGAAATATGTCCAAAGACGGGTGCCCCATCCTTTCGCGCACTTTGCGAAGGGGTGGGAATCGACAAATGCATGCCCAATGGGATCTAGAGGGGAATCCACCAGATTCTTGTCAAGGGGTCCAAAACCCTCAATTTCCCGTATCGCCTTCATTCCATTCATAAAATAAGTGTCCGCAACGTGGCATGTTTCCCCCCACTGAATTTGCTATTCTGGATATATAGATAAAAACGAAGGCGCGGCCAAGCGGCTGCGCCTTTTTTATTGCCCAAAAGACGAACAGAAATCAGGACTCATTGCCTAAAGCTATTCCCGAACCCGCACACTGAAACACCACCCAAACCGGAGACTTTTCCGAAGCCGCCTTCCTCTTCAAAGCCACCAGCCTGGGATTCGGCGTCGCTAAACCCTGGTCCAACAGCGAGCGCTACGACTTCATTCTCGACAACGGCGCGCGCCTCTGGCGTGTGCAGGTAAAATGCACCGCCTCGCTCCGCGCCCGCGGATACGACGTCCAACCCATCCGCGCCATCTACGGCAAATCCAAACTAGCCTACACAGAGGATGACGTCGACGCCCTGGTCGCCCACATCGTCCCCGTCGACGCCTGGTACGTCCTCCCCATCGCCGACATAATCAACCAAAAAAGCCTCCGCTTCTACCCGGATAACGGATGCCCCCGCGCCAGATTCGAAAAATACCGCGAAGCCTGGGGACTATTCCGCAACTAAAGTAGAGACGCGGCAAGCCGCGTCTTCATGCGCTCAAAAACAAATTGTCATCCTGAGCGCAGCCGAAAGATTCGCTTCGCGAATCGTTCGGCGAAGTCGAAGGACCCCTACTTCACCACGACCGTTTCTTGGAATTTGATGTAGCCCGTGTGGGGCGGACACTCCCGTCCGCCGCCTTTGACTTTGGTTTTGACTGTGTGGCGCGGACCTGCCCTGAGCGAAGTCGAATGGGGCCCCCGCCCGCGAAAGCTTTTGACGTTGGGCTGGCGCAGCGCCCATTCGACTACGCTCAGGGCAAGCTTCAGCGCTGCGATATCACTTCAAGCCGCATTTACGGGATGGCTGAAAGCCATCCCCTGACACCGCTCGGATAGCGCTGCTGTCGCATCGAGCCACACATTCCTACGGCGCGTTCTGCAGATTACTGAGTGTGCCGAAGAGTTGCCCGATACTGGCAAGAGGGTAACTGAGGTTTCGAGTCCGGACGGCACGGCCAAAGTTTCCGAACTTCGTGAAATTCGAATTAGAGGCATACTCATGATGTATGGATCCGCCGAGTCCCGTTCCCACGTAGGAAAGCAGCGCCATCCACTCCTTGAGTTCCTGAACGCCGGGGCTGCCGGGAGCGGCGTCAATGCGGTTGGCCAGTAGACCGGGAAAGTTCGCGCCCGACAGTACGGTTGAGCCGGTGGCAGAAGCGTACGGTGTAATGGTGACGCCGAACTCGGCCTGGACCGCGCCGAGCAGCAGCACCGCATACAGGTCCACCGCCATTCGCACGCGGACGGTGTCAGACAAAGCAGTTGTCGGTCCGGTGTTCGCGGTGTCGCCCGGCGCAAAGCCGGAGACAGTATCAATGGCGGCGACGGCCTTGGAAACAATCAATGCACTTAGAGTGTTCGTGCCGGCTACGCGATCTGCTGCGGCGGCGCCGGCCACCTGCCCAAGAACACCCAGGTTGGCGCCGATCTGACCGCCGTCAGGATTCACGTCGTTCAGGCTGACCATCGCGGCGGCATAAGGATTACCTCCGGCATAGGCTGCGAGCAGGGCTGCGCCACCATCCGTGCCGAGAGTGGAAAGCGCCTCCAGCGCCTGGAGCGCTTCGGTTGACCCAGCCGACGCCTTCTGGCTCGTTAGCTGGAGTACCGCAGCGGCGGTGGAATATTTGAAGTAGACATACGATTCCGGACCCTTCAGGCCGTATTGAAGGCCCGAGAGGTTCAGATAGAAATCCGAAGAAGCAAGGCCACTCTGCACTACTAACTGAAGGGCGCACACTTTCTTCACGTCCCCGAGGTCGAGGTAAGTTGAAATCAACGGAAAGCCTATGGGCAGGGCTTGGGTGGAATCCGGAGATATTCCCAGTGGTAGGACGTCATAAATGTCCGCGAAAGTGAGTGGCACTTGGGCCAGCAATTTGCTGCGCAGAACACCGGTGGCTACTGCGGAACCTTGGTAGGGAGTGAAATCGTATCCGGGAAGATTTGCTGGATTGCCTCCGACGGCGGCCAGAGTCTGCTGGATGATGCTGTTGGGAACGCTGCGGACCGAGTCGGCGGCCAGATCTCCAAGTCCATTCGGGGGAGGCACAAGGCTCTTTCCGTTGGACATCATCTTCGGGGAGCTGATCCCCACCGGATGATAAATTCCCGTACCCAGATTCGTGGGGTCGTAGTCGGGAAAGGTCTGCTTGAAGAACGGCGCAAGCTCGGCATTGAGCCCCTGGTCGGTAGCTAGCACGATTTTGGCTACGCTTGGATCAGGCGATAAGCCGAGGCGGGCAAGAGTGGCACTCGTCATTGATAGATTGCTGAAGCTGTCACGCGTAGTGGACATCGTCGCGAAGTGGTAAGTGAGATTAATGCGGGCGACATTGGTGCCGTAGGCGCCAGCATCAATGATCTGTGTTGTCCACGTTCCATTCGTTACGCTATGGGGGGTGCCCAACGGAGTGTGAGTGTGCCCGGATGCGATCACATCAATGCCAGTCACGTGCTGTGCCAGGCTGACGTCTTCCCCTGAGTTGCCTCTGGCGTCCGTGCCGGAGTGAGAGAGAACAATTACGATCTGCACGTGACTCACATTCCGCAGTTCGTCCACCAAAGCTTGAACAGACGCATAGTTAGTTGAAAAATCTGAGAAGCTCACGGGAGCGGAGCCGGGTGCGTCCTGGGCTGCGGACTTACCCATGAGTCCGATAAAGCCCACATTGATCCCATTTGCCAGTTGTTCGACTCTTGTGGTGCTAATAAGCTTTCCATCGCCTACGAATGGGGCGAGGTCGGAGTCGCCCCCAAGATTCATGTTCGAGGCCACTATAGGCGTGTCGAAACCGACAGAACTCTGCGCCGCGCCGAGCATCTTCGCCAGGCCGGCAGGCGTGTAGTCAAACTCGTGGTTGCCGAGCGTCACGCAATCGTAGTGCATGAGTTTGATAAACGTGAGAGCCAGCGGCTGCGATCCCAGGGTTAAATCGTAGAGCGTGCCCATCGTCCAGTCCCCGGAATCCACAAGTACCACGGGATGTTTGGTGGTGGCGCGCACATAATTCACATAAGCTGAGATTCGGGAATAAGCACCGGTCGCGCTCGTGCCGTCCACGGCATCAACATCAAGCCCCACATGGTCGACGCCATTCGCGTGGTCATGCAGGTCAGTGGTCTGGAGAATGGTGATCTGGGCGTCACGGAGTGGACTGTTCTGGCGGACGTTCCGCGAGTGATTCTGCTGCGCAGCAGCCGTCGCCGGAATAGCTAGGGCGGCCAGAATGATAATTACCGTGATAAATGCACTACGCTTGAAGTTCATGGTCTCTCCATTTCAGTTCGACGGGTAACCTCGTTCACTGCGCGGCGAACCCGGCGGGGCCTCGCCGGAGGCCGAGATATTACCACGGATTCCTTGGTGGGAGCTGAGTTTCGAGGGGCGGTTTGTTATGACTTTGGGGTGCAGCGCTTCGGCGCTGCGATATCACTTCAAGACGCATTTACGGGATGGCTGAAAGCCATCCCCTGACACGATGCCGGAGCCGACCGTCAAATTTCCGGACAGCGCACCCACCCCACCGCCGCAATCCCACTCCATAAAACCTTGTCATTCCGAATCCGCTTCAGCGGTGAGGAATCTGCTTTTCCAGTGGAGCATATCGAACGAAGGGTGCCCGATTTCTCGCGCGGACTCAAGAGTTCCGCCTTCCGTAAAAAAGCGACTGGAGTCTTCGACGCCCCTCGATTCGAACCTATACTCCACCGTCATGGAGTATTTATGGATACGTTTTCCCGGTCGCTTGGCTCTCCTTCGCATAAGTGCGTGAGATTATCCAACCGTTTTCACGGTCAAGTAACTCTTTTCGTTATCACGCTTGCATTATTTGCTATTGAATCGCGGCACGCGAACGCCCAGGTGACCCCCTGCGTTTCCGATTCATTGTCGCCTCCAGTATCGCAGGACTGTTCGAAAGGGGATACTGGTGTGTCAAGCTTGCCGAACACTCCGTCCCAGGTTGTCAACGACCAGGCGAGTAGTCGACGGACTCCATATCTTGAATCCACTGTCCCCGGTGTGCGGGATTTGGCGATCGATTCGTACAAGAAACCAAAGACTATCGATCGCCAGTTCCTGCTCTTTAACGCGTTGATGATTGCTACTACTGTTGCGGACGCGGAAACAACCATTAATTGCGTAAGCTCCCCGAACTGCGAGGAAGTCAATCCCATACTCGGTAGTCATCCCACAAGGGGAAGAGTCTATGCGGTCGGAGTGCCATTAACCGCCTTTGCCATATACCTCAGTTATCACTATAAGCGTGTCTCTCCGACTCGCAACTGGTGGAAAGCTTACCCGCTCGTCCTGACGGTCGTTCACACTTTCGGGGCGGTCAACAATCTATCAGCCTCCCATGGGCAGTAATGGATCTCAATCGATGAGATGCGTGAAGAAAATCCTGCTATTGATTCTCGTGTACTTAACGCCATGCCTAGTGTTTGCTGACGTAGGTGCCAGTGCAACTGAGTTTCCCGGCCTGACGCATGAACAACTCGCCAAACGCATTTTCGAGGGCGAACGGGGGATGATTGCCGGGCTTCGAGATTCCCACCCGCTGCTCGAAACATATCTCCAAAGCCTTTCTCCGAACACCCAGGCTCAGCGCCCGATTGATGACGCGTACTTTCTGAGTAAAGTCGACTTTTCGCGCAGCTACAAAGATAGGGGTCGGTCAGGCTACCAAACTTTTATTTTTGGCGGAGGCCGCGAGGACAGAAAAGTTCACGTCAACAATGGCGAGAGATTTGAACTGTACCCGGATGGTTATCTGGATATGCTTTTTGTGGACATTGAAGCCTTCGACGCCGACACCTACGACCTCACCTACATTCAGCGGGATACTTGGAACGGCGAGCGATGCTTGATGTTCTCGGTAGTACCAAGGAACCCACGCTTTCAGGGACAATTCAAAGGACAGATATGGGTCGAGGACGCTGCTTTCAAAATCATTAGAATAAAGGGGACATTTACTCCGCCGCACCGGCCAAGTTTTTACAGGCACCTTGTCGGAGGTGGCAACCTTCCGCTGTACCTTAAGTTCGACAGCGTGCGGCAACAGGTCGCGCCAGACACATGGTTGCCTTTCTATACATATTTTGACGAGAATAAGACATGGCAGCAGATCGACAGGGACGCGGAGACAGATCTCCGTTACCGGGGCCACATTTTCATGTGGGGTTACAAAGGCATCCACGCAAAGGCTGACACCAATCCGGCTAACAAGTCTGACGATCTAGCGCAACTAGAGAAAGACAGGCTCTTGGCTAACCCAGGCCTTGTTGAGCAGGGCCTAAATACTGTTGTTCGGCAGATCTTGGTAACAAATCAGATCGATCTGTCAGGTATTCAGTGCCGTGTGCTCTTGACCACTCCCATCGAAATCTTTCACCTCGGCAGAACCATTATCCTCAGTCGTGGTCTGCTTAATATACTGCCTGATGATTCTGTCATTCCGGTTCTGTTAGCCCGCGAGATCGGGGAACTCCTGCTGGGGGTACCCTCGACTGATAAGCAGGCAGAGTCGTGGAAGATGGGACTCGCGTTGGTCGAGAGGGCAGGCTACTCCAAAGGAGTGGCTTACGCTTACTTACTATTCACTCAACTGGCCCAACACTCCACACAGGTTCCCAACCTCACCCGCGCACGGTTCAGCCGCAGTTTGGTGGATGTCGCTCGTACAGCGCCAAAGCAAGCCACCCTCCCACTTCCGGCAAACGAGGGACAACCTTTTCTGCTGCGCGGAAAGTATTGGATTGATCCAGCGACCGGTAGTCTGGAAGTTCGAAATGAACCTTCAACGAATGCCACGGCTAAGAATATGTTTTCATTTTGAGACTGCTGTTCGGCTTTTGTAAATGTGAAGGCTCTCCGCGTAATTATGTCCCAAAATCACTTAGCATTGGGTTATGGATGCATTGATCATTATCGGGATTTTTCTACTCGGAGCAAGTGCCGGAGCGCTCCTTACTAGAATCTCGTATTCTGGCCATTTGCCCCGGCCAATTATCCGGAGACGTTAGAAGCTTCGCCAACAGTCATGAAAGTTCGAACGCAGTTTCTACCAGCCTCTTTAGCAGCGTACAGAGCCTGATCCGCCTGGTGGAGTAAGTCTCCGATGGCAAGGCTTTGAGACTTGTCGCTAACAGTGACGCCCATGCTGATCGTGGCCGACACGGTTGCAAACGTAGTGATAATTGCCTTCCGGGAAACCAAGCTTCTAATCTCATCTGCCCGGCGAGTTGCTGTAATGGAATCACAATTTGGCAAAAGGATTAAGAATTCTTCCCCGCCATATCGTCCGACAACGTCATAGGTTCTCAAGTCCGATTGCAACCTCTCAGCCACTTCCTTTAGAACGGCATCTCCGGCGGCATGTCCAAGCGAATCATTGATTCGCTTAAAGTGATCCAGGTCTGCAAGAATGATCGCGGTTGAGCGGTCCTCGCGCTGGCAGCGGGAAAGTTCCCGCTTCAAAGATGCGAGAATCTCCGCTCGGTTTAAGAGTTTCGTCAGAAAATCGTGAGTCGCAGCAAACCTCATGGACTGCTGAAGCTCTAGTATCCTTTTTCCTACCATGAGCCTTGCTCTCAACTCCTCTGGATCAACCGGCTTAACCAAGTAGTCGTCGGCCCCGGCTGCCATCGCTGTTAGCAAGTCTTGCTTCTTTTCTTTTGCTGTGAGCATAACTATGTATACATAGGCTCCGTTTGCTCCAAGCGTCCTTATTCGTCGGCAAAGCTCTATTCCATCAAGCCCGGGAAGGGACCAGTCTAGGAGCACGAGGCTGGGCGCATCGGGAGCCTGAATCGCATCCCACGCATCCTTGCCGTCGGCGATCGGCAGAAACTCAATCTTCCATCCCAACAGGTAGTCGCCTACCTGCCGCCTCTCTACCACTGAGTCTTCCACCAACATCACCCGCACAATTCCCCCTGTGTACGGCAGATTAATCGTTAGTTCGCATGGCAAAAGAATCAGGCTCTGTTCTATCTCGCGTCAATATAGTTTCGATGGCCTTAATAAGCTGAACGGGGCTACCGTCAAGCAGGAGGTGCGATTTCTCAAAATAAGCAACCGCTCCCTCTCCTTTAAGTTTTTCAGCGTTCGCTTGTGAAAGACTACTCAACACAATGACTGGAATATGCGCGGTAATTGTATTGGCCTTGAGTTGTCGAAGTACTTCCTGCCCGCTGAGTTTTGGTAACAACATGTCGAGAACGATGAGATCTGGGATTTTGTCTATCGCCACGAGTAATGCCTCTTCGCCATCCGCCGTGGTAATAACCCTAAAGCCCGCCTTTGCTAATGCACGTTCCGACGCCACCCTCAAAAATCTACTATCCTCAACTAACAGGATTAACGCCAAAGGGTCCTCCGTTGGTTTCGTGGCTTCTGCTAACCAACCTTGTGCCATATCAGGCATTGATCATCCAACCAGGCATGCAGATGTTCGGCAATGTGTTCATTGACGAATTCAAATCGCAAGCCGGCTTTTCCGTGTTTGTCGTCCCAGACAACCGTCGCCCGGCCCTTCAGTACGACGGAGCATCCAGGTATTTGAAAGCTTAGGTTCAATGATTCTCCGACGTTGAGGGGGTGCGGGGAAACAATTGCCATTCCGCTTCGCGACACATTTATCGTCGTACACTCAATCGCGATCCCGGAGTCGGTTTGGAGATATACCCGTAAAGAGGTCGTCAGCCTGAAGTGTGCTCTACGGCCGCCTACCATCAGGCGATGGGCAGCTTCGAGCGTTTGTTTGACTTCCTCAAAAACAAAGGGACGCGCAACCAGGAATTGTGCTCCGCTAATGGAGGCCACCTCTTGGTTTGCTCGCCCTGTGGCCACACCTATTACAACGGCGTCTTGATTTGAACGGTTGTTGCGAAGCTCCGCGAGAATCGGAAGTTGTTCTCTGAGATTGTCGAAATCAAGAACAATCCCTTCGATTCTCGACCTCAACCACCTGTTCGCAGCCGAAGTTAAGTCCTCAACGCTCTCTGTTTCGACTCCCAGAACTCGGAATCGATCGGAAAAGACGCCAATCATCTCGCTGTCGCGTGTGACAAGTACAGCTGTAACGTCAATTGACATGAATGTTGCGATATCAAATTGGAATGTTTCCCAAAATTCTATGTTCGGACATAAGAAATACTTCAGAGGAGTTGTTTTTTTTACAAAAGCCGGAGAAAGGGAAAATAAATTGGAGAACGTATCTCGGCAAGCTTAGTTTTAACGAGGTGATCACCTCCACAAGCTCTCGCAAGCATGAGTGACCTTTTTCGAATCGGAATCAAGAAAAGTGCTGGTTCGCATAGCCGGTTTACATCGCCACAAAGAACCGTGTTTCCCTAATCCGGGCGTGTTCTTGCTTTTACTTAAGTCACCAGTGGATGGAGGGCAACGTGTAGAAGGGTTATCGAATGGTCCCGTATTAGGCGCTGGCGAGGTCGGAGATTAATCAAGTGATTGAAAGCAACACACGGCATTTTGGACGGAGACGTCGAGGATGACAGGAGGCGGTCGAAATCTTCGGCTATTGCGAAAACGGCTCGGTCTGACCATGCAGGACGTCGAGGCTGCCTGTATTAGGATTGCAGAGCGGTACGACGATAACGAGTTCTTACTTCCCCCCAGTCGGCTTTCCGACATAGAGACTAAGGGAATCCTGCCCAGCATTTATCGCTTCTATTCGCTTGCTGTGGTTTATCGCAAAGACGTAAGAGAGTTCCTGTCTTGGTACGGCGTAGATCTTAACGGCATCGCGAAAGATATTGAGGTTTCGACGCCGACGAAATCGCATGTCTTTGGTGCTATGGCGAACATTTCTGCACCCACAATGCCACTCCGCCTCGATCCGGGTTTTGATAGCCGTCGCACGGTCAATTTTAGCCGGATGGTCGAGACGTGGGGGGTGGTCCCGCTGAGCTATCTTGAACAATTCGCGAGTCGCAAGTTTACCTACGGGTACATCGGGAGCAAAGACCTGACGATGTATCCGATTCTCCCTCCTGGAACCTTTCTGCAGGTGGACGAGTCGCGCAGCGAAGTTGCAAAGGGAGGATGGAGGTCAGAGTACGAGCGCCCAATCTATTTTGTAGAGACTCGAGATGGTCACACTTGCTGCTGGTGCACTGTGAGCCATGAAGAACTCATCCTTCAGCCGCATCCTCTTTCGCCAGTTGTTGCGAGGGTCCTCAAGTATCCACAAGAGGCTGAGGTCATCGGCCAGGTCGTCGGGGTCGCTATGAGGCTCGGCGAATGGCGCGTCGTATATGGTAACTCAGCAAATCCGACCGTCGAGACTGGTAAAGAGACGACAGAGCCAATCCATGGGAAAGCGTCGTGACGTTGAGTCGGCGCGCAGTCCCCACCACCTTCCTTTTCAACCACTTACATCCGCACAATGCACAACTTCACCACTAAACCTGCAAAACACCCCTTTCGTTGGGTAACTCGTGTAATTACCTAACGTCTTCAATAACCTAGAGGCTATGCACAAGCCAGTTAAGTATGTCGAGAAAGCAGTCACGGTTGCTGCCACCGGAGCGTGGGCAGTTTTCGAGCGGCTCAACCGGGTTAAGCCCAATCCTTCTCCCAAGCCGAAGTGGTCGGATAAGCCGCTGCTGAAGTCTTACGAAAAGTCGAAGCCGCCGCTGGGATGGCCGCGCCAGACTGACTCGCTGTGCCCGAAGTGTGTCCCCGAAATTCGCCAGCAGATTTTGGATGGCAAGCTGCCGCTCGAAATCCTGATGAACGAAAAGGCCGGAGAGATCAAAGCGCAGATCGTTGAGCGCGACGGCAAGATTTTGATGGTAAAAGACTGTCCTATTCACGGACACTTCGAAGATGTGATGTCGATGGACACGGAATTTTCCGAGCATCTTGAGGAAGTGTTTCCGGGCCGCGATATTCGCGCCCATAACGACGAGAAGCTGCATCATCACGGCTCGTCTACTGTTAAGTACGGTCGTGGTTCCGTTCTCACTATAGATCTGACCAACCGCTGCAACATGATGTGCGATCCCTGTTTCATGGACGCGAACCAGGTCGGCTTTGTGC
>JGI12635J15846_10002251_pt1 | contig 16899 bp, 13 predicted proteins | sample BlaSpr_A8_OM2_M2_FD_15846 | JGI IMG/M metagenome (IMG submission 15846) | reverse complement strand
CTGAAAATCCCATACCAGACGAGCCCGTTCAATAACGGAACGGGAGGGTTGGGCAGCAGACGGTCGATGACGACTGCCATCGCCACGGGAAGCAGGGCGCCCACTCCCAACTCAAGGTTGCCGGCGTACGCACCGAGCGAGTAAGTGGCCAACAAGAGCCCGTCCCCGGGGACAGCCATTGGGATCCGCGCCCCGGCGGCGACTGACGCCACGGCGCAGCTCGCGAGCAGGACCATTGGAACCAGGGGCTGCCGGCGCCACCAGGCAAGTCCGAGCAGGGCTAGCGCCGCGAATGCGTTCAATTCCTGCTGCCAGGAGTGTTGCGGCAGCCGGATCAGGACCTCGAGCTCCGCGGCGAGCGTGAATCCGCCGGCGAGCAACCAGTCAACGCCCGCAGGCTTAGCGAGAAAGCGGCGCGTTACGGAGGTAACCCGCCGGACGCCGGCCATGGCCAAAGACTAGTCGGCCGGGCCGCTTTTTCCGTCCTCCCGGAGGATGACTCCGGAAGGACTACGAAAGATCATCAGCGGGCCGGACGACTGGCAATCGATCGATGGCTACGTTGCTGCAATGGTCGATTCGCGGTACCAGGAAATTTGGAGGCAATGAAACTCATGAGCACTTCTTTCTCTCGCCTGGGTGGAGCCGTGCTCCTTATCGGTGCCGTACTCGGCATCGGCGTGAACCTCGGTCTGACGATCATCCCCTCAGATCGACCGACTACCAACCCGACTGTAATCGCACTGGGCTGGATGGACATACTGGTTGGGCTGCTGATCATCCTCGCGCTGCCGACCCTGGTGAGCCGAGTTGCTCTGGGCTCCCGCGTGCTGACGGTGCTTGGGTTCGCAGGCCTGGTCATGGGGTTCCTGGCCTTCAGTGTTAGTCTCGGCTTCGAACGCGCCGTCGACGGCCCGTACATGGTCATGCATCACACGGATCTGAGCGCGGGGCCGCCGCGGGGTGGTGTGTTGCTGATCGGCGGGCTTGCCAAGATCGTCGGAGGCGTCCTTTTCGGCATCGCGGCCTTCCGGTCGAACGCGGTGTCCCGGGTAGCCGCCGTCCTGATTATCGCCGCGTCGGTAATCTTCGCCAGCGGGCTCATCCCCCATATTCCCGAGCCCGTCGACGTACTCAGCGGCGTGATGCTCCTCGTCGGTTTTGGCATCTGTGGCCTCCAGCTACTTGGGGTCTGGGCGCCAGTCGCTTCGGGCACGCCGACGCCACAATCCGACACAAGGATGGGCACGGCGGTCTGACGATAGAAATTGTCAGTAAGCCAATCGTCGCGGGCTCAACTCGGATAATCGGCATGGCCAGCCAGTACGCATGGATTCTGTACCTTCACATAGGCAGCGTCTTTGCATTCCTTCTCCTGCATGGCCCATCCGCTGCAGTTACTTTCGCGGTGCGCCGCACGCGTGATCCTATTCAGCTTGCTTTCCTGGTCGATCTATCAAAGGTCTGGACTCGGCTCTCAAGCATTCCATTGGTTCTGGTTCTGATCACCGGGATCATCCTCGGCTTCATGGGCACCTGGTGGCGGCAAGGATGGATATGGGCCGCCCTCATCGCGTTCCTGGCCGCCTGGATCTTGATGAATCTGCGAGGCACCCGCAAGCTGTACGGCCTACGCTGGGCCATCGGCCAGGAGTACCTCCACGGAATAAGGCTCGTTCACGGGACCGGGATCGTGGCCAGCCGAACAGAGCTCCGCGCGCGAACACGGGCCATTCGGCCTTGGGAGTTGACAACATCTGCGGCCATTCTCTTGGCCGTGCTGCTCGTGCTCATGATGTTCAAGCCATTTTGACCACCCAAGAAATGCGTGAGGCTCACAAGACGCCGCGGTGTCAGACGAAAGGGCGCGGGATTATTTGGCCCTATGACATGTCTCAGAAGGGTCCAGATGCGGCGGGCCTGAATTCAATACAGATTCAGCGGGGGACCGTCTAAATCGCTTTCTGACTTCCGGAAGCTGCTTTATCAACCTCACTACCCGGCTGCCATGACGAGCCCCGTCTCGTACGCCAGCACCACCGCCGTACGCGCCGCGCCGCCGCCTGCGTAAAGGCTTTTCCGTCCGCAGCGGACAAGGGAAAGGTAGTACCCACTCCTTGCCGTTCTCAGTGTATTGCGCGCCTGGCGCTTGCGGCAAGACCCGGGTCGTGCTGCAGAATCTCAAGCCGAAACCAGAACCTACGGAAAAGGGAGTGGCGTATGGCCGAACATGCCGTGGTGGTAGCCGGAGGCGGCCCGACGGGGCTGATGTTGGCGGGCGAGCTGGCGTTGGCGGGGGTCGACGTCGCCGTTGTCGAGCGGCGCACCAGCCCGGACCTTGTCGGTTCGCGCGCAGGAGGTCTGCACTCACGCACCATCGAGGTTCTCGATCAGCGTGGAATCGCTGACCGGTTCCTCTCGCAGGGGCAGGTGGCCCAGGTCGCGGGGTTCGCCTGGATCCGTTTGGACATCAGCGACTTTCCCACCCGGCACAACTACGGCCTCGGGCTACGGCAGAACCACATCGAACGCATACTGGCCGGCTGGGTCGGCGAGCTCGGCGTGCCGATCTACCGCGGACGTGAGGTGATTGGTTTCGCGCAGGACGACACCGGCGTCGACGTCGAGCTGTCCGACGGCCAGTCGCTACGGGCGGAATATCTCGTCGGGTGCGACGGAGGACGCAGCCTGATCCGCAAGGCAGCCGGTATCGAGTTCCCGGGCTGGGATCCGTCAACCAGCTGCCTGATCGCCCAGGTCGAGATGACCGGGGAGCCGGAATGGGGCATGCGCCGCGACGCCATCGGCGTCCAATCCCTCTCCAGGTTGGAGGATGGACCCGTGGGGGTCCTGGTGACCGAACGGCAGGTCGGACATAACACTGAGCCCACCCTGCGTGATCTCAGCGAGGCGCTCATCGCCGTATACGGGACCGATTACGGGGTCCACAGTCCCACCTCGATCTCGAGGTTCACCGATATGACTCGGCAGGCGGCGTCCTACCGCGATAGACGGGTGCTGCTGGCCGGCGACGCCGCACACGTGCATTTCCCGGTGGGTGGACAGGGCCTCAACATCGGTGTGCAGGATGCGGTGAATTTGGGATGGAAGCTGGCCCAGGTGGTCAAGGAGACGTCGCCAGAAAGCCTGCTGGATACCTACCATGCCGAGCGGCACCCGGTCGCTGCCCGCGTGCTGCGCAACACCATGGCGCAAACCGCGCTCCTCAGCCCCGGCGAGCGTATCGAGGCCTTGCGCGACACCATGTCCGAGCTGCTGAGCATGGACGAGCCGCGCAAGCGGATCGCCGCGATGATGTCCGGCCTGGACATCCATTACGACCTCGGTGAGGGACACCCGCTGCTCGGGCGCCGCATGCCCGATCTCGACCTGGTCACCGCCAACGGCCCGCTGCGGGTATTCACCCTCCTGCACGATGCCCGGCCGGTGCTGCTCAACCTGGGTGAGCCCGGCGGCCTCGACATCACTCCATGGGCGGATCGGGTTCAGCTGATCGACGCCAAATATGCTGGTGTTTGGGAGCTTCCGGCACTTGGCGCGGTCACTGCCCCCACTGCCGTGCTGATTCGGCCCGACGGACATGTCGCCTGGGTCGGGGACGGCACAGATACCGGATTGCGCGACGCGCTGACCACCTGGTTCGGATCACCATGACGCGACGCGATGCTCGCTCGAACCGAACGCCGAATGGAGCAGACAGGGGGCTAAAAGGGGTAGGGCCCGAACCGGCCCCACGCGACGACGGCGGCGAGCAACCCCAGAACGGCGTTGAAGCCGACGTTCGGGTACTCGCGACGCCGGACGTGAAAGACGATCGCGCCCAGCATGAGCAGGACCAGCCCCGCGGCCGCCAACGGTGTGAGCCAGGTCAGGACGCGGACCAGCGGTGGGATGACCAACGCCAGGCCCGCGCCTCGGCGATACCCGCGAACAGCCGCAGGCCTGTGGGCATTTCCACGATGTACGTCATCCCGCCCTGCGGCCTCGGCGAGGGTCGGAGCAATAAGAAGGTATGGAAGACGAAGAAGAGGCCGAGCAACACCTGCAGGACCCACAGCGCGATGTTCATCTATTACCTCCCCAAGGGCGGAACCGTTCGCAGGCAACACTGCTGACCCCAGACGTCAACCAACTATAGTGAGTGTCCTCACTATGGGGAAACCCGATCTGAGGCCCCACGCTGTCCTGACGCACGGAGACCTCACGGTCGACGCATCCGGATACCTCCATGACCCAGCCATGCGACGTGCTGTGGTCGAAATGGGCGGCGAGGGTTCGGTCGAGGTTCTCGAAGCTTTGGCCGCCTTGCGGCTGGCTGCGAAGCGCATACACGATGCGATGGAGCGTTTCGCGGAAGGCCACGGGCTCTCGGAGAGCCGCCTTCGTGTGCTCACGCGCCTATGCAACCGGCCGAGCCGCCGGCTGCCGCTGGGAGCGCTGGCCGAGGGCGCAGACGTGACGCCGAGAACGATGACCGACATCATCGACGTCCTCGAACGGGACGGCTTGGTGAAGCGTGTTCCTGACCCCGCAGACCGCCGCTCGGTTCAAGCCGTCATCACGGAGGCGGGCCTCGAGCGCATCAACGCGATGCGCAGGGATGCAATGGCGAAGCAGGCCGCCATCGCGCAGGGGTTCACCGCCGACCAGCTGGTGCAGCTTCGCCACCTTTGCCTGCTGCTGGTTCGGAACCTCAGCAGCGACGCTGAAGGGAGCTAGACCAGGGTGCATTTCGTGACTCGACTATCGCTTCGTCTTGGCGCCGTCGTGCTCCTCGCCGTTGTGCTGCTCTTCGGAGTCGGCATCTTCGCAGCGACACAGGTTCAGCAGGACCTACTTCCCGACATCTCTGTGCCGGCCGTGATCGTCATCACCCCCTACCCGGGCGCTTCCCCAGAAATCGTCGACCAGCAAGTCAGCGTGCCGGTTGTCAACGCGATGCAGGGCGTGACCGGGACGGACATTGTGCAGTCCACCTCGAGTCAGGGCGCGTCGCTCGTGATAGTCCTGTTTCGGGACGGCACCGACCTCAAGTCGGCTGAGCAGGACGTCAACAGCGCCCTGGCGAGGATCCGCCAGCTGCTACCTCCGCAGGCCGCGTCGTCGACTGTCCAGACTTTCTCAACCAACAGCCTTCCGATCCTCGAGTACGCGATCTCCGCAAACGAGCCGCTTGGCGATCTCGCCGGCCAACTGCGGGCGCAGGCCCTGCCAAAGCTGAAGGGCCTGGCTGGTGTTTCCTCGGTTGTCATGACCGGCGCTCCGACGGACGAGGTGGACGTCACACTCGATCCCACCAAGCTGGCGGCCCACGGCTTGACAGTCACCCAGGTAGCCGCGGCGCTGCAGCAGTCGAGCATTGTGGAGTCGGTAGGCTCTCTCAAGCAGGGGTCCGCGACCATTCCGCTCCAGGTGACCGGGTCGCTGACCAGTCTGGACCAGATCGGCAAAGTCACGGTCACTCCACCCCCAGGAGCGTCAGCCGGCCGGCCGGCGGGGCCCGTCAGTATCAATCAGCTCGGCACGGTGCAGGTCGTCTCCATACCTGCCGATACGATCACCCGAACCAACGGCAAGCCGAGCATCGGCCTCCAAATCGTCAAAGGCCCGAACGCCAACACGGTGACCGTGGCCAACGAGGTCTGGAGCGCGCTTCCGGGGATCGAATCGTCGATCGGCCACGGCGTGCGTGTTGACTCGATCCAGGATCAGGCCACGCCGATCACTCAGGCCATCGGCAACATCCTGCGCGAAGGGTTGCTGGGTGCGGTGTTCGCGGTGCTGGTGATATTCGTCTTCTTGCGCAGCGCTCGCGCGACCGTGGTCGCCGCGATCTCGATCCCACTCTCCCTGCTGGTGGCGCTGATCGCGCTCTGGTGGCAGGGGATCACTCTCAACATCCTCACCCTGGGCGGGATGATGGTCGCCATCGGTCGCGTGGTCGACGACTCCATCGTGGTGCTCGAGAACATCAGCCGTCACGTCAGCGAAGGTGAGCGCCCGCTAGTCGCCGCCTACACCGGAGCCCGCGAGATCATAACCGCGGTCGCCGCATCCACTCTGACGACGGTTGCGGTCTTCCTGCCGATCGTCTTCCTGACCGGCATCGCGGGCAGCTTCTTCCGGCCGTTCGCCCTGACCGTGGTGGTTGCGCTGCTCGCCTCGCTGGTGGTGGCCGTGACCGTGGTCCCGCTGCTTGCATCACGGCTGCTCCCAGCGATTCACCCCGAGGGAGCCGAGCGCCGTCTGCGCTGGAACTGGACTCAGCGCGTCTACGTGCCTGTGATCCAGTGGGCGACCGGCCATCGCCTGCTGACGCTCGGCGCGGCGGCCGCTTTCTTCCTCGCCTCGATGGCGCTGATCCCCCTCTTGCGCGTGAATCTGCTCGACCAATCCTCCAGCCCTACGTTCCCGGTCGCGATCACGATGCCTGTGAACTCCACGCTTTCCCAGACGGACTCCGAGGCGCAAAAAGTCGAGCTCCTCATTGCGGGCGTTCCCGGCATCACCGCCTACCAGGCAACAGTGGGCGGCCAGGGAGGCCCCTTCGCGGGCGCGGCGCCTGCCGATCCGAGCCGGGCGTCGGTCGTGGTGCTGGTCCAGAACGGGCAGTACGACAGCGCCTTGGCGGGAGTAAAGCGAGCGCTGAACGCTTACGAGGGTCCAGCCAAGCTGCTGGTCGGGCAGGCCCAGAACAGCGCCAACGCCAGCAGCAGTCAGATGCAGGTCGATGTGCGTGCGGGCGACACCGCCACCTTGCAGGCCGCCAACGATCAGGTTCTCGCCGCACTCTCGAACGTGCAAGGTTTGGCCGAACTCAAATCGAACCTGGTCGTTTCCAAGCCGCAGTACCAGTTGGTCCCGACCGGCAAGCTGGCCGCCTCGGGGCTGAACATCCAGACGCTGGCCGCGTTGGTCGCGCAGCAGATCAACGGCCAGGTAGCGACGCAGGCCAACCTACCGCAGGGAACCATGATCGTTCGCGTCCAGCTGCCGCCTGGAACCGCCGACACCGCAGCGACTCTCTCCTTGCTGCCGATCCCCACTGCATATGGGGTTGTGCCGCTGTCCACGATCGCGACCATTCAAGAGGTCACCGGTCCGCAGACCGTCAATCGCGTCAACGGCGACCGGGACGCGACGATCACGGGCACGATCACCGCCAACGACACGCGTGCGGTCCAGACAAGTGTCAGCAGTGCGCTCGCCGGCGTAACCCTTCCAACGGGTGCATCGCTCTCGACGGGCGGCGTCTTTGCCCAACTCTCCACCGTGCTGACTCAATTTGCGCTTGCGCTGCTGGCGGCGATCGGGCTCGTCTACCTGATCATGGTTGCGACCTTCCGCTCCTTGCTGAAGCCGTTGGTGTTGCTGGTCTCGATTCCCTTCGCGGCGACGGGCGCCATCATCGCGCTCGTTGTCACCAGCACGTCGCTATCACTGCCGGGTCTGATTGGAATCCTGATGCTCACGGGCATCGTTGTCACCAACGCCATCGTGCTGCTCGACCTCATAGAGCAGTACCGCGACCGCGGCTTGAGCCTGCACGATGCCATCATCGAGGGCGGCCGGCACCGTCTGCGCCCGATCTTGATGACCGCCTTCGCCACCATGTTGGCTTTGCTCCCGCTGGCGGTGATCGGCGGTGGCGGCGGCATTGGCGGCGCTTTCATCAGCGGGCCGCTGGCGATCGTCGTCATCGGCGGGCTGTTCACCAGCACGGTGCTCACGCTGGTTCTGGTCCCTGTCCTCTACTCGCTGGTGGCCCGCTTCGCCAGTCGGCGCTCGACCCGGGAGTTGGATGAAGTGCTGGATGCGGCCGAGGATCGCCGATTCAAGCCCCTCGGCCTCCGCGGCGGACAGCCGGCGGCAGTCACTGCGTCCGCCGATGGGGGCGGCAGGACCTTCTCGGTCAGCGTCCTCCTGGAACCGGAGCCTGACCGGCTAGGAGATCCAACCGTGCTCGAACGGCTTGCCGGCAGCGGCCTTTCGATCGCTCCGGTCCCAGGCTCGGCCCAATTCACCGTCACGATTGCAAATGTTGCGGCTGAATCCGAGGCCGCCGCCAAAGACGTCGCCGTCGCCAGGGTAAAACTGATTGTTCCACCTGAGGGCTACGTCGTCTCGAATCCTGAAGTCCACGTTGAAGAAGGGCCGGTGCCGGCCGCGAGCGCACAGATTTCGGCAATAAGCCGATGAGCTCGCGACATCCTGCGGGCGCACAGCACTCCACCGAGCCGAGCGCCGCGGCGCCATCGCTGATGTCGCTGCCGCCACGGGCGAAGTTGACGATCCTGGGGGCAATCCTGCTGACTCTGTTCCTCGCCTCTTTGGACCAGACCGTGGTTGGCACCGCCCTACCGCGCATAGTCACCGATCTCAACGGGGCCAGCCTTTATGCGTGGGTGGTGAGCGCCTACCTGTTGTCGTCGACGGTGACCGTTCCGATCTACGGGAAGTTCTCCGACGTCTTCGGCCGCAAGGTGATGCTGATGATCGGTGTGTGCCTTTTCCTGGCCGGTTCGTGGCTCTCCGGCGCCTCGCAGAACATGACCGAGCTGGTGGCTTTTCGGGCGGTTCAGGGACTCGGGGCCGGTGCCCTGTTCCCGATCGTGATCGCGATCATCGGCGACCTTTACAGTCCTCGTGAGCGGGGCCGATTCCAGGGCTTGTTCGGCGCGGTCTTCGCCCTCAGCTTCATCGTCGGGCCGTTCATCGGTGGCTGGATCACCGACCACATCAGCTGGCACTGGGTCTTCTACGTCAACGTGCCCTTTGGAATCGCGTCTCTGGCGGTCCTGGCGATCGTGCTTCCCCGCGCTGGCCGCCGGCAAGCATCCCTCCGCGATCTCGACTACCTGGGGATCGTTCTCTTCACGGCGGGCGTGGTGCCGTTCATGCTCGGGCTCACCAACAAGGGGAACGTGACCAGCTCGGGTCAGCTCGCCGGCTGGACCGATGCCAACGTGGGTGGACTGATTGCGCTCGGCCTGGTGATTCTGGCGGTCTTCCTGTTCGTCGAGTCGAAGGCGAAAGAACCCATTCTCCCGCTGGACTTGTTCAGGCGCCGCGACTACTCGGTGAGCATGGCGGCGGTCTTCGTTTTCGGCATCGCGATGTTCGCGGCAGTGATCTTCATGCCGCGCTTCTATCAGACCGTTCGCGGCATCAGCGCCACCGCTTCCGGTTATTACATCTGGCCCCTGCTGGTCGGGCTGATGGGGGGGAGCATCGGAACCGGCTTGCTGATCAGCCGGCTCGGACGCTACAAGTGGCTTATGACCGGCGGTGCGGTGGTGATGCTGGTGGGCGGGTTCTTGATGACCCACCTGACGGCTGGCGTTTCCGACTGGACGCTCTGGCTGTGGATGCTCATCCTTGGCCTCGGCATTGGGCCGGCAATGGCCGGCTACACGGTTGTGGTTCAGAACTCGGTTCCGATGGATCGGCTGGGAGTGGCCACAAGCACGCTGACTTTCCTACGTCAGATCGGAGCCTCGATTGGACTGGCCGCGGCCGGCACGATCTTCTCATCATCCTTCGCCAGCAGGCTGCCGACGAATCTTGCCGAACAGGGTGTGCCGCAACCGCTGATCGCCCAGCTCGTGAAGCTGGCGGGTGCCCTACAGAACGTGGGCAACGGGCGCGCTTTGCTCGAGCAAGTGCTACCGGGGCCACTGCAGGCGTTGATCCCCAAGGTGATCGCCGGCGCCGACAATGCCCTGGCTCTGTCGATCGGTGATCTTTTCTGGATCACGATCGTAGCCGGAGCTTTAGGCCTGGCATGCACCCTGATCCTTCGTGACCTACCGCTGCGCAGCGCCGCCGAGCTGCGGTCTGGTGCGGCGACCTCAGCAGGCGATGGTCGGATGGCTGTTATCGGTGACAGCGTTTCTGAGTCAGCGTCCTAGCGATCAGGGAGGCGCTGGTCGGCGCGTCCGACTGTACCCCACAAGTTGAAGGAGCGGTGCTGTCAGTTTTGAATCGGTTTTCAATCAATTGGCTAGGGATCGAGGGCGCCGCAGGGGACTGATCGTGAGTCTCTTACGCGCCTGCGCCTCGGCGCTTCAGTTCATCAAGGGCACAACGGATGGCGTCGAAGCTCGAATGGTGCTGGCGCCCCGGATGGGTGGCCGTCGAGTTACAGTCCCAGACCATCTGGCCTCTTTCATTGTTCAGCACGGCCAGGTAAGTCTTCTGAGGTGGTGGTCCCCCACGCAGGCCAGGATCAACTTCGACCGAGCCGGGTCGCAGGACTACTTTGGCCACGCCCCATTATCAGCGCGGCCATTCCGATCGGGCTCGGCTTTCCCGGCGCCGGACTCGGGTACAAGTCCGACACCACCTGTAGCGATTCGTTTCTTTGCCACCGCCAGAAATCACGCAGCCGGCGGCGATACCTCGGTGCGGTTCGCTGACTCATTAATTGGGTTCGCCGCGGGTCTCAGCGCCAGCAGATTCACAGCTGAGGGAAGCCCGAGATTTGCAGTCCAACGAAAGGCGCTCTCCACGGAGGGTTTTGCCTCGGATCGACTCTGACGATTCGCCTGCCAGGTGCTCGCAAGGAGGGCGATCAGCCAGGCAAGTTCGAACAGCGGCCACCTGTTCTGGGCCGGAGTGAAGTGAGTCGCCACGAGCGGATTGACGAGGACCCAACTTGCTGTCAGCGGCGCGCGCCATAGGATCACCGGCCGCTCCTGCCACACGATCAAGCCGGCGGCAGCCAGGAGCGTGAGATCGGACAGATGCAGATAGGGTGTTACCAGCAGCGAGCCAACCGTGCCGAGAGCGATAGCCAGCCCTGGCGAGCTTCGCAAACCGATCGCAGCGGCAATAACGACGGCGATTATGGTCAGGCGAAGCCCTACGCCGGCTAATCCACCGACCCCGAACGCAGCCTCCAATGAGAGCGCATTCGTGCCGGGTGGCGGATGCGCCAGCTCGTTGACGTACGAGCCAAGGCCTGACAGTCCAACGGTGCCGACGAGCAGGATGGAGCCGGCGCCGGCGGGAACCAGCCAACTGATCAACGTCCGTTTCCGTCCGGCGGCCAGCAAAGCCACTGGAACAAGGAACGCTGTATTTGGTTTCAGCAGGACGAGGCCCAACATCAGTCCGGCTGCGACGTCACGATCCTCGCGAATCATGCGCCACGCGACGAGGATCCCGACTGCGACCAGTGGGACAACCTGGCCAACCCTATCCGCGATCAGGACCCACCACGGAGTTAGAACAAGGCCGGCAGCAAGCCACCGTCCGATGCTGCGCGATCCGCATGACCACGCCACTGCCCACGCCAGTGCGAGCGTCGTCGCAACGCTCCACACAACAAAGGCCAAGTTGTATGGCAATCCAGCGAGCAGGCTTGCGAGCCAGGCAACGGGCGGCGGGCTTAGAAACGGTTGCGTGGGCTGCTCGGGAACGAGGCTTGCCTGAGCCATGGCGACCAGCCTCTGGTCGTAGATGCTCGACCAACCATGCTGCAGGCCGACTCGCGCCGCGGCCGCGTACGTGTGAAAGTCGAGCCCGATCGGCTCGGGTCGATTCAACATTCCGGCGGCTATATCGACACCGATCAAAAGCAAACCGATGGTGAGGTAAAGGCGCCTGGCCATGAGAAAACGGTGCGTCATGCGTCGGGCCATATCAGCCGCCGCGCTCTCCATGACTGCAATCTCGATCGAGCGGCTCCTCGCGCCGAATCGAGCCAACAGATTCATTGCTGCCTGGCGGTAGACCTCGTGGAGGGCCTCTTGGCGAGCGCGGTCGCGAAGGATCATCGGCGCTTCAGGCGATCGACGTGACCGCGACGCCTGTTCTCACCTTGAGAAGGCTTTCAGGAACTCCTGGGAGGTTGCTTTGGGGCTGCTTGGAGTTTGCCAAGACCGCCATGACCCGGCGGGGGGGGGAATGACACGGATCCGTGCTATTTTTGCGGGAGAGTTGGAAGTTGAGCAAGACACTGGCTTTGATCAGTTCTGCCATCGCACTCGTTTCATGTGCCGGCAGCGGCCAGGTCGCCAATCGATCACCGCGTCCCGTTCCCGCGGCAGTGGTGTCGTATCCGATAGACAATCCGGCGGACCTGACGGTTGGTCCTGACGGTGCCCTCTGGGTAACCGGTCATGGACCGAACTACGTCGCTCGCGTGTCGGATACGGGTGCGACGCGCCTCTTTGCGACGCCCACGACGAACGCGAAGCGAGCCGGCATCGTCACTGGACCTGACGGCAATCTTTGGTTTACCGAGTTGGGCGGGGGCCACATCGGACGACTCACGATTTCGGGCGCATTCNCGATGTTCCCGCTGCCCAGACCGGACTCGGTCTCCAACATTGTCGTGGGGCACGACGGAGCAATGTGGTTTGGCGAACCAAGCTCCGCTCGATTGGGACGAATCACCGTAAACGGCGACATCAGCGAGCGACCGCTACCGGTTCACGCGGACCCCACCTACGTCGATGCGGCTGCGGATGGATCGATCTGGTTCACCGAGCCGCATGGCGACCGAATCGGCAAAATCGGACCGGACGGAGCTGTGCAGGAGTTTGCTCTGCCGGCAGGCGGGTCCGCACCCTGGTCGATCGTGAGCTCACCGGACGGCTACGAGTGGTTCACTGAGCGTGACGGAAACCGGATCGGTCGGATCTCAAATGACGGCAAGATCGTTGAGTTCGCGATTCCCACACCAAATGCGACGCCATGGGCAATTGCAGCAGCCCTTAACGGCGACATCTGGTTCACCGAGTTTGGCGAAAGCGCTAACAGGATCGGGCGTCTCTCGCCCTCCGGCCGCTTCTTCGAACAACCGATCCCGACTCCATCTAGCAATCCTTCCGGGATAGTGGTTCGGAACGACAACACCGTCTGGTTTGTCGAGAACTCGGGCCATCACATTTCGCGTTTGGCCGTGAGGTTATGAGACCGGTGATTGGCACCTGCGAGAAGCCATAAGCGCCCGCTTGCCGTCCGTGGACCCGCGGTCCCTAGAGCCCTTGTAGGCGCTAACCCGGTTTGCTAGCGACGACCCGAGTCAGGCCGTTGGCACGCGCGGTATGCGGCTGAGAATGACCGAGCCAGACCAGGTCAGAACCTTTGCAGCACCTGTACGGATCGACTCGCCGTCCTTACGACCTCGCTCACGGCTTTCGTCTCGCGTTCTTGTTGCAATCGCTCGGTGTCGAAGAGCAGGCGCCATGGTCCTCCGTACTGCTTCGGAAGCGTCCACTTGACCGACCGGAAATGGCCGTTGAACAGTAGGACAAACGAGTCATCGATCAGAGGCAAGCCGCGGTCGTCGTGGCCAGGGATTCTGCTTCCGTTCAGAAACACGCCAAGTGAACGTTCGTGGCCGACGACCCAGTCACGGTCGCTCATCGCCTTACCAGTGGGCTTGAACCAACCGATATCGACTGTGCCGCGGATCGGACGGCCTTGGAACCACCGCCGGCGACGGAATACTGGGTGATCGCGCCGCAGCTGGATCAGCCAGCGTGTGACTTCTGGGAGGTCACGGTCGATCTCGGTCCAGTTGACCCACGAGAGCTCGTTGTCCTGGCAGTAACCGTTGTTGTTGCCATGCTGCGTCCTACCGAGCTCGTCGCCCATAACGAGCATGGGCACGCCCTGGGAGAGAAAGAGCGTGGCCAGGAAGTTGCGCTGCTGCTGGGCACGCAACTTGACAACCGCGGGATCAGCGGTGTCGCCTTCCACGCCGCAGTTCCACGAGCGGTTGTGCGATTCGCCATCGGCGTTTCCCTCGCCATTCGCCTCATTGTGCTTCTCGTTGTAGGACACCAGGTCGCGCAACGTAAAGCCGTCGTGCGCCGTGACGAAGTTGATACTGGCCACTGGCCGGCGTGTGTCGTTCTGGTAGAGGTCGGAACTGCCCGTGAGCCGCAATGCAAGCTCGGCGACGGTGGAGGGTTCGCCGCGCCAGAAATCGCGGATCGCGTCTCTGTACTTGCCGTTCCATTCCGACCACAGGGCGGGGAAATTGCCGACCTGGTAACCACCCTCGCCGATATCCCACGGCTCGGCGATGAGCTTCACGCGGTTTACCACGGGGTCCTGTTGAATGAGGTCAAAAAAGGTCGATAGCCTGTCGACCTCGTGAAACTCCCGAGCCAGTGTGGCCGCAAGGTCGAAGCGGAAACCGTCGACGTGCATCTCGGTGACCCAGTAGCGGAGCGAATCCATGATCAGTTGAAGCGTGTGCGGATGCTGCACGTTGAGGCTGTTACCGGTTCCTGTGGTGTCGTAGTAGAAGGTGGGATCCTTGCCGACCAGCCGGTAATACGCGGCGTTGTCGATTCCGCGAAAGCACAACGTGGGTCCGAGGTGATTGCCCTCCGCGGTGTGGTTGTAGACAACATCGAGGATGACCTCGATACCGGCCTGATGCAGCGTGCGCACCATGGCCTTGAACTCATTGACCTGCTGCCCGGTCTGACCGGCGCTTGCGTAGTCGTTATGCGGTGCAAAGAAACCAATCGTGTTGTAGCCCCAGTAATTCCGCAGCGAGTGTTCGAGCAATCGCTGGTCCTGCACGAACTGGTGGATTGGCATCAACTCGACCGCGGTGACGCCGAGTGTCTCGAGGTGCTCGATCACGGCCGGGTGTGCCAACCCGGCATACGTGCCGCGCAGCGATTCGGGCACGTCAGGGTGACTGCGGGTCATTCCCTTGACATGAGCTTCGTAGATGACCGTTTCATGCAGCGGGGTGTCCAGGTGGCGGTCGTTGGCCCAGTCGAAGTACGGGTTTTGGACCACGGATCGGAAGACATAAGGGGCGCTGTCGGCGTTGTTGACCGAGCTCTCGTCGCCTAGTTCATACGCGTAGCACGCCTGATCCCATTGGACCTGTCCCTCGATCGCGCGGGCGTACGGATCCAGCAGGAGCTTGCTGGGGTTGCACCGCACGCCCTGTTTGGGCGAATACGGTCCATAGACGCGATATCCGTACCGCTGTCCCGGCCCGACGTTGGGCAGATAGGCGTGCCAGGAGAATGCATCGACCTCGTCGAGTGGCACCTTGCGTTCGTGTCCCTCATCGTCGAAGAGACACAGCTCGACAGCCTGCGCAACCTCGGTGAAGAGCGCAAAGTTCGTCCCGGTGCCGTCGAAGCTGGCCCCGAGCGGATAAGGGCGGCCGGGCCAAACCTCCAGGTCAGGCATCTGCGACCCAGCCTAGCCGAGGCGCTCGCTGAACTGGTTCGTGTGTAGGCGCCAACACCTAATTTGCTGGTCTGAGCGGGATCCGAAAGTGGCGCTACCCTCGCCGGATGACGCAGCCTCCATCAAACCCAGGGGAGTTCATGTGCCGGGCGCCGGCATCATCGACCTGGTCAGGCCCGCTCCATGAGCTTCTTGAGGAGCGCCAGGTCTTTGCGATTTGCCCGCCGCATCGCCGCCTCCATAAAAGGAGCGCCGACCTTCGAGAACCCTCGCGGCTCGCCGCGGTTGCGAAGGGTCATCCGTGTGCTGTCAGTGCCGACGGCCTCCCAGGTGTAGGTGGTTTCCATTGGAAACGGCCCCTCAGCAGTGCGCTGGACCAGGCGCTCGCCGGGAACGAGTTCGACGACCTCGTATGTGTACGCCAAGCGGCGACCGAGGAACTGGGCGACGAATGCCATCCGCGAGCCGACCCGGACAGGAGGTGAAGTCTTCCATTCGACCGATTTAATGTTCACATACCACTCAGGCGCGTTCGTTGGGTCGGCTGCATATCCGGCAACTTGGTCGCGAGGACGGTTGATCACGATCTCAGTGAGTACATCTACGGCCATCGTTTCTCCTTTCGGTCTCGCCGCCTCGTATCACGCTTCCCGGCACAATTCATAGCGCCGCTCCGGCGGGCAGGTGGCCGGACAAGCGATCGAGCATTGTTCCCCAACCGTCCCGATGCGATGTCGCGACGGATTCGGGCAGTCGGCTGTGGACAAGACGCAGTTGGGTCGCATCAGCGCCTTCGGGCACGAGTTCCACCGTGACCAGGCTGGGCTCTGCGCCTGTGAACGGCGAAGTCCATGTGAACACCAGGCGCCGAGGCGGGTCGATCTCGATGTACTCGCCAAAGTGTTCGATAACGGTGCCTTCGCCTCGCATGACGATTCGCAAAGCCCCTCCGACACGGAGATCGACCTGCGCTTCGACTGTGCCCACCGGCGACATCCACTCACGTAGCCGATCGGCCTCTGTCCACCACCTGAAGACCTCGGCGGCACGCGCTGGCAGCCGGCGTCGGATTTCGATTACACCGGGGCCGCTCATCGCTGTCCCTCGGACCGCAACTTGGCATCGAGCAGGTCTAGCCGCTCCTCCCAAAAGCGTCGATACGAGTCCAGCCAGTCGGTCGCGCTCATTAAGGGAGATGGCTCCAAGACCAGCTGATGTTCACGACCACGGATCGTTCGTCGGATCAGGCCTGCTGACTCCAAAACGCGAATGTGCTTTGAGACCGCTGCCAAGGACATGGGGAACGGGGCGGCGAGGTCGGTCACTCTGGCGCCGCCCGGCCGGAGGTGCTCAAGCAAGCTACGCCGAACCGGGTGGGCGAGCGCTGCATAGACGACGTCGAGCTGCCCGGCGCGATATTCAACCACTTGGTTGAGCATACACCGACTGGGAGCCAAATTTGAACTCAAAATATCGAACGGGGCTGGCTGACGCAGGCGTGCGTGTAGCAACCATGTAGCCAGGCGCGTTTATCGTCGCGAGGTCTAGCTCTTGATCGGCTGGACCCAGCCGGACGGGTCGGTGCATATATGCGACATGCCACATGAAAAGGAGGAACAAGTCGGCTGACATTGACGCTGGACCCGGCTACACGGCGACACTGGCCGCCGTAGGACGAGCCGTACACGCTGAAAGCCG
>JGI12635J15846_10002250_pt1 | contig 16915 bp, 12 predicted proteins | sample BlaSpr_A8_OM2_M2_FD_15846 | JGI IMG/M metagenome (IMG submission 15846) | reverse complement strand
CGTCTCCAAAAACCGAAATAGACTGGCCATTGCATATTCGGCGGGCGAACGTTCGGATCGCCAAATCGGGCCGCTGGCGCGCCCCATAGACGGTAAAGAAGCGCAAACAAGCGATATTCAACCCGTACAAGTGGGAGTAGGTATAGCAAAGCTTCTCACCGGAGATCTTGGTGGCCGCGTAAGGAGAGATGGGAAGATTAAGATGATCCTCTTCGCTGAATGGCACTCTATTCGCGATGCCGTAGATAGAACTGGATGAAGCGAACAAGAACTGTTTTACGCCGGCTTTGCGCGCGGCCTCCAGCAATATCATAGTTCCCTGGATATTGACTTTTTCATAAAGCAGAGGTTCTTTTATTGATGGGCGAACACCGGCCCTGGCGGCAAGATGAATGATGGCGTGCGGACGCTGTTCGTTCACAATTTGAGAGACTCTGCCCTCGTCGCAAATGTCTTCTTCAAAGAAAGTGAATCGCCCAGCCTCGCGAACTTCGCGAAGGTTCTCAAGTTTTAGCTCTCGGGCGTAAAAATCATTGAGATCGTCTATGATCGAAACAGTATGCCCGTCTCTCACGAGTCGCTCGCTGACGTGTGAGCCAATGAAACCAGCTCCCCCGGTGACTAATATCTTCATGTCTAGTTGTAAAGCTCGAAGGGTCGTTGCATAGACCCGTCAACGCCGGACGATACGTTGAGTATCTTCAACCTTGCTACCGTACGCAGCCTCATCGGCGAGTCGTTACCGAGAAAGGCCAAGCCAAGAAAGATGCCGGAGATGGCATCAATTCCGGAAACAGACACACCAATAAACATGAAACAAAATAGCGCCAGCAAAGGGCCAAGCTCGCCATAGGAGCGCCAATGAAGGAATCCGCGCCGCATTAAGATTCCCAGAAATAGTGCGAGGCACACGAACCCTACCAGCCCGGCTTCGGTTCCGATCAACAAGTACAGGGAGTGCCAAGGCTTGCCTTCCAATGTATAGCGAAGGGAGACAGCTTTGCCCGAGCCCGGACCGAATCCCCAAATTGGTGAGTCTGCGAAAACCCGCGGGAAAGACTCCCACTGATCAGCTCTTCCAGTCGTTCGCTTCGCGAGAGATTCGTCAGCAGCCGTGGCACTGTTAAAATAGTGCTTTATGACGGGTCCTCGGGCCGTTTGTAGCAGCGTGGCAACCATAATCACAGCGGCCAGAATGGTCCCGACTAACACCTTTCGTGAGCCGCGATTAAACAAGAGAATAATTAGAAATCCCAGCAAGGTAACGAGCCAACTGCCACGCGACGTGGAAAGAGCTAGACTTGCGCTCGCTGAGACGGCGAGGAGCGTTTGCCAAACCGGATGCTCGTCAACAAAAAGCCATCGCCCCCTATCGACGACGGCGAAAAGCAGAACCAGCGTTGCCGATAGCCCGAGGGTAATCGGGTTTCCGATGGACACATCCTCCACCTGACCGATGCCCAACCTGTCTCCATATGGCAGGAGGGAAGCAGCCACGCAGAATGACGAAAGTGCCAAGCCGGCTAGTGCGGTCGCGAGGTACGATCTAAAATTTGCTAACAGATATACGCTTGCGGCCGTGAAAGAGAGTTCCAGAAATCTCACATTGGATGAATAGGAAGCGGTCTTAAAGAAGGATAACCACCAATACAGGATCGCGAACAAGAGGAGCCCGACCAACACTTTATTCTTTTTTAGATTGCCAAATTGTTCGTGAGACCGACTAAGTAGCAAAACAACAGCGCCTATCGAAAGCAGAATGGGGGCGCTGTAATAAAACGCATTGCGCACGAGCATCATAGCCGGCGTCAATGCCAATAGGAGAGTGATGGTGTCCAGTTGCTTGCGGTTCATGAAGTGATAAGCCAGCATTACCAGTGTTGAGCCAAACAACCAACGGCTCCCAACGTATAGTGATCCAAATCCTACCGCGGTCATGGCGGGCACAACACAGATTGCGATTTCGAGCAAAATGCGACAGTGGAGTCTCGCCATCCGAGTCCGTGCCCAAGTTTGGGCGACCGCTGGTAAATGCTTCACGCTGGTATTCTTTGCCTTCATTTAATCCCGAAATCCGGTGCTTACGGCCTTGTACTCCGGCTTCTGATCTTCACTGGATTTATACGAGCGAATGCCTGCCAGAACCCCGGCAGGGCGCGCAAAAATAAACCACCATCTGTTTCGTGAAGGGTTGCTAACAAACGCGAGGATGCTAACGAGGATGTCTCCAACCGAGACACCCAGCAGCAGAGGGTAATCCGTCCATCCGGAGTGTTTGGCATAGGTGCGTCCAGTCCCGAAACCATCCTGATAGGTACGATGAACGTCATGGTCGCGAGATTGAGGCGCACGATGATGCTGGATGTGAAGATCACCACAGATAACCAGTCGTGAATTTCGTCCAACGAGCGAGGAAAAATCTCTGTCTTCTCCTCCGTAAGTGGGCAATTGCTCGTCGAAGCGAAGATTGGCGATCGCACTTCTCCGGTAGATCATGCAGAAGCCACTAAAATACCCGATTGTCTTCACGCCAGAAAAGGGTTTCAAGAAAGTAAGCGGGGTCGCTCGTCCGAGCCTGTCAATCGAGCCGGGCTCAAGACTTGGTATAACCCCAAGAGCGCGCCGAACACGCCATCGCATGCTGACCTTTGAACCGTAGTTCAAGACATCGTAGGCTGTTAAACCACCAACGTCTCGGAAGTCAGAACGATCAAACAACGCTAGTACATCCGCAAGAAAATCGTGATCAAACGTTACGTCGTCATCTAAAAAGCAAACTAATTCGCCATGCGCATATCTCAGCCCCCCATTCCGTTGGTGCGTCAAGCCTTTAGACGATTGAATGAGGGAGACGTTGATGGCACCCGCGTGTTGAACTTGAAAAGATGCAACCGCGTCTCGTACCGAAGGGTTGTCTCCGCTTCCATCCACGACAATGACCTCGAAGTTCTTGGTTGTCTGGGCCAGCAGACATTGGAGTAAGAGTTCGAGCGATTCGGCCCGCGCGTAGGTGCAGATGATTACGGATATGAGCATAGAAAGTCTGTCAAAGGGAACGATTAACGGTTGAAGGAGCTAACCCGCTGGAATGGCCTTACGATGGCGAAGACGGAACTCCTTGATACATTCCTGGTAGAAATCTATATTTTGATTCACAAGACTAGCAATTGAAAATTGTTCCCTTATTCGATTCCGACCCGAATCACCGATCTGTCTTGCAAATGTCGGATTAGACAAGATATTGAGGATGGCATCTGCGATCTGCCTGGGTTGATGGGGATCGATGAGCAAACCGTCGCGTCCGTCTTCCATCATTTCCGGACCACTGCCTTGACGGCTGTAAATTGTAGGACAGCCGCAAGCCATCGCTTCCAGCGGCGCGATTGCGAAGGCTTCCGCGTAAGATGGAAACACAGCAGCGCAAGCTGTGCAAAGAGCTTCGAATAGTTTTTCCCGGGATACGTGCCCGTGAAATCGAACGCTCGCGCTTGTACCATTAAGCCGGGCCGAGAGAAACTCTTGCATCGATTCTCCATCCTCAGTGCGGCCGTCTTTGCCAAAGACATGTAATTCGGCGTCAGGATACGAGTTCACGACCGTCGGCCATGCCTCGATTAGCGAAACGATTCCCTTTTTTCCTGTCAGCGTTCCACTAAAAACCACGCGGTTTTCTGACCTCGGTACGAATGAAGATTCCGAAACCATCTCGACGGGGTTGTAGAGAATTGTATGCGACTTGCGGCGGTTTAACTTAAACACCTGCTGCGTTTTCTGTGATGTGTATTCGCTGACAGAACAGATGTAGTCAAATCGCCGCACGCTCGAACGTTCGAGCCAAAACGAAAGTCTATCTATGGCTCTTCCTAATTCTGCCGCAAAATACGTCACTGAGCCGTGTAACCTTCCAATGACTGGCGCATTCAACTTGCCCCAGCCCGCCGCCCAGCCTTGATAATCCGGAACTTCAACAACGTCGACGTCATCTGCAAGCACCCACTTTTCTACCTGTTTAAAAAGCTGACGTCGAGAAAATATCCAGTTTCCAGTCGTTGGGTAATCGCGCAGTCGCCATATCCTCACTCCCTCGTCCACTTCGAAATTCGGCGCCGGATAGGACCGCGGGTATACGCCGATCACACGCACATCGTGGCCCAGCCTGGTGAGCGAACGGCCCAGAATCTGGGTCATCGTTCCGATCCCGCCGTGGGGACCGGGAGGATATTCTCCGCAAATAAAACATATCTTCATACAATCGCAGATTTCCTGTCGCCGCCATCGTAACGCAAGAGACCGTGCAGAAACCTGCCAGAGACAGCCCACCTGAGCAGGCCAAGGAGTGCAGCCGATGGCTGGTTGCGGGCATTAGCTCGTAGGTGTTTCCAGCGGCGGAGAGAGGATAATTCTTTGAGTTCTCGCCGGTCCTGAGCGGTGAGATCCGTCGCGGACTGCCAGCCTTTGTCCCACCGATCCAGCATTTCCATGCCCTTAGGAATTGGCATGTGCAGGCTCAAGCCGACATCACGCAAGGCCGTAAGCTCTGACCTCGTCCAGGTTTCTCCAGTAAGCCAACGGAGATGATCCGAGAGAACGTCCAAAGCGAGTTCGGACTGCAGCGAACCGTTTTGCATTGTTTGCCGTTTCTCGTGAAAGCGGACAAAGCACAACACTTCGGGTATCGTGCCGAGCCAGCCGCGTCTCGTTAGGTCACACCAGAGTCGATAATCTTGTGACAAAGGTAGTTCACGGTACCCTCCGATTTCCGTCATGGCTTCCCGTTCGATACACGCAGTGCTATGAATCGAAGGACCACGAAGGACCAGGCTCCAACGAAACACGCGAGAATTACGTGGGATCGAATTGATCGTCGCGAAACGCTGCCCCCTGTCGTCGAATCCCTGCCAGTACGATACGCAAGCGCGGTACGCGGGGTAACCGGCTAAGAATTGCAACTGTCGTTCGATTCGATGAGGGGTGCACAAGTCATCGGCATCGATGCGCACAATATATCGGCCGCGAGCTTGTCTTAGACCATCATTTGCGGCGACATATGGTCCAGCCGTGTCTTTCCGTCGTATCAGGTGCAGTCGATTATCAGCACGACGAGAATCCTCGATAATCTGACAAGTCTGGTCGTCAGAATTGTCATCGACCAGGATGTACTCCCAATCAGTGAACGTCTGAGCTTGGATGCAAGCAATCGTTGCCGGAAGATATCGGGCGCCATTGCGAACTGCCGTTAACACTGTGACGTGGGGAGAGGTCATGCGGCAATCGCCAACAAATCTGACAGGGTTTCCTGCGGAGCTGACGCGCGGCGGTTAATTTGAAGCCAAATATCAAGGACGAACAAATTCCAGACGCGACGCGCAAATTTGGCCGCGGTGTTGGGATCTGAAACCAAAGCTCTAATTCCTCGAGGATCGAATAATCCTTCTCTGACCGCGAAACTATCAGGAAGTGCTCGAATGATCTCAAATATTGCCGGCTGTCGAACCCAGCGGCTTAGCGGCGTATCGAATCCGGACTTTTGCCGGTTCAGTATTTCGGGAGTGCACCTTTTACCTAACGATCTCTTTAAAAGGATCTTGAAGTCGCTAGCGGTTTGCTTCCATTTACCGGGAATTCCCTCCGCGAGACGCACCAAGTGGTAATCGAGGAAAGGCACTCGAACTTCGAGAGAATTTGCCATCGACATTCTGTCAGTCAGTGCCAATATTTGGTCGGGTAAATAAGTGTGTTGGTCGATGTATTGAAAGCGTGAGAGCGAATCCGTTCCGGGATAGCTCTTCCACAAGGACTCAAAAATTGCTTCGGTATTGCCGCTGGCCGGAAAACCAAGTTCCCTCAAACCCTGGCCATTAAAAATCTGGACCCGTTTCAAATAGCTTCGCCAGGCATCAGAAGGATGGCCTGCCAGCTGGAGTTCTTCGCCCCAGGGGTGACTATAGCGTTTGACGATCGGTGCAAGAGCTCTGGCTGCCATGGGCGCATGCCGGAAAGTTCGGCGGATTTTTCCTGGCCCTGGGTCCAAATATCGGGAATAGCCTCCGAATAATTCATCGCCCCCGAGTCCGGACAGGCAAACCTTAACGTCTCGCGCAGCGAAACGGCTGATCAAGTAATTCGGAATGATAGAAGAATCTCCGAGGGGCTCGTCCATGTGCCAAAGCAGCTTCGGAAGATGTTCCAGTACGTCCTGAATCCTTACGTGCAACTCACGATGGTTGGTCCGGACGTGATCAGCCATCGAACGCGCGTATGGAGTTTCGTCGAATTCGGTGTGTTCGAAACCCACCGTAAAGCTCCGGATAGGTACCTCGGACAGCCGTTGTGCTGTAGCCGTCACCAAACTGGAGTCGAGGCCCCCACTCAAAAATGAAGCGACCGGAACATCGCTGCGCATCCTTAGTCTGACAGAGTCATCGAAAGCCCTTTCGACTTTTTGTTCAATGGACTCTGATTGCTCGTCGGCCTGCAGTGCACATTCCCCAAGATTCCACCATGCGCGCTTCTCAACGCCGCTGGCTTGAATTAACAGGTAGTGGCCGGGTAGCAAACGCTTGGCGCTCTTATAGGGGGTCGCTTCACGCGGGATATAACTAAGCCGCAAGAAGTCGGCGATTGCGTCAAGATCTAGCGTGCTGGAGAATTCACATTGCGTTTGCAGTGCTTTCAATTCGCTAGCAAAAAGCCATCGAGAACCAATCTGACAGTAATAAAGAGGCTTAACACCCATGCGGTCGCGAGCGATGAACAAACGCCGTTTCTTGCTATCCCAGATTGCGAACGCGAACATGCCATTCAGTTTCGGCAGCATGTGCTCGCCATGCTCTTCGTACAAGTGGACGAGAACTTCAGTATCGCTTTGCGTCGAAAACCGATGTCCTCGGGACAACAACTCATTTCGTAATTCGACGAAGTTGTAAATCTCGCCATTAAAAACCACAACCACTGATCCGTCTTCGTTCGAGAGTGGCTGCTTTCCTCCGGGCAGGTCAATAATAGACAGCCGCGCCATACCTATCGCGATCGGTCCGTCGACTAGAAAGCCAAAGTCATCGGGACCACGGTGACGCTGGACTCCCACCATTGCGCGAAGTCCAGTTATGGAGGGAGGGCGAAGGGGGTCAAAAATTCCAGCTATTCCGCACATTCTTGCGCCTCCTGTTGCGTACTCTCAGATGGTGCAACAGAAAACTGCCACCTAGATGTCCATCGAATGGGAAGGGTCACATTGCCAGTGAGCACTAGCAGATTCGCCAACTTCTTTTCGCCAAATTCCGGGAAATACCATGCTGTAGTTAAAGTCGGAGTCACGGAATGAGGAAGATTCAGATCACAAGCGAGTGAGCCGCCCTCGGGCGTGCTCCAGCGCAGCTGAACTTCTCCTTCGAATCCATAACCATGCAATTTCCATTTCCCATCGCCGAGAAACAAACGGGATTCGAATTGTACTTCACCCTTTCCATCGATTTTCTCTTCGAGAAGTAAATCGCCCGCCTCATCGAAAGCCCAAGTCCGCCACAACACGACGCCTCGAGTTAGACGACGAAAGCCATCCCAACGAAGTGTGCCTTCTGTTTCGCATTGCACGGTCCAGGCGCCGCCGTCGTTTGCATAAGTTGCAGGGAGGAATCTACGGTCTTCGAGCGTCACTCCAGGCGCCAATCCATTAAGACAGGTCACGTTCTGGGCCTTCCCGCTTTTGGACCACGCACTCAAGTGATTTGAAGAACTCAGTATGCTTCCAGGCTCCCTGACGATGACTTGGCCCATCCACCACAACTCAAAACTGCCGCGGCCAGAATCTCCGTGGCCGCGAGATATAGATGACGGGTCCATGTGTACGGCCACTTCAGCTGACCGATCCGGTGACCTTAGAAACATAAAACCGCCATGTGGATAACAATTAGCGAGTTTTGGAGCAGCCGCGTGTTCCGGCAAGTGCGGTTGGTTACCGCAGTATAAGAGAGTTAGAGGAGTTGTCGAGCGGTGTCGCGGCGGTTCGCGCAGTAAATTATAATGGTAGGCGGCTGACATCAAACCCCAAAGGTCCTCGATCGAATGATCCGGTGAATTGTCGCCGAACCGGGGTAGCGAGCCGTCTGGACGAAGCAAGTCGTTAGCCAATTGGAACATCCTAAAGAGTCGTAATTCCCAGTCCTTCGGTAGCGATCTATGACACAGTTGCGCCGCAAGGAAGTACTCCAGGGCCGTCCGGCATAACAGCAAGTGATAGTGGCTGGATTGCTCTGCAAACGTGCCATCTTCCAACACCAGTTTCGGGAAGTAACAATCCCACAACTCGAAAGCGAGCCGTTGCCAAGCCGCAGCTTCTGGAACATCGGGGAGCATGCGACTGGCGCGAAATAGTCCTCGAGCGTCGTTGAGTATGTGGTTGTGAAATCCAAGGCCGTGTTCGATATTATTCGCCAGCCAATGAGCATCACGCCACGCTTGCTCTTTGATCGCGATTATTTCAGTACTATCCTGCTCAGGAGTGTGGCTGAACCAGAATAGGCACTCGGACAACGACGCTATGCGTTCCGCGGTGGTGTAGGCGGCGAAGGTGATTGCGGTGTGCGGACTGTGCAGCCACTTTGTCCAAGCAGTACGAAAGCCCGTGTGACCGGCTAAATGGCCAAACGCGGCTGCTTGGGCGTAACGTACCGCCCAGTACAGGCGGTCCAAGGCATGTCGATCCTCGAGCTCATCGAAATCGTCAGCAGGACCTAAAGTCACTGGCTCATATCTCTTGCCAGCTAGGCGGAACTCACCCTTAAGTTGTCTGTCAACGTCTGAAAATAGCAAATCGAGTCCACGGGCGGCGTGCAAGTTGTTCGCTTTAGCAACGTAGAGTGGCGCGATGCTGGCGGAAAACTTAGGAATCGGGCTCAAATGAGGCATCCCAGAAACATGCGGAGTTTGCTTGCCAAGCAGGCGTTTTCCTGCTGCACGAAGAGAGGAACGCCAAGGCCCGGTAGCTACGCGCACTCCTTGAAGCAAGTGTCCATTGCGCATGCTGAGGCGCACAGCGTTTTGTTGTTCTAGAGTAAGAAAAACCATTTTAATGTCTAGTGACCAGCACTCGACATGGAAAATGCCAAGGGAGGTACGGGCTGACCAACGAACTTGCGAATTGCTGACGCGACCCGCTGCGTGCATTCCCCATCGGTAAAGGTACAAATTTCGTTTACCAATGCCCGCCTACCCTTGCGCCGTTCGGCGGGATTCATGAATCCTGCTCTGACAGCGGAGACTAATTCCTCTTTGCTACGTGGAATGGCAATGCCACCGGATGAGGTGATGGGAAGAAAATGCTCCTGATGATAACACTCGAGCGCGGAGCGATGGTATTTCCGAGATGGGCTATCGTCATAAGCAGGTCCGACCTGAGCTTTATCGAAAATCGCGCCGTCCACTGTCATCGTTGAGGCGACGTTGACGTGCACACCGCTATAGCACAACGTCGACGCGAGTTTACAAATATCATTCATGGTAACGTTGGTGTGGCCGAGAATTTTGGGGCCCAACTCCCAGGGGTTGTCGAGAACTACGTTCTTGGCTGCGCGCAATACAGCTTGCCAACGCTCGATGGGATCAACAGGGTGCCTGCGGAATAGAATGATCGGATTCCCTGGAATTTGTTTTGTTTCAATGGCGTCGTCAAGCTGGCCGAGGAATTGCGGTTCGTGAGGAGCACAGGTGAAATAGCCGCCGGCAAAGAGCAGCACGGGCCGATTTGGCGGTAGAGCCAGCCGTCGTCGCCATTCCTCTTCGCTCCATAAGGAATCCCGTTTCCAATAGAAGTCGAATTGTGGGCTGCCGACGATTTGTACTTCACTCTCGGCGCTGCGAGGATAACCGCGTCTGAGCTGATCGACGTTGTATTGATTCCAAAGCAGGTAAAGGTCAAAGTTTATCGGTATCCATGGCCGAGTGGTCAAATTGTCGAAGGACAAGATGGCAACGGCGCTTCGGACTCCGGACAGCACCGCGACCCTAACAGTCATCTCTTCGTCAGCGAGAAAGGGTGTCAGACAAAATAGCGCGTCAACTTTGAGCTGTTTTAACTGCTGCTCGACTGACTTTGCGTTTGAATCGCTCCAAAAAAGTTCCTGTTCGCGAGTTTGTGCCCGATTTAGCCCCCCAGGGATCGCGAGCAGCACCGAGCGAGTCCGTGAACGCAACTTTCTTCTGAGGCGCAATTGCCACGAACGATCAAGATTCTGACGGAATTCGCGGATCGTTGTCGAAGCGCTGTTGCGAAACTTCTCATGCCATTGGTTCATGGAGCCGCGAGCCCGCTCATATTGTGCGCCCCAAGTGGCCTTCTGAAGCGGGTGAACCTCACATCCGGCTTGTACTAACTCCTGTTCGAGTGATTCGTCTTTCCAGCCGAGCAAAATCACTGGATGCAGGCTCGCGCTCAATTGCGACAATAGACCGGTGCGCAACAGATAGCGAATCGAGAACTGCAGGCTAATGGGAATTAAGACCCGAGGCTTACTCATCGAGGCTCACAAAGGATGGATTCAGTTCGCTGTGGTATTCCAACGTTTGCCGAGATTTCGGGTCGTCACGCTGAGGAGATGCGACTTTCCAGGTTACTGGCGGGGTCAGCATCCCTGGAGCGGCGTCGGGATCGTAATCTGACTGCACCATGATAAGTAGCTTGTCAGATAGATAACGCCCCTTAAGGCCCACTCCATTGCATATCAGCTTGACCGTCGCAGAATACATGCCCGGTGTAAGCCATAAGGTGGGAACGTCCACAGAAACGTGGTAAACACCTTTCCCATCGATTTCTCTATGTTTGCGTTCATTTATGACCGAGTGCATCACGGTGGTACCGTGGGGGTTTTCGATGATCAAGAACATTCGAAAACCAGAAAATGAGACACGGGAGCTTAATTCAAATTCGAAGCGCATCGGCTTCGAGGCATCCACGAAAGTGCTGAGCGATCCATTGACAGTGAGGCCCGAAATCGTTACTTCGCCAGAGTCTTTGCGATTTCCCTGAACTTCCTCTCCCATACTGCGGTGGTACATCCCAATGCCGTCCTGCAGGCTTCCGGCAACGCGCAAGCGGCCAGCCTCAATGTAAAGACACTGGTTACATAACGACTGAATTGCAGGCATGTTATGGCTTACAAATATAACCGTGCGACCTTCTTTGGCCACTCCGGCCATTTTTCCAAGACATTTTTTCTGGAACGCGGCATCACCGACCGCGAGCACTTCGTCAACAATAAGAATCTCCGGATCTAAGCTCGCGGCGACGGCAAACCCCAGCCGCATATACATCCCCGTTGAATATCGCTTCACAGGCGTATCCAAAAATTTCTCAATCTCAGCGAAGGCGACAATCTCGTCAAACTTACGCATGATTTCATCGCGGCGCATTCCAAGAATTGCGCCGTTTAGAAAAACATTTTCTCTGCCCGTTAACTCAGGATGAAATCCGGTGCCCACTTCCAACAGGCTTGCGATCCGCCCTCGAATATCGGCGTAACCCTTTGTGGGCTCAGTGATGCGCGACAGGATCTTCAGTAGCGTGCTTTTTCCCGCACCATTGCGCCCGATAACTCCTACGACATCTCCTTCACGCACTTGGAAGGAGACATCGTCCAGGGCCCAGATGCTATCTTCGTTTTCAGAATCGGAACGGAGATCTGGTTTCAGCAGAGACTGCACACGTCGAAAAGGTGCCCACATCGTGTCAACAATCTGATCGCGAAGGGTATCGTTGCGCTTGTGCAAAGCCCCTATGGTGTACTGCTTGCAAAGCCCATAGGCGTCAATGGCGATTTCACTCATCTGTTTTATCCATTTGTAAGGTGCATCAGCAGAAGATCATTGCCAATTTGGTGTCACGTTATTCAAGTTCTTCCCAGCGGATCAGGTGATCCGCGGGGATGTCACAGACCGCCGTGCGGGAAATGATTTGATCCAAATGCTTGGCCGCAATTCCAGTTCCTGGACGCTTTGTCCAGACCATGTCGGCTTCGATTTTTGCGCCTTTCGGAATTGGACGCAAAGAGACGACGCTGCGGTGGGCCCACGAACGAATGGGTTTTTCGAGATCATGTATTTTTTTATTGCTACCGATGGCTTCGTCAACGCAACGTACCGCTTTTACAAGCTCATATAATTCGTACGGTTCGATCGAGACACTTTGGTCAGGGCCTGGTTGTCGGCGATCCAGAATAAAGTGCTTTTCAATGAGCTTAGCGCCAACCGCCACGGCGGCTATGGATGTATAAATTTCGGGCGTATGGTCAGAGTGACCAATAATTAAATCGTATCTATCCTGCATCTCTCGGATAACACCGAGGTTCACATCGGCGTGCTTGGCGGGGTACTCCGATACGCAATTCATTAATATGATTTGGTCGTTTATCGGCCGCAGCGTCTCGACCGTCTCGTCTATCTCGTGCCAATCGGCCATCCCGGTGGAAAGAATTACAGGTTTGCCGAAGCCGGCAATTACTTTTAGGGTTGGCAGGTCGGTCAATTCGCCTGAGCCAATCTTAAATGCGCCCACACCCATTTCATTAATCTCACACGCCGCTTTGCGACTAAAAGGGGTGCACAGATAAATAATTCCTAGCTCCTTACAATATCGAAATAATTCGTAGTGTTGATCGAGTTTCAGAGCATAACGTTGCAGAAATTCAAAAAGAGGAATATTGAAATTCCCGGACATGGGAACCCCGTCTCTGAGCATTTCCTCATCCGGAAGATGGTGTTGAAATTTGATGACGTCCGCGCCACACGCTTTGGCCTGACGCACCATCTCTTTTGCCACATCAAGATTGCCGAGGTGATTGTCACAACCCTCCGCAATCACGAGACACGGCTTACCTTGGCCAATTGGTCGCCCATCGATATGGATTACGTTTGCCATTTTTTTTGCCGAGTTAAGAATGAGAAAGGCATCGCGCCAGTTTGAAATTTGCAAGCTCCAAGTCTTCCGGAGTGTCAATATCCACAAAATCCTCCCACGGGGTAATCATTGGGATAGTCTTTTGTCCAAATATTCCACCGCCACCCAGCACCGATCTGACCCGAAATGCGTATACCAACCCATTCAACACGTAAGCGCTGGTCTGGCTATTACGCAACTTCCGGGAGCCCATGGTTCGGCCTTCGGGAAACGGCCTGAGTGACCCTTTCTCTACACTCAACACTTCTTCGGGGTGGAAAACGTGCGGAAGTTCGGAAACCGCTGCGACACAATCAGCATCCGATTCCATAAGCATGGAGATTGCCTCGTCGATCTGCCCTGGTTTTCTGAATGGCGCGGTAGGCTCCAAAAGAACTGCGAATTCCGGTGCGGGATTTATCTTTTCTGTGGCCCAATTCAGAGCATGGATGAGCACGTCCAATGTGGGAGTGGCATCGCCCGCAAGAACTTCCGGTCGCAACCAAGGCACCTCAATGCCCATCGAGCGCGCCGCGTCCGCGATCTCCGTGTCATCTGTCGATACCAAGACGTGCGAGACGCGTCGAGCTTCCTTTGCGGCTTGAATCGTCCACGAGATAAGGCTTTTCCCGCCGACGTGCGCGAGATTTTTTCTCGGTATTCTTTTTGACCGACCACGAGCCGGGATGATGGCCAGCGCTCCCACTTCTGCCAGAATTTCGGCGGCAGGGTCTCGGTCTGGCGTCAAAACCAGAACCGAGTCGCCGTTTTCCACCACCACCTCGATAATCTCGCCATTCTTGTTTACAACGGGGACCGCGACAATATTTAACCGATGCAACAGATCCCGAGCCTCCTGGGCCGTCGACGCGGATATGGGATCCGTGTTCATGACATTGTTTATTGCGGACACCAGCAGAGCATTATCGAGAAGGCTGCGACGGACGTCGCCATCGCTCAAAACGCCCACAAGATGATCATCTTCGTCACATACAAACAGGACACCGCGACGATTCTTGGTCATTCGCTGCAAGGCGTTGCGAAGAGTCTCCGAGGAATAAATAATCAGATCTGATTGTTTCAACATGAGGATGATTTCAAGGGCGATAGCGACTGAACTTGCCTACCTAATTTAATACGCCATCTCCTTGTTCAGTAACCTTGCGTTAATTTCGATTTCTTTTAAGACCTTTACGATCTTGCCCGAAGCTGTTCCGTCACCGTATGGGTTACTAGCCAATCGTGCTTTAGCTACAAATTCAGGGCTGGTGGCGACTCGCACGGCGGTGACAATCTCATCCTTGCAATTACCCGCATTGACAACGTTTAGCGCTTGAGGCCGGCCGTTCTGGCGTCGCCCGATATTGACTGCAGGCTTGCCAAAGCTGGGAGCCTCCATAATTCCGCTGCTGGAATTACCGACTACCACATCCGCCATTTTCATGAGTCCTAAATAGTCCTGACGAGGCAGATTGCGAAACAGCCTGATATGCGGGCGCTTGAGTTTGACCAAACGCGATCGGATTAATTCGCTGCCGGCGTCACCGTTCGGATAAACGAAGATTGTGGGCCAATTAATCTCCGTTAGTGCGTTAATTGTTTCACTAACTTGATCGCCGGCCTGAGCTTCTTCTTCTGTCAGCGGATGCTGAACCGTCAGAATGAGGCGTTCATTCTCTTTCAATCGATATCTTAATCGCAGGTCGGTTTCCGTCGTGACGAAGCCGGCGGCCAGTTCATCCACCAGCGGAGCCCCGGTCACAAAAATGCGGAAGTTATGTTCCCCTAACCGCCGCACGCGTTCGGCAAACTGCTCATTCGCTGCAAAATGAATGTGTGCCAATTTGGTTATCGCGTGACGTACTACACCGTCGACATTTCCGGAAAGCTCACCGGCCTGGATATGTGCCACTGGTATCCCCAGGTGTAGGCCGGCTATCGCGCCCATCAACTGTTCGCCGCGGTCGCCAGCCAGCAGAATAAAGTCCGGCTTAATTCTCTGCAGCGCGGTCGGAAGCTCCATTAGGAAACACGCCAGAGACTTCGTCATAGTGGCGGCGGTGTAGCCGTCAAAGGTCATGAAAATTCGCTCGTCGACATGAAAGCCGTCTTTTTCGATTTCATGAACGCTCATGCCAAAGGCGGGGAGTAGATGCATATTAGTGGCGATGATGCGGTAATCGAGCGACGGCTCCTTTTCGATCAGTCGCAAGACAGGCCGAATATAGCCCCATTCACCACGGGATCCGGTAATTACGGCAATAGTTCTCATTGGGGTTCAGATACTTGAAAGTTTAATCGGCACTCAGGAGGGTTATTGGACGCTCAGCTGTTCGAATGCCGTTTCTCGTTTCAAGGTGGAAGTCACTAATTCAAGCTTTGTAGCTGCTGGATTGCATCCTTGCAGTCGATGCGCTGCAATTCGAAAATTGGCGAGCTCGGCTGATTAAAACCATTTTCAGTGTTGAAGGCACAGGCAAAACCTAGTTGCTTCAGTAGTCCCATAGCCTCGGCCGAGTACGAATTCTTTTTCCCATAGGGATAACTGAATGGCCACAAAATCTGTCGCTCAAGATTGGTGTCCAAAAGCCCGCGTGACAAACGCAGGTCCGTGCTTAGTTCATCGCTGGTGAGCTTCGACAGAGGACGATGCTGGTGCGTATGACCGGCCACCAACATGCCAGCCTGCTGGAGCTCTCGGATTTCTGACCAACTCATGTACAGTTCTTCGGCGAAATTGCCCTGATCGCCGATATAAACCTCAAATAAATTCCCGGTAATCTGATCGCGCACTGCAGTGTCCAGAGCAAAGTTAAAAAGAAATTTAAATTTTGCGACTTCTAACGTATCGAGCGGATAAGACGCTTGAGCTACGGCCGAATCGACGGACTCAACTGCCGACAGTCCGCCAGCCGAGTCATTCAGTAATCGCATAAACGCGCTTCGATAAGTCTCAAATTCCAACTTGGCCATCAAGAAATGATTCATGTGCACCGGAGCAACGATATTGTCTTCGACGCAAGAGGTAATAACACCGAACAGTCCCTGAATCTTGTATTTTGCGAGGATCGGTAGCACATCGGAGTGATGCTCTTTCAAACCGTCGTCAAACGTTAGCAGGCAAATGTCTTTGGAAGCTGTATAGTTCCCGCGCAAAAACTCCAGGGCCACGGCTAGGCTAGTGAGTTCATAGTTCGCGGAAAGCCAGGCAATTTGGTCACGGAATTCATGCAGTTCCATTCCCTTGATTTTTGGGTAGCGGCTAGCGCCTAGGTCACGGACGTAGTGATACATAATTACGTGTAGTTTGCGCTCAGGTGAAGACATTTCGGGAATCACTTGTTGCGAACCTTAAGCGTCACGCCGGCTATTAATTCGGACGATCTTGATCAGAATCGGATTTGGTCCAGTACCACGCGGAGTCCAATCCTGTCGTACAAGCCGGCAAACCCTCGGGAGCGAACATGGCGTTTAGGATTCCTCCGCCATGTGTGTCCAATGGCTGGAATCTGTATGGAATCAACGCGCCGTCTGGGTGCGCTTCAATGCTGCGCACGCCAAGTTGCTCCAGAATGATGCGAGCATTTCCATGGTAGCCGTAAAAATCTACCCCCATCGAACCTGCTTCACGAACATCCTTAAGTAGTGCACCTATTAGACGGCGACCATTGTCTGGGGATGCCGGTAAAAACTCCACCAGGCGTGCCAAAGCATCGACAGGAACGCGTCCAGCTGGTGTCTGGTGATGGATGTTCTCTAGACGCCAGACCGCCAAGCCATTTCGATCGCCTTCAGGTACGGTGAGAATCCGATATTCGAAAGAAGGATGCTCTAGATATCGCCATCGTAAATAATCGGAATCTCGTACAGCACCCACTGTTTGCATAGCTATAGCGGGCCAGTCCACGTCATCCCAGGTATTCGGTATAGTAGTTCCGTGCGGTACAACCTCGTTTGCGCCGCTTGGTAAAACAAAATTGTGGGCGA
>JGI12635J15846_10002247_pt1 | contig 16922 bp, 14 predicted proteins | sample BlaSpr_A8_OM2_M2_FD_15846 | JGI IMG/M metagenome (IMG submission 15846) | reverse complement strand
TTCGTCGAAGGTAAACATACTGAATGCCGTAGCGGGTTCTAAGCGAGAAGTATCACGCACAGTGACCGAATACGTGCCGTACCCGAGACTGCGATTTAGGTATATTTCCGCACACGACCACCCGCCCAATTTCTTCTTGATCTGCATGTGGAGCGCCCCGTCCGGATCGGTCCATGCATTTTCAGGATCGTAAAGGTTGTTCGAGCCTCCCTTGTCACTTGCAATCATGCGAACGCCCCAATCATAGCCGCTGAATTTGAGCGATGCGGCCGGGGCAAGTTGGGGCGTGCCAACGCCCTTCACAATTGTCACGAGAGCAACAGGACCGCCTTGGGTGGGAACCACATCCGTCGTGGGCAACGGATGATAATCCGGCTCCACCAGCAACGCAGCATACTCAAATCCCAGATGAGTTTCCGTGCTCCACGTCGAATCTGCTTTGATCGGAATGAAGGGACGATCAGACCAGGGCTGCACCCACCATTGTCCGCTGTGCGCATAGATAACGATCTGTTGCCCTGATCGAGCGCCAGAGACTCGACCGGAGATGGTATCTACTCTTTCTCGACCACCTTGGGCTGCAGGAGGAATTTTGGTGAAGGAGATGAGCGGGGTTTCCTGGGGCCGTTCTGACCGGCAGGCCACCAAGGCCACCACGCTAAGAAATACGATAGCGCTCAGGATTCGCCAGGCTAGATAGCTTGCAGAAGCGGTTTCAGTGCGACCCACTGCCGCGATTTCAGCGTGCTTTACTCGCATAAGGGCAAAATGCCAACCCGTTGAAAGTCCAGTCATGCAACCCGTTGCCGTCGGAGGTCGGCGTGATCAGTGGTCTCCAGAAAACACCCTTCATCCATCGTTGCAGGCCCAGCTCGTGATCCGGCCAGACGATGGCACGTTTTGCTTCTCGAATCGGTTCGCGCTTGCCGACTGCTAACTTTATTGCATGTGCGGCTGCCAATTCTACCCTCAAATCCGGGCATCTTCATTGCGCGACTCCGGGAAGGCTGGTAGTTCTTTCCTGAGAGATAGGCGCCGCAAGATACCAAACTTCTCATCCTGGCAAGCAGCGTCGTTCGTTTTAGTCCAAGGCTCTCCGCTGCGCCGTGCGGTTTACTGTGGATCCAGCCGGCCTGCCCAAATGTTTCCAAAATCAAAGTGCGATCCGAGTCTTCCGAGGTTATCGATAAGTGCAAAGTTCGAGTGCGATGCAGACTCGGGATCATGAGATCTGTTTGCTTTTTGTGAACTGGGCTGGGAGCACGCCGCCCCGCGAAAGGATGACCGCGCGTTCAACCAAGTTCATGCAGACCTGACATCTTCGGCATACGGATATCAACAATTAAAATGCGCAGCCCGGTATGCGAATCGGATTCGAGGAATTCTTCCGCAGACCCCAAGGACCGCGCAACCAGTTCGGCTGCTTCCATAAGGTCGCGCAGTGAATCTTGCATAGCCTCGCCGTCATCAATGATCGCTATCAATCGGACGTTCGGTCCACCCGCATGCGGCAAGGTTAACGTTCTTGCCTCACCCGTAGCAACCAAACTTTAGGCTGGCTGAACCAGACTTTAGGAGATTAGATCCTCACTCTCGATAATTGGGCGGGGGAGGCTCGATTCGCGGAAAGACTGGATCGTATTGTTACTTGCTCTTATTGAGGCCGACCTCATCTGTCCGATGTCAGGTGTCATTTCATGACGCGACTCATGAAATGACGCTTTTTCACACTTCAGTCAAGGCAATCCGCGCGGCTTCGCGCCTCGAATCTGGCGGGTCGCGGGTTGAGAGCAACTGATCCATTTTGGCCCTCCTCGTGCCAACACCATGTTCGCGAGCGAGAGTACAAGGTGAGCTTTCGGCACATTGGGTGCGCGAGCTATCGCGCAATTCAGCACAAAGAACTTTGCCAGCCCCACTACTCCGCGGTCCCGTGTGGGGCAAGAGGTGCGGCACACGATCGGTACGCGTCTCTCTCGGCCCATTGCTCAAACGAAACCCGGTTGGGATTTCGATTATGAAGCGCTTTGGCAATTTGGCAGTTTCGGTTCCGTAAATATCCGGGCCTGGACTGTGGCATCGGAAACCGGGTACCGGTTTTCGACCGTTCCGCTGAAACCACGATTCAGCGCTAAGGCAGATATCTCCAGTGGCGACGATCCCAGGAAGAATACTCTCGGTACGTTCAATCCCTTGTTCCCGAAGGGCAATTATTTCGGCGTCCTCGCTACAGCAGGTCCTGGTCCCATCAACTTTATCGACGTACACCCTCATGTTGAAACCACATTGCCGCACAGCGTGACTGCCTCCGTGGATTGGATATTTCAGTGGCGAGTGAGTTTGCACGACGGTGTATATTCCGTTCCGGGATTTCTGATTATTCCCTCAGGTAAGAGCGACGCGTGTTTCGTCGGGCATCGTCCAGGCACGGAGGTGCACTGGCAGGCGAATCGTCACCTCTGGTTTCAGGCCGACTACGGAATTTTTTACGCGGGGAAATTCGTTAAGGAGAGTCAGCCATCCCGCAATCTCAATTACTGGGCATTGTGGGCCGGCTACAAGTTCTAGAGGGCGATCGCGGAACGGTGCAGCCGTTTCGAGAGGGAGCGCCGGTAATGAATAATCGCAATATACTCAGCCGGCTACTTGTTCATGGCGAACGATCAAGCCACTGAAAAAGTCATACCGTACGCCCTGCTGGGAATGACGGCGGTCACCGGTCTGGTGGACACCGTCAGTTTTCTGTCGCTTGGGCGCGTCTTCACTGCGAACATGACGGGGAATGTCGTGCTTCTCGCGTTTGCAACGGCGCACATATCCGGACTCTCCATCGCGCGTTCGTTAACGGCGCTATTGGCTTTTCTTGGAGGGGCGATGCTCGGCGGACGGGTCATGGCGGGCGAGTGCCGATTTCCAGATTCGATTTGCGGCACAAGTGTTCTTCCTTGACGTCGCTTTTCTTTTTGCAGCGTCGCTTTGCGGCATCGGATACCGGGGCGATTGGCTCGAACATTCTTTTCAACCATTTGCTTTGATCGCCTTGACGGCGCTCGCGATGGGCACACGGAATGCCGCTGTCCGGAGGCTGGCAATCCCGGATCTGACAACAACGGTCCTGACATTGACGATTACGGGCATCGGTGCGGACTCTTCGTTCGCGAACGGCAACAACCTGAGATTGGCGAAAAGGGTTGCGTCGGTGGCCGCAATGTTTTCGGTGCGGCGTTGGGTGCCGTCGTCATACATTACTCGATCTCAGCGGCCCTCTGGCTTGCGACGGCAATCTCCGCCGTGTGCAGTGCGGTGTTGTTTCGCTCCGTGCGCGGTGCCGACCACTAATCGAGACGTCAAGCGGAGCAGTCTTGTCACGCTTCGAGCGGAACTACTGAATCCGCGCACGAGTCTCAACTTCCGATGCTCGCGCGACCCCTGGAAGTGCAAGAGCAATCAGTCAGCGCGTTCACTGAGGATGGTATTCTGGTTTGCGCTTCGCGAAAAACGCTCTAAATGCTTCCTTCGCCTCGTCGGACCTTACTCGTTCGGCAAATACCTGGTTCTCGAGTTTCACAGCTTGCTCCAGTTGTTCACGGAATGCCCCTTTCATGAGCCGCTTGCACGCCTGCACTGCGCCTGCGGGCTTCTCCGCCAGGATCTGTGCGGTTTCCGTTGCGGTGGACAGTAGTTTCTGATCCGGGACAACGCTTGTGACTAATCCAAACTCGGCTGCTCGCAAGGCGCCGAACGGTTGCCCCAGCAGGATCAGCTCGGCGGCGCGCATATATCCGAAACGCAGCGGAAGCAAATAGCTGCTTCCAAATTCCGGTACCAGCGCCAAGTTCACGAAAGGCAGTTGGAACTTCGCGCTCTCCCCCGCGTACACAAAGTCGCAATGCGTCAACATGGTCGTTCCTCCGCCAATCGCAGCGCCTTGAACAGCGGCAACCAGCGGTTTCTCGAAATTGATCAGGGTGTGGATCAATCGCGACTGCGGACTTTCCCCTGCTGCTGGCGGATTTTTCATGAAGTCCTCGAGATCATTGCCCGCACAAAATGAATCTCCAGCGGCATGCCAAAGAGCAACACGTATCTCATCGTCTTTCGCTGCGTCCTCAAGGAACTCCGCCATCATGATGTACATGCTCGAAGTCATTGCATTCTTCTTGGTTGGACGATTCAGCTGAATGCTCAGGATATTTCCAGAGCGTTCCGCAATAATTTCGCTCATTTCCGGCCTCCAGTACGTGAATTTGCGTGCATTTTATCCTCCTCCAAAAACTTCTTCCAGTCTGGGCCGTGCCCATATGTCGCGGATGAATGCATGCTGGAAGATTGGTTTAACTCTGTTTCGAGCCTGTAGCGAACGAGTTGAGCTACAGTCACCATTGTCAACCCATACTCGAGCAGAACCTTGCTAGATCGGAGCCGTGTTAATTACCACCGGACACACGCGAAACTTCGAACGAAGCAGGTAGGTCTACTGCGCCTGGCGCCTGACTAGACATAGGTGCTCCAATAAAAAACCGATTTCTCCAATCGTTCACGTGATCGTGAGCGAATGCCGCAGCTTTTTCTTCTTGGTCCGCAGGTAAGACAATGCATAAGGGTTTGCCGGTGCTTCGCAGGCAATCCGCTCGATGACTTCGATTCCACTCTTGGTTAGGGCTTCAACTTTTTGCGGGTTGTTTGACATCAGGCGGACCTGCTGGATGTTAAGTTCACGCAGGACAGTCACAGCCAAACTAAAATCGCGGCAGTCGGCATCAAAACCGAGGACGTGGTTTGCTTCGATCGTATTGAGCCCTTGGTCCTGCAACGTGTACGCCTTCAGTTTTTCCATGAGCCCGATGCCACAGCCCTCCTGATACTCGTAGATCACCAGACCCGATCCCTCGTTTGCGATGGCCGACATTGCGAGTTCCAATTGCCCTCGGCAATCACAGCGCAGAGATCCGAGCACTTCTCCAGTCAAGCACTGAGAATGAATGCGTAGCAAAGGCGCTCGACTTGTCGGATTACCAAGCATCAAGAGAAGGGCACTCTCGGTCCGTCCTTTGTCCAGGTTCGCGCACTCAAAGCCGACCAGGTCGAATATGCCGAACACGTAGGCAGGCGAGTGGACGCCACCCGAACGAGGTTGCCGTACTTAGCCCCCTGGCCACGCTGACTCGGATGCTGCAATTCCTCGTCTTAGGTCTCTCATGCAACTCGGGATTCATTCGACTCGTACATGCATGTAGCCTTCCACACAACAATGCTGGATGGGACGGTGTATCTATCGCCTTCTGGCGGCTAGGAATCGAATAGGTCTGAAACACCGGAGAGGATCGCCCGACTGTGGTGCCCACTGCGGAACTCGCACAACCTGATTGGTACTAGTTAGTCAATGGTTGTTTTTGCCAGGCCGTGGCAACTCCCTAGGGAGATCGTTCTTGCTGTTGGCAACACAAGTGCTTTCCATAGCACCATGGATACTATTAGTGACAGTCAAGGCTATCGCATCAGGAAAGATAATGCCCCGATATCACTACCTGTCGCCTTTCAGGGGAAAGTCAGTGACCCAGATGCTTGTTCGCTCTTATGTCCGCACATGGTAGACCATAAGGCAGGCAGTGGTTCTGGTGTCAAACAGTTATGACGTTTCTGTCAAAGTGGCACAACTTTGTAGCGCTCTGTTCACGCCCAGATGAGAGGGGCAATCATGCTTAGGCTAGCGATCCTGTTTTGTATCTCCTTGACGACGTTTTCGGCTTTTGGCCAGTCCACGTCGAAGTATCAGGTGGGTACGATCATTGAGGTTAAGACTCATTAGGATGCCGCTGTTGGCGCCGCAGATTCGGCGAGTTATGACGTTTCGGTCAAAGTGGGCGATAGCATTTATGTCGTGCTCTATACGCCACCGCTGGGCGAGAAGACTGTTAAGTACGCAGCGGGACGCGAACTGCTCGTGCTAGTGGGAAAGCGCACAATTCGCTACAACGATATATTGGGCCAATCGTTTGAAGTGCCCATAGAACGCCAAAAAACCGCCGCGGAGCCTAAACCGGCAAAGCCGGTCTCTCCGCCGACAGAGTGACTGTTGGGGGTTTTGTTGAACTGGAGAAAGAGACATAAGGCTGAAAGGCTGCTGAAGAGGAGTTACCGCGCCGTCAAGGGTCATTAAACCGCTGTCCGGGACTGGTTGGCGATTCAGTTGCTCTTACGTTTGAATCCGAACAAGGGGGGCAGGGCCAAGTTCACTGAGCGACCTCCGCAAAACGCGTCTGGCGGCCCCGCGCTTGGTTTCCGTGCATTCGGCGGTGAAGAACCGCCATAACAGGGAAGGCATTATGGCTTCGCATGTCGTAGTGACAAACACCAACTCGAGCTTGATCTCCGCTATCCGTAACTTGGTCTGCCCGCTCTGCGGAGCAAGCATGATGGGATTTCGATGTCTCGGGTACTGTCGCAACGACTGGTGTCAGGACTGGGAGCCGGCGATCTGCGCTGGATCGAAAAGTGAAGGACCTCATTTTTAAAATCGTGCGAAAGGCATCGAATGTAGACAAAGCTCCTCTCGCCGTCGGGACTTTCAGATCTCGTCATCAACGACTCTCACCTCGACGCCGAACATTCAAAACCTCACAATGTAGATGCGAATTCGAGAATGTGTGTTCAATATTCAAGGGAGGCCGAGTGAACCCGCGTCACCCAGCAAGTCAAACTATCGGTATGACCGCTGGGGGGATGCCCGATCTTGGTGCGAGCCCTGACTTGATGTGCCGCGCAATATTTTTTCGCGCTCGTACCAGTTGAGCCTTGACCGTTCCTTGTGGCAACCCCAGGATTCGAGCCGTCTCAAAGACCGAGAACCCCATTAAGACACGCAACTGAAATGTTCTGCGCAAGGTAGGCGACAACAGCGCGGCGGATCTTCGCAAGCGTACAGAGATCTCGAAATTGCGACACTCCTGTTCAGGGCTGGGGCGCATATCCGCGAGTCTTTCCCAAACGAAGTACTTTTTCTCCTCTCCCGTCTGTTCATCCAAAGACAAATGAATCTGGCGGGGCCGTTTGCGCAATTGCATCAGCGCACAGTTGCGGACAATTGTGGTCAGCCAGGTAGTCATCTTCGACTGTCCCCTGAACTGATCGATATGTCGGTAAGCGGCCAACAGAGCTTCCTGCACCGCGTCCTCCGCGTCAGCTGCGTTGCCCAGAATTCGCAAGGCGCACCGATAAAAAGACGGCAAGCGCAGTGATAGAACTTCTTTCATTTCGAGAACTGCACTCTCGTGGCCGGACACGTCCATGCAAGGATCACTGGTGGTTTGAGTTTCCATTTGCATCGCCTCACAGCAAAATGCACGTCGCCTGCCAAATCACAGATTGCGTCCAAAAGCCCGCTTCATCGCGTTGTCGAACCATGTCCTGCAGTTTGCGAGGAGGATTTTCGGTTCTGGGAAAATTTAGGTCTCGATCGGTTCAGATTCCTGTGCTCAATAAGTTGACGCGTTATTGACAGTGACGGGGTTTTCATCGGTGGATGATGAAGCCGTTCTCCACTTTGGTATTTCTCGTCTCAATTTCAATCATTTACCAACCTGTCCGGCGGATCACTGACTTGGCACGATGCTTGCACATTCGTGGTGGCAGGCAGCTTGAGGGATCTGTTCGAAAGAAGAAGGAGCATCTGTGCCATACCGCAGCGTCAATCCAGCAACCGGAGAGGTGCTTAAGACCTTTCCTGAGCATACAGATGAGCAGATGTGTGGTGCCTTGGCCAAAGCGGACGAAGCATTTCGAGCCTGGGCGGCGCGGCCGTTTAGCGAGCGTTCGAAGATCATTGGCAGGTCTGCTCAGATTCTTCTGGAAAAGAAAGAAGAACTCGCTCGTCTCGCCACTTTGGAAATGGGGAAAAGAATCGCCGAGAGCCGAGGCGAAGTGGAACTGAGCGCTTCCATCATGCAGTACTTCGCGGATAAGGCCGAAGGCTTCCTCGCACCGAAAAAGCTCGACTCCGCCATGGGTGACGCCCGACTCGAGTATTCGCCCTTTGGTGTCCTTCTGAGCATTCAGCCCTGGAACTATCCTTATTATCAGTTGTCCCGCTTTGCCGGTCCGCATTTGATGTCTGGCAATGTGATGCTCGTCAAACACGCGCCTGGCGTTCCCCAGTGCGCATTGGCCTTTGAAAAGGTTCTGCGTGAGGCCGACGTACCCGAAGGCGCCTACACCAACGTGTTCCTCAGCAACGATCAAGCTGGAGCGCTGATCGACGATCCGCGGATAAAAGGAATCGCTCTCACCGGTTCCGAGCGCGCAGGAGAGGCNCTGGCATCCCGCGCGGGCAAGAACCTGAAGAAATCNACGATGGAGCTTGGCGGTAGCGATGCGTTCGTTGTTCTGGACGATGCCGATCTGGACCATACNGTAGAAATGGCGATCCTGGGCCGGTTCGGAAACAACGGGCAGACTTGCATCGGCGCAAAAAGATTCATCGTAGTCAAATCGATGCTCGACAAATTCCTCCCCCGATTCATCGCGGCAGCCAAGAAGCTGAAGCTAGGGGATCCGCTCGATGAAACGGTAACCTTGGGACCACTCTCTTCCGATGCAGCTCTGCAGCTGATCCTACGACAGATTCAGGAGGCCACAAATCATGGGGCGCAGATAGCCCTTGGTGGTCGCCGTGCCGGCGAAGTCGGAGCCTTCCTAGAGCCGACGATTTTGACGAACGTGACCTCCGACAACCCCGCCTACAAGCAGGAGTTCTTTGGGCCCGCCGCTCTGGTTTTTCCGGCCAAAGACGAGGAAGAAGCGATTGCGATCGCCAACGATTCGCCATTTGGCCTCGGCGGATCCGTCTACACCACAGACATCGAAAGAGGCAAGCGGGTGGCGAGTCGTATGGAAACGGGAATGGTCTTCATTAACTATCCCGATATCAGCCTTCCGGAGTTGCCTTTCGGAGGTATTAAGCGCTCTGGGTATGGAAAGGAACTCTCCAGCCTTGGTATTGAAGAGTTTGTCACCAGGAAGCTGATCTTCGTTCCTAACGGGCACTCATAGGGCCCGCGTAAAGCCCATTGTAGCCAGTGCGGCTATCTCCGTGGGCATCTGATTTGGAGGGTAAGGCGAATGCCGCTCTACACCGCTATCACCGAAGATGATTTTGTGTCCGACGAGAAGAAGGCGAAGATTGCCAGGGAAATCACGCGGATACACACGACATTGATGAAAGTGCCCAGCAATTTCGTTCGAGTGATCTTCCTCTCCTATCCGAAGGGGTCTGGATATACGGGAGGCGAACAGGCTCCCACCGCAGCGTTGAACTGTGTATTGCGGAGTGGCCACACTGATGCCGAAAAGACCGAGACGCTGAAGCAACTGTGGTCGATGTTCCAGGGCCTCACCGGCATCCCCACCGATCAGCTGGCTATATCCCTCCAGGAAATTCCCTCGAGCAATGCGATGGAGATGGGGCAGATATTGCCATCTGTCGGTCACAAGTAGATGTTCCGGAGGAATGGAATCGTTCTTCGAGATCATTCTTCGGCCCACAGGGGGAGCCTTTGGCATGTGCTTTTTCTCACCGAATACGGATGCTCTTACTCCCCTTCGTTCTCAGGCAACGCCCGATCGCGCCCCCGATCATCTGGCCGACGGCACGCCTGCCGCCTTGCGCGACGATCTGATCGCTCTGCTCGGTTCTACTGCGGTGCGCTCGCGCGTCACAGATCTGGTGAAGTACGCGACAGATGCCAGTCCCTATCGCCTCTTCCCGCAGGTGGTGATTGTCGCGGAATCGGTGGAACAGATCGCCAAGACTCTGCAATACGCAAAACAGAATCGCCGTTCCGTGACCTTTCGCGCCTCTGGATCCAGTCTGAACGGCCAGTCTCAGGGCGACGACATCCTCATTGATGTACGGAACTGCTTCAACGGTATTGAAATACTGGAAGACGGCCTCTATGCGAGGATCAAACCTGGCACGATCATCAGCGTCGCCAATCGCGCCCTTTTACCTTACAACCGGGTCTTGGGACCGGACCCCGCCAGCAGCGGAGTCGCTACGATTGGCGGTGTAGTAGCGAACAACGCCAGTGGCATGACCGCCGGTACGAAGTTCAACAGCTATCACACCGTCGCGTCAATGAAGGTACTCCTTCCCTCCGGCATCCTCATCGACACGAGCGACAAAGGTGTTGAAGCGAAGCTCTTTGAGTACGAGCGCGAATTGCATGATGGATTACTGGAGATTCGTGACCAGATCCTGCGGGATGATCCCTTTGCGAGATGGATTCGGAAGAAGTTCGCGATCAAGAACACCAATGGCTATCGGCTGGATGCGTTCCTTGACGGCAAAACTCCCGCTCAAATCATTCAGAAGCTGATGGTCGGGTCCGAGGGCACGCTCGCATACATTGCCGAGGTCACCTTTGAGACTCTTCCGCTGAGACCATTTCGGTCGACCGGTCTGCTGATATTTTCTACTCTGCATGATGCAGCGGCCGCTGCACCCCACTTCATTGAGATCGGTGCAATGGCTGCGGAACTGATGGATGGAAGATGTCTGCATCTTGCGACCACGCTTCCTGATGTACCCATGAGCTGGCAGGCAGTGAGCGAGGATGCAGGGTCTCTGCTCGTTGAGTTTCGCGCATCCAGTCCCGATGAATTGACGCAAATGGAGCAAGAGGGACTCAAGTTCGCATCAACGCTTGATCTGCATGATCCTGCGTTATTCAGTCGCGATCCAAAAGCTGCGGCAGTCTTATGGAAAGTGCGGGAAGGTTTGTACCCGATCGTCGCGGCGGGGAGAGCCCAGGGGACATGCCTGATGATTGAGGACGTGTGCGTTCCACAGAGCCAGGTGGGAGATGCTGCCAACGACATCATTGCTTTACAACGGAAGTTCAACTACCTCGTGAACATTGCCGGGCATGCGTCAGCTGGTAATCTGCATTTCCTCATAGGGGTGAACTTCGGAATTCCTGCCGACGTCGATAAGTATGCCGCCTTTATGGAGGAGATGACGACCCTGATCGTCAGTAAGTACGATGGCTCACTCAAGGCCGAGCATGGGACGGGTAGAAACATCGCGCCTTTTCTTGAAAAGGAGTGGGGGCCTAAGGCGACAGCCATTATGTGGCGCATCAAGAAGCTCTTCGACCCCAAGGGCCTGCTCGCCCCCGGGGTCTTGCTCAACAAAGATCCTCGCGGTCACGTCAAGAACACACACACCTTTCCTGAAATCGAACATGTTGCCAATGCGTGCATCGAATGCGGTTACTGCGAGCCCGTCTGCCCCAGCCGTCATCTGACAACTACGCCGAGGCAGCGCATTGCACTTCGTCGAGAGATGATGCGGCATGAGCCCGGTTCTCCGGTTCAGAAGGCGCTGCTGAAGGAATACGAATACGACGCGGTTCAGACCTGCGCTGGCGATAGCTCGTGCGAGCATGCATGTCCCGTCCAAATCAACACTGGGGTCATGATGAAACAGTTCCGCCATCTCGAGCACAGCCAGTGGCAGGAATGGATCGCCAAGAAGATCGCTGAACATTGGGGTGCCGTGGAACCGATAGCTCGCGCCTCGATGTTCGCCGGCAACGTCGCGGCGAAGCTGCTTGGTAATGGAACGGTTCGTTCGATTCTCAACGCAGCTCGAAAAGTGATCAGCCCCGAGCTTCTTCCCAGTTGGGTGGAGTCGCTGCCTATGCCTGCTTCCTCCAAGCTGCCACATACGAACGAGGAGGGTGCTGCGGCAATCTATTTTCCGGCCTGCATCAACCGAATCTTTGGAGGTTCGAAGCTTTCGAAACACACTATGTCACTGGCCGACGCTCTTGTAGCAGTTTCGGAAAGAGCTGGGTGTCCCTTGTTCATTCCTCCAGACGTCGTCGGCAACTGCTGCGCCACCGTTTGGCACTCGAAGGGTTATAACGCCGGCAATATACTGATGGCCAATCGTGTCGTCAACAGCATGTGGCGCTGGAGCAAGGAGGGTTCGCTGCCAATCGTTTCGGATGCGAGTTCCTGCACCCTCGGTCTGAAACAAGAGGTATTGGACTATCTCACCCCGCAAAACCGGGACAGGCACAAGCACCTTACGATTTACGACTCGATCACTTGGGCCGACGAGAAGCTGCTGCCGAACCTAAAGGTGAAACAGAAGGCCCGGTCGGCGACGTTGCACCCGACGTGCTCGATGAATACCTTGGCTGTCGCTACAACACTCAGGAAGATTGCCGCCGAATTGGCAGAGAAGCCTTTTTATCCGTTGACGAGTACGTGCTGTGCATTTGCCGGCGACCGCGGCTTGCTGCATGAAGAACTCACTCGTTCCGCAACCCGAGAGGAAGCCGGAGAAGTCGCGGGCAAGAATCTGGATCTATATCTGTGTGCGAACCGCACCTGTGAAGTCGGTATGGAGTACGCAACTCACGCCCCCTATGAGTCATTCCTCTACGCTTTGGAAGAATTGACGCGACCTTAACAAGGATGCCTCAAAGAGAGTTAGACGGCACGTTCTGCCTGGTAGCTGGCACTCCTGTGACGATGTCTAGCCTTTTATCCTTTCTTCTTAGTCGCTGGACTCGGCTTCGGCTAGCGGAGCAGGTTCACTCGGGCGAGATCGATGATTTCATCGCCGTGTCCACTAAGAACGGCCTTGAGCATGAAAAGGCCGAAGCCTCTGGCTTGCTCGTAGGTGATTGTTGGAGGCATCGAAAGCTCTTGGCGCGACACCTGAACTTCGACTAATGCCGGCCCGTCGTGTTTGAGAGCCTGTACGATCGCCGGTTCTACCTGGTCTGGAGTTTCGGCTCTCAGACCGAGAAGGCCGGCTCCCTCCGCAATCTTTGCAAAATCTGGATTCCTAAGGGTAGTTGCAAAATCGAGAAAGCCGTTCGCTTTCATTTCCAGCTCGACAAAGGCGAGCGCATCGTTCTTGAAAACGACCAGCTTCACCGGTAAATCGTGCTGCCGCAATGTAAGCAGTTCGCCCATGAGCATCGCCAAACCGCCATCGCCGGACATTGAGATCACCTGCCGGCCGGGGTGGCTGACTTGTGCGCCGATGGCCTGCGGTAATGCGTTGGCCATGGAGCCGTGGTTGAGAGAACCAACGAGGCGACGCTTGCCATTCATCCGAAGATAGCGCGCTGCCCAGATGACTGGCGTTCCGACGTCGAAGGTGAAGATCGCATCCTGGGATGCGAGTCGATCAATCACGCTTGCGACATATTGCGGATGGATAAGTTTTTCGCCGGAATCACCGCTTGCGAGCTTGTCCAGACCCAGGCGTGCCTTACGATAGTGCTCGAGCGATTCTTTCAAATGCTCTTCATATTGATTCTGTTGCAGCCTCGGCAACAGTGCTCGCAGCGTGGCCTTTGTATCTCCCACAAAGCCAAAATCAACTTTGCTGCGACGCCCGAGCTGCTCGCCTCGAACATCTATCTGCACCACTGTCGCGTTCTTCGGAAAGAACTGCTGATAGGGNAAGTCGGTGCCGATCATCAGCAGCGTATCGCAGCTCATCATGGCGTGATAGCCGGATGAGAATCCGAGCAGGCCGGTCATGCCTACATCAAACGGGTTGTCATACTCGATGAATTCCTTGCCGCGAAAAGCGTGCACGATGGGAGCTTGCAGCTTGCCCGCGAGCTCAAGGAGTTCGCTGTGAGCTTCGGCGCACCCGGCGCCGCCAAGGATGGTGATCTTCTTTGAGCGATTGAGAACTTCCGCAAGTTCGCTCAGTTCGTCATCGGACGGGCACACCGTCGGTTTCGGTTCGGCAAAAAGCAATCGTGGTTCTTGCTCAATCGCACCTCGCAAGGCCACATCCCCTGGAATCACAACCACCGCAACGCCACGCCGTGAAATCGCAGTCTGGATCGCAATCTCGAGCACACGGGGCATCTGCTCGGGCTGCGAGATCAGCTCACAATAATGGCTGCACTGCCCGAAGATATGTTCCGGATGAGTCTCTTGAAAATATCCGCTCCCGATCTCAGCGCTCGGAACTTGCGCCGCGATGGCCAGAACGGGGACGCGGCTGCGCTGGCAATCGTAAAGGCCGTTGATCAAGTGCATGTTTCCAGGTCCGCAGCTTCCGGCGCATACCGCCAATTTGCCAGTGAGATGCGCCTCTGCACCGGCTGCGAACGCCGCTGCCTCCTCATGGCGCACGCCAATCCATTCAATGTTCTCGCGGGTGCGAATCGAATCCGTGATGCCATTGAGTGAATCGCCCGGGACTCCATAAATTCGCTGAACGCCCACTTTCACCAAGACATCTACCAACAGGTCAGCCACTCTCTTTGCCATTACTATTCCTTTCCCGAACCTTGTTTCCCAAACCCTGTTTCTCTAACCCCTGTTGAATCCCGGAACTTTCCTTCTTGTGGAAAGTGGCAGCGAAACGCGTAAAGGTTTTAGACCTCCGCGCAGAAAAAAGAGGCGACAAATTATGCCACTGGGAACCTTACCTTCTCAAGTCCTGCAGAGTTTTTAGATCATCCACGACGTATGCCATGGAAGCCCGCAGGCCTTTGCCACAACGAACGGGCGCCAGCTCGGAGAGTTCTTCGTCTTTGCAGACCGGCAGCGTCAAAGAACCTTCACCGATCCACGCTTGCTCGATCTTCACGTCGTGAGGAATATTCTCGACCAGCTCGTGAATTGCCGGTTGGTCTTGCTTGTCAGCTGCAAGACGCGGGGTGTGGAGGAGATTGATGACAGGCTTCTCCTTCAACAGCGCCATGTCGGTTACCGGTTCTCTCAGAGTGACAACAGCTTCGGCAAGCCTTTGTCCGGCCGATGTGAGGGATCCAGCGAACTTCGATCCTGGTGCGAGAGCTGGGCCAGCCTTTCCTGTCGCAGCGTAATACCTGGTTTGAAAAACCTCGCCGAGGCGCTTCGGATAACCCTGCGTCCAACCGCGCGCCAGTGCCGCGTCGTTGTCCACGAAAATATATGGACAGTAAGCAACCGGCTTGGCCTGGTATAACGCATCTATAAGTATGAAAAACTCGCGGTACTGATAGCGGGCCGGGTCAAGATATTCGTCGTCGTTCCCGCTGAACTGCCAATCGTAGAAATAAGCGTTGCCGCGACCATTGGCGGAGCGATCGGGGTCGAGTCCGGGAGGCAACAGAGCCGCCACGGCAGAGGGCTCCGACCAAAATTCGACACTGAGGAAGTCGGAGGAGTAGTACCATGGCGGAGCCGGATTCAGGGTCGACTTGCCTTTTGCGGTGAGTGGATAGTTGAAGCCTTTGAGCATTTCAGATCTCCATATTTAATATTTATTGGCGGAAACTCGATCAAACCTTGCGCCTCGTTTTTTAACATGGGTGAATTTGCGCTCAGACGGTCTGCTTGCCGGCATTCGGAGCGGGCGAGATGAGGACTGTGAGAGTCTTCACGCCCTGAGCCGGATGGACAATAATCCCACTGATGTCTCCGGAGCCAGAGGGACCAGTCATCAGAACGCTGTATGGCCTCAGTTTGAAGTGCGGATGTTCGTAAGCATCGTGGATATTCGCGACGATCAGCTTCGGGTCAAGCAGGACAACGAGGTCGTGCGCAAGGAACGCGATCGTGTTCACTTGCAATTCGATGTCGGAGAGCAATATCGAACCGGTTTCAGCCACCCCGATCGGCGATCGCAGTATGCAGACATCGATTGTGCTCGCCTCCGACCATTGGTTCAGGCTTGCCGGCTTGATTGCCCCGGCACATTCCGGAATCGCCGAACAGTTGACCTTGGCATCGGGAAACTTCGCGCGCAAGAACAAATTCATATCAGGCACATCTTCGGTGACCACGTCTCCGGCCATGCGAGCGATCGACTCGCAAAAGGCGGCAACAAGGTTGGCGGGCTGATCCGTGTGGAAGTGAGGGATCGTCGGCATTGGCTGAGCAGCCGGCTGGTTCGCTCGAATTGAGTCAAGAATCGTGTTCCGCGAAAGCGCCTGAGTCGGGTTCATGATCTAACTAACCTCGTCCAACTTCCTCGTCTGTCTTGGGGCGATGATTTCTGTACCACTCGTGAAATGTTTTCGTAGCGGCCTCCGGGACGTCCCTGTGCTTACCCCATACGTTCAGGCGGTTGTAGATGGCGAAGTGGGGAAGGGCTTCCAGTGCGGTTGAGAGTGCGGTCGTCGCGATCTGGTAAAGCGCCGGATGGCTGAGCACCTCATCGGAATGATCTTTTCGATCCCGACCGAGCATATATGTAGCCGGGGCGTGTGCGCCGAGAGATCCGCATTACCCTCGTTGGTTGCGACAACTATGGCTCCCGTTTCCGCAACGACGAAGTTTGCACCGGTCATGCCGGCGGTCGCGTGGAGGAAGTCTGGCCGGGTGTTCTCGCGCATCACTCCTGCGAGGTAAGCGGCATCCTCATTCTTGGGATCTGACCCATACTTTTGAGAGAACAAGACGGCAACGTCGTGCGTCGTCTTATGAATCGCGGGCCCAACGATGTGCCCTGGAGGCTGATCGTCGAGTTGCTGGATGCGTTCGCCGAGGTCCGTCTCTGTGACGCGAATCCCTCGCCTCCCAAGGAAGGGACGCAGTTCACATTCCTCCGTCAGCATGGATTTGGACTTGACCAGCGTGTCCGTTCCGTGTTCGGCAAGGAGGTCATAGACAATTTGGTTATGCTCGTGCGCATCCCTGGCCCAGTGCACGATCATTCCGTTGGCAGTAGCCCTGGCCTCAAACTGAATCAGGTACTCAGAGAGATTCGATAACGTATGCTCTTTGATTTCCGACGCTAGTGTCCGGAGTTCTTCCCACTCAGGAACCTGACGGGCCGCGGCATCGCGCCTCATTCTCATCGCCCAGAGCAGCTTATCGAGCCGTTCCTCATGGACCGTATCGGCCAGAAACTTCTCGGCATTCTTCGCTTGGTCGACTGGCCTGTTCAT
>JGI12635J15846_10002244_pt1 | contig 16937 bp, 14 predicted proteins | sample BlaSpr_A8_OM2_M2_FD_15846 | JGI IMG/M metagenome (IMG submission 15846) | reverse complement strand
TGCGAATTTTTCCAAGTGTGGCGGAGAATACCTCGAGTTGATATCGCGAAGTTGATCAACGAATCAGCGGCGGGTGCGATCCTTGCGTACGGCTTCGTCGATGAGGGCGCCGAGTTCGCTGCGCGTTAGCGAAACGTGTTCGCCTGCGGAGTCGCCGCCGTCACTTGTTATCGGCAGGTCCGCTCCACCGCCCGGTGGTGGCGCCACAAAATATCTGGAGCGCGAAGCCATCAGCTTGGCTACTTCCCGGCTGGAAAGCAGCTGTGGCTCTCCGGCCATCTCCGCCGCCAATGTGATTTTCGCTGAGTGCTCGATGGTCTCCATGCGGAAAAACGCGGTAAGCAGATCCGGTCCGCAGGTGACTGCTCCATGGTTTGCAAGCAGCAGCGCATCATAATGCGGAACAAACGGCTCAATCGCTGCACTTAATTCCGGAGTACCCGGAGTTGCATAATGCACCAACGGGATTTGTCCCAAGCCGATAATCACTTCGGGCAGCAGGGCCTGGTCCAGCGCGCGACCGGCTACGGCAAAACCTGTTGCCGTCGGCGGATGCGCGTGGCAAATAGCCTGCACGTCCGGGCGCATACGATAAAACAACAAATGCATGGCCACTTCCGATGACACTTTGCGTTTACCTGAAATGTGCGCGCCGTTCAGATCGGTAATCACCAAATCTTCGGGCGACAGCGTGCCCTTGTTCATGCACGTGGGGGTATTCAGGATTCTGTTCTCATCCAGGCGAACGGAGAGATTTCCTTCGCAGGCTACGATGTAGCCGCGCTCGTATAACCAGCGGCCCGCGATACAAATCTCGCGGCTGTGCTGTTCTTCACTTTTCGCGGAACCCGGCAGGAGTGTGTCCGTCATTGGCCTATCCCTTTCCTCGCGTCCTACGGTCGGCGCGCCGAACGATTACTAGAAACTTCCGCCACAAAAGCGTGGAAGGCTCTTTTCCCCATGGACGCACGGAAGTGGGTGGGAAGAACCTAATACAAGTCTCGACAAGATGCTAGGCGTAAATTCCGCGAAGCTTCAAAGCGCTGGCGACCCGGTCGATGGCCAACATGTAAGCAGCAATGCGGTTATTTACTTTGTGGGCTTCGGCATAACGGACCACCTCGTCGAAAGCGTGTTCCATCACGTCGAGAAGCCTTTCGTTCACTTCGCTCTCGCGCCAGAAAAAACCTTGCCGGTCTTGCACCCACTCAAAATAACTGACCGTCACTCCCCCGGCGTTGCCTAGAATATCCGGCACCGTGAAGATNCCCTTGGCATCGACGATGGAATCGGCTTGCCAGGTAGTGGGTCCGTTAGCGCCTTCGCAGAGAATTTTGGCCTGCACCTGATGTGCATTCTCCGCGGTAATTTGATTTTCGATGGCCGCCGGAATAGCGATCTCGCACGGCTGGAACAGTACGTCGCGGGCGGTCATTTTTGTTCCACCGCCAGGAAAATCCTGCAGCGCCTTTTTCTGGATATACACCCACTCAATCATTTTGGGAATATCAAAACCGTTTTCGTTGTAAAGTCCGCCGCCGATATCCGCGAGGCCCACAATTTTGTAGCCCGCCTTTTGCATCAAGTCCGCCGCCAGCGAGCCGACGTTTCCGAATCCTTGAATTACCACGCGGCAGCCTTGTTTCTTAATGCCGGTTTTTGCCAGCGCTTTGTCACAGCAGATCATTACGCCGCGCCCGGTCGCTTCGCGTCTGCCTGCGGATCCCCCTAATTCGATAGGTTTGCCGGTAACCACCGCGGTGGTGGCCTGACCAAGATGCATCGCATAAGTGTCCATGACCCAGGCCATGGTCTGTTCGCCAGTGCCCACATCCGGAGCGGGCACATCTTTCTCAGGCCCCAGCCAGTTGGCGAGTTCTGCTGTGTATCTCCGGGTCATGCGCTCCAGTTCGCCGCGCGACATTTTCTTCGGGTCGCAAATGATGCCGCCCTTTGCCCCGCCAAATGGAATGTTTACGACCGCGCATTTCCAGGTCATCCAGGTCGCCAAGGCACGCACTTCATCCAGGGAAACGTCGGGCGCGTAGCGAATGCCGCCCTTGCCGGGTCCGCGCACCGTAGAGTGCAAAACGCGGTAGCCGGTAAACACTTCGAGTTGGCCGTTGTCCATTCCAACGGGAATGTACAGAGTGATTTCTTTGCTGGGATATTTCAGGTAGCGGTACAGGCCCTGCTCGAGTCCTAGTTTGTTGGCCGCAACTTCAAAACGCGCTTCCGCGTTTTGATACACATTCATTTCTTCCGGGACAGGACCGTGCGCCATGCAAAGCTCTCCTTGCTATCCGAACCGCAGCCGGGTTAGTCGCGACTGGACACCATAGCGCGATTTTCGCAACTTGAATTGAAGGCCAACGAAAGTAGGAAATAGCGGGCTACCCTCCCGCCTTTTGAATGGCCGGGCGTCAGTATACGAACCCTTAGACTAGGCCGCAAGCGAGACGTCGTTGGAGGTGCCATGCGACGGCAACAGTCCCCCGGCTAACAATCCCGTTTTGGAACTGGCTGGTTCGCTTGGCCTTACGGGGGCAAACGCCGAAGTGCAAGTGTGGAAATTACAAAAAAATACACGAACAAATGTCCAATTTTGAACAGACGGGGGAGCAGAGAGCCGATAACTTTCTTGCAGATGTTGGTGGTATGCACACGATGCCGGAGCAAAAGCGCTTCCGGGGACGCCATCGCGTGTAAACCCCTCGCGGCGGCCAGTGCTTAAGCCTTAGCACTTCGGCCGCCGCGTTCATTTTAACCGGCATGTCGGCTAGAAATCCACCGCCCGCGCCGCCACGTAGAAATTCCAACCCTACGAAAAAATTCTTACACTGAAACTATTTGGGATCTCGCTGAGTAAGGCGACCGGCTCGGGAATTAAGGGGAAGAACTATACTGCGGTGCCATGTGAACCAATTTGAGACGTTCGGATCTACCGGCTCGCTTTGCAAGCGCTGGCTTGAAATCAAAATTATTGCAGTTTGAATTGAATCGTCACGGTCATGTGCATTGGCACTGGTTTGCCATGTAGTTGCGCTGGTTCGTATTTCCAATGACGCAGGGCGTCTTTTGCGGCCTCCTGCAAGAGCGCTGGTCCGGAAATAACGGTCGTGCTAATAACGTGTCCAGTGGCGTCAATCAGGGCGTCAATCGTCACTGCACCAGTTATTCGCTGAGTTTTTGCCATCGCCGGATATACGGGAGGAACGGAAGAAATTAAGGTTGCGGCTTTTATGTCCGGCGCGCTGCTAGGAGCAACCGGTTGTCTAGACGCGGAGCCCACGAGACCCGGCGCCCATCCCACCGCCGGCTGACTTGGCTCAAGATTCAAAGCTTCTTCAGTGGCAACCGGACCGGCGGATTTGTTCACGACCGGAGCTGATAGCTTAACGGATCCCAGATTTTGTTTTTTCGGCTGAGGAGGAGTGGCTACATCAGTAGTTGCCGCCACATCTGCTGCGGAATCAACAGTGGCGATGTTTTTGTTGGCATTCAGGCTTGCCCTGCTCGCGTCCACGAATTTAGTCGACTTCGAACCGGAGGATGCGTCCGCTTCCATCGCCGCAGGGGTAGAAACCGCTGTGAATTTAGCGGGTGGTTTCTCCGGAGTCGAGGCCCGTACCTGCGGTTGTGATTGGGTCCGCTCGTTGTTGCTGCCGCTGTTACTGGTGGCGGTGCCTGGCTTGTTCACCGTCGCTGAAGTGGCTGCGGAACTGGTCGCCGTTACGTTATCGGAGGATTGGCGCAGGTACCAGCCGCCAGCGCCTACCAGCAACAGCCCACCAGCGGCGATCGCGCCGATCAAAAACGTCTTGCTGGACTTACCTGACGTGGCAGCTTCTTCTGACAGTGCATCGTGTTCTTCCGCCAGGAAGTGGGTGCCAAAGGACGAGGCAGGCACGCCTCGATTTACGCCCTGAGGTGTATCCGTAATTTCGGTAACCGCCAGGTCGTCCAATACCGGAATATCTCCGAAGTCTTCGGCTGCTTCAGGTGCGCCGATTTCAGGCAATGCCGCGGAAGCCGCGGCCGCGTTGCGTGCCAAAGGCTCGAGCCAGGAAGGTATTTTGATTTCGTCTGAATCCAGGATCGATTTCGACGGCGGGGCAGAAGTTTTCGGCGTTACCAGCGGCGCTGCCGCTGGCGTCTTTATTGGTTTTGAGGCAAGAGTATCTGGACTTGCAACGCTCGATGGAGATGATGGTGTGGCGCTGAGCGAAGCCGGTGAAGAATGTGGTGAACTCGATTGCGGCGCTGACGGCTGACTCAGAGAAACAGGTGAACCTGAGGGGACTGATTGGGAGACGCGCGGGGAACTTGGAATCGTAGATTTCGTTTCCGGCTGAATCGCTGCGGTGGTCACCGGAGCCTTCGATTCAACGGCCGAGCCACCGGTGAAATTCCGGGCGGTCGGGGAAGATGTTGGAGTGGCTTCGGAAGCGTGTCCCTGCGGCACTGCCGGGAAGCGCATTCCCCAGAAACCCGAGACCGGCTCGGTGAACTCCAACTCCACATAGCCGCTCATGCTGCCATAATTTTTTGACTTTACAACTTGGCACACGACTTCTTTCTTGGTTTTCTCGTTGGTCAGAAACAGCAATTGGCCAGGAGCTACCGACGAGGACAAGCGCACGACCGCGCCTTGCCCGAAAATTAAAACGGTCTTTGTAGATTCAGAAAAAGGTTCGCGCTTGTCGCTACCTGCAACCGTTCGCGCTCCATTCACGGTGACGGCAACTTCCAGCGCCACTGGTTGGGGGCGCGCCGTGGCGTTTTCCGGTATGGACGTCAATATTTCGTTATCCTTTGTAACAGGGGACATAGCACGCTCGCGAGAACAGATTCTCCGGCACACACAAACAGAGTGTTCGCGCGGAATTACTCTATGGTCTAAGCCACGCAGCGGGCTAGCTATAGTACTGAGGTACTATGTGGGAAAAATTTGTACAGATCGACACCCCGGTCACAGGGCAGAAAGTACCTGTACTACTGGACAGGTCGTAGAGGGCCTTTGAATTGTTCGTCGAGCTCCACTTGGTAGCCGGTAACCATTTTGTTGGTTTCGTTGGCCATGCCGATCACCGCTTGCAGTTCATGGAACATTTGGTCGGTCATACCTTTTTTGCGCGCCGACGCGGTGTGCGAGGCGATGCAGTACTGGCAATTGTTAGTGACGCTGACTGCGACGTATAACAATTCTTTCGTCAAAGGGTCCAAAGCGCCGGGGGCCATAATTTGCTTAAGCGATTCCCAGGTACGCTTTAAGGTGGCCGGGTCGTGGGCGATGGCTTTCCAGAAATTATTGATCCAGTCGATCTTACGGGTAGCCATGATGTCGTCGTATACGGCGCGAACTTCCGGGCTGGCATCTTTATATTCAATCAGTGCGAAGGTGGCCATGATTTCTCCAGAGAATATCCAACGATGAGCGGGTAAAACGTTAGCAGGAACGCTATGGAATTTGAAACTTGGAATTGGCGCGGCTTGAAGCGACACGCGTTGAACGCTTACGAGTGGGGCAGCAAAATTTGTCGAGCAGCAACTTCGCCAGCCGTTTGTGATTGTGGCGAATGACGTCCCGCTCATCCAGTAAATTATCCAGAAAAACACGACAGCCCAATTTCTGAATCTCCGGCAAATCGATGACTACCGGTTCGGCTCCTTGGGCACGATAGCGCCGGGCAACTTTCGGAGAGACCGGTTGGCGATTGGCAACGACGTAGTCGACCAGCTTGCGTGAGCCGTGGATTTGAATGGCGCGCAGATGATCGGCCAGTGCGTAACCGGCGGTTTCGCCGGGCTGGGTCATGAGATTGGCGATGTACACGCGCGGGGACCTGGAACTCGCGATGGCGGAGGCGACCTCAGGGATTAAGAGGTTCGGCAGGACGCTGGTGTACAGCGAGCCGGGGCCGAGAAGAATCAGATCCGCTTTGCGAATTGCTTCGATAGCGAGAGGAAGCGGGCGCACGTTTTTCGGCGAGAGCTCTAATTTTTTTATGGGTACGCGACTGGCGGTAATGCGCGTTTCGCCGCGCACGCGACGGCCATTCGTGAGGGTGGCGACTAGATGCACATTCGCCAGCGTCGATGGAAAAATTCGTCCGCGAATAGCGAGGACTTTGCTGCTTTCGCGGATGGCTTCGGTGAAGTCTCCGGTGATGTGGGTGAGCGCGGCGAGGAAAAGATTACCAAAATTGTGGCCGATCAGTCCGCGACCGGCATGAAAACGGTATTGAAAAAGGCGGCCGAGCAGCGCTTCGTCTTTGGAAAGCGCGACCATGCAGTTGCGAATATCGCCCGGTGGCAGGATGCGATTTTCACGCCGCAGGCGACCGGAACTGCCACCGTCGTCCGTCACGGTAACGATGGCGGCAAGATCGGAAATGGGGCGTTCGGCGTTGGGGTTTTTGTCGTCGCCGCGGACGACGTGTTGTTTCAATCCGCGAAGAAGGGCAGATAAACCGGTGCCGCCGCCAAGGGCAACGATGCGAAATCCGCGCGAGAAATTTTTTGGTTTGACGGTGTCTTTTTTCACGTGCGGGCCCGACGAATTAGTCTTTCGACCGAATACCGGGCGATCGAATAGCGGGCAGGTTTTTTTAAACGATCAGCCGGCGGTGCCGTCTTTCTCAGGATACAGCAGCTCGGTGAAGCGCGGATCTTCCTGAAGGAAAGCGAAATCTTCATCGTTACGCGCGTGATAGCGATTTTCCGATTTGAGCTGAATGGCTACTTTGAGATTGGCCATCGCGGAGTCCGCTTCGCCGGTCAGGCAATCGAGGGCGGCTAGGGCATAATGAATGTGATCGGCTTTGGGCGCGGCGCGACGGGCTTTATCCAGACTTTCGCGGGCGTCATCCCAGCGACCGACGTTCATCATGGCGACGCCGCGTTGATAATGCTCGTCGGCGGTGCGCGGATTTTGATCGTGAAGCGGCTTCATGCGCTGTTCGGCAATTTTTACGTGCATGCGGGCGCGGTCAGCTAGTTCTTTGCTGGGGCCTTCGACAACTTTTTCAAGTTCCTGCTTGGCGCGCGCAAATTTCTGCTGCCGAAATAGTGACAGGGCCTCGTCGTAGATTTTTAGCTGAGCCTGGACGCGGGGATCGACAAGCTCTACGCCGCCGCGTTGCGCGGGAGGCGCTGGAGGTAAGTTTTTCTTTTTCTGCGATTTAGCGCGAGAACGAGACGCGCTTTTCGCGTGGGAGGAAGATGCCCGAGTTGGCTTGCGGACTTTTGCCATGGAGCGCATGCTAACAGAGGTGATATGGCGCGTCAATGTTCGTGCCATACACAAACACCGGAGCCCGCCGGATTATGGTTGCCAACCGACATTTAAGGGTGTCCCACGGCCGACCGTAATGGGAATTTTGGCCGCTTCGTCCGAGGATAATCCGAGGGGTTTCGGGTAGGAAGGTCCGAAGTCTCACTCTGTAATCCATTCTTTGATTTGCGCAGAAGTATTTTCTTGAGAGATAGCGGCATCTTGTGCCCGCAGCCTCGAAAAAGTCGCCTTTTGTCAAGCCAGGCCACTGCGCACGGAAATCGCTAGTGCCAGAGCAGTGACGCCCGCACCCAACAAGAGTAATGAGCCGGGTTCCGGGGTGGAAATTACCTCGGTCCAGGTTCCCGGATTTCCGACCACATAAACTTGCCCCAATGAACCATCCGAGTTAGTCGCGGCGTCAAAGGACCCGGTTGTTCCAGAGGAACTTATCATACCTTCATGAGTATTACCATTGTAGTAATATTTCCCTGGGAGGCTTACCAGGTAGATATCCCAAAAAGCGAAGGGCGTTTGGTTGCTACACGAAGTACAAGCAAAGGGATTAATGAGGCCGCTAGAATTAAAGTTGGTGAAAATGTCTGGCCCCGCTACAAAGTTCCAACCGACAGCCTGGTCACTACTGTTCAGCAGCACCGTACCTGACAGGGCAAATCCCTCGCTTCCCGCGCTCAGGGAAGCCGGAATGCTTACGGAGTTGCCTTGATACGTCCACACACTATCCGCCTTGGCCAGCGCGGGGATTAAAAACATTGCTATAATTAAGGCGAATCGTTTTGCCATTGTTGCTCCTTGTCCTGAAACCACGCCCCCATAGTGGCCTTGCAGGTTACACCCAGCAGGCGCTGCTTGCTAATCAATTACTTTCCGCTCCCTTGAGCCGCTGACATACCCACCCCCCGGTATTTTTGCGAAAGAGCTCGTAAGATGATGAAAACAAAGGATCGAGGCTGCAAAAAGAGCGCTCAAAAGTGCAAAGAGTCCACAAGTCCATCAAAATAAGCAGTAAGTAGTTAACATGACATCCGCGAGTACCGCGCGTGAGGCTGGTCCACTGTCGCGACGATATGGATCTGCCCGATGGAGTCGGCCCGGGAGATAAAGCGCCATCAGTTATTTTACCATTTTAATAATTGACAAATAACTAATATTACAGCTTTCGTATGGGTGCGTAAGAATTATTTGATGGACCGAGGCAAAATGCTGTCGAGCACTAATTTAAGTGCGACTCTTATCGGTGACGTTACCTACCGGAGGCATGGGTGGAAAATAGAACGTGGGAATTGAGGGGAATTCGCGGACACTGTTTAGAGGTTAGAGGATCGAAGTTTGAGGCGCGATTCGAGGCACGTGCGTTGAAGATTCGAATCGGAGGTTTGAAGTCCTGGTACCACATCGCGTAAAAACGGCTAAGATGAACGTAGCCTATACGGAATCAAGCAGAGGTACGGAATAGAATTGAACAAAGATGGGGGCGAATACTGGCTGGGTTAAGTGTGTGTTTTGGGGTAGCCGGATTCGAATTGACGACTAGTGCCGTTCATTAATTTTCCTGCGCGCGAGATTAACTGCAAGCTGGTGTATTACGGTCCAGGTCTGGGCGGAAAAACCGCGAACCTGCAATGGGTGTACGACCATACCGGGCAGAATCAGAAGGGCAAGATGGTGTCGCTGGCCACGGAGACGGACCGCACGTTGTTCTTTGATTTTCTGCCGCTGGATCTGGGGACGGTGCGCGGATTTAAAACGCGCTTTCATCTATATACCGTGCCTGGGCAGGTGTTTTATGAGGCCAGCCGCAAGTTGATTTTGAAGGGCGCGGATGGCGTGGTGTTTGTGGCGGATTCTCAGGAAGAGCGGTTGGATGCGAATTTTGAAACGATGGAGAATTTGCAGGAACATTTGAAAGAGCACAACCTGAAATTCGACACGATTCCGTATGTGCTGCAATTGAATAAGCGGGATTTGCCTAATGTCATGAGCGTGGCGGACCTGACGAAGCAATTACAGAAAAAAGGCGAGCCTGTGATTGAGGGAGTGGCGGTGAACGGACAGGGCGTTTTTGAGACTTTGAAGGAAGTGGCGAAGCTGGTTTTGGCGGAGCTGAAGAAGAACGGTTAGCTCGGCTCTAGCATTTTGCCGGATAGAAAATCAATAAGGAATTTAGAAACTGTGCCCGTATGAAAAAAGCCGCACCCTTAAATCCGAAGGGTGCGGCACCCGCACCTCGCTTCCACGATCAATCTCGGGGCCACCCGCCTTCATAGATAGGTGTCGTTGCTCCAAGAAACCACTTTATGGGCGGGTGGCCCGGACGAAATGGCCTAAGACAACTTAGGGTGCCCCACTCTGGTTTTTTGAGGGTGGGGCTTTTTGTTCGCCTTCTGAATCTACATGTTCACCCGATCCATGGCTATCAAACCGGATTCACTACTGAAGTAAAACGCCCAGCTACTCCACGGCCAATCCTGCGCATGCCGCACCAATCCGCGATTCACAGGATTCGCGTGCATGTAATCCAGCTTCTCATTCTTCTTTTCAGGGCTATACACGTTGAAGTCGTAAAATCTTGCCTGCCAAAACCCTGGCAGGTCACCGATATATTTCGCAACGGGCATCCGCAGGGCTGTGAGTGGCACGACGTGCCTCTGTCCCCGCATTTTGCGTGAAACGCGCTGCTCCAGCATTTGCAGCGCACTTGAGGAGAACACTTCTTAGGCTCGCTGATTAATAGATGCACGTGGTTCGGCATCAATACGTATCCCACCAGAAGAAAATCGTACTCATGGCGCACCTCGTCGAGCTCCTTCACGAAAAGATTTCGCGCGAACGCGGTCGCCAGCAATGCCAAACGACGGTAACAACTGAAGGTTACAAAGTGCAGCTCGCCGCGACCGTAATAGCGCTTTAGCTTCTTTGGCATCCAGCACCAACTACCCCACCATCACAAACCGAGAGTGGGGCACCCTCCGGGGCACACGCGCTGTGGCTCAGGCGAAGTTGGCGAGGGCGGCGGATTCGGTTTCGAAGGCGGGGATTGCTTCTATGAGGCGGGTGACGGTCAGGGCGTCGCGGACGCGGCCGGGGCCGCAGACGAGGCGGAGGATGCCACCTTCGCGAGCTAGTTGGATGGAAATGCGCACCAGCGTGGAGATCCCGGAGCTGTCGATTTGGGGCACACCGTTGAGGATGACCACGACTTTGCGGGCGCCATGGTCGATTACGGATTGCAGCGCTCCGTGGAGCTGTTCGCTGGATTCACCGATGGTGAGGCGGCCGCGGACGTCAAGGACCGAGACTGGCCCGCTGTCGCGAACGTTTATTTCCATGGGGGCGTGATCGGCCATCGTGGTGATTCTCCGTCCGGTGGATAAGCGGCGCTAGTTAGCGGCTTTCCATTTGGGTGCATTATACGACGAAGGAAGATGACAAGCGATTGGTGGATGGAATTTGTGGGGTCCAATTCGGACTGTGAACTTTCGGGTCACAGTGTAAGAGGTCCAAGCGGCAGCTGGCTCAAGGTTGTTCTCAAACTGCGGGTTCCAAAGTCTAATTCAAAAGCCGACGACAACTTCAAAATCAAAGCTAACGTCAAAAGCAGGACCCACCCTAAAAATCGAGGGTGGGGCACCCTCCGCGTTATATTGAGTTTTAGTGGTTTGGGCGTATGGAGATAGTCACTTTTTTCGTCAGGTTCAAAAGCTGACGTCAAGTTCAAAACATGACGTCAAAAGCAGGGCCCACCCTAAAAATCGAGGGTGGGGCACCCTCCGCGTTGTTGAGGTTTAGTGGTTTGGGAGGAGAACTAGTAAATTTTTTTGTGCTATGAATCAATTCTATTTATATGACAAGGGAGAAGCTGGTGCATATAATCGGGCGCGTCTCAAGCCTGCCCCGGGGCCTGTCCAGGGGCTGTGATTGGTCTATAGGGCACTTTTTTGAGTTTTTGATTACTGATGACCATTCCGAAGTTCCTACATTTGTCTCAAATTTGTTGTAAGAGGGCGCCTGACCGCAGGCGTGGGACGTGGCGAACTTGTTTGCTGCTGGCGGTGATTTTATTGGGCGCTTCAGGCGCGTTCGCACAGGCAGCGGCTCCCACAGCTTTGGCGTGGTGCGCGGCGGAGTGGCTTAAGAATGGACACGCGAGCGCGTTGGGTGCGATTTCGGGAGCGGTGGCGGGACTGGTGGCGGTCACGCCGGCAGCCGGATTTGTTGGACCGATGCCGGCGCTGGTCATAAGGCATTTGCGCGGGCGCGTTTTGCTACTGGATGGTGACGAAGGTTAAGGCAATTTTTAAGTATGATGACGCGTTGGATGCGTTCGGCGTTCACGGGGCGGGAGGAACGATCGGGGCACTGCTTACCGGCGTGTTTGCGCAGCAAGCGATTAATCCGATTTTCGGCGTGGGAAAACCGGTGGGCGGACTGGATGGGCATTGGGCGCAGGTTGGAAATCAACTGGTAGGCGTGCTGATCGCTTGGGAAATCGCGCTGGTGGGTACGATTGTGCTGGTGAAGATCGTCGATGTGATCACGGGGCTGCGAGTGAGCGGGAAAGAGGAAGAGGCAGGGCTGAATATTACGCAACACGGAGAAGAGGCCTATAACCTGGAAGCGTGATACGCGAGTCACTTTTGTTTCGCACGCGCGTAGGAGCGCATAGGGAAGTTGGAAATTACCCCATGATGAAAATTGAAGCGATCATTCAACCGTCGCGCTTTGTTTCCGTGAAAGAAGCGCTACAAGAAATAGGAATCGAAGGGATGACGGTGACGGAAGTGCGGGGACACGGGCGACAAAAGGGTCATACGGAAATTTATCGTGGTCGGGAATATACCGTGGACCTGCTGCCAAAAATGAAAGTAGAGATGGTGTTGCCGGATGCGCTGGTGGAGAAGGCGCTGGCGGCAATTATGAAGACGGCTAAAACCGGGATGATCGGCGATGGAAAGATTTTTCTGTCAAAGATCGATGAGGCAATTCGAATACGGAATGACGAGCGCGGGGAGAACGCACTGTAAGTAATCGAAGGGATTTATCCAGGGAGTATTTGTGCTGCCCTGATTAAACATCAAATCTGCCGACGAAGAGCGCCAGCCGTCGTCCTAGTGAGGCAACGAAAAGCGGGAAGAAAACAAGCTCTACAGATGTGGAATTGCCCGCTATAGTTTTATCAAGAATTGATAGGCCAAGCTAAAAAATCGATGCAAGGATCCATAACCCCTCTTTCCACGCTCGGATCGGAAGCGGACGACGAGCGGCAACGAATACGCGAGAAATTCGAAGGGGGTGCAGGTGCGCGAGAAACGCTGGCGGCATTGTGTGAGCTGGCGGATCGAAATATACAGCGCATTTTTGGCGAAGTGCTGCGCGTCCATGGCGACGACACGCAGGGGCTTAGTCTGCTGGCGCTGGGGGGATTCGGGCGGCGATCGCTTTTTCCTTACTCCGATCTGGATATTTTATTTTTATTTGGCAACGAAAAAGCGGAAGCGGAATATAGGCCGTTGATCAGCGAATTTTCGCGGGTGCTTTGGGACATTGGATTTCGGGTGAGCTCCGCGGGGCGAACCATCGATGAATGCAAGCGCATAGAAGAAGATAACGCAGAATTTCACCTGGCTTTGCTGGACCGGCGATTCCTGGCCGGGGACAAGGCGCTATTCGAGAAGCTGGATAGCAAGGTGCTGCCCGGTTCAGAAAAGCAGGCACGGCCATTTTTGCTGGCGCAACTTCAAAAATTGACGAAGGACAGGCTCACGCGCTACGGGAATACGATTTTTCATCTTGAGCCGAACGTGAAGGAGTCGCCGGGTGGCTTGCGTGATTATCAAGCCACAGTGTGGATGCAACAAATCAGCGGCGAGAAAAAAGACGCACGGCTAACCGCGGAAGACGACCCGGTGCAAAAAGCGGTCGATTTCATGAGCGAAATTCGCTGTTTTTTGCATTACAGCAATGGACGGAACGACAACGCACTGACCTACGAGCTACAAGCAGCGGCAGCGGCGCGTTCGCTGGGAATTTCGGGGGTCATATCCGGGGCTATTTCAGGGGTTAATTCAGGTACTCCGGCCAGGAAGAAGGATGCCAAAGTTGCTGAGATAAGCGCAGCGGAACATGACGCAGCGGAATGGATGCGCATGTATTTCCGGCAAGCGCGCACACTGAACCGGCGACTGCTGCGACACATGGAACAAAAAACGCAGGTCACCACACTGTCGCTGCGTGAACGTATTTTTAGCGCGGCGCGTGTACCGAAATTGGAAACAAGCACGATAAGGCCTTTTATCGAGCGCGATGGATTACTTGAAATCGTTGCGCCCGGAGCGCTGTCGGATCGAGCGATTACGTTTTCGCTTTTTTTAGCGGCGGCCAGCACAGGCGTGCCGCTAAGCCGGGAGGCGGAACGCACCATCGCGTATATCCAAACGCATCCGGAGGTGCCGACACAGAATACGGAGATATCGTGGGCCACTTTGCGCGAAATTCTGAGCGCGGATTATCCTGGCGTGGCGTTGCGGCCGATGCAGAGATTGGGATTGTTGATGGAAATGTTGCCGGAATTCGGGCATATCGATTCGCTGGTGGTGCGTGATTACTATCACCGTTACACGGTGGATGAGCATTCGCTGCGAACGATTGAACACCTGCAGGAATTGGGGGACGGTAGCGACGCGCTGGGCAAAAACTTTGCGCCGCTATGGAAGACGCTCGAGCGCCGGGACCTGCTGATACTGGCGATGCTCCTGCATGATGTGGGCAAGGGCATGGCGGTGCAAAATCACGTGACGGGAAGCCTGGAGGCGCTAGAGAGCGCGGCAGCGAGGTTGGGGCTAACGGCGGAAGAAAAGGCGGAGGTGCACTTTTTAATCGCGCACCATCTGGACATGTCCGCAACGATGCAACGTCGCGACATTTTCGATGCGGGCACGGTGACGATGTTTGCGAGGACGGTTGGAACGCAGGAACGATTGCAGCGGCTGACCTTGCTTACCTATGCGGACATTCACGCAGTGAATCCTGAGGCGTTAACTCCCTGGAAAGCGGAAATGTTGTGGCAATTGTTCGCGGCGACCTCCAATCACTTCAGCCGCACGCTGGACCGCGACCGGCTGCATGCTTCCACGGAGGTGTCGTTGCTGGCGCAGGTGCGTTCGCAAACGCGGGGAGCGAAGGAAGGCGAAATTGAGCGATTCCTCGAGGGCTTCCCGCGGCGGTATCTTGCGGTGCACGCGGCGGCGGAAATTGCGGAACACTTTGCGTTGTACCAGAAATTAAAGGGAGAGCCGATACAAACGGACGTGAAGAGGATGCGGCACGGGTTCTCGCTTTCGGTGATTACCGCCGACCGGCCTGCGCTCTTTGCCAAGATTGCAGGAGTGCTGGCGGGTTGGGGGATGAATATTGTGAAGGCCGACGCGTTTGCGAACGCAGCGGGGGTAGTGCTGGACACGTTTCAGTTTGTGGACCTGCATCGCACACTCGAATTGAATCCCGGCGAAATCGAGCGCTTCCGGAGAAATTTGGCGGATGTGGTGAATGGAAAAGCGGCTCTGGAGCCGCTGTTGCAAAGCAGGGACAGCGCCATGAGGGCCAAGGCTCCGAAGATCGCCGTGGATACGCGAATTACTTTTGACGATTCGTCATCGTTGCACAGCACATTGTTGGAAATTGTGACGCAGGACCGGCCGGGCTTACTTTACGAGATGGGTTCGTCGATAGCCAAACAAGAATGCAACATTGAAGTGGCGCTCATCGACACCGAAGGGCAAAAGGCGATTGACGTGTTTTACCTGACATCGCGAGGAAAGAAATTGACGGAGCAAATAAAGGAGTCGCTGCGGCGGGAGCTACAGCGGAGTTTAAGCTGACGCGAGCGCGTTCGGCTTATTGGCTTAACGATATCTTCGGATCACGAGGTTGTGTCGATCGGAACGATAAAGTCCGAGAACGTAGAGAATGACAACGCCTTTTGTTGAATAAATGACCTGACGGATGCGCAGCAGTGGGGCGCGTTTTGGCAGGCTGAGAAGTTCGGCGGTTCGCGGATCGGCGGCTGTGGCATCCACCTCTTCGTCGGAATAGCTGAGCTCCACGTGATAATCACGCTGCAAGGTGGAGAATAAAGATTCTTTGTGCAGCGGGGCGGATTGCAAGCCGGAAAATTGTTCAGCGGAAAGATAGCAGGTCTCCAGGGCGAAAGGCTCGCCGCCAGCAGCATGCCTCAGACGCTCCAATTTAAATATGCGGCTTCTGGGTGAAAGGGCTAACCGCGCGGTAGCTTCCTCTTCATTGTCGATGACTTTTGCAAACAGAACTTTCGAAATGGGAGTCAGACCGCGACTGCCCATTTGTTCGGTATAACTCATCAATTTATTGAAATGAATTTTTGGAGCAGCGACAAAGGTGCCCACTCCGCGACGGCGCTCCACCAAGCCTTCGCGCTCGAGTGAGGCGAGAGCGTGGCGAGCGGTCATCAGGCTGACATCATGAGTTCTCGCGAGTTCTCTCTCCGAAGGCACGCCGTCTCCAGCGCGTAGCTGGCCGGCGTCAATACCGATCCGAATCTCTGCCTGGATCCTTTTATATGCAGGAATTCCATTTACTTTCTTCGCTTGCATTCTTCAATTCCTCGACCAATCGCGCACCGGGCTACATGCTTCACAAACTCAAACGATAGAGACGGTAGAAAAGTTCAACCGGTAGTTGGACTCAAGTCTATGACCTCGTTATCAGCACGGGAAGCCTCCGCTAACTGACCCACGGCCATGGATGGAGCACGAGAATCCCCAGGCCAAGGGTGCTATATGGCGGGTGACCATTTCTGCTATAGGGCGCAGCGTTGGGATCCTTATAAAACAATCCATTTCTTTTATAAAGTAATATTTTTCTGTTGACAAGAATAAAGGACCGCTATATAGCTACCAGTAATCCGGGGGTGTTTTGTTTCTGGTTTATCGGTCCATTCAAAATTCGGAACAAGAGGATGCTGGCGATTGGCGGCAAACTCTTGGGGAGATTTTATGAGCAGACTGCGGCTGCTTTGCAGGGTAATGGGAATTTTGGCGCTCACTTTGTGCGGAAGTTCGGAACTGTTGGCACAGGAAGTCACGGCCACGGTGACCGGGACGGTTACAGACACAAGTGGCGCAGCGGTTGCCGGCGCCGTCGTTACCGTCAAGTCAGTGGAACGAGGAGTGGTGTATACCGCCACGACCAATGACAGTGGTCTATACCATGTCTCGCAACTGCCGGTCGGCAACTATGAAGTCAGAGTCGAAAAGCCAGGATTCTCTTCGGTGGAGTATCCGGGTTTCGCGTTGTCATTGAACCAAGTTGCGAGGATCGACGTGGAAATGAAAGTCGGGCAGGTGACCCAGACAGTCGAAGTGGTCGGCGCGGCGCCCGTTTTGAAAACAGAAACGACCCAGGTCGATACCGTTATCAATGCCGCGACCAACGACAATCTTCCGTTAGCCTCGCGGAATTACGTGCAGCTGACGCTACTTGCGCCGGGTACGGTATCGACCGATCCGAGCAGCTTCAACAACGGCAACAATACCGGCGGTTATGGCGGGCGGCCGTTGATCAACGGCAACCGGGAACAGTCCAACGATTTCCTGCTCGATGGCAT
>JGI12635J15846_10002243_pt1 | contig 16937 bp, 17 predicted proteins | sample BlaSpr_A8_OM2_M2_FD_15846 | JGI IMG/M metagenome (IMG submission 15846) | reverse complement strand
GACCACCGCAGTCAGTGCGATCGATGCCGCAAGTGCCCGCCACGAGGGTTGCACACGTGCGCGTCTCATACCACCCACCGAGGCCTCGATGCGGGCATGTAGACCAGGCGGGGCTAACTCGCGCGGAAGCCGCTCATGAATGAGACTTTTCAGCGCCTTGACGCGTTCGCCTTCGGCAGCGAGCGCTGGTTCAGCGCTCATCCGTTGCGCGACGCCCAGCGCATTGGCAGCATCGAGTTCGCCGTCCAGATAGGCATGAACAAGCAGCACCGAGTTATTGTCAGACGTCGATTCGCTCATCTGTTAGATCCGATCGTTCAAAGCGATTTTTCGGCCATCATGGTTGTTGCGGGGGGTGATCTTACGAGGTCTGCTGTTTAGCGGCAATTTGGCCATTGGTAAGCCGGCCGGAGCTTTCATGCCGTGCGTTTTGCCTGACATATGCGTCGACGGACAGGCTTCCAGCGCCGCGCAACATCAATACAAACATTCCGCCGGCGATGGCGAGGTCCTTCTCGAAATGGAGCAGCTCGTTCCGGTTGGCGAAATTGTTATGAAACAAGAACGCCGTTGCCAAACAAAACAGACCCAGTGCTGCCGCAGCTGAACGCGCATTCCAGCCGACCGCAATCGCCAAACCCGCAACCAACTGCAAGGCGATCGTCGGAATGAGCGCGGCTGCGGGAACGCTCATCTTGACCATGCCTGCAGACGCAGCGTGAAAGTTCGTAGCCAGAGACGCACCCTCGTGAACGAAGATCCAGGCGAGCAATAACCGGCTTCCGAGCAAGACAACATTGTCCAGCGTCGTATTTTTTATTCCCGGAACTCTGTCCATCGCTCAACTCCCCATTTGCTTCTAGCGAGAGGAAGAAGGCGGGCGAGTAACCGCCCGCTTTGGTCGTCAATTGCTTGCCGATTTGGCGCTGATCGCCTTTTGCAGGTCTTCGCGCTCTTCGCAGCCGCCCGGGCAGAGTTTCGCAAGGACGGCGAGTTGCTCCTTGGCCTTCTCCATATTGCCAGTCTCGACATAAAGCTCGCCGAGATACTCGCGGGCCGCCTTGTGGTCTGGCTGAAGCTCCAGCGCCTTGGTGTAATAGGTCAGCGAGGTTTTGAAGTCGCCAGTCTTGCGCAGGGTGAAGCCGAGCAAATTGTAGACATCGGCCTGTTGGGTATCTTCGGCGATATCCCTCAGCTCCGTCAGAGCAGCGGCATAGTCTTTAGCCTTGATCTTGGCGCGGACCGATGTCAGGTCGGGTGCGTCGGTCGATTCCATGTTGTCGACCGCAAAGGCTGGAGCCGGCATAAGTGCTGGCGCGAGACCGAGACTAACGAGCAGCGCGGTGCTGGCCATAACCGATTGAAGCGTTTTCACGTGACATTCTCCGTGTGTGATCTGGGTTGGCTTGTGTGGATCAGGATTGGACGACTGGCGTGAAGGTGTAGGCGTTGCCGTCCTTGGCGAACACGCCAGCGCCAGGGAACGGGAAATGCGCGCCGCAGATCATCATCTTGTCGGCGATGACGCGGTCGATCAGCTTGCCGCGCGTGGCGACCGCCTCCGGACCGTCCTGATCGTAGACCCCTTCCCATTCCGGGTGCGGCGCCAAGAGAGCAGGCACGTACATGGTGTCATTCGACACCATCAGTTGATCTTTGCCCGAGGTAACCAGGAAGGCCGAGTGACCGGGGGTATGGCCGACCGCTGAGAGGATCCTGACGCCGGGAGCGACTTCGGCATTATCCTCGACGAGCTTCCAGTTCTTCCACGTCGGAAAAACGTCGGCGATGCGCCTGCCAGCGGCCCTGCGACCTTCTGCCAATTTCTCTACCCGGCCGGGCTCCGTCCACCATTTGTATTCGGCGCCGTTGACGATCAATTCGGCGTTCGGGAAGACAGCCGCGTTGGTCCCTTTCTCCATCAGCCCCCAGACATGATCGGGATGGAAATGTGAGACCAGGATTGTGCTGATCTGGCTGCGATCGATACCGGCGGCCTGCATGTTGGCCGGCAGGTGCGTGGCGTTCGCCTGCCACTGGCCAACACCCGACCCGGCGTCGACCATGACATGCTTGTCGCCGATCTTGAGCACTATCACCGTCAGCGGGATCGGCATGAAGTCCGTAGTCAGGCCGGCGTTGGCGAGCGCCGCCTTGGTTTCTTCGACCGAGGCATTCTTGATAAAAGTGGGATCGTGGGGCTTGCGCCAGATACCATCATATACGGCGGTGACCTCGATGGACCCGACCTTGTATTTGTAGAATCCAGTGGTCGGCTCGAGCGGTGTCTCCGCATGTGCCGCGCTGACGAAAGCCAACTTTTGGTCCAGCCCAAAGCCTGCGGCCACGGCAGCAGCCACGGCTGCAGACGTCAGAAGATTTCGGCGAGACATTGATATGGTCAGCATTGACGTTCTCCTTGAATCGAGTTGATCGTGCAGACCGGACGACACCACCGAGCAATGTCTCCGATGCTTATGAGATCGTCACCTCGTCACGTTTATTCCCGCGCGAATGAAATATTTTGACGCGGGCAACAAAAATCCCTGTTAGTCGACCATCTGCCTTCCGGGACAGAGAAGGCTTTCGATTGTCGTGCTCTTCGATGTGACGGATATTGCTCAGCTATTTCGCGTGCCAAGGACACCGACACAAGCATGGTGTGAGAGAGTCCCCGCGCGGGGGGCGCGCGGGGACGATAGGCCGATCAAGACTTTACCGGGCCCTGACGGCCACTTAGCCGCCGTTGGAGCCGTGATAATCCGGCGAAAACTCGGGGGGTAAATTGGCGCCCGAAAATGCTGCCGGGCCGATCTGACGGTCAACCACGAAGGGCGTCCGAGTCGTGTTATAAATTTCCTTATGCGGGATCTGCTGCTTCTTGACAGATATCCCGACGGCCGACGCCTCTTTGCCGTTCTGTCCGGCCTGTGCCGCCGACATCGCCAACAGCGAAAGCGAGGCAGAGGTGATCACGGCGATTGCAGCACTGCGCATGTTCAACATTTTGATTCTCCTCGTGAGGTAATCGTGGCGCCATGCCGCGATCGCGCCGCCGTTTCGATATTTGGCGACTTCTGCAAAGGAGACCGGATCAGGGCGCGATTTATTCCCGCGCCACGAAATTTTCTTCGGGTGAAAGTGGCCTGTATTCAGGCTCTCTGACCGCCGCCGTAGGTTCGCGGCAATCCGGCATTGAGCAAACCGCCGATCCGGTGATCAATCGTTCTTGATCGCCGCCTTCGCCTCCGCGGTCGCCGCGCGGCGCATGTCTTCAAATAATCTCCGGCCCGGCGCTATTTTTTGCTCTCCCGGAAAACCGGCAATGATGTCGTCGAAAAGGCCCTGGACTTCGTCCTTGAACTCGCCGTGCGGAAGAATATAGGCGTCGTTGCGTTGAATACCCTGTAAGACGCGCTCGCCGAGTTCGATCGGATCCATGCCATCGGCCATATCGGGGTTGAACAAATCGGGCTTTGCGGAATCAGCGGCGCCCTCCGGTTCGTGACCGGGCCGATGCTGCTCCGCCTCCAGAATTTTTGTCCGCGTCATCCCCGGGCACAGCACGGACACGCCGATATTGCGCGCGCCGAGCGCGAGCCGGAGCGAATCGGTCAAGCCGCGAACCGCGAATTTCGAGGTCGCATAAAGCCCTCCGGCCGCCGGCAGCGGAATGAGCCCGGCCATCGAGGATGTATTGACGATGTGGCCGCCTTCGCCGTGCGCGATCATTCTCGGCAGAAAGCTCACCAGCCCGTTGACGACGCCGCCGAGGTTGGTCCCAAGCACCCAGTCCCAATCCTCGTAACTCGCGCTTTCGATCGGCAGGTTGCCGTAAACACCGGCGTTGTTGCAAAGAACGTGCACCTTGCCGAACACTCGCTCGGTTTCGCCGGCCGCTGCGGCCATCGCCTTCCGGTCGGTCACGTCGACCTTGATGAAGTGGTAATCGCGGTTGGTGCTCTGGGCGAGGATGCGCGCGGCTTCGTCGAGGCGCTCCTGCAAAATATCGGCGATGACGACTTTCATCCCAGACTTGAGGAAGACCTGCGCCATGCCGAAACCAATGCCGCTGGCGCCGCCGGTGATAAACGCCACCTTGCCTTCGACGTGCTTCATGATTTCCCTCCCGTGCGAACGCGGCCTCCAATTGTTCTGAAGCCTAATCGGCGACGCCAACCTGCATGCCGCCGTCGATAACAATCTGCGACCCGGTGACAAAGCTCGACGCCGGCGAGGCAAGAAACAGCGCCAGGCCCTTCATCTCTTCGGTCGAGGCAACACGGTGCAGCGGCACCACTTTGGAGAACCCTTCCTGCACTTCCTTGGTGTGCACGTGGCCGCCGCCGATATTGGTGATGAACGGCCCGGGCGCGATGGCGTTGACGAGAATATTGTATTTAGCGAGCTCCAGCGCCGCATTGCGCATCAGATGCGCCGCAGCGGCTTTCGCGGCCATATAGGCGGCGCCGATCGCACCCTCGATAACAAGGGCGGCGACCGAGGTCGTGACAATGATGCGCCCCGACTTGCGCGGCTTCATGTGTTTTGCCGCCGCCTTGATGGTGGTGAAGACAGAATTGAGATTGGTGTCGATGACGTGGTCCCACCGCTCATCGGTGTAATGTTCGATCGCTGCGTCCGGCGGACGCGTCTTGCGATCGAAGGTGATAAATCCCGGCCCCGGATCGATGCCGGCGTTGGCGAAAGTCACGTCGAGGCGGCCGTATTTCGCCGCGACTTCGTCGAAGGCGCGATGCACGGCGGCGCGGTCGGTGACATCGACCACCTTGCCATCGACGTCGTAGCCGAGCTTTTTGAGCCGGCTGACCTCGCGGTCGATGCCGGCGGGATCGATATCGAGCATGGTGACGCGCGCGCCGTTCTCGGCAAGCACTTCGACGAAACACAAGCCAAGGCCGCTGGCACCGCCGGTGACGATTGCACCGTAGCCCTCGACCTTAAACATCTCCGCGGCTTTCATCAGTTCCCTCCCGTTTTAGTTTTGTGATTGCGTTATTTTGCAGCGCTGCCAATCGCCCGCCGATTTTTCCGGCCCTGACAACGCTCGTCGCTGATGCTTTGGTCTATGGTAACTACGCCCGCCCGGTTTGCTTCCGCGCCGCTTCAAGGTGCCCGTAGCTCTGCACCGGCGCGCACATCAGGAAGCGATAGCCTTCCTTGACGACACGCTCGACATTGCCTTGCTCGACATGCGGGTGGCCGACAACGACATTGTGCTTCTTGCAGGTGTCGACCACGCGCTTCATCCATTCCAGCACGGTCTTGTGCTCGTATTGCCGCGGATAGCCGAGCTCCTGCGACAGGTCGCCTTCGCCGATCAGGATGGCGCCGACGCCCGGCACGTTCTTCAGAATGTCGTCGAGATTTTCCACGCCGCGCGTGTCTTCGATTTGCAGGATGCAGAAAATCTCGCCTTGCGGATTAAGCGGCCAGACGTCGGCCTTCTGGTAATATTCCTGCTGGGTGAGGCCCCAATAACGCGCCGCCGTGGTCGGACCGTCGCCGCGGATGCCGGCGGGATGGAAGAACGACGCGTCGCTCAGCCTCGGATAACGGCAGGCGCCGACCGCATTGGCCGCCTCCTCGACCGTTGAGATGTGCGGAAACACCACGCCGTAACAGCCGAGGTCGAGCGCCTGCTTGGCCTGCCATTGCGCCATCTCGACGCCGTTGACCGGCACGCGCGCCATCGGCGTCACGCCGGGAACGACGCTCCCGGCTTTGGCGATCTGCGCGCGGTTGAGCATGTATTGCAGGCAATCGCGGAGCAGCCGTCCGTCCCACGGCTGATGCTCCATCTCGAACACGCAGCCGTCGAATTTCGACGCGCTGATCATCACCGCGCCGTTGACCTCCGCAGGAGAGAAGCAGGTCAGCGCATGCTGGCCGGCTTCGAGCGCGCGGATGATGCCGTTCAATCGCGGTAAAGTGGCCATTCCCCAATTCCCTCTGCAAAGCGAACCACTATCTTAGACCCTGCAGCCACAGTCGTCATGCCCGGCCATAGCCGTTCGAAGAACGGCGTCGCTTCGCTCGCCTATGTGCCGGGCATCCACGTCTCATTACAACGGTGCCAGCCAAGACGTGGATGGCCGGGACAAGCCCGGCCATGACGCGTCGTGGTACAGTTTGACAATGCTGTCGCGCACCCTAGCATCGAATCTCGAAAACAGAATGGCGATTTGAACATGATCATTGACTGCCACGGCCATTACACCACCGAGCCGAAGGATTTGCATCGGTTCCGCAAGGAGCAGACGGCGGCCGCCAACGCCGCGGAAAAAACCGCGATGCCGTCGCGGGCTTCGCTGAAAATATCCGACGACGAAATCCGCGAAAGCATCGAGCAGAACCAGCTCAAGCTGCAGCGCGAGCGCGGCACCGATCTGACGATTTTCTCGCCGCGCGCCTCCGGCATGGGGCATCACGTCGGCGACGAGAGCGTCAGCCTCGAATGGTCGCAGATCTGCAACGATCTTATTGCGCGGGTCTGCACGCTGTTTCCGCAGAATTTTATCGGCGTGTGCCAATTGCCGCAGTCGCTGGGCGTACCGCCGAAAAACTCCGCGGCCGAGCTCGAGCGCGCCGTCAAGGAGCTGGGTTTCGTCGGCTGCAACCTTAATCCCGATCCTTCGGGCGGCTATTTCAACTCACCGCCGCTCACCGACAAGTCGTGGTATCCGCTCTACGAGAAGATTGTCGAGCTCGACGTGCCGGCGATGATCCACGTCTCCGGCTGCTGCAATCCGGCGATGCACACCACCGGCTCGTATTATTTGAACGCCGACACCATGGCGTTCATGCAGCTCATCCTGTCCGACCTGTTCAAGGACTTCCCGACACTGCGGCTGATCATCCCGCATGGCGGCGGCGCCGTGCCATTTCATTGGGGACGCTTCCGCGGCCTTGCGCTCAACAACGGACGGCCCGAACTCGACGAGATCATCAAGAACAATATCTTTTTCGACACCTGCGTTTATCACCAGCCGGGCATCAATCTGCTCGCCGAAGTGGTGCCCATCGACAATATCCTGTTCGCCTCGGAGATGGTTGGGGCAGTCAAGGGCGTCGACCCGAGAACCGGCTTCAATTTCGACGACACCAAGCGCTACGTCGACGCCTCGCCGCGGCTCGACGACGCCGGCCGCCGCAAGATTTTCGAGGGCAACGCGCGCAGGGTTTATCCGCGCCTTAAGGCCAAAGCGCCGGCGAAGGCCGCGGTGTAATAGTCGCCTTGAGCCGGCCGACACTTGACCCCCACCTTAATCCTCCCCCTTTCAGGGGGAGGAAACAATTGACCACGCGTTTTCTCTCCCCTTGCAAGGGGGAGGGTCAGGGTGGGGGTCGGTTATAGTTCGCACCACCTAGGATTTCATCGCAGTGGCCAAAGCGCACCGCAAACCGTCACAGGAAAAATCGCATGTCGTGCGGTTCGGCCCCCGTGAGATCGAGACGCTTGGCTTGGACCAGGGGTTCTGGACCGATCTCTATCACCGCTTGATGACCGTTTACTGGCCGGTGTTTTTCGGTTCGGCGGCGCTGATCTTTGTTCTCCTCAACGCGATCTTCGCGCTGTTCTATTCGTTCGGCAATCAGCCGATCGCCAACGTCACCGGCGAGCGCTATCTCGATCTGTTTTATTTCTCGATCGAGACGCTGGCGACCGTCGGCTACGGCGATATGCATCCGCAGACCGAGTATGGACACCTCATCGCCACCATCGAGATTTTCACCGGCATGTGCTTTCTCGCCGTGCTGACCGGCCTCGTATTCGCGCGCTTTTCCCGCCCGCGCGCGCGTTTCGTGTTCGCGACCCATGCCGTGGTGACCACCCATGAAGGGCGCCCGACGCTGATGGTCCGCACCGCCAACGCCAGGCACAACACCATTTCGCGCGCCACCGCGCGGCTGTGGCTCATCCGCGCCGAGCGAACCAAGGAAGGCGATCAACTGCGCCGCTTTTACGAATTGAAACTCGAACGCAGCGAACACCCGATGTTCGTGCTGAGCTGGATGCTGTTTCACTATATCGACAAGGACAGCCCGCTGCATGGCGTGACCGAATCCGAGCTTGCCGACGGCGATGCCCTGTTCGTGCTCAATGTCAGCGGCCTCGACGACAGTTCGGCACAGCAGCTTTATGCCCGCCACATCTATGCGTCGCGCGACGTGCACTGGCACCATCGCTACGTCGATATCACCAGCGTTTCCCCGCAGGGCCGTTTCCTGCTGGATTACCGGAAGTTCAACGACACTATTCCTGAGAAGCTAAGCCGCGAAGCCCGTATCGCGCCGTGAGTTTTTAGTCTCACATGCGCTTTCGGTATCACTTGTGTGCCTTCTTGTTTTCGCTTGCTGCGCCGCCATTTCGTGCGGCAGAGATTTATTGAGTTAGGCCAAAGGGTTTACCGAGGGGTCCGACCATGTCCATCCGTCCGGTGAAACGCATCGTTTCGTCGAAACCGACCATCGAGGGCGCCGGCGTCCACCTGCGCCGGGCTTTCGGCTTTGGCGATACCACCGAATTCGATCCGTTTCTGCTGCTCGACGATTTCCGCAACGACCGCCCGGAAGAGTATCGCGCCGGCTTTCCCTGGCATCCGCACCGCGGCATTGAAACCATCACCTACGTGCTGGCGGGGGCCGTCGAACACGGCGACAGCCTCGGCAATCGCGGCAGTCTTGGCACCGGCGACGTGCAATGGATGACGGCGGGCCGCGGCATCATGCATCAGGAAATGCCCCAAGGCGACACGCAGGGCCGCATGCACGGCTTCCAGCTTTGGTCGAACCTGCCGTCATCGCTGAAGATGACGGCGCCGCGCTATCAGGACATCAAGGCCGGCGAGATTCCAGAACTCGTCGATGACGACGGTACCCGCGTGCGCATCGTCTGCGGCGATTTCTGGGGCAAGCGCGGCCCAGTCGAAGGCGTCGCCTCAGATCCGCGCTATCTCGACGTCACGGTGCCGCCCGGAAAACGCAAAACGCTGGCCGTCGAACTCGAGCGGCACGCTTTCGCTTACGTGTTCGAAGGCTCCGGCAATTTTCGTGCAGCCTCGCAGCCGTTCGGCGTGCTGACCGAGAAGACCGACGGCGCCAACGAGATTTTGGTCCGCGAACAAACCGGCGATCGTTCGCTCGTCCTGTTCGATTCCGGCGAAGAAGTGACTGTTCAGGCCGGCGATCAAGGCATCCGCTTTCTGCTGGTGTCGGGCAAGCCGATCGAGGAGCCGGTCGCCTGGTACGGCCCGATTGTCATGAACACCCAGGCCGAGCTTCAGCAAGCGGTCGCCGAGCTGCGCGGCGGGACATTCATCAAATAATTTTGGGCCGCCACTTGCTTTGACCGCCGTTCGCCGTATCCCTACGCGGCATGAACAAAGTCCTGGTTATCGACCAAAACGCCGCGATCTATCGCGACCGGCTGCAGGCGGAATTCCCGGCGCTGCAAATTGTGGCGGATGGCGACGGCAAGAACCTGCCACAAGACCTCTCCGACATCGAGGTCTTCATCTCCTTCGCCATGGGATTGCCGCAAGATTTCTACCGTCGCGCGAGCGGACTGAAATGGCTGCAGTGCCTCGCGACCGGCGTCGACCACGTGTTGCGCCAACCAGACCTCGGCCCCGCTGTTGTCTTGACCAGCGGCCGCGGCGTCCACGGCGCGCCGATGCGCGAAACCGTGCTTTATCTGATGCAGGGCATAAGCCGCAACGTCGCGCGGCTCGTCGAGGACAACAAGGCGCACATCTGGGAACGCCGGTTCTACAGCTTATTGTATGGCCGGACCGCGGTCGTGGTCGGGATCGGTGTCGTCGGCATTGCCATCGGCCAGCTCCTGAAAGCCTTCGGCATGCGCGTCATCGGCGTGACGCGCACGCCGCGCCAGGCCGAAGGCTTCGACGACATGCTGCCGATGGCGCAACTGAATGCCGCCGCGGCGCGCGCCGATTTTCTGATCAACGTCCTCCCGGCAACGGCGGAGAATGCGCGCGTTTTCGGTCGCGAACTTTTCGCCGCCATGAAGCCTTCCGCCTATTACATCAATGCCGGCCGCGGACAGACGACCGACGAAGCTGCCCTGGTCGAAGCGTTGCAGGGACGCCGCATCGCCGGCGCCGGACTCGATGTCTTTCAGACCGAGCCGCTGCCGGCCGGCAGCCCGTTATGGGAGCTGCCGAATGTTTTCATCACTCCGCATCTCGGCGGTTACACCTCCGACTATGAGGATCTGATCATGCCGCTGATCACGGAAAACCTGCGGCTTTATCTCGCCGGCCGGCACAGCGAGATGCAAAATATCGTCAAGCGCTGAGGAGCCAAGCGTTTACGCGTGCAACGACCGGCTAATCCCACGGCAGCACGACAATGCGGCCGACAAGATCGCCTGAGCTTGCGAGCAGATCGTGCGCTTCGCCGACACGCGCCAGCGGAAAGCGGGCGGCGATCCGGGTGTCGATGCGGCGCTCGCCAAGGAGCTTTAGCACCGCCAGCATATCGTTCATGCGCGCGCCGCGAATGCCGAGCAGGTTGAGTTCCAGCCGGATCATATCGCTTGCGGTGAACGGCATCGGCTCGCGGCCCTGCTCGCTCGTGACCACAAGGCTGCCGCCCAGCCGCATCACGCTGCCAAGAAGCCGCAGCATGTCCGGGCTGCCGGTGTAATCGACCGCGTGATCGACGCCTTCTCCGCCAGTCAAGGCCAGCACCTCGCCGCGGGCATGTTCGGTGTCCGCGGTCACAACGGCCGCGTCAGCGCCGAGTTCGCGCAAGACCATGGCCTTGGCGGCGTGGCGGGTCGCCGCGATCACGCGCGCGCCGGTGAGCTTGCACAATTGCAGCGTCGCCTGGCCCATGCCGCCGGAGGCGCCGGCGATCAGCACGGTGTCGCCGAGCCGCACACGCAAGCGGTCGTGCACCACGCGGTGCGACGACGAGAACGGCCATAGCGCGACGCCGGCCTGCTCGTAGTTGATACCGTCCGGCAGCGGCAGCCACATGCGCTCGGCGCGCACCAGATATTGCGCGTAGGAGCCGAACGCCTGATGGCCCGGAATGGCGAGATTGCGCGACAGATTGCCGAGCCCGCGCGCGGTTTCGACGCCATCCGGGTCCTCGGGATGAGTGACGCCGATGACGCGATCGCCCGGACGGAATTTTTTGGCCGCCGTGCCGACGGCGACAACTTCGCCGGCGGCTTCGCGGCCCAATTGCTGCGGCAGCGGGAACGGCGCCCGCCCGGGGAGCTGATAGCGGGCGAGATCGCCGGCCCGATATTTGACGTCCCAGCGCGACACCGAGCCGGCGAAATTCTTGACCAGCACATCGCGGTCTCCGAGCGGCGGCAGGTCGTATTCGCCGTAAATCAGTTTCTCTGGGCCGCCATACTCGAACAGGCGGGCGGCAAAAGTTTTGGTCGGTAGGGTCATTGCGGGATGGTGCTTCTATTCCGGCGGCGTGCCGTTCAACGCCAAGACTTCGCCGGCAAGATAAAGCGACCCGGTGATAATGACACGCGGCGCCGGCACGAGCCCGAGATCGGCGGCGGCGGCGAGCGCGCTGCCGATATCCTCGCGCGCAATCGCCGGAATGCCGATGCCGCGGGCGATATCGGCAAGCTCTGCCGCAGGCACCGCCTTGTCATTCCTAATCGGCACGGTGATGACGTGGCGCGCAAGACCGGCAAAATTCCGCAAAAAACCTTCGCAGTCCTTGCTCGACAGCATGCCGACAATCATCACCACCGGCCGTGAAACGCGCTCTTCGAGATCCGCCAGCGCAGCGGCAACAGCGCGGCCGCCATCGGCATTGTGGCCGCCGTCGAGCCAGAGCTCGCNTTCGGGCGGCAAGGCGGCGGCGAGCCGGCCGGTTGAGAGACGCTGCATGCGCGCCGGCCACTCGACGGAAACTATGCCGGCTTCGAACGCCGGCGCCGGTATTTGTAATCCAGCGGCGCGGAGCGCCGCAATCGCGAGACCGGCATTCTCGAATTGATGGCGGCCGTAAAGTTTCGGCGCCGGCAGGTCGAGCAGTCCGTCGCTGTCCTGATAAACCAAACGGCCGCGTTCTTCGGTCGCCGTCCAATCCTCGCCGGCAATGACCAGCGGCGCCTTGACGCGCGCGGCCTGCCGCTCGATGACGGCGAGCGCCTCGCGCACCTGCGAGGCCACCGCCGCCGGCACGCCGCTCTTGAGAATGCCGGCCTTCTCGGCGGCGATTTCCGCAATTGTATCGCCCAGAAAGTCGCGGTGATCGAGCGACACTCGCGTGATCGCGCTTGCCAGCGGACGCTCGACGATGTTGGTGGCGTCGAGGCGTCCGCCAAGCCCGACTTCGAGCAACAGCACGTCGGCCGGATGGCGCGAGAACAAAAGAAAAGCCGCCGCCGTCTCGATTTCAAATACCGTGATCGGATGTTCGCCATTGGCGCTTTCGCATTCGGCCAGCGCGGCGGAAAGTTCGTCGTCTGCGACGAGCTTGCCGCCGCCGGCGCCGCCGATACGGAACCGCTCGTTGAGCCGCACTAAATTCGGCGAGGTATAGACATGCACGTGCTGCCGCGCGGCTTCGAGGATGGCGCGCATGAACGCGACGGTCGAGCCCTTGCCGTTGGTGCCGGCGACATGAATGACCGGCGGCAAATGCCGCTCGGGATGGCCGAGCGCCGCCAGCAGCCGTTCAATGCGGCCGAGCGATAGATCGATGCCCTTCGGATGAAGCGCCAACAGCCGCGTCTGCAGATCGGCCAGCGCGGCTTTCGCCGAACGCGCCGTGTTCACGCCGGCGCCGGCAGGCTGAGGCTCGGTGCCCCTCCGTTCGCGGGTACCTTCAGCAACACCCGGCAAAGCCGCGCAATGGTTGAGCGCAGCGCGTGACGGCTGACCACCATGTCGACCATGCCGTGGTCGCGGAGATATTCGGCTTTTTGAAAACCGTCCGGCAATTTCTCGCGGATGGTTTGTTCGATGACCCGCGGACCGGCAAATCCGATCAACGCGCCGGGCTCGGCGATGTGAACGTCGCCGAGCATCGCGTAAGAGGCGGTAACGCCGCCGGTGGTCGGATTGGTGAGGACGACGATATAGGGCTTTCGGGTATCCCGCAGCCGCTGCACGGCGATGGTGGTGCGCGGCATTTGCATGAGCGAGAGAATGCCCTCCTGCATCCGCGCGCCGCCCGAAGCGGCAAACAACACAAACGGACAAGCCTTCTCCACCGCGGTGTCGAGGCCCTTGATGATGGCATCGCCGGCCGCCATGCCGAGCGAACCGCCCATGAAGTCGAAGTCCTGCACGGCGATCACCATCGCCACGCCGTCGAGCCGGCCGTAACCCAATTTCACCGCATCATGGAGTCCGGTCTTGGCACGCGCGTCCTTGAGCCGATCGGCGTAGCGCCGCTCGTCGCGGAAGCGCAGCGGATCGGTCGGCACTTCCGGGAGCTGGATGTCGATCCAGGTCTGGTTGTCGAACATCGATTTAAGCCGTGCCCCGGCTGACATGCGCATGTGATAGTTCGAGCCGGGAATGACGAATTGATTGGCCTCCACGTCTTTGTAGAACACAAGCTGACCGGTCTCCGGACATTTGATCCAGAGATTCTCCGGCACCTCGCGCCGGAGCATGCCGCGGATTTTCGGCCGCACTACGTTTGAGATCCAATTCATCGATTCTGTTTCGGCAGCTTGAAATTCCAATAGTGTGGCGGTTCAGAAGTCCGCATCATTTTTGCCGGCACCTTATCATGCGGACTTCTGAACCAAAGCCACGCTGGATTATTACGTTTGCTACTGTCCCTTTGATTCCGAAGTTCGCACATGGGAGCGCCGATTGGTTATGCGAACTTCGGAATCGGCACACTAGCGTCCCGCGTTGGCCACGTTCCTATATCGTATTTCGGCGGCAATGAGCAGCATTTCCGCCACTTCTTCGCAGTCCGAAGCTGGAACGGCAGGCAGAGTTTGTTATTCTCTCACACATGACTTCTTGCGCATTTAGATAGGGCGCGTTCGGCGCCGTCCAAGCACTTGAACCGCCACACCAGACAAAGGGTTTACATATGCGCACAGCGCGTTTGATCGTCGCCGCGGCGTTAATCGCGTTGCTTGCCGGTTGCGGGCAGGGGCCGAAGGGCGATGCGGGGCCGCCCGGTCCGCAAGGCCCCAAAGGCGACACCGGCGCCGCCGGCCCGACCGGGCCGGTCGGCCCGCCCGGTCCTCCGGGACCGCAGGGCGAACAAGGACCGCCCAGCCCGACCGTCCGTGTCGTCCGCAAAGATTGCCTGGGCGGCGGCGGCTGCTCGGCGACCTGCCGCGGCGACGAAATCCTGGTCAGCGCCTATTGCGGGCCTTCGCGCAATCCCGCGACGTTTGTCGGTGAACGCGGTGTCTCCTGCGGCGTAGAGGCCAACGCGGCCAACGTTCCGCTGGTCGCGATCTGCGTCGCCTCCCCTCAATAAAGGTGTGGCCGCAACGGGAACGCTGGCGGCACTTTTCCTTTGCTTGCCGATATCTGGTCCAGGCCATCGCAGTTCGATCTTTCCTGCGGCGGAACGTTGACGCCGGGCGGGAACTTCTTGGGCCGCGCTAAAGCCTCGGCGCCGGCTAAATTTTGCCGCCCTGCCCGGTAGAGTCCGCCCCGCGAGGCCACGCGGAACTCTGCCGCCTTAGCCTTATTGGTAAGCGTCGGGTAACGCCGCCTGCCCATGATCCATAAGGCGGCGGTAACGCCGCTACAGCTAGAACGGGGCGACTGGAAAGGATCCTATGAAAAGAGCGTCGGCCGGATGGATCGCTCTGAGCCTGCTGCTGTCGGCATCTTACGCGACGGCGGCCGATCTTTCCGTGGCGCCGCTTTACAAGGCGCCGCCCGCGTCGGCTCCGGCTTACGACTGGAGCGGGTTCTATGCCGGCATCAACGGCGGCGGCGGCTGGGGCCATTCCTGGTGGAACGCCAACGCGACCGGATTTCCGGTTTCAGGCGGACAGGTCGGCGGCACCGCCGGTTACAATTGGCAGCTCGGCGGCGTCGTGCTGGGCGTCGAAAGCGATCTCGACTGGTCCGGTTTCAAAGGGAGCGCCACGACGCCCGGCTGTCTCACGGGTTGCAGCACCAGCGACAGCTGGCTCTCAACGGTGCGCGGCCGTGTCGGCTATTCGTTCGGACGCGTGATGCCCTATGTGACCGGCGGTCTCGCGGTCGGCGATATCCGCGCGGCAGCGCCGGGCTTTGCCGGCGGTGATGCCACCAATCCCGGATGGGCCGCCGGCGGCGGTATCGAGTTCGCCCTGCCCGGCAACTGGACGGCCAAGGCGGAGTACCTTCACGTCGGCCTCGGCCACTTCGACTGCACCGGGTGCAGTGCTTTGCCGCCCGACAACGTTTCGCTCCAGGAAAACGTATTTCGCGCCGGCGTGAATTATCACTTCGGCTGGAGCAAATAGGCGGTTTTAGCCTTTCTTTAAGTGGCATCTGCGCGGGCCTCCTCCGGGCGCGGCGACACCTGGCGTTAAGCATTCGCGGCAAAGTCTCTAATTTGAAGGAACCCGGAAACCGGCCCGCAGGTCTGCTGCTGGTAATTACACCTACGCAGCTTGCCAGTCCGGCATTCGGGGATCGGACATTCGGGGGGCGTAAGTGCCGACGGTCGCCACGTCACATTTCGTCATCGATTTACACACATTGTTTGTCGTGACCATCTTCATTTCGGCCACGGCGGGACTGCTGCTGCTGTTCGCCTGGATGCAGAATCGCCGGACCACGGCGCTCGCCTTGTGGGGCATCGGCTACCTTCTCGGCGCGGCCGCCGCCGCGATGCTGGCCGCTCCGGCGCTTCTCCCCAACGCCATGGGGCTTTGCGTCGGCAATGCGCTCCTGTGCACCGCATACGCAATCATGTGGGCCGGCGCGCGCTCGTTCGAAGGTCGGCGCGTTCCACTCCTTCTTGTCGCCGCAGGCCCGATCATCTGGATCGTAGCGTTTCAGTTCGACACTTTCTCGCACCCGGCGCCGGCCTGCATTGAACTCGTGTCCGGCATTCTCGCGGTCTACGCGTTGTTGGCCGCCCGCGAAATTTGGCACGCCAAGGATCGCGAGCTGATCTCACGCTGGCCGACATTGGCGATGGTGCTCATCCATGCCGGATTTTTGCTGACGCGCATACCGTTCGCCGATGTGCTGACGCTTTCCGCCNCTACCGGCCATCCGCAAAGCGCGTTTGTTCCGGTGATCGCCTTCCAGGCCCTGTTCGTCACGCTCTGTTTGCCCTTCCTGCGCGTCGCCATGTCGAAGGAACGCGCCGAGCTCGAGCAGCGTAAAGCGGCGCTGACCGATCCGCTGACCGGCATCGCCAATCGCCGCGCCTTCTTCGAGCGCGGCGTGCCATTGCTGACCTGGGCGCAGGACGACCGCCGTTCCGCCGCGCTGTTGCTGTTCGACCTCGACCGTTTCAAGGAGGTCAACGATACCGCCGGCCATCAGGGCGGCGATCGCGTGCTCAAAGCCTTTTGCAATCTGGTCGGTGCCGCCATCGGGCCGCGCGATCTGTTCGGCCGACTGGGCGGCGAAGAATTCGGCTGCCTGCTGGCGGACGCCAGCATGGCGCAAGCGCTGCAATTTGCCGAACGGCTGCGCGGCGCGTTCGCCGCGCTTCACATGCCGGGCATCGAAGCCCACCCAACCGTCAGCGTCGGCGTCGCCATGGCCGGCGAGGCCGGCCGCACCTTGCCGGCGCTGCTGGCAACCGCCGACCGCGCGCTCTACCGCGCCAAGGCCGAAGGGCGCAACCGCGTCGCCCGCGCGCCGCTGGTGGTCATCGACGCCGGCGAAGGCGAGACCTCGCGGCGGAACCGCGACCGCGCCGCGACGCTCGTTCCCGCCGTCGGCTGATCGCCGTCTACCCCATTCGGCGCG
>JGI12635J15846_10002241_pt1 | contig 16943 bp, 12 predicted proteins | sample BlaSpr_A8_OM2_M2_FD_15846 | JGI IMG/M metagenome (IMG submission 15846) | reverse complement strand
GAACTATGCCGAGCCAGTCAACTCGGACAAAGCCATCTACAACGGCGCCATCCCCGGAATGTTGCACGTGCTCGATCCGCACTCGAATTTCTTCGATCCTAAGTCATACGCGCTTCTGCGCGAAGACCAGCGCGGCAAATACTACGGCGTAGGCATGACCGTAGGCCCTCGCAATAACAAAGTCATCGTTATCGCGCCCTTCGTCGGGACGCCCGCTTACAGGGCCGGAATCCGCCCAGGCGACATCATCATCGCGGTCGACGGAAAACCCACCGACAACATGAATACTGGCGATGTCGCCGACATGCTGAAGGGACCGAAAGGTACGACGGTCCACATCACCATCCTGCGCGAAGGTGCCGATAAGCCTCTCGAGTTCGCCGTGGTTCGCGACGAGATTCCGCGGTACAGCGTTGATCTGCACTTCATGATCAAGCCTGGGATCGGGTACATGCACGTCAGTGGCTTCAACGAGACCACTGAAAAAGAAGTCGCCGACGCCCTCGATCAGATGGGGGATCTCAAAGGTCTGATACTCGATCTTCGACAAAATCCCGGCGGCTTGCTTAACGAAGGCGTTGGCGTGGCCGACAAGTTCCTGCGCAAAGGACAACTCATCGTTTCCCATCACGGGCGGTCTTCTCCTGAGAAGCGATACACTGCAACCCATGGAAACGGCGGCAAGGAATATCCGTTAGTTGTGTTGGTGAATCGCGGCACTGCTTCAGCAGCTGAAATCGTTGCTGGGTCGATTCAAGACCATGATCGCGGCCTGATCGCGGGCGAAACGACGTTCGGCAAAGGATTAGTGCAGACCGTATTCCCGCTTGCTGAAAATACCGGACTTGCTCTCACCACCGCCAAGTACTACACCCCCAGCGGCCGTCTGATTCAGCGCGACTACACCAATGTCTCGCTTTACGACTACTACTTTGACCGCGACACCGACAACACCACCAACCATGAAGTGAAGCTCACGGATAGTGGCCGAACGGTTTACGGCGGCGGCGGCATTACCCCTGATGTGAAGATTGATCCTGTGAAGAGCAATCACTTTCAGGATGTGGCACTTCAGCATTACGCCTTTTTCAACTTCGCTAAACACTATGTCGTCGGACATCACCCGACCAAGACTTTCGAAGTTGACGACGCCACCATGCAGGAGTTCCACAAGTTCCTCGATGAGGAAAAGGTTCCTTACACCGAAGCGGACTTGGTCCAGAACAACGACTGGATTCGCTCCAACATCAAGAGCGAGATTTTTATCGATGAATTCGGCCAGGAAGAAGGCTTGAAAGTACGCGCCGAAAACGACCCCGAAATTGTCAAGGGACTCGAATTGCTGCCTCAGGCGAAGCAGCTTGCCGAGAATGCCAGAAAGACCATAGCCGAGCGCAGCAGCACCGGTGCTCTGAACCGCTAATTTGTATCCGCAACCTTGTGTTAAGGCCCGAGAGATTCGGGCCTTTCGTTTTTGGCGCGGAATTGCTTCGATTGGACCGGGATCGAATGGGAAGGGCACGACTCAGTCGTGCCGTAACAGCACCGCAACCGGCTTTCGGCACGGCTGAAGGCCGTGCCCTTCCCGAAAGCCGCTTAGACGCGGGCTCCACAACAAGCTGGCGTACCGCTAGGGTATGATTCTGACGGGACGACGCCTGTCGCTAACATTACGCTGAGGGCTGAGTGCTGAATGCTGAGTGCTGAATGCTAACCAACTCCCTCTGGATCCTCCCCGCCGTCCTCGCCCTCATCGCCGGATACACCGATTGGCGCTCCCGCCGCATCCCTAACTGGTTGACAATGCCGGGCTTCCTTCTCGGCATCCTCACCAACACTCTGGTTGGCGGATGGGCTGGCACCAAAGATTCCCTTCTAGGGGCTGGTCTCGGGCTGGCGCTGCTGCTACCCTTCGTAGTTATCAGGGCCCTCGGCGCCGGGGACTGGAAGCTGGTCGGTACTTTAGGCGCTTTTCTCGGACCGCGTCCGTTGATGCTCGTGCTGATTGTTACAATCCTGGTAAACGGAGTGATGGCCGTAGCCATGATCGTGTGGAAAAAACGCGTGGCAGAAACGGCGCGGAATTTCATGCGCATGCTTGCAGCATTTGCGACAATGCACCTTCCGGGCCGCGATCTTACTCTGGACAACCCAGACGCCGTCAAAGTGCCCTTCGGAATCGCCGTCGCAGTTGCAATGGTTCTCTATACTCTAAGCAGAATCTGGGTGCGCGGATAATGGACATGCGGTCTTACCTTAGAAAACTCGTCCGAGGGACCAGCGGCCAGGAAATCATCGAGGCCGCGATCGTGATTCCGCTGCTCTTCATGATTCTTCTTGGCATTTATTGGTTTGGCCGCGCTTTCAATATTTACGGGACCATCAACCACGCGGCGAGAGAGGGGGCGAGGGTGGGCATACAGACCTGCGCAAGCTGCCCTCAGCTTTTACCAGGCGCCTTGAAAACTCAGGTAGCGGCAGCGGTGACCCAAGCGCTTCAGGCGTCCCATCTCGATCCGAGTAAAGCTCTGAACTCTCCTGTGACACCTGCTGCTGTCGCTTGCCCCGGGTCCGGTGGTGGTTGCAGTAATGTCCCCTTGAACGGTGGTCCCGGAAAGGTGCACTTTTGCCAATCGGTCCAATTGAACGCGGGCAGCCCTGACCCGCCCGTCTGTGGAGTAATCGTGAGCTTTCAATATCCATACCAGTTTTGGTTTCCCTTTACCTCTCTCAATAGTGTTTCGCTCAAGACCAGTGTGCAGGCGAATGGAGAAGAATAGGATTGAGCCTTTTCGCGGACCAGCACGCAAACGCAGGCTGACCAATCTTGGTGGCAGCGAAGGCGCTCAGCTGGTCGAGCTCGCAGTTATTCTTCCGTTGCTGATGGTAATTATTGTGGGAATTTTCGATTTCAGCCAAGCCTTCAACCTAAAACAAAGACTTGGCAATGCGGCGTTCCAAGGCGCGCGTGTGGGGTCGAGCGAGCCAAGTGCAGATCTAAGCCAGGCTGCTCCAACTTCGGTCACCGCCATTCGCGACGTTGTCGATACATATCTTAGGAGAGCGGACATCAGTGATTGCGCCTTGAACACTGCCGTCCCTGCTAGCGGGCCGCCGCTGACGTGGACTTATACAGTTGCTTGCACAAGCGGAACCTTCACGTTGACCATACAGCGCGACGACGCGTTTCCGATGACGGTGAGCTCCGTGACAGAGTATGTAGTCTATACGCGGGTCAAGATTAGCTATCCCTATCAGTGGACGTTTAACAGAGTAATCGGCTTGGTGGTTCCTGGCGCCAGTTATGCCGGAGTATCGCAGCTGACGACCGTTGCGATCATGCCGAACCAGGATTGAGGTTGCTATGGCTCAAAATAAAATTCTTGTTCAAGGCAGACGCGGCGAGCGTGGCCAAACCATCGCTTTGGTGGCCGTTAGCATTCTGAGCCTATTGGCAATGGCGTCGCTTGCGGTCGACCTAGTAACGCTATACGTGGCGAAGGGCCAGATTCAGCACGCTGCCGATGCTGCAGCCTTGGCAGGCGCAAAGGCTTTTGTCGACTCCGGCCTCACCAGCAATAGTCCTCCCAGCGCGACTCTGCAAACTCTGGCGACGAATATGGCGAACCAATATATAAACACCTCCTTGCCCAATAATCTCGTCGCTGGGATAGTTCCGGCATTGGCCTCCGGTTCCCCGCAGATTTTCCTTACCAACAATGGAGGCGACGGTAATCCCTATCTAACGGTCACTCTGACACAGACGACTTTGCCAACTTTCTTTGCTCGAATTTGGGGGGTACGATTTGCCTCGGTCAGTGCGACTGCATCTGCCGAAGCCTACAATCCCTCGAAGTGGCAGACGACTACAAATGTTTCCGTCGCGCCAATGTGCGTGAAGCCAATACTAGTCTCGAATAAGGATCCAAACCACCCCGGAAGTCGCTTCGTGGATCCAGCCACTGGGGCTGTTGTAAATGGCGATGAGCTCGGCGAACAGATCACGTTCAGAGCGACAGTAAGATGTAATCCTGGGCCTTGTACCCCTCCCCACACCGCGGGACCCGGAAAGTATCTTCCTGCTCAGGTGTCGTTTAGCGCTGCGAACAGCTTCTGCCCAAATGCGGCGTCAAGCCCAAGTTGTAATTCTGTCGCCGCGCCCTATCAGCAGAGCGTCCAGTGCTGCGACGGGACCGCTTACGCCTGCGGCGGCACGACCTCCAACGCCACCGTTGACACGACCACGTCTGGCATTCCTACGGCCACGCTGGAGGGGCTGCAATGTGCAATTCACGCCTCTGGCAATGGATTGTTGCAGGGTCAGGACGCGATCGATGTCTCGGATTTCACGTCGAATACCGGACCGATGCAGATAACTCCCGCGACCGAACCTTCTGGTGTATCCGCAGGGTCATACGTGAACACCAGCAATTCGATAATGACTTTTCCCATCTTCGAACCTAATCCGAATAACAATCTACCCGCCGTTACTGTCGTCGGGTTCTTGCAGATGTTCGTCAAACAAACCGGCCCCCCTCCCCCTGGTGCCGATTTCGATGGCTACATCGTTAATGTTGTAGGGTGCAGTAATGCAAATCCATCGTCTGCGGTTTCAGGCGGAGGCATTTCTCCAGTGCCCGTCCGCCTAATCACCCCTCCATAAACGAAGCCTGCTTGCTTCTCCTACTCCCCTGCGGTACTCTTATTTCGCTCTCGCGGCTCTCCCTTCCTTCTTTCCTCACACCTGAATTTTCGGACAATTGCTGCATTGTGTGTGCAAAATGACGTGGTGTTGGCTAAGGCCATACAATATATGGTGTTTTACTACTTGACCCAGGCGTAATTTCACCGTTACAGTAGGTGCAATCCATGCCTCTTCGGACTTCCGAATGGTTCAGAGTTCAGAGAAATGTTCGGAGAAACGGTTCGAGAACGATGGTAGGGACCACAGCAGTAAACAGCGTGCTTTGGGTTTCTCCCGATCAAGTAGTGAGCATCGCGCCCCAGCCAGCGCGGGCCTTGAACATGCGACATCTTTATCTATCTTGTCATCTTGAGCGGAGGGAGCGGACTCGCATGCGAGTTCGCTCCCGCAGTCGAAAGACCTGCTGTTGCCCGCACTATTTGCGCCGTTGTCCTGACGCGTTTTGTTGGTGGCCAGGAAAAACAGATCTCTCGACTTCATGAGATCGTCCGCGGACGATCTCACTTCGTCGAGATGACAATGATGGAACCAAGGAGTACGAAGTGCTCAAACTAAAACGGCTTCAAATTATCGGCTTCAAATCATTCTGCGATCGCACCGAACTCAAGTTCCACGGCGACGGAATCGCTGCGATCATCGGTCCGAACGGCTGCGGCAAATCCAATATCGCAGACGCCATCTCGTGGGTCCTCGGCGAGCAATCAGCGAAGACCCTGCGCGGCTCCCGCATGGAAGATGTGATCTTCGCCGGCACCCGAGACCGCAAGCCGACCGGCATGGCCGAGGTCGCGCTAACCCTGATCGATCCCGAAGTCTACGACGGGCCGGACGCCAGCAACCCAACCGAGATTGAAATCAAAGATGACCTGCCTCAAGGCTACGAAGACTGGAATGAAGCCGAATTGCGTGCCAAGGCCGCCGAAGAAGTCGAACGCCTGACCGAAGAAGCACAGCCCGGCCAAACAGAAGAAACTGAAACAACTGCCGCAGACAACAGCTCCGAGCCCGCCTCAGCGCCCGGGTCGCTCGTCGTCCTGAAAATCCGGCGCCGAAAATTTCAGCAACATTTCCGCGCCGGAGAAATCGTCATTACTCGCCGCCTGTTCCGCTCCGGAGACAGCGAATATCTCCTGAACGGCAAGCTGTGCCGCCTGCGCGATATCCAGGAACTGTTCATGGGCACCGGCCTGGGGCCGGAGTCCTACGCGCTAATCGAGCAGGGACGGATCGGGCAAATCCTCAGCAGCCGCCCCACTGACCGGCGCGCCATCATCGAAGAAGCCGCCGGCATTACCAAATTCAAAACCAAAAAACGCCTCGCCGAAGCCCGGCTCGAGGACGCAAAACAGAATCTCTCCCGCGTCAACGACATTTTTGAAGAAGTCACGCGGCAGATGAATTCACTAAAGCGCCAGGCTTCAAAGGCGGAGCGGTACGCAGAGTTACGAGAAGAAATGCGCGCCAAATTACGCATCGTGCTCGCCAGCAAGTTTGCCCAGTTGGATCAGCAGGCGGCAGAAATTAATTTAGAAATTAATTCTCTATCCGAGGAGATGCGCGGACGAGCCGACGAAGTGCAGCAGTCCGAAGCCGAGCATGCCGAGCGCACTCAACGCGGTTATGCCATCGAAACCGAACTCCGCGAAAATCGCGAGCGCCTCAACGAGATTAAGCTCGAAACCGATCGCGCTCACGCCCAGCACCGCCACAACGAAGAGCGATGTTCAGAGTTGGTCGTACGCATGACTTCTTCGGAATCTCAGTTGGAACAGGCGAGATATCGTCTGACTTCGCTGGAAGCCGAGCGCGATTCCAATCGTCAAATCCTAGAATCCGCCGCATCCGAGTTATCCGCAGCCCAAGAAGAAGTCGTTTTGGCGCAGAAAGAAGTCGCCGAAGCCACCGTAGCTCTGGCCCAACTGGAACAGGAGCAGAGTGCCTCAAGGGCGGCAATGATTGAAATCATCGCGTCCACCGCGAATTTGCGGAACCAATTGACTCAGACAGAAGAGCGTACGGCTGCCGTCGATCGCGAAACCGCCCGCCTACACAACGAAATGCTGACCGCGAATTCGCAAGTCGAAGCTTTCGGCGGACAGCGTGGCCAATCAGCCCTCGAATTTGAAACTGTGTCCCAACGAGTGTCGGCGCTAAGTGCTGAGATCGGCCAGACACGCAATTCACTCGAAGCGAAACGCGACGAAGAAACAGCTTGTAAGCGTCATCTGGACGGTCTCCGCGCCGAGTACGCCACCGCGCTCGGTAAGCGTGGCTCGCTCGAAGCCGTAATCGCTGAGCATGGATACTCAACTGAATCCGTGCGCCGCCTTTTTCAGTCCGGAGTCATGAATGGTGGTCTCGCCCCCGTCGGCGTGCTCGCCGACTTCCTAGAGGTCGAATCTCGTTACGAAGGCGTCGTCGAAGACTTCCTGCGCGATGAATTGAATTACATCGTGGTCAAGTCATGGGATGCCGCCGACGAGGGACTGCGTCTCTTACGTACCGATGTCGACGGTCGAGCGACGTTCCTGGTCCACCCCGGGGACTCGCAGGCCAAATTCTCTTTCCTTGTCGATGAAGCTGGACGCCCCGGCGTCCCCAGCCAATCCATTGTGCCGCTGAAGCACACGATTCGAGTGCTCGATGGTTTTGGCAAATCGCTAGAAGTAATTTTGCCCAAACTACGAGACGGCTACATTGTGCCAGATCCGGCAGTGGGACGAGAACTCGCCTTAGGCAATCCAGACGCGTTTTTCCTTTCGGAATCTGGAGAGTGTTTCCACAACGTCACCGTGACCGGCGGCAAGCAACGCGCCGAGGGACCGCTTTCCATGAAGCGAGAGCTGCGGGACGTGTCGCGCCTCCTGGGTGAATTGGAAGAAGCGCTGCGTCACGAAGAGTTCCGTGCCCTGACGTTGGGCAGAGAAATTAAAGACCTCACTTCGCTGCTCGACCGGCTCGACGAAGAGAATCGTCAGGCGGAGAAGCAGGCAATGACTTCCGGGCACGTCCTCCGACAACTCGATTCCGAAATTTCCCGCGTCGCCGAGCGCTTGCAAACCTGCCAGCGAGAGATTAGCCGTCTCGCCGCCGATCGCTCCGAACAGCAGTCAGCCCTTGAATCCAAACAAGCTGAGATTTGCGTACTCCAGCAAAAACATTCGGAGATGGAAGCTGCGGCTCTCGAATCTAACCAACGATTGTCGTCGCTGCGTCAACGCCGTGACGAAACTACTGAAAAGAGTTCGCGGCAAATGGCTCGCCTCGCAACCCTCGAAGAACGCCATCGCTCCGCCACCGCGGTCTTGGGAAGAATCGAGGCCCTCACTGCCGAGATGAGCGAGCGCGTCGTATCGCTACAATCGCAAATCCAATCGGCTGCTTCGGACAAACTACAGCGTGAAGCTGAGAACCAGCAGATTGAGGTAAGACTCCTGGATCTCGAAGCCGAACGCAATGCCAGCGAAGCTCGCGATGGCCTGCTCCAATTCGAATCCGAGCAAGTGCGGTCTCGCCTTAGTGAAATCGATCAGGCTCTTCGAGATCTTCGCCGGTTGCTGGAGCAAGCGCGAGACCGTCGTGGAGAATTGTCGGCGGCGGCCGCAAAATTGCTATCTGATGCGCAATACATGTCTGAAACTTGCCTGAATGAGCTGGGAGTGCAGCGCCACGAGCTCATGGCCGACACTACCATCCCCATTTCTTCCGGTGAGCAATTGTCGGCTGAAGATCAAACCTATCACGGGATGCGGACCCGCCTCGAAGCCATGGGCCCGGTAAATATGATGGCGCTCGAAGAATACAAAGAGACAGCCGAGCGCCACGGATTCCTTGAAACGCAGCGCAAAGACTTGCTCGATTCCATCGAGAATACGCAGGCGACGATCAAAGAGATCGACGTCTTCTCCCGCCAAAAGTTCGAGGAAGCGTTTGGCAAGATTAACGAAAATTTCCAGGTCACTTTCCGCAAACTCTTCGGCGGCGGACACGCATTTATGCGCCTCACCGATGAAGAAAACTCCGCCGAAAGCGGCATCGACGTGGTTGCCTCGCCTCCGGGTAAGAAGTTGCAGAACGTGCTTTTGCTTTCAGGTGGAGAAAAAGCCTTGACCGCACTGTCTCTGCTTGTCGGAATCTTTCAATACCAGCCGAGTCCGTTCTGCATTCTCGATGAAGTGGACGCCCCGCTGGATGAAGCCAACATCGGCCGCTTCACTGAACTGGTAAAAGAGATGAGCGTTCAAACCCAGTTTGTCCTCATCACTCACAGCAAAAAAACCATGAGCATCGCCCCAGTACTTTACGGCGTAACCATGCAGGAACCTGGCGTATCGAAGTTGGTGTCAGTGCGACTCGGAGCGACCGCTTAGGATTGAAATCGCCTGTTTGATTTTTCGGTAAAATATCCGGAATTATCCCTTTGACAAACTATTGCAGGTTGGAAGCCCTCTCATGTTTCGTAGCCGCGGCTTCGGCACCGGCAATTACCGGCTTGATCAAATCCTGCCAACCAGCGGAAGCATAGCTCCATTTTCCGTCTCGCCCGTCCCGAAGAAGGGCGCTAGTGTTGAGCCAGTACCAAGGCTGCCCTTTACCGGGGAGGTAAATATAGCCTTGCCCTGTTGAAGGATCGGGCGAGTAGTAAACAACGTACCGCCTTCTTACATCGTTGTCGGAAAACTTGATGTAGAACCACACTTCATAGGTTCGGAGTCCTCTCGGCGGCTCTTTCACCGCGCCTTTAGAACCATCAATAAACCTGCCGAACCACGCGTTGCTGATGTCAAGAATTCGCGGGTCCGTAACCTCGATTTCACTCGCAAGCCCGCCCCCTGAGATAGTGATCTTGGAGGTAGCTCCCTTGGCCCACGCCGGTCTCGGTATTGCTACCAAAATCAGTGGGACGGCCATGAGAGCGATTAAGATTCTCTTCATAGGGGCACCCTCCTCAGCTGAAACTTTACTCGCCAGTATTGCATGGGTCGTCACGCATGACTCCGAAAAATATTTCCTTGACGTGAGTCCGTTTTTACAATCCCTCAGAATTTAATCGCACACTGTTCATGCCCGCAACCGGGTCCGATTTACGTCCAAGTTTTCCACAAACAACGAGACTGAACCCTGCGCCAGGCGCATGTTTTGCAGGATTTGAAGTTTGTCAACAATTTTCCTGAGCGACTTTTCCAGTCCTCGCCGGGCCCTCCGACTTAACCGTTGACAAATATTCTGGAGACGCTAGAATACCCGACGTTTCCTGCCTGTAAAATTCTTTCATGAGCCCTCAACTTCTCGACGCCGTTATTCAAACTGATTTTCCGGAACTTGAACTGTACGCCAGCGGTAAAGTGCGCGACGTATACAGTCTCGACAACAACCATCTGCTGTTTGTAGCCACCGACAGGATTTCCGCCTTCGATTACGTCCTGGCCACCGGGATTCCACAAAAGGGCCGTGTGCTAACGCAAATGTCGGTATTTTGGTTTGAGTTTCTGCGTAACCTTGTTCCCAATCACATGGTGACGACCGACACCGATCGTTACCCCGCCGTTCTTCGAAAATATGCAGACCAGTTGCGCGGAAGGTCAATGCTGGTAAACCGTGCCGAAATGTTTCCCGTGGAGTGCGTAGTGCGAGGCTACATTTCGGGTTCGGCGTGGAAAGAGTACAAGGGCAGCGGAGCTGTATGCGGGATTCAATTGCCGTCGGGCCTCAAAGAGTCCGATCGGTTGCTTGAACCGATCTTCACCCCCGCGACCAAGGCCACCTCGGGCCATGACGAAAATATTCCATTCGGGCAGATGGCAAAACTGATCGGCGCGGATTTAAGCACTCAGCTCCGCGACGTCAGTCTCGCGATCTATAAGAAGGCGGCTGACTATGCGCGGCAGCGAGGCGTTATCATCGCTGACACCAAATTTGAGTTTGGACGCACTGCCGCTGGCATCACTTTGGCGGATGAAGTTCTTACTCCTGATTCCTCGCGCTTTTGGCCGGCTGACAAGTATCAGCCGGGCAAAGCTCAGGAGTCTTTCGACAAGCAGTACGTTCGTGACTATCTCGAGGAAATTCGTTGGAATAAGCAGCCTCCTGCTCCGGCTCTCCCGGCGGAGGTGGCACGCAAGACCAGCGAAAAATATCTCGAGGCGTATCGCCAGATTACAGGGCGTGATTTGGATGGGTAGCGGCTGGGCCGCTCGCGGATTTGGACCATGAGCGGTGCGGATTGGATCATTCTTGCAGTACTTTTGTTGTCCGTATTCCAGGCAGCGAGTTCGGGTTTCTTTCAGGAAGCTTTCGGAATCGCCGGCCTCGTATGTGGGTATTTGATGGCGGCGTGGCAGTACCAGAGAGTGGCAGAGCATTTTGCTCCGTACTTGAAATCGATGTGGCTGGGCGAGATCGCAGGATTTCTCACCATCTTTTTAGGTGTGATGATCCTGGCGGGGATCGCCGGGCGAATAGCACGTTGGCTTATCAAGGAAGCGGGCCTGAGCGTCTTCGATCGAATTCTGGGCGGGGCGCTAGGGTTGCTGCGAGGTGCATTGACTGTCGCCATAGTCCTGATGAGCATGACGGCATTCACGCCCACCTCGAAATGGTTGGAAGGCTCTGAACTGGCGCCTTACTTCGTGATCGTAGGACGTGCCGCAGTTTGGGTAGCGCCATCGCAGTTGCGAGCAAGGTTTTATCAGGGATTGGACTTGTTACATCAAGAGCGGCAGCCCCAGGCAGTCGAACCGACTGGACGCTCCTAGAAGCCTCCAGTGCGCTGATAACTGGTAGGCACGACTTCAGCAAAGCTATTGGACCTGGAAAGAGAGACAACGTGAGAGATCAGCTCGAAGCACTCATTATGCAGATGTACAAAAGCAACATTCTTTATTCCGAGGCCGTGCGCGAATTCAAGAAGCGCTTCATCCTGACCGTTTTGCAGGAGAACAAGGGAAACCAGTGTCGCGCCGCCCGTCAACTGGATATGCACCGCAACACCCTGAGCCGGACAATTGCAGAGCTAAAGATTGACGTCCGCCAATTGCGCGACGGAATCAAGCGTCCGCCACGCAGCGCGCGTCCCGCAACCTACGAGAAGAAAGCAGTCCGTTAAGCTAACGAAGATTTCAAAAAGATTTTGATCTCCCCAGCACAACCAAGACCGAGGGTGCCCCATTTCTCGCGTCCTTTGCGAGAAGTGGGAGGCAGACCGCCAGCACCATAACCAAGCGTGCCCCAGCACCGATTGTGTGGGGCGGACACTCTTGTCCGCCGCTTTTTACATTCACTCCGCCCAACCGCCAACCCCTGTCATTCCGAACGGCCGCCCAGCCCGGAGCCTCGGGTGGTTTCCGATTCAAAGGAGATCAAAATTTCACAAAGGTCAGCCAGCCCGCTGATGGTCATTGAGCCGATACTCGCCGAGGAGATCAGCGAGAATCCATGCTGCTCCTGCAATCGCGAATGTCTCGGCGGTTTCGCTCCAATTCGTATGATTGTGGGGGTCCGAAAGAAGCGACGGTACCCACACGAGTAGCCCAAAGATCACGAGCATCATTGTCAGCAGGCGAGTCGCGAGAAGTGCCATTCGATTCGTAAGAAGAGCCACAGCCGCAAGTGCGAACAAAACCGTCGTCGTTACCGCCCAAAACATCTGACTTGGCGGTAGCCACTTCGGTACAAGAGTGGCTGTGGGGCCAAGATAAACCGCCTGTTCGAGGGCAAAGGAAGCGGCACAGACGCCCAAAAGAATGCGGCCGATCCGGCCAAGCGTTTCGCCTGACCATGCTGTTGACAAGCCCGCATAAACGATCGCCGCTCCGGTCACCAGGGAGAACTGCTCGAAGAAGTTGCCCCAGCTATTGTAGATCTGCGGTTTGGCGACGATTTCTGGCACGCACGCTAATGCGAAGGCAAGATAGGCCGCACCGAGGACGACTGCGCTCGTTTTCGCACTACGACGGAACTGAATCGCAGCTCCGCCGAAGATCTCGGCAGCGGCGGCCGGGTAGACAATGTAACGCGTTAGATGCCAGCCGTTGTATTCGTGCCAGGCCAGCGTGATGATGCCAAAGGCCAAAGCTGCCACGCCAAATACATGACGGCCGAGGTTCGAACTATGCGTTGATACGGTCATTTGTTTTCAATCCCGTTCATGCAGGTGTGTCACGATGCGGGAGAGCCGATCGTCGGTAACGTTCATTTGAGCAACCGGGGGATCGCAACGGATGCACCGAGCTTTATACAACGGGATAGATCAAGAGTATTGTGCCACAACGCTGGAGTGTGCTCCGTGGCGAGCTGGCCCAACTTTACGTTTTTTGGACGAAAATAAGATTCAGAAGCATTTTAATTTCCTCAGTACAACGAGGGACGACGGTCCCCCATTTCTCGCGTCCCTTGCGAGAAGCGGGAGGCATACTGCCCATACCATAGCCGAGAATTTCCCCCACGAACCCAAACGCCTACCCCTTGTCATTCCGAACGGGCGCTCAGCCCGGAGAGCCTGCCCTGAGCGGAGTCGAAGGGAATCTGCTTTCCCGTCCTCACGTCTCTGATGCTCACAGACTCAAATTTCGAGCTCCGCAGGAGCGACAGAACATAGCCTAGGACGTCCTGGGTAAAGACGAAAAAGAATACGCCCAGCAGGGCGTCAGATTCTCAAACCCTTAGTTCTCTTTGACTCCGAGGGATGGCCGTACTTCACTTTTTGTAAAGGTGGGAATCCGTGCCGCCGATTTCGAACGCCTTGTCGCCTCATCGCCGGTAAGTCAATATTGAAATCCTGGCTAGGTTGTCCATCGCAGCATAAAGGAGTAAAGTTCTTCCTGCTCGGATGGAGATTCCATGAACTCACTCCATTCTCGGTGGCGCGAATCGATTCTTACCGCGTTGGTGTGTCTGACCTGCCAACTATTCATGGTTGCTGCGGACGAGTCAACACTGACCACCGATCAAATCAAGCAGTTTCTTCTTACCGCCAAAGTGCTGAAAAGTCAGGAGGCCGCGGGAGGCATCACCCACTCCTCGCGGCTTACGCTCTCTGACGGCACCATTACTCACGACGCCTCTTTCCAGGCTGTTAATGAACACGCAGCCCAGAAGGATCTTGCGCTGTACCGCGTCGAACTAAACTTCGTGGACTCCTACAAGTACAATATTGCCGCTTATGCGCTGGCTGAGTTGCTTGGCTTGGATGACATGGTGCCTGTCTATGTCGAACGCAAATGGAAGGGCAATGTAGGCTCGCTCAGTTGGTGGCTGCCGGTGAAGATGGATGAGGCACAGCGTTACAAACAGAAAATAAAGCCGCCAGACATACACGCCTGGAACAATCAGATGTACAAGGTTCGGATCTTAGATCAATTAGTCTCCGATACCGATGCCAATTTGAGCAATGTGCTCATCACCGAAAACTGGAAGATTTGGAGAATTGATTTTACCCGTGCATTTCGCCTTAACAAGGAGCCGGCGCAGCCTGAAGACCTGGTACACTGCCCCCGGGAATTGTTTGAGAAACTGAAGTCGCTGGACGCAAACGCCCTGGAGGAAAAGACCAGCCGGTATCTTAGTAAAAATGAACGCGAAGCGGTTATGTCGCGGCGGGACAAGATTGTGGCTCAGTTCCAGAAGATGATCGCTGAAAAAGGCGAGAACGAGGTCTTGTACTGAATTCTCCGCCAAAGGAAGAAAACCGCACTTCTCTAATGGTGGGAATCCGGTGAACCAATTGTGTGGGGCGGACACTCCTGTCCGCCGCTCTTGACGTTCGCAGTTTCAAACTCAACCGCACACTCCCTTGTCATCCCGTCTCTAACGACACTGTGCGCAGTCAAGAGGAAATTGGGTACACAACGGTGTGGACGCCGTGGAGAAGCGCCATTTCGCTCTTGTAGAAGGTTTTGACTCCCAGACCAAGGTCGTCATTCAATTTAATCTTGCAGGGGGACTTTAGGTCCCACCATCCATCTCTTCGGCACTTGCTGCCATGATTATCACTGCGAACTCCCTGCACTTCAGGGAGGCAGGCTGCCCACTCAAGCGGTCGGTTTTTCTTGCCGGACCACGGAATGACTCGGGCTCACCTGCATGACGGCCTGACACAGTTGCGGATACGTCCACTCTTCCCGCAACATCAGGTACAACCGCGTGGCCAACTTGCGGGCCACCGCCACCTTGGCGACTCCGCGATTTTTGCGCAGCGCCAGGCGGCGATAGAAGCGTTTCAGTTCGGCATCGTAACGTGCCGCCGACTGTCCCGCTTCCACCAGCAAAAAGCGCAGAAACGAACTGCCCTGTTTGCTGATGCTTCCCAGCCGCTGCCGTCCGCCGCTGGAATCTTCACTGGGGATCAGGCCAAAATAACTGCCCACCTGTTTCGCCGATGCGAAGCGCTCCGCCGGACCCAGCGTCAGCACCATGGCCAACGCCGTTACCGGCCCCACTCCTGGATGCGTCATCAATCGCACTGCCGCCGGTCGCCTTCTCACCTCTTCTTCCACTCGCCGGTTCAGTTCGATGATCTCCGCCTCCATGCCGTCCAGCCCGTGCAGCAACCGCTTTCGCCGTTCCGCTGCGTACGTCATCAGTGGCAGCTTTTCCAGCTCAGCGCGTCCCGCCTGCGTCCACAGCTTGCGCTGCTTCTGCACTCCCTGGCTCAAGGCCAGCGCCTGCAACTGGTTCTTGATTCGCGTCCGCGCCTGCACCTGCTTGTGACGATGCACCAGCAACTGCCGCACGTCCCGCTCTTCCAGGCTCGGCACCCAGATCCGCGGAAAACGATCTTCCATCAGCAGCTGCAGAATCTGCAGCGCGTCCCGCCGATCCGTCTTCTGCTTGCGCACCACCGACGCTCGAATCTTGGCGGCATCGCCCAACCACAGTTCGAACCCTAACTCTTCGAGCAGCCGCTCGAACCACGGATAATGCCCGCATGCCTCCATCCCCACCCGCACCGGACCCGGCAGCGAGCGGTAAAACTGCTCCGCCTCTTCCCGGTGCCCTAACCGTTTCTCCTGGATCTCTCCCGTTCGGTTGTCAAAGATCGCGACCTGCTGAACACCCGGATGAAAATCACAGCCTATAATCAGCATTGACGTTGGCTCCTCTCAGCGAGCCTTGGTCTGGTCCATCTCTACCAATCTACTCGCTGCGCCCAGCCAACGTCGTTATCCAATCAACCGGGCTTTGCTCGGAGGAATCTGCTTTCCCATCCTCACGCCTCCGATGCTCACTGGATCAAATTTCGAGCTCCGTAGGAGCGACAGAAAATAGCCCAGGACGTAAGTCCTGGGTAAGGGCGAAAAAAAGAACACGCCCCGCAGGGCGGCATGGTTCTTGAATCCCAGATTCCCTTTGACTCCGCGTGGCTGGCCAACCTTTACGTTTTCCGTAAAATTGGGGATTTGTGCCGCCAACTTCGAACGCCTTTTTGAAGGAATCAGAACCTCTCTCTGCAGACAGTTGGAGCCCCCACCCCCGCGAAAATCGCGCAAGAGCCTGCCCAGGTTTGCCGAAGTCCTGAGCGTAGTCGAAGGGATGGGGCAGCCTCGTTAGTGATTTCAACGGGAAAATCAAAATTTCACAAAGGTAGGCCAGCCGCCTGTCCCTACTCCACGTGGATCAATGCACGTGGGGCACGTCGTCGTTCATGGAGAAGACGTCTTTGAAGCTGTCTTCGTATGGGAAGACGTGGAGCATCCAGGTGAACACATACGGGTGGAAGGTGCCCCTTTCGGCTTCGCAGGCCTCTTTAGTGTGTATAGAACCAAACATGCCGAACTTGGGATGGTCGCCGAAGTACTCTTTAGCACGGTCTTCGGGCGCTGTGCAGAAGTTGACGTGCCTATGCCAGCGCGCGATGCTGAGCGGGATGCGCTCGTTTAGCTCATCTTCGGTTGCGTCCGGGCTGGCCGTATACATCGCGCCCTCTAGCTTATATTCCAGCATCGGAGTTCGGCGGTAGAGCAAAGCAGTTGGCTTGCCCGCGTCGAAACGGATGTCAGCTTCTCGAGTGTTGGCTTGGTTCATGAAGTGATACTGGGGCTGCTTGAGCTTGGGGTTCGCGATGACGTATCCGTCGGCTAAGGCCTTGCGGTAGTCTTTGTAGCGGTCCATGCTGGCCTTCAATTTGGCTACGACCGCCTTTGCTTTCTCCTCATCGCCGGGCTGCATTGGCCGCTGCGGAGTGATGTACATGTGGCCAGCCATTGCAGCCATGCTCGGGCCCATGTCGCTCATGTCACCC
>JGI12635J15846_10002240_pt1 | contig 16944 bp, 12 predicted proteins | sample BlaSpr_A8_OM2_M2_FD_15846 | JGI IMG/M metagenome (IMG submission 15846) | reverse complement strand
GTCCGGAATCGGCGGTTGGATCGGTCTGCCGGTGACGGCAGGTCTCGATCTCAACGACAAGTTCGGTGCGATTGGCGCGACGGCCATGACCAAGGCGGCCGGCCTCAATCACATTCCGCAGGGCGGCACCTTGTTCACCTTCAGGATCGGCAATGCCACGCCGGACAGTCCCACGGCCGGTGCTCCGACTGCAGGGAACTAATCGATAGAGTGAGGTTGGACAGCTGAATTGGCCCGGTGCCGTAAGGTGCCGGGCCTTTCTTATGTATAGGCCCCCGAGCCAATGGGGCATACAATCAGCGTGGCGCTGCACGCGGTTTGAAACCTTCGGCGGCGCCGCAAGTCTCAATGTAGATGCAGCCGGCGCCGCAATGGCGCCTCGAGGAGAGCTACGATGATTCACAAGACCTCGCGCCGCATCGGGCTCACCGCCCTCATCGCGGGCCTCATGGCCGTCGGCAACGCGGCTCTCGGCGCGGAACTCAGATCGCTTACCGTATGCGCGGATCCCGGCAACATGCCGCTCTCCAACCAAGCCGGCGAGGGATTCGAGAACAAGATCGCGCAAGTGATCGGCAAGGCGCTAGGAACCGGCGTCAATTATTACTGGCGGCCTTCGATCGAACGTGGACTCATGCGCACCACCTTGAGCGAGGGTAACTGCGATCTTTGGATGGACATGGCGTCGGATACGGAAGGGGCCGAGGTGTTGCCCGCTCCGTTGTATCGCTCGACCTTCGTGCTCGCGTACCGCAACGACAAGGGTATCGACATCAAGAGCCTGCACGACAACGAACTCAAGAAGCTCCGCGTGGGGGTATTCCAGGTGTCGGCGATCCGCGAGGCACTATCCGAGCACGGCGTGGCGAACAATACGGTGGTTCATTATCTCAGCCACAACGCCGACACCGATCTCGAGAATCAGCCTTCCTACCAGGTGCAGCAGGTGATCGATGGCTCGCTCGACATCGCGGCCGTCTGGGGCCCGATGGCCGGATACTACAAAACCATCAAACATGCGCCGCTGATCATCAAACCGGTCAATTTGATGGAAGACCAGATTCCGATGGAATTCGACATGACGCTGGCCGTGCCGAGGGGCCGTCCCGACATCAGGTCGGCGGTGCAGAATGCGCTCGAGCAGCACAAGGACGAGATTCAGCAGATTCTGGTGGACTACGGCGTTCCCCTGGTTCAGTGCAAGGACTGCCTGGTGCCGGGCGACCTTCCCTCGCACGGGCCGTATGCCGAGCCGACGCCGCCCACCGAGACCGCCGCAGACATCGACAAACGCCATCGTGCCCGAATGGTGGAGCTCAAGAAGTGGCTGGCGCAAGGCGCGAATCCCGACAACGAGATGGGGGATGCGATTGTCGCCCACGATATGGATCGCGTGCGCTACCTGCTGAGCCATGGCGCACACACGGATTGGAAAGACGGCGAGGGCAATACGCCGCTGGTCAATGCCGTGCGGTTCGGCTTCCTCGATGTCGCGACGGTGCTGGTCGACCACAAGGCCGACCCGAATCAGACCAACATGAGCAACTGGACCCCGCTCATGTATGCGGCGTGGATCGACAGCCCCGATCTCGTGAACGTGTTGATCAAGCACGGCGCAAAACTGGATTCCGTGGACAACGATGGGTTGACGCCGCTGGCGATCGCATCGCAGAACGCCAAGATCAAAGCCGCCGAGGCGCTGGTCGCTGCGGGCGCCGACGTGAATGCGCCGGTCGCGAAGGGCGGCTATACGCCGCTGATGCTGGCCGCGGTATCCGGCTCGAGCGACCTGACGACTTCGCTCATCGGGCACGGCGCCAAAGTCAACGCCGTGAACCCGGGCGGGGTCACGGCGCTGATGATCGCCGCGGCGAACGATCACCGCAATGTCGTGACGGTGCTGCTCAAATCGGGCGCCGATGTGAATGCGCGCAGCGATGACGGGCGCACCGCGCTCAGCATCGCGCAAGCGAACAATAATGAAGCTCTGATCCAGCTGCTCAAGGATGCTGCGCAACACGGCGGTGCGCCCGCGAGCGGTTGATTCGGGTAACGCAAACAACGAGGAGAACGGTAGATGAGAAGAAGCCTTTCGATCGCAGCTGCAGTGCTCATGTTCGCTTCGCTGGCAGGGATTGCCACGCTCGGCAGGGTCATGGCCGACGATAAGACCGATTACACCAAAGTGACTCCGCCGGATCTCGAGAAGCAGACTCCGAAGGGAAAGCTCAGCAACCCATACAAGGATACTCAGGCGGACATCGTGGCGCAGGGCGAGTCGTTGTTTCGAAGCTATAGCTGCAGCGGGTGCCACGGCGGTACGGGCGGCGGCGGCATGTGCCCGGCGGTGACCAACGACACCTGGGTGTACGGCGGCGATGACGACACGCTGTTTCGGCTGGTCGCTCTCGGCAGCGATTCGTTGCAGAAGGAAGGCTATACGCGCACCGGCCACGAGAACGTCGTGGGTCCGATGCCGCCCATGGGAACCATCGTCAAGAACGCCGACGACCTCTGGAAAATAATCACCTTCATCCGTGCCCACTATGATGGAGATCCCGACTACAAGTTCGGCACCCCGAAGTCGCAACAATAAGAAGCGACGGAACGCTCGCCATGTTGCAACACCGGACGGCCCACGCCGTCCTTTGTTGCAGCGCATATTGCGACTTTACTTAAAACGGCACAGGCTTCCCGAAGCTGGACACAGATCTACCGTCGCGGAAAAGCTACAAATGTGATCCCATGCGCAGCGTAGGATGCGCGATGGCGGCATAAGGACGATGCGTACCTCAAGGGGGAGTGCTTGAAACAAGATAGACTGGTGACGAGCCATGCGTCTCACATCATTCAGGTGGTCGAGAGCGGACTTCAACCTGCCGGAATAGAGCCGCTGGTCACCCGATCCTGGCATCGGTGCCTGAGGGAGTACGGGATCGAGCCTTCGGCACCCCGTCAAAGCCACATTCTCAATCCCCAATCCGTCAAGGAGTTGCAGCAGCGTCTGGGCGAGCTCCTGCCCGTCGCGCGCGCCGAGATGGAAAGTTTGTACGAGCAGATCGCCGGCTCAGGTTTCGCCGTCATCCTCGCCGACACGCAGGGGACGGTGCTCAGCACCATCACCGATCCGGCCTTGCAGCGCGAGTTTCGGCATGCCGGGCTGTCGCTGGGCGCTCTGTGGGACGAGCGCCACGAAGGCACGAACGGCATCGGCACCTGTCTGGCGGAGACTGGCCCGGTCACCGTGCACCGCGAAGAGCACTTCCGCGGCTATAACGTGTCGCTCTCGTGCTCCGCTGCGCCGATCCTGGACCCCCATGGGGGCATCATGGCGGTGCTCGATGCGTCCACTGCCAATTCGAGCGACAGCAGGCTCATCCAGCGGCATACCATGGCGCTCGTCAACATGTCGGCCCATCTCATTTCCCGCTGGAACTTCCTGAGCGAGTATGGCGAATCCTGGATCTTGCGGTTCCACAGCCGCCCCGAATTCGTGGGTCTGCTGCATGAAGCGCTGATGGCCATCGACGACGGCGGCAATATCCTGGCCGTCAACGAGAGCGCACTGGTGCAGCTGGGCTGCTCGAATCGTCAATCGCTGGTCGGCGAGCCGATCGGCAAATTCTTCCAATTCAATTTTTCGGCGCTCGAACAGCGGGCGAAGTTCGAGCCCAGCGCGATTTGGCCCGTGCGCGACCTCGCGCACGGCCGGCGTTTTTTCGCAATTGCGCGTGCACCGCTGCACAACTCCATGCGCGGCGGAGACCTGTCCTTGTCCGGCCACCCGAACGCAGCCGCAGCCGAGTCGGCGAGCCGCGAGCGCGAGCATGTGGGCGAGGACATGCAGATGCGCAAGAATCTGGCCTGCGGAAGACAGCTGTTCGCGAAGCAGGTACCGATTCTGCTGCACGGCGCCACCGGCACCGGAAAGGAGGCGTTCGCGAAGTCCCTGCATCGTACAGGGCTTTGGTCGGACAAGCCTTTCGTGACGGTCAATTGTGCCGCCATCCCCGAGAGCCTGATCGAGAGCGAGCTGTTCGGCTATACGCGTGGAGCGTTCACCGGCGCCGCGAAGGAAGGGCGCGTCGGCAAGATTCTCCAATCGAACGGCGGGACGCTGTTCCTCGATGAGATCGGCGACATGCCGCTCATGCTTCAGACCCGGCTGTTGCGGGTCATCGAGGAGCGCGAAGTAGTGCCGCTCGGAAGCGATCAGCCGATTCCCGTCGATCTGCACGTCATCAGCGCCACACACCGCGACGTCCATCAGATGATTCAGGAAGGGCAATTCCGCGAAGACCTTTATTACCGGCTGAACGGGATCACGCTGCATCTGCCGTTGCTCCGGGATCGAGGCGACAAGGCCGACCTGATCCGCACCTTGCTGCGAGAGGAGAATGGGGGGCAGGACTGCGTGCGGATCGAAGACGACGCGTTCGCCAAATTGATGGAATACTCCTGGCCGGGGAACATTCGCCAGCTTCGCAACGCGTTGAGGACCGCATCGGCGTTGTGTCGCGACGCCATCATTCGCTCGTCGAATCTACCCCAGGAGATTCTCGATACGGCCCCGCCGGTTGCGCCGTTGGCGGCCACGGTGGCGGCCACCGCAGCACTGACGATCCTCCCTGCGGAAGGGACCGGCGGTCCGGCGTCCTCGGAGAGCTCGCCTTCTGCCGCGCTTCGCGAGGCAGAATGCGCGGCGCTGCTGCGCGAACTCGAGCGCATGCGCTGGAACATCAGCCGCACCGCGCAGACGCTCGGTATCAGCCGCAACACGCTGTACCGCAAGATCCACAAGCACCGGATTTTGTTGGAGCACTGAAACCGCCGGCTCGGCGACGAGCCGGCGCGCCGCCGCTTCAGAACTCGATCACTGTGCGGATAGTGCCGCCCTCGTGCATCAGATCGAAGCCCTTGTTGATTTTCTCCAGCGGCAACACACGGGTGATCAACGGGTCGATCTTGAGGTCGCCTTCGAGATATCGGTCGACGTACGCCGGCAACTGCGAGCGTCCCTTGACGCCCCCGAATACCGAGCCGCGCCAAACGCGGCCGCCCATGAGCTGCGACGGGCGGGTGGAGATTTCCTGCCCCGAGCCGGCGACGCCGAGTATCACCGATTGGCCCCAACCGTTGCGGCAGCTTTCGAGCGCCGCGCGCATGGCGTGAACGTTGCCGATGCACTCGAACGCGTAGTCGACACCGCCGCGAGTCATATCGAGAATGACCGATTGAATCGGACTGTCGTAATCCTTCGGATTCACGTACTCCGTGGCGCCTAGCGCCTTGGCCAGCTTCCATTTGATCGGGTTGAGATCGATCGCGATGATGCGTGCGGCCTGTGCCATCACGGCGCCCTGGACGACCGAAAGGCCCACGCCGCCGAGGCCGAAGACCGCGACGGTCGAGCCCGCGCTCACCTGCGCCGTGTTGAGCACTGCACCGATGCCCGCGGTGACGACACAGCCGAGAAGGCACACTTTGTCGAGCGGCGCCGCGGAGTTGATCCTGGCTACGGCGATTTCCGGCAGCACGACGTGTTCGGAAAATGTGCTCGTGCCCATGTAATGCAGGATGGGCTTGCCCTTCAGAGAGAATCGCGACGTGCCGTCGGGCATGAGTCCGCGGTCTTGCGTCTCGCGAAGCCTGGTGCACTGATTGGTCTTGTTGGACAGGCATGCCTCGCAGCTGCCGCATTCGGGTGTGTAGAGCGGGATCACGTGGTCGCCGACGCGCACGCTGGTTACTCCGCGGCCGACCTCTTCGACGATGCCGCCGCCTTCGTGCCCCAGGATCGCCGGGAACAGTCCTTCCGGATCCGCCCCAGACAGCGTAAAGGCGTCGGTTTGGCACACGCCGGAAGCGACCATTCGCACCAGCACCTCGCCGGTCTTGGGGCCGCCGAGATCCACCGTTTCGATCATCAACGGTCTGCCGGCTTCCCAGGCAACAGCCGCTCTCGTTTTCACGTATGTCCAGCTCCGCGCATGCGCCACGCCACCCCCCCGCGTAAACCACAGCAGCTTACGTGCCAGCGCGGACTGCGATGCAACGGGGCTGCCCGGTCACCAATTGCCGGGGCGCAACGGCCGGCCGGCGGGTCGCGGGGCCGACGTTGCCGATATGTCACAAAGTGTGCCGCGCAGAGGGGAACCCCCTCTGTTCCTAATCCAATACAGAGTGCGACATATCTGGCCCTCGGGCGGGACACTCCGGCGGCCCTCGGCCGGGTCTTCGCTGCTTTGCGGCGTTTGCGCCAAAGCCACAAATTTCGGCGAATACCGCGTCGAGTGCCGGGCGGGTGTCCCTTGCACGAATCCACTGGATTACCAGCGGCCGAAATAGGCTCGAGATGCCGTTCGAGGCGCCGTTTGGCCCGATTCTGGTGCTCCCGTGGCGTGATTGGTACAGCTCTTGCACGCATTCAGCCAGGCTGCAAGGGCGCGGTCGACCCCGGTCTTCAACGTCAACAAAGAACCCCAGAACCCCAAAACGGAGGGAGTTTATGAAAGCGCGAATCAAGCATGCGATCGCCATCGGCGCGGCAATATCGCTGTTCCCATTGGCCCAAGCGATCGCTGGAATCGATATCGAAGCTGGCGATTGGAAGGTGGATTTCTCCGGCAACATCAATGCCTTTTACGTGAACGCGAGCTGCGACCACGGCGACAACACCGCGGTGACCGGAGGCCTCGCCTGCACCGGCGACAATGCAACCTCGGTGCGCAACGGTCTGTTGCCTGCCGCATTCGTATTCACCGCGAGCACGCGGCAAGACAACCTCGACATCAGCGCGACCATCGGACTGTATCCCGGCATCAACAGTACCGGGTTCGCGGGCGTCAACGGCGCCGGTCAACCCTCTGCGTTGGGCACCTCCGGAATCGACGCCCGTCAGGAATTCCTGACCTTCGGCGACAAGAGCTGGGGCACGGTGAAAATGGGACGCGACATCGGCATCTTCGGCAAGGATGCGATCCTCGATGACATGACCCTCCTCGGGGTCGGCTCGACGGGAGGCAACGCCGCGCCTGGTAACACCAGCTTGGGCCGCATCGGGTTGGGCTACATCTATACGGACTGGATCCCGCAGATCACGTACACCACGGCGAACATCATGGGCTTCACGGCATCGGTGGGCGCGTTCACGCCGCTCGATGACGGCAACTACACAACACACAATTCGCCCCAGTGGCAGGCCGGTGCCGCCTACACTTGGGGAGATCCGAAGAGCGATCTGGTCAGCGGGAAAGTGTGGGTGGATGGGGTCACGCAGAGTGCGAAGGCACCTACTACGTGCGCCACCGGAAGCACCTTCTGCGTCCCCGACAACATCGCCGCCGGCATTTCGAACAGCACCCGCGGCTCGGGGGTCGACGCCGGCGTGAAGGTCGATGTCGCCGGTTTCGAGGGCGTGGTGTACGGCTATTACGGCAAGGGCCTCGGCACCACCGGTTTGTACATCCTCGCCAACTCCGCGGCAGGCAACGAGCGCAAATCGAATGGCGGCTACGCTCAGCTCACTTACAAGATCGACCGTCTGAAGGTCGGCGTGAGCTACGGCATCTCCACGCTGGAGCTTGCCAGCGACGAGCAAGCGTACGGCATCAACCCGTTGACCGGGCTGTCGACCGGGGCCCCCGCCAGCTCTCTCGTGCATCGCAACGAGTCCGGGGTGTTCGGCCTGTATTACAGTCTGACCAAGAGTCTGACGCTGGTGGGTGAGTACAGCCACACGGAAGCGCAGGCCTGGAACGGGAACGAAGCCCTCGAGAACGACGCGATCGTCGGCGGCATTTTGTTCTTCTGAGGCTCGATTCGGGTGTACGCGGCGGCGGCCTGACGTGAGCGCCGCCGCGTTGCCGTTCATCGGGGCGTCGATAACGGCGGCCGGTGGAGGGGAGTAAACTAACCTCATGGAACCGTCCGCATGAGGTGCGAGCCATGATGATCGAATCGACGGTCGGCAGGCGCTTTGCTGGCGCCGTCCTGCTGGGCGCCCTCTTGCTGGGGACCGCCGGTGCGGCGATCGCGGAGGAAGACTCCCAACCTTCGGGCTCCGCCTGGGAGTTCCTGCGCGCCAAGTACTATGGCGATACATCGATGGGCTTGGTGGACGAAACTTACATGAGTCTGGAGGTGCCCGGCAACACGCCCGACCCCGCCTCGACACCGCTTACCCTGCATTTTTCCGACGACGTCCAGCGCCGAATCAAACGCGTCAGGGTCTTCGTCGACAACAATCCGTCGCCGCTGGTTGCGACCTTCGATTTCGCACAAACGCCGATCACCGAGATCGACATGCACCTGCGCGTCGATCGATTCACGTCGGTGCGGGCGGTCGCAGAGACCGCGGACGGGGGCCTCGAGATGCGCAGCGCCTGGGTGAAGGCAAGCGGCGGCTGCTCCGTGCCACCGACGGATTCCTCGGGGGGAGGCGCTCTCGGACAGATCAGATTAAGGACTGCTGCGGACGACAGATCCGTCCTGGTCAGCATCCGCCATCCGAACAGCTCGGGCTTTCAAATCGATCCGCGCACGGGCGACTCCATCCCCGCGCACTACATCTCGCACATCCGTATCAGTGCGGGAAGCGTCGCGCTGCTGGAGGCGGACACCGGTATATCCGTGAGCGAGAATCCTACTTTTCGGATCGCCTCCGACAAGAATCTCGCGCTGCCGCTCCGCGTCGATGCGGTCGATTCGGTGACCCAAGCGCACTACACGGGCAGCACGGAGACCGCCATGCAAAGCGCGGCTGCAGCGAGACCCGGCTCCGCAATGAATGGCAGCGATCACTGACGGCTGTCCGGCCGCGTCGACGTTCACGCTGGCTCTTTGCGGCTCGATGCTGTTGTCGGCGGCATTAGGCTCGGAGACGGCGGTCGCGGCGCAAGCGGCTGATGAGTTCAATCTCAGCGCACCGCAGCCCGGGCTCTACGTGCATCTGGGAAAGGATCTTCCTCTCGATGCCCCCGGCCATGATGACATCGCCAACATCGGGTTCATCGTCGGCAGCAAGTGCGTTGCGGTCATCGACACGGGTGGCTCGGTGCGCATCGGGCGGGAATTGCGGGCCGCGATCCGGCGCCGCACCCCGCTGCCGATATGCTACGTGATCGATACGCACGTACACGTCGATCACGTGCTCGGAAATTTCGCGTTCAAGGACGACAAGCCGCACTTCGTGGGGCATCCGGCGCTCGCCGATGCGATGGTCCGCAATCGGCAGTATTTCATGAAGGAGTACGGCGGCGACTTCGACGGATCGCCGAGCGCCGATCAGGTCGTCGGCCCGGATCAAACGGTCGACCGCGAACTCTCGTTGGATCTCGGGAACCGGACTCTGCGCCTGCGTGCGTGGCCGACGGCGCACACCGACTGCGATCTTACCGTGTACGACGAGCGCACCGGAACTCTGTGGACGGGCGATCTGCTCTTCCGCGAGCGTCTGCCCGCGCTGGACGGGAATCTCAAAGGATGGCTCGCGGTGATCGATGAGCTCTCTCGGATGAAGGCAAGGTTCGTCGTTCCCGGCCACGGCAGTCTCACCGCCGATCTCGAGGTTTCGCTGATCCGCGAGCGTGAGTACCTCACGGCACTCTACGACGGCGTACGGAGCGAACTCGCCCAGGGGCAGTCCATGCAAGACGCCATCGGCAAGGTTGCGGTGGCCGAGCGGGACCGATGGGCGCTATGGGAGGACGTGCATCCGCGCAACGTGGCCCGTGCTTACGAGGAACTGCAGTGGGAGTGACGTGCGCCGCCGCGCCGCTCTCAAGCTGACCGTCGGCGCCGCGACGACGGCGATCGGCGCGCTGGCCGGCGTGCGCCGGGCACTCGCGGCGAGCCGGGCACGAGTGGTCGTGATCGGCGGAGGGTTCGCCGGGGCGAGCTGTGCCCTGCATTTGCGCGCACTCGATCCGGCGCTCGAGGTCGAGTTGATCGATCCTGATCGCGCTTACGTCACTTGCCCGATGAGCAACGGCGCGCTGATCGGGCTGCGCACGCTCGAGACGCTGACTGTCCCCCGCACCGGTCTCGAAGGCCATGGCGTGCGAGTGATCCGCGGCCGTGTCGCCTCGATCGATGCAGAGCGTCGCCGCGTGTACCTGAGCCACGGACCCGCCAGGGTCTACGACCGTCTGGTATTCGCGGCAGGCATCCGATTTCTGTGGGGAAGGCCGCAGGGCTATACCGAGGCGGTGGCGGCGGCTCTACCTCACGCGTGGCAAGCAGGGCCCCAGACCAGAATCTTGGCGGCGCAGATCGCCGGGCTTCGAGCGGGCGGTGTGGTCGCGATCAGTGTGCCCGCAGGACCGATGCGTTGCCCGCCCGGTCCATTCGAGCGGGCCAGTCTCGTGGCGGACCACCTGAAGCGGCGCAATCCCCGGGCTAAAGTCATCATTCTCGACGCGAACAATCACTTCCCGAAACAGGATGTGTTCACCGATGCCTGGCGGGATCTTTATCCGGGAATGATCGAGTGGATCCCGGTCGTCGACGGCGGCGCCGTCGACCGTGTCGACCCCGGCGCCATGACCTTGTACACCTCGCGCGGCGCCGTGCGTGCCGATGTGATCAATATCATTCCTCCGCAGGCTCCGGCGCAGCTTGCGGTCGAGGCGGGTCTCGCGTCCGACCACGGATGGTGCCCGGTCGATCCGGAGGGTTTTGAATCCACGCTCGTGCCGAACGTGCATGTGATCGGCGATGCCTGCATCGCGGACCCGATGCCGAAGGCGGCTTCCTCTGCGAATGCGCAAGCCAAACGCTGCGCGCGCGCGATCGTGCTCGCGCTAAGGGGGCGCGAGACCCGCGCAGAACCCCTGGAAAGCGTGTGCTACAGCCTGTTGGCGGCCGACCGGGCGCTGTCGATTCATGCGAGGTTCGAGATCGCCGATGGAACCCTCAAGACGGCCGCCGCCACGCCACCAGGTACGCCGCCGGCCGATCCCGCACCATCCGCCGCGGAGGCGCAAAACGCAGTCGCATGGTATGCCGGTATCGTTGCCGACTCATTCGGCGTGTGAGCGGAGCCGGGAGTGGAGCGGAGCCGGCGGTGCGGGCTTCAGTGCTGTTCGTTCAATTTGCGCCAGCCGGCGCGCGCTCGCTCGATGTTGTAATGGGGGCGGTCCAGAAAATACTCCAGCGACGTTCCGCTGGAGAAGCAATAAAGCGCCCCATCATCGGGATTGACCCAATTGATGGAGCAATCCGCGAGGATCCTCGCGCCGACCGCCACGCCGATGGGGTCCAAATTGCCAAACTCGCCTTTCATCGGCTTCAACGGCACCACGGCCTTCCAAATGCCGCCCTTGGGAGCGGCGCTGGCGTCCGGGTCGCCGGACGTCGTACTTGCGGTGGCCGCGACGCAGGCCGCCATGCCCACTGCGATTGCGATAAGCCGTGCGCTCATGTCCGCATTCTGTCATGCCGGCAGCCCAACTTGTAGTACGACTCGAACGCGGTATTATCGATGGGATTATTTCCCGGCTGTTCGGGAAGATTTCCCGACACCGCCAAGGTGCGGCTGACACGCGCAAAACGATCAAGACAGCTCATGAATCACTGGACCAGGGGCGCGCTGCAGCTCGCTATGTACACGACGCTCGCCGCATCGTTCGCTGCCTTGGGCGATGACGACGACGCGCCCCAGACGGCCGGTCAATCCACCGTGCCGACGCTCAACGCAGAACAGCAGCGCGCCGTCGGGCTGCGGATCGCCCATCCTGTCCCGGCCAAGGCGCCGGAACGAACCGATGCACTCGGCACCGTGCTCGATCGGACGGTGCTACTGGCCGACGAAAGCGAGGCTGGCGTAGCAGATGCGCAAGAGCATGCCGCCTCATCCGAGCTCGTCCGTTTGCACGAGCTTTACAAGGGCGGTGCGGGCGCCTCATTGAAGATGCTCGAGACGGCCGAGGCGGAGGATACGAAGGCCCGCGCGGATGCTCAGCTGGCGGCGGCGCGCTTCGCGCAGCACTGGGGACCCGTGGCAGCGCAAACTCCGGAAGTCCGCCGCAAGCTTCTGGATGCGGTGGTCTCCGGACGTGCGTCGCTGGTGCGTGCGGATTTGCCCGGCAGGCACATCGTAGGTTCGCTACCGACCCAGGCAGTGCTCGACGTGGACGGCATTCAGGTCCCGGGACGAGTACTCGGCGCGCTCGAGCAGCCGAGCGAGCTGCAGAGCGCCGGCCTCTTGATCGAAGTGCAGAATCCGCCCGCGGGCCTCGCGCCCGGCGCGCGCATTCCATTGGCCCTGCTGAGTGCGGAGCATGCGGGGCTGCTGCTGCCGAACGATGCCTTGTTGTACGGCGAAGGCGGAGCTTACGTCTACAAGCAGATCGCCCCCAAGACGCCGAAGGACAAAGTGCAATACGTAGCGGTGAAAGTGACGCCGCTCGTGCCCTACGGTGATGGATGGCTGGTGAAGGGTGTGGACGACGATGACAATATTGTCGTGCACGGCGCCGGTGTCCTCTGGTCGCTCGAAGGCATGGGCGCCTCTCCGGTTGACGACGACGACGATTAGGACGTCCGGTGCTGGCCGCCATCGTACGCGCCTCGCTCGCGCATCCCCGCATCGTGACCACGCTCGCCTGCCTGATTGCTGCGGTGGGATTGGCGGCGGTGATATCCGCGCAATTCGACGTCTTTCCCGACTTCGCGCCGCCGCACGTGCTGGTTCAGACCGAGGCGCCCGGCCTCGACGCGACCCAGGTCGAGGCGCTGGTGACGCGTCCTCTCGAGGAACTCTTGGCAGGCACCGAGAACGTGAAGACGGTGCGCTCCACCTCGAGTCAGGGCTTATCCGCCATGCAAGTGGTCTTCGACCGGAGCGGCGATCCGTACCGACAGCGGCAAGTGGTCACGGAGCGTCTGGCGGAGTTCGCCGGATCGCTGCCCGAAGGTGTCGGTGCGCCGCTCCTCTCTCCGCTCAGCTCCTCCATGGAGTATCTGGTCCACTTCGGCTACACCAGCGACCGCCTGTCGCCCGTGCAGTTGCGCGACATCGTGCAATGGATCGTCAAGCCGCAGATCCTGGCGGTGCCCGGCGTTGCCCAGGCGCAAATATTCGGGGGCGAGGTGCATGAGCGGCAGATCGCGGTGGACCCGGTCAAGCTCGCGGCCTCGGGATTTACCCTGGACGATGTTCTGGCGACCGCCAAACGTGCCACGGCGCTGATCGGCGGCGGCTATTTGGAGACGGCCACGCAACGCATCGTCATCCGGGCCCAGGCGCCGGCCGCCACGCTCGAGGCGCTCTCCGGGGCGGTGCTCGGCTCGCGCGCCGGCTTCCCGGTCCGGCTCGGCGATGTGGCGACGGTGCGCGAGGGTTCGGAGCCGCGCTTCGGCGACGCGCTGATCGGGAGCAAGCCGGGCATTCTGATCGAAACCTCCACGCAGTTCGGCGCGAACACGCTCGACGTGACACGCGCGCTGGAAGAGCGGCTCGACGCGATTGCTCCCGCGCTCGCCAAGGAGGGCGTCGAGTACCATCCCGCGCTGCTGCGCCCGGCCAGCTTCATCGAGAGCGCGATCGCGAAGCTGCGCAACTCCCTCGCCATCGGTGCAGTGCTGGTCGTGGCGCTGCTGCTGATCATGCTGCGCGATTGGCGCGGCGCCCTGGTGTCCTTCAGCGCCATACCGCTCGCGCTCTTGACCACCGTCTGGCTCCTCGAGGCGTTCGGGCTCTCGCTCAACACCATGACGCTGGGCGGACTGGTCGTTGCGCTCGGCGTGGTGGTCGACGACGCGGTGATCGATGTCGAGAATATTCTGCGCCGGCGCCGTCTGTCGGGTCCGGACGCGAACATCGTGCAGCTGTTCACGGGCGCCTCGCTCGAGGTCAGACGACCGGTGTTCTATGCCACGGCCGCGGTGGCGGTCGCGTTCCTGCCGATCCTGATGATGTCGGGATTGCAGGGTGCGTTCTTCCGCCCGCTGTCGATCGCATTCCTTCTCGCCGTCGGTCTGTCGCTCCTGGTGGCGATGAGCGCGACTCCCGCCATGAGTGTGCTGGTGATGGCTCAGCACCAGCCCAAGCCCGAGGCGCGGTTTCTGGAATACTGCAAGCGCGGCCAGCTGCGGATCGTCGATTGGCTCGACGCCCGCCCGCGTGTGCTGATCGCCATCCTCGCGACCTCGGGAATCGCCGGCGTCGTGTGCCTGCCGCTCCTGGGTGCCCGGCTCCTGCCGGATTTTCGCGAGAACTATCTGATCGCCCACGCGTCGCTCCGTCCGGGAATATCGCTGTCGGAGACCTCCCGCGTAGGCGAACAGATCTCCAAGGGGCTCATGGCCATCCCCGGCGTCAAGAGCGTCGCCGAGCAGATCGGGCGCGCGGAGAACGGCCAGGATCCGGATGCGCCCAACAAGAGCGAATTCGAAGTCCAGATCGATCCCCGGACGGGCCATAGCGCGACCGAGATCGACGCGGCCATTCGCGACGTTTTCGACGACTATCCGAACCAGTTGGTGGAAATCTATTCGGTGCTCGCGGAGCGTATCGGCGAGACGCTGTCCGGGGAGTCCGCCCCTTTCACGATCAGCATCATGGGTTCGGATCTCGACGTCGACGACCGGGTGGGTGCCCAGATCGTCGATGTCCTGCAGCATCTTCCCGAGAGCGGCAATGTACGGCTCGCCGTGCCGCCGCGCGAGGTGGAGATGCATCTGGAGCTCAAGCCGGACAAGCTGGCGATCTATGGCCTGCAGGCGGCCGATGTGCTGCAAACCGTCAATGCGGCCTACCACGGCACCGTCGCCGCTCAGCTCAACCAGGCGGATCGCAGCGTTCCGGTGGCGGTGCGCATCGCGGGCACGGGCGCCGATCCGCAAGCCGTGGGCGCATTGCTGCTGCGGGGGCGCGATGGCGCACTGACGCCGCTGTCCTCGGTTGCAAAGATTACAATGGAGCTGGCCCGGAGCCTCGTCGATCACCAGGATGGTTTGCGCCGACAGATCGTGGTGGCAACGCCCCGGGGGGCGGACCAAGCCGGGTTTGCCGCCGCTGCCCGCAAGGCGATCGCGGCGAAGGTCCCGCTGCCCGCGGGGATTTACCTGCGTTATGGGGGGGCGGCCGAAGCGCAGGCGTCGGCGGCGCGGGAGCTTCTCCTGCATTCGGCCGCGGCATTCGTATTGATCGTACTGCTGCTCGCATTGGCGTTCGGATCGTCTCGTCATGTACTGCTGGTGCTNGTGGCGCTGCCGAGTACCCTGATCGGCGGCGTGGTGGCGGTCACCCTCACCGGCGCAACGCTCACGCTGGGCGCCATGGTCGGATTCGTCGCGCTGTTCGGGATGGCCGCCCGCAATACGATATTGCTGATCTCTCACTACGATCACTTGGTGACCGAGGAGGGTCAGGCATGGAACATCCAGACCTCGAAGCGCGGTGCCGAGGAACGCCTGACGCCGGTGCTGCTGACGGCGCTCCTCACGGCGTTGGCGCTCCTGCCGGTCGCGCTGCAGCTGCACGAGCCCGGACATGAAATCGAAGGCCCCATGGCGGTCGTTATCCTGGGCGGCCTGGTATCCTCCACCCTGGTGAGCTTGCTGCTGATTCCGCCGCTGGCGGCACGCTGGCTGAAGCCGTCCGCAAATCCATTGTTCCATCAGGAGACTACAAGAGGAATCCCATGAAAATAATACATTCGATCGCATTGACGATGACTGTTCTCGCCTCCGGCTACGCGGTCGCGGCTGCACCGATATTGCATGTCACCCAGACGATTGAAATCAACGCCCCCGCCCACAAGGTCTGGAAGACGGTGGAGAGCTTCGATGCCTTGAACACCTGGCACCCGGCCGTCGCCAAGGANGAGATCGTCGAGGGTACCAACAATACCGTCGGAGCCGTCCGGCTTCTCACCTTGAAGGACGGCGGCACCATCAAGGAAAAGCTGCTGGCGTTCGAGCCGAAGGCCCACAAGTTCCGCTACGCGATTGTCGAAGGGGTGCTGCCGGTCAGCGACTACACCTCGACGTTCACCGTGGCCTCCGCCGGCAAGGGCAAGTCCACCGTTACCTGGTCGGGACACTTCCGCCGCAAGGATACGGGTGCTAATCCGGCCGACAACGCGAACGACAAGACCGCGACCGACACCATCACGGGCGTCTATCAAGGCGGGTTGCAGAATCTCAAAAAGACGCTGGAAGGAGGCTGACGCCGCAAGGCGGGCGACGTAGGAGCCGCCATCACACATCATGAACGTTCTCGATTGCTTTCATCCCGCCGTCGCCGCGTGGTTCACGCGGACCTTTGATGCGCCCACGCCGGCGCAGATCCAGGCCTGGCCGGCGATACAATCGGGACAGGACGTGCTGGTGGCGGCTCCCACGGGATCCGGGAAGACCTTTGCGGCTTTCCTGGCGTCGATCGATCAGCTCGTCAGAGAGGGACTGGCGGGCGGATTGCCGGATGAGACGCGGATCGTCTATGTCTCCCCTCTCAAGGCACTCTCCAACGACATTCATCGGAATTTGGAGGCGCCGCTTCAGGGCATCGGCGAGGAACTCGCCGCAATGGGTCTTCCCGACGTGCCCATTCGATCGGTGGTGCGCACCGGGGATACGCCGCAGATAGAGCGTGCCCGAATGCGGCGTACGGCGCCGCACATCGTGGTAACGACGCCCGAGTCCCTCTACATCCTGCTCACCTCGGAATCCGGCCGCGCGATGCTCTCGACTTGCCGCTCGGTGATCGTGGATGAGATTCATGCCATCGCAGGCAACAAGCGCGGCGCTCATTTGGCGCTGTCGCTCGAGCGGCTGCAGGCGCTGGTCTCGAGGCCCCTGGTACGAATCGGGTTGTCGGCAACGCAAAAGCCGATCGAGGAAGTTGCTCGATTTTTGACCGGCGTGCGTCGCGAGGCCGCGCCACCCGAGGGAGCGGCAGCCGAGGGAGCGGCAGCCGAGGCGTCGCCTCGCGACAGA